>Ga0335072_10004560_pt1 | contig 20530 bp, 20 predicted proteins | sample Lox_Sample_21_FD_206725 | JGI IMG/M metagenome (GOLD analysis project Ga0335072, IMG submission 206725) | Soil microbial communities from Loxahatchee National Wildlife Refuge, Florida, United States - Lox_Sample_2.1 | ecosystem: Environmental > Terrestrial > Soil > Wetlands | place: USA...
CGTTCTTCCTGGAGTTCGTGGGCTACGACGTGCATGGCGAGGACGAAAAGAGCCTGGGCTACGCGAAACGCAAGCCGGATATTGTGACCGGATCGATGGAGGAGTTCGGCAAGGAGCGCTACGGAGTGGATGTGCTGAAGGTTGAGGTTCCAGTGCAGATGGAGTTCGTGTCCGGAACGAAGGCCTACAAGGGCGAGCAGGCGTATACGCGCGCGGAGGCGCTGGAGCATTTCCGCGTGGCGGCGTCTTCGACGCACAAGCCGTTTATCTATCTCTCGGCGGGCGTGAGCAATCCGGTGTTCATTGAGACGCTGGAGTTGGCCGCGGAGAGCGGCGTGAGCTTTAACGGCGTGTTGTGCGGACGCGCGACCTGGAAGGACGGCATTCCTGTGTACGCGAAGCAGGGCGCCAAGGCTTTCGAACAGTGGCTGAAGACGACCGGCGTGGAGAACATCGAGAACGTGAACCGGGCGCTCAAGCATGCGCACTCGTGGCACAGCAAGGTGGAAGCAGCCGAGCCGGTTCTGGCATAAGAACTCAGGTTAAGAAGCGAAAAGCGCCGCAGCGATGACTGCGGCGCTTTTGTTTTGAGCGAATGGGCGAGACGCTACTAAGCGAACTGCTTTGGCCGTCCCAGGAAGGCCCAGAAGATGGACAGCAACGTGATAAGCGCGATGATGACCTGCGAGCTGACGCAGTAGAGGCACCAGACCTCGAGCTTATGGGCTTCGATGTTGGTGAGGTAGAGGGCGTAGACGAGTCCAAGGACGGAGGCGAGCAGGGTGAGGCTGCGGCGACGCATAAGCGCGAGCAAGACGAGGGCGGCGTAACCCACAATGCCGACGGCAGCGACGGGAATGTGGCCGATCATGGAGTAGCGGCTGTGATTGACGATGCCGCAGTCCCAGTGCGAGTTGATGTCGCAGGGTTCAACGGCGTTGGAATAGTGGACGCGAAACGCGAGAACCGAGACGACGATGCCGCAGACAGCAAGAAAGGCAATGAGATAACGCATGTAATGTTTATTCCTCCGAGCAGATGGGTGACAGCCAAAGCTGTTTACCGTCCATAGTGTAAGTGTAAGGTGGTTGCCGCAGGCGCGGCTTGCTGCTGCGAAATTTCTAGCAAGCGGGGTAAGATGAAGTCATACGTTATGACTCGTAAATTTGCTGTTTTACTCGCTGGTATTTCTCTTATGCTGGGCGCGTCGATGAGCCACGCTCAGTCGAAGGCTCAAATATTGAAGCCGCCGCCGGGCGCGCGCGTGGCGATTATTGAATTTGCCGATCTGGAATGCCCGATGTGCGCACGGGAGAACCCGGTGCTGAAGGCGGCGTCGGAAAAATATCATGTGCCGTGGGTCCGGCATGATTTTCCTCTCCAGTTCCACGTGTGGAGCTTTCAGGCGGCGGTAAATGCACGCTGGTTCGATGCGCAGGGAAAAGACCTGGGCAACGAATACCGCGACGCTGTGTTTGCGAACCAGCCCAGCATTGAGACCAAAGACGATCTGCGGCAGTTCACAGAGAAGTTCGCGCAACAGCATGGAGTGGCGCTGCCTTTTCTGATTGATCCGCAGGGCAAGCTGGCCGCGGCGGTGAAGGCCGACTACGCTCTTGGCATACGCCTGGGCGTTCACCAGACGCCTACGGCGTGGGTTGTAACCGATGGCGGCGGCGGAGCCGCACCGTATGCCGAAGTCACGAACTTCGACAATCTATACACCATGCTGGACCAGGCCATCGAGCAGACGAGCCATGGCAGGCGTTGAGGGTTGCTGAAGCCGGCTGTGGGTAACAGCCGGCCAGGCTTCGATTGACGTGAACGTCTGAACAACTTCCCGGAGCGGGACTCCTTTCGATTTCCCTGCAAGGTTCCTTTAAACTGGGGCATTGGGGGACTTCCCATGCGATTGGATCTGATTCAGACTGCGATCCGCGAACAGGCAATGGACGCCTGGCTTTTCTACGACCATCACCATCGGGATCCCATAGCTTACCGGGTCCTCGGGCTTCCGGAAAACGCGCATGTGACACGCCGCTGGTACTACCTGATTCCGGCGGAGGGCGAGCCGCGCAAACTGGTGCATCGCATTGAGGCGGGGCGGCTGGATGAGCTTCCGGGATCGAAAGGTGTGTACTCGTCGTGGCAGGAGCTGGAATCGGGGCTGGCGGCGATGGTGGCTCCCTATAAGCGGATTGCAATGCAATACTCGCGGCGCAACGCGATCATGTATGTCTCGCTGGTGGATGCGGGGACGGTGGAGGTGCTTCGCGGCCTGGGTAAGACCGTGGTCAGCTCCGCCGATCTTGTGAGCCAGTTTGAGGCCGTTCTGACGAAGGAGCAGATCGCGAGCCACTACGAGGCTCAGGCGGCACTGGACACGATTCTGACCGAAGGATTCTGGGAGATAGGGCGCAGGGTGCGCTCTTTATTTGGCGAAGGCGGGCGCGTGACCGAGTACGGCATGGTGCAGTGGCTGCAGGAGGCGATGCGGCGCGCGGACCTGGTGTGGGAGAACGGGCCGAATGTCTCAGTGAACGAAAACAGCGCGGACTCGCATTATGAGCCGACAGCCGAGAGCGCGAAAGAAATTCGCGACGGGAACTTTGTTCTGATCGACATATGGGCGCGGAAGAATCGTCCGGGAACGTGCTACTACGACATTACGTGGACGGGTGTGGTGGGGCGCGAGCCATCAGAGCGCGAGCTGCAGGTGTTCGAGGCGGTGAAGGGCGCGCGCGATGCAGCGGTGAAGACGGTGAGCGACGCCTTTGGGAATATGCAGCCGATTGCCGGCTGGCAGGCGGACGATGCAGCACGGGCGGTGATCACGCAGGCCGGGTTCGGCGAGTTTTTTACGCACCGGACAGGGCATAACATCGGCAATATTCTGCACGGAAACGGCGCGAATCTCGACAATCTGGAAACACATGACGAGCGCCTGATTCTGCCGAACACCTGTTTTTCTGTCGAGCCAGGGATTTATCTCGACACGTTCGGCATTCGCAGCGAGCTGAACATGATGGCAACTCCGGGACGTGCTGTGGCGACCGGGCGCGTGCAGGAGGAACTGGTAAGGATCTAGGGATCAGGGAATTGGGTTTAGGGATTGAGATTGAAGCCGTCCAACCTGCATTCCACTCGTCGGTCGCGTGCTGTGTCCTGAACGCATTTTTAATCCCTAATGGCGCATCCCTATCCCTGATTCATGCTGATATAGTCAAAAGAGATGGCCTCGAAGGTTCAAGTACCCGCGAAGACGCAGACTTCTTCGCATGGGTTTCCATATTCTGCCCTGATTGTGGGCTGGCTGGTTCCGGGCGCGGGTCATTTACTCACCGGACGGTGGGTACGCGGGCTGCCGCTGTTTCTTTCAATCACCGCGATGTTCTGGCTGGGCATTGCCATGCAGGGCAAGCTCTACGTTCCGAATACCGGCGATGTGCTGGACATGCTGGGATTTGCCGGCGACTTCGGCAACGGGTTGTTCTATGCGCTGGCACAGTTTCGGGGCATGGGGAATATCGCCGTGCAGACGGTTACCGCCGATTATGGGACGAAATTTATCGTGGTGGCGGGGCTGCTGAATTTTATCTCCGCGGTGGATGCGCACAACCTGCGCATTGGCAGGAAGGCCTGATGTTCTCACCCTCTCACTTCACTGCGGTTCTGCTGTTTGCGACCTTCGCTTCGGTGGTCTTCGGGATCACGCAGCGGTCGGCGCCCAAGGCCATGGTTCGCTACGGCGCATTGTGCTGGGTTTCGTTTGTCGGGGTAGTGATTGCGGCGAGCTGGCTGATGTGGGTGATCAAAAAGTAGGACTGGTCGTCCGGGCACATGCGCTTCGCGCCCCTATTTCGCGCGGTCATTTGCTGCCCTCTCTCTGGCCGGGAATTTGAACGAAAATAAACGAAAATAGTTGAAAGCCAAAATATGGCCGCGAGATCTGCGGACCGCCTTTATGGCGATCGCTTTTCAGCGGTTCCCGGCCTTCTCCCATAACATCGCGTCGAAGTCGTGAATGGTCTGGAAGTCGGCCCGGTTGTAGAGCGAGACTGCATTCTCATTTCCAGCGGTTACGGTGAGGGTGAGAGCGCGAAAGCCCTGAGACTTAAGGTTCGCAGCACAATCTTCAATAAGCAGGCGGCCCATTCCGTGGCTGCGCTCCTCTTTAGCCACGCATAACTGGGTGATGTGAGCCACATCCTCACGCACGCGAGAACAGAGAACCAGCCCCGCGAATTCCTTTGTCTCCCGTCGGATCAGGACGCGCGAGGCCGGAGCGTCAAAGTATCCGCAGCCGGGAAAGCGAACGATGTTATGCAAAAAACGGAGCGATCCGGCGGTGGAACGGTACTGGTCGTTGATATAGCTGTCGAGGTGTCCGCTGTATGCCGCGGAGATAAGGCGCGCGGCAGCGTTGAAGTCGTCGTCGTGCCAGGGGCGCATGTCGAGGCCTGAGGGCAGAGGGGGCGACGCAGCCGGGGCATTCGCCAACAGATCGCGACGCATGAAGAGCCGCTTGTGAATGCTGAAGCCGGCCTTTGCAAAGACGTTCGCGAGCTCGCCGTGGGGATGGAGGAGCAGTTGCGACTCAATGCGGTCGATGCCGGGGGAGTTTTGCAGCAGTTCAAGGAGGCTTTCAATGAGCTTCGATTCGATGTGCGCGGCAGTCGATTCGGAGTGTTGCGGGAGAATGGCGAAGACGTCTCCGACGACGGCTTTGTGCTCCTCATAGACACAGAAGACGTAACCGGAAATACGGCCGTTCTCAACGGCGACATAGCCGGGCAGAATGCGCGAGTCAAGATATTGCAGCAGAAGGTTGGCGGATGGCCGGTAGTCCCATTCGAGCCTCTGACTCCAGACACGCGCCTCAGCGTCAAGCAGCGGGCGGAGGCTGGCCGCCGAGAAGTGGCGAAGATCGAGAATCTCGAGCTGAAGTGCCGGTGTCATGGCTGTTTTTCTATTCAATCCATGGTCGTTGCGTGTACACGTTTCCCGTTCTTATCCCTTAAAAGCTTTCATTTGTCGATCCGGAACGAATAGTAGTGCGGGTAATTTATTTCAAAACGCGCTACTGGAGCGCAGAGACAGAGTAAACTACCAGATTTTGAGCAGGATACTTGAAAAGCGGCTCGTATGTCCTGCCCTTGAGTATTTGACTCAATTTATCGATGGAAGACTCACGCACGACGAGGATGTGCTGCTGGTCGGGGACGCCCTCTCTTTCATAATCCCACACGCGGCGGTCGCGGTAGAAGGAGAGTCCGTATTCGAGATCGCGGCGCACATCAAAAACGGCTACGGGCTCGCCGGGCATTTCAATCTGGTCGAGGATGCCGGATAGCGGACGTGCGGAATAGGTGAGGTCGATGAGCGTAATGTTGCGCTTGGTGCCGGGCACGGCAGGGATTCCGAAGAAGGGGCCGATGCCGAACAGGAAGAAGATCATGATGATCATCGGAGTCATCGTCGCGATGCGCAGGCGCTTGAGCCCGAACCGGTAGACGCAGATGAGGATGAAGATGACGGCGGCAAAGCCGGTCATGCCTCCGGCGATGATGGCCTGCGTGGGGGGAATGGCCTCGGGGTTCTGCAAATGCAGCGGCAGCAGGATGACGAAGGTGGTGAGAACGCCGGTGAGCACGGCATGGAGAATGAGCAGCCAGGGCTTAAGTCCTCGCTCACGCATGCGGTTGAGGTAATCGCCGGTGAGGATGGTGAGCGGAGGAATGGAGGGCAGGATATAGCCGGGAAGCTTGGAGTCAGAGAAGGAGAAAAAAACGATGGGGACCATCGCCCAGAGTACGAGGAATTCGGGAAAGGCGTCTCCGGCGCGAAAATTGCCCATGTAGTGGTACTTCGCACCCCGCGCGCGCCACTCGGCAACGGACTGGCGTACAGCATCAATGAAGGCGGCGATGGCAATGACGGCCCAGGGCGTGAGCGCGAGGATGACAATGGGAACGTAGTACCAAAAGTATTGCTGATGGTGGAAGCGGTCGGTGGCGAAGCGCTCAAGGTTGTGCTGAAGAAAGAAGACCCGGAGGAAGTTCGGGTTGCGGCGCGAGACGGCGATATACCAGGGCAGAACCATAGCCAGGTAGAGCGCGGCGCCGGGCCACCAGAAGGTCCGCCGCAGAAGCGACCATTCGCGGCGCAGTGCGGCGAAGGCAAAGATAATGACGATGGCCAGAAAAGGCGCGACCGGGCCTTTGGCGAGGGTGGCGGCTCCGACGAAGAAGTAGAGATCGAAGAGCCAGAACTTGCGGTCGGTCTCATACCAGGCATACCAGCCGAGCATGCCGATGCAGAAGGGGGCCGCGAGCTGCATGTCTGTCGATGCGCCGCGAGCGAAGCTGAAGATTCCGGCGCAGGAGACGGTGATGAGGGCAGCGTCGAGCTGGCCTCCGCGGCGGAAGCGACGGATGTGGAGATAGATGAGGACGACAAGGACGAAGGCGAAGCTGGCGGAGGGCAGACGCGCAGACCAGTCGTGAATGCCGAATTCCTTAAAGGCAAACATGGCGCGCCAGTAGTAGAGCGCGGGCTTTTCGAGCCAGGGTTTTCCCCAAAGATAGGGTGTGATGTAGTCGCGGCGCTTAAGCATTTCGCGCGCAACCTGCGCATAGCGTGGCTCATCGGCTCCGACCAGACCGAGACCCGCTCCTCCGAAGACGGGGACGAGACCGTAGAAGATGAAGAAGGTGGTAAGGATAAAAAGAGTTGCTGCTTCCAGCACGGTTCCCAAAGCCGGGAACCGCGTAGACAACGTAGTGGGGTTATATCGCAGCGCTCTTATTCTGGAAGGAATGCCCACGTTTTAAAAAGAGTTCCGGGTTAAGGCTAACAGATTCGGAAGCGTGGAGATGCAACGAGCAATGCTCTGCGAGCCAAGAAGGAAAATCGCTTTCGGAAGCCATATACTCAGCGCGGCATCATGCGGAAAAAGAGCGCCTGGCGCGCAATGGGCTGTGTCCTGGCTTCGAGCTCAGTCATCTGGCTCTGGTTGAGCGGCGTGAACTCACGGGCGAACCGGACACACTCCTCGACCTGTTCTACATTGTCGCAGCCGACGATGGCGGTGCTGATGGGCAGCGAGAGGTTGTAGAACATGGTCTCTTGTTTGGTGAGCGTGCCGGGCGTAGTGGCTATCGCTCCCGTGCCTTCCCATGAGTGCTTTTGTGCTTCGATGGAGGGCGGCGTCCAACTGGAGAGAATGCGACCGCGGGCCATAACCTTCATGGCGATGATGCCCATTTGCTTTTCGACTGCCAAGGGAAGCAACTTGGGCTCGAAGGGATAGTGGTACTGATCGGCGGCGTTGACGGCCATCAGAATCGTGTCAAACGGGAAGCGGTTGATGCATTCGATGAGGACATCGGGCCGGAAACGCCCAGTGACGCCGAGATGGCGTACCATTTTTTGCTCTTTGGCCTGGATGAAGGCGTGAATGGCTCCATCTTTGGCGAAGATCTGGTCAACATCCTCCTGAATGCCGACGTCATGAAGCTGCCAGGTGTCGAGGTGATCGGTGTTGAGCAGCTTGAGCGAGACCTCGAGGTTGGCGAGCGCGGCGTCGCGGGTTCGTTCCTTGGTCTTGCTGGCGAGGAAGATCTGGTCGCGGTGTCCCTTGAGTCCTTTGCCGAGGTAGCGCTCGCTCCAGCGGTCAGCACCACCATAGATGGCCGATGTGTCGAAGTAGTTGACGCCAAGATCGAGGGCTTTTTCGATAATGGGAATAGCGGCGGCTTCATAGTTCACTTTTTCGAGTGCGCCCTGTCCGCCGAGGCCGAAGATCCCGGTGCGAAAGCCAGTTTTGCCGAGATTGCGGGTCGGCATCATGTCCTGGATGGCACGAGCGTTCGCCGGAGTCGTGTCAGCGGGAGCGATGGCATCAGCGTGCGCGCTCGATGGCAGCACGGCCTGGGTAAAAGTAAGCGCGAGAGAGGCGCCGCCGACTTTGAGGAAGTCCCGGCGATCTCGATTGTGAGCTGGAGAGGATTCTTCGGGCCGCTTCATAACAGCGACCAGCATACTACAGGCGCGGAGGGCCGGCCGGATGCCGGCGAGGGGTTCAGTCTTGCCGCGGGCTCCGAATATCCATACGCTCGATAAGGCCGTTGCAGATGGAATACACGTGCTGCACCATCTGGTCGAGGATGACGTTTCCCGACAGGTCGCGGACCACCTGATGAACATCCACTACCGTGTTGCCGGACGCGTCATCTTCAATCCCCACGGGATCAACATGTGGATTGATCATGCCCCACTGGCGCGTCCAGTAGCTGCGCACCTCGTCGTATCCGTGCTCGCGCCCGCCCTCCATGCCATTGGGCCAATCGACGTCCGGGTGCATCCCTGCGAAAACGCCGTCAATGTCCCGGCGATTAAAAGCTGCATAGACCGCGGTTATCAGCTCCCGCTTCGATTTCATAAGTTCACTCTATTTTGGCTGTCTTCCGGACGTTTATCGCAGCGAGGCTTCACTGGCTGCGGTCTGAAGGCATTCGCGGAGATGGTTCAGGATGCAGTCGATGGCGGTGGGCAGGGGACCATCCGCGGTGCAGCCACTGGCGTGGCGGTGACCTCCTCCACCGAAGAGCTCGGCTACATTGGCCACGTTGATTCCGCCCTTGCTGCGCAGCGAAAGCCGGATGCGGCCATCACTCAGCTCGCGCAGGAAGACGGCCACATCCACGCCAGAGATGCCGATGGCATAGTTCACGAGGCCTTCACAGTCTTCTTCAGCGGCGGCGGCATGGCGCATATCGTCGCGTGTGACCCACATCCAGGCAATGCGGCCTTCCCGATGAAGCTGGGACAGCGCAGCGCCGAGGATACGCATTTTGGATGCTGCATTGGAAAAATAGACGTTGTAAGCGATCGCGACCGGATTCGCTCCGTGGCGGACGAGGTCGGCGGCTATGTCGAAGCTGTGGGCGTCGGTGCCCGCGTAGCAGAAGGAGCCAGTGTCTGTTAGAACGGCGACGTAGAGGCAGGTGGCCATCTCGGGCGTGATACACACGCCGGCCAACATAGCCAGTTCATAGACCATGGCGGCGACGGCGCAGGCGTCATTTTCGATCCAGTTGATGTCGGCGAAAAGTTTGCCGCTATAGTGATGGTCGATATTGATCGTGAAGCGCTGTTCGAGGCCGCGAAGGCCGGTGCGCTGGACGCTATCGCATTCGAGCAGAATGACGGCGTCGTAATCGCCGTCGATACAGTCGGTCACCCGGATGGCTTCGACGCCGGGAAGGCTGCGGTAGATGATGGGGACGCGGTCGCGGGAGACCATGTCCACGTGTTTGCCCAGCTGTTGTAGCATCATGCCGCAGGCCAGGATGGAGCCGATCGCATCCCCATCGGGACGCGCGTGCGCAGCAACCAAAAACCGGTTGCCTCGTTCGATGGCATTGAGAACCGCGCGTATGTCATTCGGCTTCTGCATAACATTCAGGCCCGGATTACAGGCTGGAGGCTTCCTTCAGACGCTTGTTGCGCTGGCGTCCCAGCAGGTCGTCGATGCGGGCCTTCATTTTCTCCGAGCGATCGATGTGGAAGGTAAGGTCCGGAACATGGCGCACGCCCATACGCTCATGCAGCTCGTGACGGATGTAGCCGCGCGCGGCCATGAGCCCTTCCAGGGTGTTAGCCTCTTCCTGCGGGCCGCCATCGACGGCGACGTAGATGACCGCGGATTTTCCGCCCGGATTGAGCAGGACTTGCGTGACGTAGGCGAAGCTGATGCGAGGATCGGAGAGTTCTCCCTCGATCATGGTACTGATTTCATCCCGCAACGCTCCAGCAACGCGGTCCCGATGATACTGACGTGCCCTTGGCTCTGGCATCTTTTTCCTTCATGGATTAAACATTTGAGGATACCAAAAGTGCTGGCCGCACGGGCAGACGCGCTTTGCGCCAGTCCGATGCCGACCTCGATGGCCCGCGCGTTGGCCGGGAGATAGATTTTTTAAACATCCTCCACGAATTGCCACCACACATCGGCGATGTCTGCTCCGAGGTCGTTCGAGATGCGGGTCGCGGCTTGTTCAAGCTGCTGCATCTGGCCGGATAAATAATCCCGGGATGCAGAGACGGCGGCGATGCCGATGGTCGCCGATTGCCAGGTTACGGCCTCATCGAGCTCGGCGATGGAGACGTTAAAGCCGTGGGCAAGTTTTTCCTTGAGGCTGCGGACGACCTGACGGCGGTCTTTGAGCGAGTGCGCGTGGTCGATGCGCAACTCAATGGTCATGGAAGCGATGGGCATTGCGCATTATGGTAACGCGCTCGCCCTTACTGTGCTTGCTGCTATGCGTGCAGATGAATTCCGGGGCCGAAGACAGTGATGAAGATGACCGCAAGCACCGTTGCGACGGCAATCCATGTATAGCTGCGCGGAATGATTTGGGCGCGGCTGGGCTGAATGTTACGGGGAATGTAGTAGCGGAGCCAGAGGAGTCCGGAGTTGCCCCCGGCGGTTGCGGCCAGCGCGGACAGGAAGACGTATTGCATACCGATGGGATTGAAGAGTCCGGCTACGCCATCAATAAAGATGGCGGAGAAGTAGGGAAGCCACAAAAGGCGGCGGAATCGGTGGGCGTCAGTCTGAGCGACTCCCATACGGCGGACAAGATTGCTGCCGATGAGCAGGATTGCGCCATAGTAGGAGGTGACGCCGAGGACAACAAGCCCGGTTCGCCAGAGCCAGTGCGGGCTGAGTCCCTGAACGACCATCGCCCAGTCGCCGAAGTTGGTGACTCCGGAATAGAAGAAGTATCCGGCGCCGGAGAGCAGGTTGAAGGACATTGCGATGAGCAGAAAGAATCGCAGAGCAGGTGAAGCGTTGCGGCCGGCGCGCAGCAGGAGCCAAAAGATGAGCGCAGCGATCAAATTCACGAGCGGGCCTCCGGCTTCGACGAGGCGGCTATCCTGCGGGCTGGACCAGGCGAGCGAGCAGAGCAAACCCGATGCGTGGAGCGTGATGATGGCGGTAGCGGCGTGGCCGAGGCCTTCATGCAGCATGGTGGAGAGGATGCAGGCGATGACGCTGATGGCGCAGATGGTCGGGGCGTCGTCGAGGAGGGTGGTATGGTTTTGGAGGCGCAGCGCGCTCATGGTTTCGAGCATGGGCGCAAGGACAGGCGGGGGCAAGTGAGGAATGTCACCTTATAAGCATGACGGACGGCGAGATACCTTTCGTCGTCCATCATTCACTTCGCGGCAGCAGCCGTTCAGATTCACCGAGTGGCTGCTTAACTGGTCGTCAACTCTGCGGCGACCTTTTCGGTGACGAAAGCTTCGACGGTGTCGCCGACCTGAATGTCAGAGAAGTTGAGGCCCACGCCGCATTCCATTCCGCTGGTGACTTCGCGCGCGTCGTCCTTGAAGCGCTTGAGCGAAGTGAGTTTACCCTTATAGACCTGCTCGCCTTCGCGCATGAGGCGAATGTCGGCGTCGCGGCGGAGGACTCCGTCGGTGACACGGCATCCGGCAATGGTTCCGACCTTCGGAATCTTGAAGACATTGAGGACTTCTGCGCGGCCGAGGTAATTTTCCTTATAGACCGGCTCAAGCAGCCCGAGCATGGCCTTGCGGATTTCGTCCTGCAGCTCATAGATGATGGAGTGCAGACGAATTTCGACGCCCTCCTGCTCGGCAAGCTCGGCGGTTTTGCGCTCGGGCCGGACATTGAAGCCGATGATAATGGCGTTGGATGCAGTCGCCAGCAGGACGTCGCTCTCGGTAATGGCGCCTACGCCGGAGTGGATGACTTTAATCCTGACCTGATCAGTAGACATCTTCTGGAGCGAGTCAGCGAGCACCTGCACGGAGCCCTGCACGTCGCCCTTGAGGATGAGCGGCAGGTCCTTGACGCCGGCCTGCTTGATCTGTTCGGCGAGGCCTTCGAGCGAGACACGGGAGCTCTTGGCGAGCTGCGCCTCGCGCTCCTTCATCTTGCGATACTGGGCGATGTTTTTGGCCTTGTCGCGATCTGCGGTGACCAGGAAGGTGTCGCCCGCGTCGGGCATACCTTCGAGGCCGAGGATTTCGACCGGAGTCGAGGGGCCGGCTTCTTCGATGGCGCGTCCACGATCATCGAACATGGCGCGGATTTTGCCGAAGGTATTACCGACGATGAAGCTGTCCTGGGTGCGGAGGTTTCCGTTCTGCACCAGGACCGAGGCGACGGCGCCGCGTCCTCGATCAAGACGAGCTTCGATGACCGTGCCGACGGCGGAGCGTCCGGGCGTGGCCTTGAGATCGCCCAGATCAGCGACCAGGCAGACCATTTCGAGCAACAGGTCGAGGTTCAGGCGCTTTTTGGCGGACACGTCGACGAAGACCGTGTTGCCGCCCCAGGCTTCGGGCACCAGGCCGCGGTCACCGAGCTGCTGCTTGACGCGGTCGGGCTGGGCGTCGGGCTTGTCAATCTTGTTGACGGCCACGATGATGGGCACGTTCGCGGCACGGGCATGGTCGATGGCTTCGACGGTCTGCGGCATGACGCCGTCGTCAGCAGCGACGACGATGATGACGATGTCGGTAATCTTCGCGCCGCGCGCGCGCATGCGAGTAAAGGCCTCGTGACCGGGGGTGTCGAGGAAGACGATCTCGCGGCCAAAGGCGGGCGAATCCGGCTTGTTAATGCGGACCTTGTAGGCTCCGATGTGCTGGGTGATGCCTCCGGCCTCGCCGCCGGCGACGTCGGTCTCACGGATGGCGTCGAGCAAGGAGGTTTTGCCGTGATCGACGTGGCCCATGACGGTGACGACGGGCGGACGAGTCACTTCGTGCTCGTCCGGATTCTCCTGTGAGAGGAGGTTTTCGATGGCCTCATTGGCCATCTGATCCTCAAAGGTGATGACCTGGGTGTCGGCTCCAAACTGGCGAGCGACCTCCTTAACCAACTCAACATCGAGCGACTGGTTGACGGTGACGAAGACGCCGCGCATGAGTAGCGAGGCGATGAGATCTTTGCCGCGGACTTCGAGCTTCTCAGCGAGATCCTTGACGCTGATGCCTTCGGTCACGGTAATAGTGCGCGTGATCGGCAAGGGCTCAGAGGGAACCTGTGCTCCGCCGAAGCGCGAAGGCGGGGCAAAGCCCTTCATCGGGCCTTCTTTGGTCTTGGGGTATTGCTGGCGTCCACGGCGGGCGTTGGGGCCGGGGCGCTGCGGGCGCGGCGCTTCGCCGGGAGGGGGCATGAGTCCGGGCGCTCCACCCGGGCCGGGACGCTGACCAAAACCCGGGCGTCCGGGTCCACCGGGACGCTGGCCGAAGCCGGGACGGGCGCCTCCGGGTGCTCCAGTGGGCGCGCTGCGCGTGGGGTGCATCGGACGGCGCGCTCCGGGTGCTCCGGGAGGACCTCCCTGGGGGCGCTGACCTGGGCCAGCGGGGCCAGACGGGCGCCGATCGAAGATGGGGCGGCCACGCTGGATGCCTCCGGGGGGCGTGCTTGCTACGGTGTTTGGGCGCTGCGAAACGGGCACAGAAGGCGGTGCTGTGTAAACCGGCCGCGGGCCAGTCTGCGGCATGATGACACGACGAGGCGCTGCGGGAGTCAGAGCCTCAGGTGCAGCAGGTTCCGGCGAGGCAGCCGCTACTTCCTGCGCGGGTGCAGGCCGCTCGGGGGCTGGAGCTACAGGAGCTGACACTGCTGCAGGGGCCGGCGGATGCGCGACTGGAGGAGCTTTGGCGGCGACAGGGCCAGAGGGCGGTGCTGCGGCGATGGCCGGACGCGTCTCAGCAGCGGGCGGAGCGCCGACGGGTGGCCTGGCAACGACCGGACCCGCGGGCGGCTTGGCAGCGATAGCGGGGCTTTGCGGTGGTGCAGCAGTAATGGGAGCAGCCGGTCGTGGCTGCGGAACAATCCTGCGCGGCACGGGCTTCGTAGCAACTGGGGCAGCGGGAGCAGGAACAACCGGGATCGCGGGCTTTGGCGACGGCGTCGCGGCCACCGCGGTGGGCTTAACAGGCGCAGGGGCGGAGGGAGCTGGTGCGGCCCGTGGCGGAGGAGCGGATGCGGCTGCTTCCTGCTCCTTCTTTTGCAGGATGGCTTTCAGCACATCTCCGGGCTTCGAGACGTGGGACAGATCGATCTTGGGCCTGGGCGCGGCGTCTCCGCGCGCGGCGCCGGATGCACCGGACTTACCGCGCTGGAGGTGGGTGCGCACACGCTCGGCCTCGTCATACTCCAGCGAACTGGAGTGTGTCTTCTTCTCAGTGACGCCTACTGCTTCAAGAACATCAAGAATGGCTTTGCTCTTGACTTCCAGTTCACGTGCTAAATCGTTGATTCGAACTTTACTCATCCGCCCCTTTTTATTTGCTCCCCTGACCTTCAGCTGCGCATTGCGAACTCCTGGCAGTGGGTTACGACTCTGTTTTTATTATGGCCCGAAACCGCGCGGTTTGCGCGGTTTATCGCGTGCCGTTGCGTTACGGAGCAGCGCATTTATGCGCCGCTCCCCGGTTTCCTGTCGGTTTCTTCCTGGAGCTCGGCGGTTTCAGCGATATCGCCTTCGGTTACCGCGGTTTCTTCCAGCTTTTCGCTTGTATCCTGACGGCCTGGAACAACCGGTTCGGCTCCATCATCGTCGATGTCGGGGTCAGATTCGGTGATTTCCTCCATCTGTTCTTCGGCGACCTCGTCATCGATGCGGCCAGAGCCGTCTTCGCTGGCCGGCTCTTCGCCTTCCTGCGTGAGATCGAGCTTGAGCGCATCCTCTTCCTCGCTGAGGCTGGCCTCCGACGCGGCTTCGGCCGCCGCGGCTTCGCTGACGACGGGCACGGGGCGCTCTTCTCCGGGCTCGTACTGGCCGAAATAGTGACGGACTGCTGTACTGATCTTCTCGAGCGTCTTTTCGCCGATGCCGGGGATCTCCTCGAGCTGCTCGGGCGTCATGTCAGCAAGCGCCTCGACGGTGGTGATGCCCGCGGCAACCAGCTTCTGGATGATGCCCTCGCCCAGTTCACTGACCTGTTCGATGGCGGTGATCGATCCAGCGCCGAAGCCCTGCATCTGCTGCTCGACCTCCTGACGTTTTTCCTCTTCGCTCTTAATGTCGATCTTCCAGCCGAGGAGCTTTGCGGCAAGGCGAACGTTCTGCCCCTTCTTGCCGATGGCGAGCGAGAGCTGGGTGTCATCGACGATGACCTCAAGCTGCTTCTCGGTAAGATCGGTGATGCTGACGCGGCTGACTTTGGCCGGCTGCAAGGCCTTTTCCGCGAAGGTCGTGATCTCTTCGCTGAACTCGATAATGTCGATCTTTTCGCCGCGCAGCTCGCGAATGATGGATTGCACGCGCATGCCCTTCATGCCGACGCAGGCACCGACCGGATCGACGTCCTTGTCGCGCGACATGACTGCGATCTTGGTGCGCTCGCCGGCCTCGCGAGCGATGGCGCGGATGGTGACGGTGCCGTCGTAGATTTCCGGGACCTCGCTCTGGAAGAGGTTCTGCACCAGTTCGGGAGCGGCGCGGGAGACGATGACCTGTGGCCCCTTGGCGGCGCGATCGACGCGAAGAAGCACGACGCGCACGCGCTCGCCGACGGCGAATTGTTCCAGACGAGACTGCTCGCGGCGCGGCATACGGGCCTCGGCCTTGCCGAGGTCAAAGATGACGTCCTGCGGCTCAATGCGCTTGACGGTTGCGTTGAGCACCTCGCCCACGCGGTGGTTGTACTCGTTGAAAACGGTGTCACGCTCGGCCTCGCGGACCTTCTGGAAGATGACCTGCTTGGCCATCTGCGCGGCGATGCGTCCGAGCACGTCGGTGGGCTTGTAGTAGCGAATCTCGCCGCCGACCTCGACCTCGGGCGCGAGCTCGCGGGCCTCCTCTAGGGCGATCTGGTTCACCGGGTCCTCGATCTGCTCGGGCGTCTCGACGACGGTCTTGTAGACATAGGCGCGAATTTCTCCGGTCTCCTTGTCGAGCTCGGCGCGCATGTTCTCCTGCGTCTTGTAATACTTGCGCGTGGCGAGGGCGATGGCGTCCTCGACGGCACCCACGACGATTTCAGGTTCAATGCCTTTGTCGCGGCTCAATACTTCGATGGTCTGGTAAAGCGGGCTTGCCATAATGTTTTCTCTCAACTATCTCGTTCGGCGCGTCGGCCGGGGTTCAAAGGAAAATTAAAATTCGGGGATCAGGTTGGCCTTTTCAATGTTGGCGATGGCGACCTCGAGATTCTCCTGATGGGTGTTTGCCACGGCTTTCTTACGCTTGCCCTTCTGCTTGAGGGCGCTCAGATCGAGCGTGATTCCGAGGGCATTCCCCTGTGTGAGCCTTCCCTGCCAGTGCCGGTTGCCTGAAATCGGCTCAAAAGTCTGGAGTCTGACGAGGCTGCCTGTGAAACGTTCGAAGTCCGCCAGGGTGCGCAGTTTGCGGTCGAGACCGGGCGATGAGACTTCCAATGTGTACTCTGCGCCGGGGATCAGGTCTTCCACGTCGAGAAGCGTCCCGAAATCGCGGCTGAAGGCAGTGCAATCGTCGTGGGTGACGCCGGAGAGCTGCTCGGCTCTGAGGTTTCTCTGCAGGTTCTCTGGTTCCGTAGCGAGTTTGGCGCGCTGTTCGGCATTTTTCTCGATATAGATACACAGAGCGCGAGGTTTTGCGCCCGCGCGGTACTCGAGGTCCACGACGTCAAGGCCGTGCGAGGCGGCGACGCGCTGCGCGGCGGTGCGAATTTGGTCGAGGTTCAGGGCCATGGCCGTCTTTGCGGGCGAATTTGCCGAGATTTCTGGCGGAATTTGCGGCCAAATAAAAAGTGGGCTGTAAGCCCACTCATCTCTCCGAGGCTGCCGGATAGTCACAGCTCAACCTGGATAAACTCGTCTGCTCCATTAGAATACGCCGTTTTGGATTTGCTTTCAAATCGTGGGCGGGGGATGGGATGATAGGGGACAATAAGCATAGTGGTGGACTGCAGCAAAATCGGAGCCCAAGGTGAGATTTCATGAGCCGGACAAATCCTTATGAACAATTTTTGGGCGGCCAGGAGCCTGTGAGAGTGCTGGCTTCGACGGCGCGGCATATCGAGAAGATATTGGACCAGCTCGGCTCAGAACGGGCGAATGCGGTTCCGGCCGAGGGCAAGTGGAGCGCGAGAGAGATTGTTTGCCATCTCGCAGACTGCGAGCTGGTGTTTGCCTACCGGCTGCGGCAGACGCTGAGCGAAGATCACCATGTGATTCAGCCCTTCGATCAGGAGAGGTGGGCGGAGAACTACTCCACATGCGAGATGCTCGACGCGCTGACGACCTTCGGCGCAGTGCGGAACTGGAACCTTGCGCTGCTGCGGTCGCTTTCGCCCGAGGCTCATGCAAAGGCTGTGACGCATCCTGAGCGCGGCGCGATGACCTTTCACACGATTGTGGAAACCATGGCCGGGCATGACCTGAACCATCTGGGCCAGCTGGAAGCGATTGCGAAAAAGTTTGCTTTCACCCATTGATTCCGGCCCAGGCCGCAGCCTGACGGCGGGTTTGGCACTACAATAACGGGAAGCCATTGCGCCACAAAGAGCGTTGTACCCTTTGCAGCCGCAGTGCATCTTTCACATATGATCGAACATCCTGTCCCCGAAGCCCTGACCTTTGACGATGTCCTGCTGGTTCCTGCCTATAGCGATGTGGTTCCGGCGCAGGTGAGCACGCAGACGCACCTGACAAAAAGAATCCTGCTGAATACTCCTCTGTTGAGCGCGGCCATGGATACGGTGACTGAGTCACGGCTGGCCATTGCCATGGCGCAACAGGGAGGAATGGGCATTATCCATCGCAATCTGACACCGGAGCAGCAGGCCAGCGAGGTGGACAAGGTGAAACGGTCGGAGAGCGGGATGATTGTGGATCCGGTGACGATGACGCCGGATCAGTTGATCTCGGACGCGCTGGAGGTGATGCGGCGTTACAAGATCTCCGGCGTGCCGGTGACGCAGAACAAGAAGCTGGTCGGCATTCTCACCAATCGCGATCTGCGCTTTGAGACGCGAACGGATGTTCCGATCCGTGATGTGATGACGAAGACCAACCTCATCACGGTGCCGGTGGGCACGACGCTTGAAGAAGCAGAGCTGATCCTGCATCAGCATCGTGTAGAGAAGCTGCTAGTGGTCAACGGCGACTATGAGCTCAAAGGCCTGATTACCGTTAAGGACATCCAGAAGAAGCTGAAATATCCCAATGCCTCAAAAGACGAGCAGGGAAGATTGCGCGTGGGCGCGGCCATCGGTGCTACAGGAGATTTTATGGAACGCGCGGCGGAGCTGGTGAAGAACCGCGTGGATGTTCTGTCCATCGACTCGGCGCATGGGCACTCGTCGCGCGTACTGGAAGCGGTGCGGCTCGTGAAGAAGGCTTTTCCAGACGTGGATTTGCTGGCCGGCAACATTGCGACGTATGAAGGCGCGAAGGCATTGATCGAGAATGGCGCGGATGCGGTGAAGGTGGGCATCGGGCCGGGGTCGATTTGCACGACGCGCATGGTGACGGGCGCCGGCATGCCGCAGATCACTGCGGTGAGCGAGGCCTTTCGCGCGGGATGTGAGCACGGGGTTCCGGTGATTGCCGACGGCGGCATCAAGTATTCGGGCGATGTGGCCAAGGCGATTGCGGCGGGTGCGAACGTGGTGATGATCGGCTCGCTGTTTGCGGGTGTAGATGAGAGCCCGGGCGAGACGATTCTGTACCAGGGCCGGTCGTTCAAGGCGTATCGCGGCATGGGTTCGCTCTCGGCAATGTCGCAAGGCTCGGGCGAACGGTATTTCCAGGGCGCGCAGGATTTTGAGCGGGAGGCGGAGCGCGGTGAAGGCGTGGTGAGCCGCGAGCGCAACGGGCAGAATCGTCTGGCGAAGTTTGTTCCTGAAGGCATTGAAGGTCGCGTGCCGCATCGCGGTCCGCTAGAGGCGATGGTGTATCAGCTTGTCGGCGGATTGCGGTCGGGAATGGGTTATCTGGGCTGCGGAACGATCGAAGATTTGCAGACCAAGTCGCGTTTTGTGCGTATCTCCAATGCCGGACTGCGCGAGAGCCATGTACACGACGTGATCATCACGCGCGAAGCTCCGAACTACCACGTTGAATAGGTGCTGCCGCACGGGCATACGCGCCTGCAGCGCACCGTGAGACGAGCTTTTGTGGTCGCTCTCGCTGGTCGCGGAACGGGCGCCCGCTTTGTTTGCGCCAAAGCCGAGTTTACAGATACTTATCCAGCGGAATCTGGAAGTAGAAAAGCTCTTTGCCGGCGGCGTCGCGCAGGTCGCGCAGAGTGAGTTTGGCACCTTTGATCGGGGTGGGGCCGAGGCCCGCCATGTCATAAAAGAGAAAGCCGGCACGTGTGCTGTGGGGCGGTACGGTGATAGCGCTGTACTCAAAATCGGCAAAATCCTGCTCGATCTTTTTGTCCGGCGTCTTCGGTTTGGTTTTCACGGGCGGCAGCGGCGCGGGCAGAGGAATGACTTTGCCGGCGCCTGTGATGTGCGTCATGCGGCGCTCAATGTCCTCCGGTTGGGCAGCGGGAATCCGGTCGCCCTCGGCGCTGATGAAATCGATGCGCGCCTGGTCGAGCGAAATGGGCTTGTCGCCGTTGTTGGTGACGATGATATAGATGGGCATAAAGCCATTCTCGATATAGTGGACGCGAAAGATTTTTCCCTTCTCTTCGGTGTCGTAAGGCTCGGCAGCGATGACGACGTGCTCGGCAGCGTGGGCGTCGTAGGAGGCGTAGGTGGAGGCATCCTTTGGTGACGGCATCTTGTGGTCGGAGGCGAGAAGAAGCGGTGCCGCGATGCAGAGCGCTAGACCGAGGGTAAGGGGAAAACGCGGGCGCATACGGTTCCGCACGATTATCATTCTTCGATAGGACTCGCGTAAAGAAGGAATCGTTAGCGGATGTTCGTTTTCTACAGCCTTGCGTTGCTGCTGGTTCTGGTAGCGGGCGGTCCGTACTGGCTTTTCTGCATGGCTGTAAACGACAAGTATCGCGAGGGATTGAGCGAGAGACTGGGGTTTGTGCCGCACCGGCTCAGGATCGCAGAACGAGTGATCTGGGTTCATGCGGTTTCTGTGGGCGAACTGCTGGCCGCAAGCCGGTTGATTGAGGAACTGGGCGCGCAGTCGGGATGCCGGATCATGGTTTCTACGACGACGCGTACCGGGCAGCGGCTGGCACGGGAGCGTTTTGGCGCAGACCGAGTGTTTTATTTTCCGCTGGACTTTGCCTTTGCGGTGCGAGCATATCTGCGCGCGCTGCATCCGCGGATGGTGGTGTTGCTGGAGACAGAATTCTGGCCGCGTATGCTGATGGAATGCCGGCGCGCAAAGGTTCCGGTTGCCGTCGTCAACGCGCGTATTTCCGACCGCTCATGGCCACGCTATATTCGTCTGAGATTTTTGTGGCGGCGCTTGCTGAATGGTTTTGCGGTGGTGCTGGCGCAGAGCGAAGTCGATGCGGAGCGATTGGCCGCGCTGGGAGCGAACAACGCTCGCGTAGGTGGGAATCTGAAATAC
>Ga0335072_10004561_pt1 | contig 20528 bp, 17 predicted proteins | sample Lox_Sample_21_FD_206725 | JGI IMG/M metagenome (GOLD analysis project Ga0335072, IMG submission 206725) | Soil microbial communities from Loxahatchee National Wildlife Refuge, Florida, United States - Lox_Sample_2.1 | ecosystem: Environmental > Terrestrial > Soil > Wetlands | place: USA...
CCGGCGACGGTCACAGCTTAGCGGACCCTAACACTGCAAAGCGTTCGGTAGGCCAGCTCCTGGCAAGTCCGAGACCAACGACTTTTTCAACACCCACAGGCCGAACCACCTTTCGAGAACAGCAAACCCTGAAAACGAGCATTGGGCGCCTGCAATCCGAATCTCCAGCCCCCGCCCCAGCGCTATACTCAACTCTCCATGGTTCGCATCCTCGGCGCCTCCCTCGCCGCTCTCTTCGGCCTCGCCTTCGGCAGCTTCCTCAACGTCTGCGCCACCCGCTGGCCCGCCCATGAGAGCGTCGTCCGTCCCCGCTCCCACTGCCGCTCCTGCGGCCGCACCCTCGCCTGGTGGGAAAACCTGCCCCTCCTGAGCTGGCTCTTCCTCCGCGGCCGCTGCCGTACCTGCCGTGCCCCCATCGGATGGCGCTACCCCTTCGTCGAGCTCGCGGTCGCCGCCTCCTGGGCCATCACCGCCTGGCAGCAGCTCCCCGCCTTCTACCTTCCCGGCTGGTCCCCGGCCTCCATCTTCGACGCCGGACTCTTCGCAGTCGAAAAGATGTTCCTCTGCTGGCTCCTCATCGCTCTCGCCGTCCTCGACCTCGAGCACCTCTGGCTCCCCGACTGGCTCACCCTCGGCGGCGCCGCCCTCGGCATCCTCATCAACCTCGTCCGCTTCACCGTCCACTTCTTCTGGGACACCCTGCCACTCCACTGGACCACCGCCAGCGAGCTCACCTCTCATCGCGCCTACGTCTTCGACGTCGTCCTCCGCTGGCTCGCCGCCATGGTCGCCGCGCCCCTCTTCATCCTCCTCGTCCGCTGGCTCTACCGCTCCCTCCGCGGCCGCGAGGGGATGGGCCTCGGTGACGCCAAGCTCATGCTCATGCTCGCCGCGTGGCTCGGCCTCTCCCACACCCTCCTTGCCTTCTTCCTCGGCGTCGTCGTCGGCGCCATTGCCGCCCTCACCCTCCTCGCCATGCCCCGCGCCCGCCAATCCTTCGGCGATTGGACCCTCACAAAGCTCCCCCTCGGCACATTCCTCGCCGCGGGCGGCCTCGTCAGCGCCCTCTGGGGCCGCCCCCTCCTCGCCGCCTATCTCCAATGGGCGTCTTTCAACTAAGACATGCTCTCTTGCAGAGAATTCTCCCTCAGTAGCGCAAAATGGTTCTCAGGGAGAATTGCGATGACGGTTCCGGCTGGGACCCAAAAAATCGAATGCCCCCCCATACCCCCCTCACAGTTTGCACCGTCTTCGGTGCAAGTCGATTTTATAAGTGATTGAAAATAAAAGATTGTTTATCTATAATTTATTAACGATATAGTAATCTAATTAACATACCTTTAACGATCGGGAAACACGCGCTGATTTGTCCGCTGAAGTCGCTCGTGCTATTGCGGCGCCGCCCCGGTGGGTTTGCCTGCCGGCGCCTGCGTGTTCGCAATCTCCGGCTCCCGCAGCGCCTTCGTTGCCTCTTTGGCGTGCTTGCTCCCCGGATCGTACTCGAGCACCTTCACGTAGTGCTGCCGCGCGTCGGCATAGTCCCCCAGGTGCCGCTCGCTCTCGGCCAGTCCCCAATACACGTCCGGGTTCTGCGGGTCGAGCACCAGCGCCGACTGGAACCGCGACAGCGCCGCCCGCCAGTTATGGTTGCCCAGGTAGTAGCTCCCCACGCTGAGGTCGTTCGCCAGCGTCTCCGGTGGCAGCGTCATCAGCGGCTCGCTGCCTTTCTTGCCTGGCTGCGCCGTATCCGGCGCCGGCAGCAGGTCATCGAGCCCCGACTGGCTGGAGCTGAAGCCCTGCCGCTGCCCCCCATCCGGCTCCGAACTGTCCGGGCTCTTCACCGGATCCATATCGTCCGGTGGCAGCTTTCCACCCGCATCCACCGCATACCGCCCCTCGGGTACGGTCCCCGCCGGTCCCGAGGGCAAAACCGGAACATTTGTTGTGTTCCCCGGGAACGGATTTCCGTTCGCCTGTGACTGAGGCGATGAAGATTTTGCCTGCGCCGCCTGGCCGCTGCTCTGGCTAGATGTCGCGCTCTTCTCAGAGCCAGAGCTCTGCGCCACCAACGGTGCCGCGCCCGCCAATGCCGTGGCAAAAACCAGCATCATCATAAATCCCAGCTTCATTCCGCTCCGAGCCCTCTCGTCACCCTTGTATCAATGGTACGATGCATTCCAGTGAAGTTAAAATCTCTCCAAAATGCAGGGAAGCAACACACATCTCTATGGGTCTGATCATCCGTTCCTCAGCCATTCACGCCGCCGGCTGCTACACCACCGCAGCCATCCGCAAGGGCTCCCGCGTCGCCGAGTATAGCGGCCGCCTGATGACCAAGGATGAGGCCGACGTGCGTTTCGCCGACTCCCCCGTCACCTACCTCTTTGGACTCGGCGACGGCTCGATGGTCATCGACGGCCATGGCCTGGGCATGTTCATCAACCACAGTTGCGATCCTAACTGCGAGACCAGCGAGATTGACGGCCGAGTCGTCATCACCGCTATCCGTAACATCAAGGCCGGCGAGGAGATCACCTACGACTACTGCCTCTACGACGGCGGCGACGACGAAGCCATCTGCAACTGCGGTACCCGCACCTGCCGCGGCACCATGTACTCCCCCCGCGAAGTCCGCAAGCGCAAAGCCGCGCAGAAAACGCTATAGTAGGGCGCCTCCGAGTCGGAGTCTGATGAAGCCCCTGCACAGCCGGAGGCGAATCAAAGAGACTGCAAATCTCCATGATGATGAAGGCGTCAGGAATTCACGAACTGGGGATTCACGAACTGGGCGGACCCGGGGCCCTGCTATACTCGCCGCATGACCGCACGGGTTATCACTTTGGGAGCAGTCTTGCTTGTTGCCGGAGCCGTCTTTGCACAACAGCACGCTACCTCGATCGACGTCCCCACGGGCCAGCGCGCACTGCTCCAGGCCAAAGGTGAAGGCTTCCAGATTTACACCTGTGCACACACGCCGCGGAGCGAGATGTGGATGCTCAAGGCTCCCGATGCCAAGCTGCTCGATGCATCGGGAAAGGTGATCGGAAGGCACTTCGCCGGGCCAACGTGGGAGTTGGCGGACGGCGGCGAAGTACAGGGGGAGCTGATTGCCAGTCGTCGCGCTCCCGATCCCGATTCCGCAGCCTGGTTGCTCCTGGGCGCCAAGCCGGGAACCGCCAGCGGCAGCCTCGCTACGATCGACTTCATTCGCCGTACCGACACTCACGGTGGAGCTGCCGCAAGCAGCGGTTGCCAGACGGAGGCGGATATCGGGAAAACCGACCGAGTTCCCTACACAGCCACGTATACGTTTTACGCGCCACAATGATCGCGGTGTGAATAAGCAAAGAATCAACAGCCCACGGCGCAGGTGCTCTTCGCCCCTCAAACGGTACAATCCCCTCTAGGCCGGTTGCACCACAGGGCGGCCGAGGGAGAGAGCACGCATGGGTTATCAGGTTCTGGCCAGAAAATATCGTCCGCAGCGGTTCGCCGACGTGGCCGGCCAGGAGCACGTCACGAGAACTCTCCTGAACGCCCTCGCCCAGAACCGCATCGCTCACGGTTATATCTTCTCCGGCCACCGCGGCATCGGCAAAACTACTATCGCGCGCATCCTCGCCCAGGCCCTCAACTGCCGCACTGAGGTCGGAGGCGCGGAGCGGCCGACCCCCGAGCCCTGTGGCGTCTGCGATTCCTGCACCGAGATTCGCCAGGGCTCGGCCGTCGACGTCATCGAGATTGATGCCGCCACCAACCGCGGCATCGACGAGATCCGCGAGCTCCGCGACGCCGCCCGCTACTCCCCCGCCCGCGACCGGTACAAGATCTACATCCTTGACGAAGCCCACCAGATCACCGAGGCGGCCTTCAACGCCCTCCTCAAAACCCTCGAGGAGCCTCCGGGGCACGTCATCTTCATGATGGCGACCACCGAGCCCGAGAACATTCCCCAGACCATCCGCTCGCGCTGCCAGCACTTCAGCTTCCACGCGGTCAAGTTCGACGACATCCTGGCCCAGTTGAGGTCGATCGCCGCGGAAGAGCAGGTGGAGGCCGAGGGAGCCGCCCTGGCTCTGCTGGCCGAGGCAGGTGACGGCTCCATGCGTGACGCGCTTTCCATCATGGACCAAGCCATCGCCTCCGCGCCCGTTGAATCCGGCCGTCCCGTCCTTTCGGCCGCGCAGATTCGCGACCTCATGGGCTCGGTTCCCAATGCCGTCTTCGAACGCCTCCTCGAAGCCGTCGCCGAGGGTCAAACCGCCGCGTTGATGGAGCAGACCAACACCCTCGTCAACGCCGGCCATAGCCCCTCGTCGCTGGCTCGTCAACTGGTTCGCTACCTCCGCAACGCGCTCATGGCCAAACTCGGCGGCGAGCAGACCGAGCTGCTCCAGATATCCGCCGACGAGCGCGCCCGCGCCGCGCGCAGTGCCCTGCTCTTCACGGAGGAAGAGCTGACCCGCAACCTTCAGGTCGTTCTCCGCACCTTCGACGAGCTGAACTACCGCCAGGAACAGCGATTCCATCTCGAGCTCGGGCTACTCAAGCTCATCCACGCCCAGCGCCTCTTGCCCGTTGAGGAACTCCTGAGCCGCTTAGCGGCCAGCGCCGGCGGCCCCGGCCCCGCAGCGCGGCCGGGCTCCAGCCCAACGCCGAGGTTCACACGGCCTGCTTCGCCGTCGACGCCATCCCCGAGCTCGTCCATCTCACCCTTTGGCTCAGGCGGCAGCTGGAGCTCAGCGCAGGGCATAAAGCAACCTTCTGCGCCAGTGGTGCAAATGGAGCGCTCCGCCGCTACTCCGGACTCGCCCTCAGCCTCTGAGGCCCCATCCGCAGCTTCCCGTGAGGTCCAACCCTTTCCGGCTGTGGCAGCACCAGTCACTGGTTTCACTGCTCCTCTCACTGAAGGCGCGCTCGCGAAGGCTCCGGAAGAGGCCGAACAATCCTCCAGGGCGCCCTCCACAAGTGCGATGCAGCAGGCTGCTGTATCAGCCCTTGCCGCCGCTGGCCATGAATCCGCCGCCCGCCTTCTCGGTACTGCGGTGTGGAATCTGGACGGCTCCGGTCTGCGCATCGAAATCCCCGGCCTTGGCAAGAAGATGATCGCCCTCACCGTCAATGCGGCCGCCGAAAAGATCGTTCGGCTGGAACTTCAGCGTCTCGGCGCGCCTTCGCGATTCCTGATCGTTCCTGTCGAGGGCTCAGCCGCGGCTGCGCCCGCATCCACTGCTTTTACCACCGGCAGCCTTCAGGAGGCTGCCCTGGCTCATCCGCTCGTCCAGCGCGCGCGGGAGATCTTTCACGCCGAGCTTCGCAGCGTCGTCGATCTCCACTCCAAGTAGCGGCGCAATCAAGGAGTACCACTCATGATCAACCCACTCAAACTCACCGAGATGCTCTCCCAGGCCAATAAAATGCAAGAGGAGGTCCAGCGCAAGCTCGGCGAAACCGTCGTTGAAGCCTCGAGCGGCGGCGGCGCGGTCACCGCCACCATGAACGGCAAAAAGCAGCTCCTCAAGCTGCACATCGATCCCTCGGCTGTCCTGGGTCTCGGCGGCAGCCAGCCCGACGTCGAGATGCTCGAAGACCTTATTGTCGCCGCGGTCAACGAAGCCGGCCGCAAGGCCGACGACGCCATCCAATCGAGCGTCCAGGGCATGCTTGGCGGCCTCAAGTTGCCGGGGCTTGGCTGAAACTGAACCCGGCGCGGATTGCCGCGATCACGGAGGCCGAACGTGTCACGCTATGCCGAGCCCCTGGCCCGGCTTATTGAAGAACTCCGCAAGCTCCCCGGTGTCGGAACTAAAAGCGCCCAGCGCTTCGCCTTCCACATTCTCCGTTCCAGTAACGAAGACGCCGCTGCTCTGGCCGACGCTGTGCATAGTCTCAAGGCCAGCCTTCGCCTCTGTTCCATCTGCAACAACGTCACCGACGTCGACCCTTGCGCTTACTGCGCAAGCCCGGCTCGCAACCAGCGCCAGGTGTGCGTCGTCGAGGAACCAACCAGCATCGCCTCCGTGGAGCGCGCCAAAGGCTATGGGGGCGTCTACCACGTCCTCCACGGCACGCTCTCACCCCTGCACGGAGTCGGCCCCGACCAGTTGCGGACTTCGACACTTCTCGCGCGCGTCGAGCGCGGCGAAGTAGACGAAGTCATCCTGGCCACGAGCCCCACACTGGAAGGCGAAGCCACCGCCAACTGGCTGGCGAGCGCCTTGCGTGCCTTCCCTGTCCGCGTGACGCGCATCGCCACCGGCGTCCCCGCGGGCAGCGACATCGAGTACGCAGACGAGGTCACGATGGCGCGAGCCCTAGAAGGCCGCCGCGAACTATAGCCTCGGCCGTTGCCCACCTCGGATATTTAAGTCCAGAATTTTGAAGATGGCCCCGGAAGCTCTAGCGGCGATTCCGATTCGCCGCAATCGCCGCGGCCTTCAGCTCCCGGTTGGCCTGATCCAGCAGGTCCTTGGCGCGCTGCGCATGGCCGTCCATGTCCCACTCGTTCGCCTGCTGTGCGGCAACAATCCTGTTATAGGCCTGCTCGGTCAGCCGCTGCGCGGCCGCCAGGTTCGGATGGCGGCCGCCAACATTGCGCTCAGGCGGACCCTGAGCGATGGAAACACCGCCTGCCATCGCGGCCAGCACGGGAACGGAGCCAAGAATCAGATTGCGTCGGTTCATCGGAAAATCCTCCGGACACAAGATAGCAGCCGATCGTAAATTCCTTGCAACAGAAAAATTCACTGCGTCGTGACATCTGACTGCGCGAGCTTATCCAACTCTGGCGCGAACCGTGCTCCAGCCAGCAAAATCGCACCCGAGATGACCAGGAACACCAATGTCAGGCCCATCCCCATGCGCAGATTCGTCCGGTCCGAGATCGCCCCGATGATCGTCGGCGAAAATGTGTCGCCGAATGCATGAATGCAGAAGAGGTTGATCGAAATCGCGGTCGCCCGCACCGGCGCCGACACCGAGTTCACAATCGCCGCGTTCAACGGCCCGGTATTCAGAAACAGAAAGAACTCCGCTGCGAACAGTGACGGTATGGCCCACGCCCGCGGCCCGAAAAATACCAACGCCCCGCAGGGCAACGTCAGCGCCACGCTCCAGAACGACAGCAGGTAGAGTGCGCGGTCGTCAGTCCGCAGCCACCGCTGCGCAATCCACCCTCCCGTAAAGGTCCCCGCAATCCCATCGACTACCGTGATGGCGCCCACCACCAAGCTTGCGTTCGCCACCGAGAGCCCAGAGAACCGGTGCAGAAACGTTGGCACCCAGGCCGAGATCCCACCCATCGCAAAGGTCAGCATCGCCAGTCCGAAGGTCGCCGTCAAAAACGCCGGATTCTGAAAGAGCCCTGTCACCGTTGCTCGGTCGTGGGTGGCGCGGATGTGGTCGCTCGCCCCACGCTCCGGCTCCGCCGCCAGCCAGCCGTACAGGATTGCAATCAGCAGGCCCGGAATCGCGCAGAGAAAAAACGGCGCTCGCCATCCATAACGTGAGCCCAACTCTCCGCCGGCCAGGTACCCCAGTGCCGCCCCTACCGGAATCGCAAGGTAAAAGATGGTCAGAATCCGGTTCCGCTCCCGCTCCGGATAGAAATCGGACAGCACCGCGGGCGCGAAGATCCCGAAGGTCGCCTCGCCCACGCCCACCAGCGCGTGGCGCACATACAGGGTCCAGTAGCCGTGCACCCACGCCGTCGCCAGCGTCGCCAGGCTCCACAGCACCGCCCCGGCAATAATGAGCGGCTTGCGCCGGAAGCGGTCGCCCAGCCAGCCCGTCAGCGGCGCCGTAAGCATGTAGCAGACGAAGAGCGCAGTCGTCAGCGCCCCCATCTGCTCGTCAGTCACATGAAGGGCCCGCTGAATCAGAGGGACTTCGCCCGGCAGTATATAGCGGTCGATGTAGTTGAGCAGGTTCAGGCCGATCAGCAGCACCAGCACACCAACGGCCGGGCTCAACCGCCTGCTCACGGGTGTCGATCCTTGTTGCAAAGCGCACTCTTTTCGGAAGCTTGAGGACTTCGTATCAGAAACATCATAGCCACTCCTTTCCACGTCACGGCGAATCACAAACGAACTGCCTGGCAGCCGTCCTGTTGCTCCCGTCAATTCCGCTCTTCCGCGAATTGCTCCCGAAACACCTTTCGGACTTGCTCACCGCCATTTTCCTCAACCGCCCACCGCAGCCGTTCCCGCAACTCCGGAGACGGGGCAGCCCGTCCCAGCGCCTCAACCGCGATTGGCGCCTCCCGTTTGCCTGCGGCAATCAGCGAGACCAGAAAATCCGCAGCCTCAGGCAGCCGCGTCAGCGCTATTGCGCTCAGCAGCACCGAGGTGAACCATGGTTCCGTGGAGTTGGCGAGCCGATTCCGCAGTGCTGCCAGCGCCGCCGGGCTGCGAGTCTCCGCCAGTGCAAAGGCCGCCTCGCCGGCCGCATCGTCCCCCTTCTCCAGAAACCGTGCAATAAACGGAATCGCCTTCTCAGCCTCAATCGATACCAGCGCGCTGAAACACGCCGCCGAAACCTCCGACTCTTCGTCCGGGATCAGCGCCCGCAACCGCAGTAGCGGCGCAGCCAGCGGCCCGATCTGCCCTATTGCCCGCGCAGCCTCCACGCGCACGCTCTTGTCCGGGTCGGCCAGCAGTTCCAGCAGCAGGCCCACCAGCTCCAGATTGTCGAGCTCGTCGCACGCCACCAGCGCGTGCGCGCAGTTCGCTCTCAGCTCCGCGGCCGAGTCGGAGCGGCCGCCCCAGGTCGGCTCCATCTGGCGATGGTGCAGCCCGCGCAGATAGACATCCTTGTCGCGGCACTCGAGCCGCATCAGCGCGTGACTCAGGGCATTCTTTGCCCAGCACTGCGGATCGGTCTTCCCGGGGTTGATGAAGAACCGTTCGAATGACGCAATCAGATCGGGAACAAGCTGTGTGAGCCCATTTTCCTCGGTCAGCCGCGCCGCTTTGGCAACCAGCAGATTGCTGCGGTTGGCCAGCATCTTTTTCACCAGCGGTGTCCCAACCTCGTCGAGGGCGCGCCCCGTGAGGGCGTCGAGCGCCGCCATCTGTTCGTCAAAGGCACGATGAGCCATGGCCGCCTGAGCGATGGTTTGAGAAAGACCAGTCTATATGCGGCGGCCGGAGCAAGGCGTCCGGCTAAGATCGGGACCGGATTCCCAAGAGATCGATTGCAGCGGGTTCTGGCGAAAATTGCCCACTTTTGCCTCGCGAATGGGGCAATTTTTGATGAACAGAATGTTAATTCAATAACCAATTGGTTACTGAATTACTTTTGATAACTTGTTTGTTTTCAACAAATCGTCGTTCAAAACTGGACAAATGGCAAGCAAATTGCGCACCCCCCCGGGGGGGGTGCTCAGACTGAGATTTCATGGCTCCTCCGTAGGAGAACGCGGATACTGCGTTGCTTCTATTCTGCGTTGAATGGGTGTAATTCTCTGCAAATGCGCACGGCCCTCCTGCAGGGACTCCGGCTGAGGGCCACCAGCCGAAGCTCCGCGAGGCGCTTCCAGTGCAAAGCCGACGATGAAGTCAGATTCAAAACCGGCTCGGGCGGGCATTGAGCGGAGAAGCCGATTGCCGCGAAACTCTCCAAAAGATGCATGAGTTTTTCGTCCCCAAAGAATACCAAGCTATAGTATCCTGGGGGTCCCTACCAACAGAGGAGGTCCCTATGCTTCGCACTGCAATGATTCGCGCGTCGGTGCTGGTGGCCGTGCTTTTGCCCGAAATAGCTTTTGCCGGTCCATACGACGACCTCATGAAAGCCCATGATGCCTTTCAAAATGCGAAGTCCTGGCACGCCGAAGAACACTTTTCGAACGGCAAGACGGTAACAGTGGAATACTCGGCGCCTGACCGCTGGCGCGTCCAGCCCAACCCGGACTTCACCGAGGTCATCATCGGCAACGACGTATACATGGTCCGCAATGGCCGCGCCACCAAATTGCCGGTCGGGGGCGATATGATTCGGACGATGATTCAGCGCTTAGGATTCTCCGCGTCCGATGATATGAAGGATTCGGCGCGGGACCTCGGTATGCAGACGATCGACGGCCGCAGCTTGCACGCCTATTCTTATACGGCGAATGGCACTCCCGTGACGCTTTATCTCGGCCCTGACTCGCTGCCCGTCAAGAGCGTAGTGCAGGACAGTAATACGACAACGATCATCACGTACTCGAAGTACAACGAGCCCATCTCGATCGAAGCGCAATAGGGGGCGAAGGGCGCCTGGAGTGCAACTTCAGAGACCCGGAGTCTGATCAACTTCAGAGACCCGGAGTCTGATCTTTGACAAACGCTATGCCGGCGCCGGCTCGTAATTCAGATTCGGTCCCAGCCACCGCTCAACTTCGGCGATGCTCATCCCCTTGCGCGCCGCATAGTCCTCCACCTGGTCCTGCCCGATCTTGCCAAGCGAGAAGTAGCGCGACTCGGGATGCGCAAAGTAGAGGCCGCTCACGCTCGATCCCGGCCACATGGCGTACGACTCGGTCAGGGAGATGCCGGCGTTCGCTTCGACGTCGAGCAGCCGCCAGAGCGTTCCTTTTTCTGTGTGGTCGGGGCAGGCCGGGTAGCCGGCTGCCGGCCGGATGCCGCGGTACTTCTCGTGAATCAGATCTTCGGTGCTCAGCCCTTCACCGCGCCCGTAGCCCCACTCTTCGCGTACGCGCTTATGCAGGCACTCGGCGAAGGCTTCGGCGAGCCTGTCGGCAAGAGCTTCGGCCATGATCGCGTTGTAGTCGTCGTGCCGCGCGCGGAATCCGTCGCACAGCTCCTTCATCCCGACCCCGCTCGTCACCGCAAACGCCCCGATCGTGTCCGCCAGCCCGCTCGCCTTCGGCGCCACAAAGTCCGCCAGCGACCGGCTAGGCTCGCTGGCATCTCTCTCCATCTGCTGCCGCAGAAAGTGGAATCGTGCAAGCACTTCGGCGCGCGCGCCATCCGTATACACTTCCACATCGTCGCCAACGGCGCTCGAAGCAAAGAACCCGTAGACGCCCCGCGCCGTGAGCACACGCTTGGCGATGATCTCGTCCAGCAACCCATTGGCCTCAGCAAAAAGCTGCCGCGCCTGCGCTCCGTGCTGGGGATGGTCAAAAATACGCGGATAGACGCCCTTGAGCTCCCAGGTGTGGAAAAACGGCGTCCAGTCGATGAACGCGCGCAGGGTAGCGAGAGGAAAGTTATCGAGCACACGCACACCTGTGAAGGCGGGCACGGCCAGATCTTCCGCCCGCCACGCAATCGGAGTCCGCCGCGCGCGCGCCTCTTCCAGCGTCAGCAGCTTCTGCTTTGGCGCGGCATGGGCCCGGCGCAGGGCATCGTACTCGGCGCGATGGTGCTCCACGAACCCGGGCCTTCCTTCCGTGCTCAACAGGCTCGTGGTCACCGGCACGGCGCGGCTGGCGTCGAGCACGTGCACGACCGGCTCACTGTAGTTCGGGGCAATCTTCACGGCCGTGTGCGCCCGGCTGGTCGTGGCTCCGCCAATCAGGAGCGGAAGCTTGAATCCCTGCCGCTCCATCTCCCGCGCCACGTGCACCATCTCGTCGAGCGAAGGCGTGATCAGCCCGCTCAATCCGATCAGATCCGCACGCACCTCCTTCGCCCGCTCGAGGATCTTCTCGCAGGGCACCATCACGCCCATGTCGATCACGTCGTAGTTGTTGCAGGCCAGCACCACACCCACAATGTTCTTGCCGATGTCGTGGACGTCGCCTTTCACCGTGGCGAGCACGATCCTGCCCTGCGCCTTCACGGCCTGGCCTGCCGCCGCCAGCTCGGCTTTTTCGGCCTCCATGTAAGGAGTCAGGTGGGCAACGGCCTTCTTCATCACGCGCGCCGATTTGACCACCTGCGGGAGAAACATCTTGCCGGCGCCGAAGAGGTCGCCCACCACACTCATGCCCGCCATCAGCGGCCCTTCGATCACCGCCAGCGGCTTGCCCAGCTTCAAGCGCGCCTCTTCCGCGTCATGCTCGATGTAGGTATCGATCCCTTTGACCAGCGCGTGCGCGAGCCGCTCCTCTACCGTCCCGTTGCGCCACTCTTCGGTCTTCTTTTCCGTCTCTCCACTGGCGGCCGCGCCTTCGGCCTTGAGCGCCTCGCCGCGCGCCACGAGCCGCTCGGTCGCGTCCGGCCGGCGATTGAGCAGCACATCTTCCACCAGCTCGCGCAGCGCCGGCTCAATCTCCTCGTACACCTCGAGCATCCCCGCATTCACGATGCCCATGTCCATGCCCGCGGCGATGGCGTGATAGAGAAACACCGAGTGCATCGCCTCGCGCACCTTGTTGTTGCCGCGAAAGCCGAAGGAGATGTTGGAGACGCCGCCGCTCACCTTGGCGTGCGGCAGGTTGGCCTTGATCCACCGCGTGGCCTCGATAAAATCCACCGCGTAGTTGTTGTGCTCCTCCATGCCCGTGGCGACCGTGAGGATATTCGGGTCGAAGATGATGTCTTCGGCCGGAAACCCAACCTCGTCCACAAGAATCCGGTAAGCCCGCTCGCAGATGCGGATCTTGTCGGCGTAGCTAGCGGCCTGGCCCTGCTCGTCGAAGGCCATCACCACGGTGGCCGCGCCGTACTTGAGCACGGTCCGGGCCCGTTCGCGAAACTTCTCTTCCCCCTCCTTGAGCGAGATCGAGTTCACGATGCCCTTGCCCTGCAGGCACTTCAATCCGGCCTCGATCACCTCCCACTTCGACGAGTCCACCATGAACGGAACCTTGGCGACCTCGGGTTCGCTGGCCAGCAGCTGCAGGAAGCGCGTCATGGCCGCGACGCCGTCGATCATGCCCTCGTCCATGCAGATGTCGAGCACGTTGGCGCCGTTCTCCACCTGCTGGCGCGCCACAGTAACTGCCTCTTCGTACTTGCCGTCCTTGATCAACCTGGCAAACTTGGGCGAACCGGCCACGTTGGTCCGCTCGCCGATCATCATGTACACGCCTGGCTGCTGCGTGAATGGCTGCGAACCCGACAGCCGCAGCGGCCTGAACTCCGCGGCGGCGCTCTCGACAGCGGGCGGCGCCGACATGGAAGCCGTCTTGTGCTGGTGAGGCGGCTGTCCATCGAGCGCCTTCGCGATGGCCGCGATGTGCTCGGGCGTATTCCCGCAGCAGCCGCCCGCAATATTGATCAGCCCGCCGCGCGCAAACTCGCCCAGATAACGGGCCATATCGGCCGGCCCCAGATCGAAGCCCGTTGGCGAGAGCGGATTCGGCAAACCCGCATTCGGATAGCAGGAGATCGCCGCGTCGGCCTTGGCGGCCAGCTCGCTCAGGAAGGGATACATCAGGTCCGGGCCCAGCGAGCAGTTGAGCCCTACCGAGAGCGGCTTCACGTGTTCCACCGCATCCCAGAACGCCTCAACGGTCTGCGCCGAGATCATGGTCTCGCCGCCGCGACCTACCGCGGCCGAGATCATGATCGGAAGCTTCTTGCCGCTCGCGGTGAGGCCGTCCTCGTCGAAGACCTCCTCGATGGCCACCAGCGCCGCCTTCGCATTGAGCGAGTCGAAGATGGTCTCGACGAGCAGCAGGTCGACTCCTCCGGCAATCAGCGCCCGCACCTGTCGCTTATAAGCGTCCTTCACCTGATCGAAGGTCACCACACGGAATCCCGGATCATCCGCGTCCGGCGAATTGGAGAGCGAAACCGTCAGCGGCCCGATCGATCCTGCTACGAACCGCTGTCGCGACGTCGCATTCCCGACGCGGTCGGCCCACTCCCTGCATTGCCGCGCCGACTGCTCGTTGATCTCCCAGGCAAGACCGTCAAGGAATTTATCCTCGACAATCTTCTGATAAAACGCCGGATCCTTGCGCCCGCCGCGCTCGCGCGGGTCCTCCACGAAGAACTCGCTCAGCGCAATGCTGGTCGCGCCGAAGGTGTTGGTCTCGATGATGTCCGCGCCCGCCTCAAGAAACCGCCGGTGGATGTCGCCGATCATCTTTGGCTGCGTCAGCGTGAACAGGTCGCCGTTATTCAGCAGGTCCTTGGTGGCATCCTTGAACCGCTCTCCGCGAATGTCGGCCTCGGTCATCCCGTAGGTACGGATGGTCGTGCCCATCGCTCCGTCGATGATCGCGATGCGGCTCTCGAGGATCTTCTCTAGCGGATGCTGGCGAGCTTTTGTCATTTTTCCCCGGCATTCTGGTGTGAGTTAAGATGAGCGGCCGCAAAAGCCAAGCGACCCGCCGCGCGGCGAGTTGCGAGGAAGCCGCTTTCTATCAAGCATATCGGAGTTTCCGCAGGCAAGACATCGATTGACGGCAGACGGGCGCCCCGCGCCGCTGGATGGCATCGAAACCGGGCTCAACGGCTTGGCCCGGCCAGCCCGCGCAATAGACAGGCGCTTACTCCAGATGCACTAGACTGAGAGTTGGACGCACCATGATCACGCTGTTTGGGGACAGGGACAAGCCGGCCGAGCCGGACGGCATCGACCAGGCCGCGCAAGAAGGCGAAGCCCGCAAGCCGGGCCTCTTCGCACGGATGAAGCAGGCCGTCTCGCGCACCCGCGAGTCTTTTTCGGCCCGCATCGAGTCCATCGCCGCCCTCACCCGCACCGTCGACGAGCGCGACCTCGAAGATCTCGAAACCGCGCTCCTCACCAGCGATATCGGCGTACAAACCACGACTGCCATCCTCGACGCGCTGCGCGAGCGCGCCCGCCGCCAGGCCATCGAAGGCGGCGAAGAGCTCCGCTGCCTACTCAAATCCCAGTTGCAGTCCATCCTTGAGGCACCCCGGCACCCGGTCCCGCAACCCGCGCCACCCAAAGTCACCTTCCTGGTCGGCGTCAACGGCACCGGCAAAACCACCACCAGCGGCAAGCTGGCCGCCTGGAGCCGTTCGCAGGGCCGCACCGTCCTTCTCTGCGCTGCCGACACCTTTCGCGCCGCGGCCATCGAGCAGCTCGAAGTCTGGGCCTCCCGCTCCGGCGTGGAGATCATCAAGACTCGCCAGGGCGGCGACCCGGCCGCCGTGCTCTACGACGCCATCGCCGCCGCGCGCGCCCGCTCCATTCATGAGGTCTACGTGGACACCGCCGGCCGGCTGCACACCAAGTCCGGCCTCATGGATGAGCTCGACAAGATGCGTCGCACCGCCGCCCGCCTTGTCCCCGACGCGCCGCATGAAGTTTTGCTGGTGATGGACGCAACGACGGGGCAGAATGGATTGCAGCAGGCGCGGCTCTTTACGCAGTCGGCCGGCGTCACCGGCATCGTGCTCACCAAACTCGACGGCACCGCCAAGGGCGGCATCGCCGTCGCCATCGCGCGCGAGCTGAATTTGCCGGTACGCTTCGTGGGTATCGGCGAGCAGATGACCGACCTGCTGGAATTTTCGCCCGCGGAGTTTGTCGATTCGCTGCTGGGCTAGCAACGCAAACGGGGAGGAAACCATGAACAGGAAAAAGGACCGCGAGAACCTGTTACAGTCACTGATCGCTCGACTCAAGAGAATCACGGGGCCTCCCAAAGCCGAGCCTGACGATCCCTACGCCTATGTAACGGCTCCCCTGCGCCGGCCGCCCGGCCGCGGCGGCGCCGCCGCCACTGTGGAACTCGACGCCGGCGAGCGGTAGGACCGGCACACGCACCATCTCTTCACGACTCGCCATGACCTTCGAGGAACAAGATCGATACTGGATGCAGCGCGCCATCGAGCTCGCTCGCCGAAGCATCGGTGTCAGTTCGCCCAATCCTGCGGTCGGCTGTGTCATACTCGACCGGGCCGGCCAGGTCGCCGGCGAAGGCTGGCACGAGTACGACCTGCTGGATCATGCCGAGGTGGACGCACTCAAAGAGGCCCAGCAGCACGCAGGCGAGCGGCTGCGCGGCGGTACGGCTTATGTGACTCTGGAGCCTTGCAACCACACGGGGCGGACGCCGCCCTGCACCGAGGCGCTCATTGCAGCGGGGCTGGCTCGCGTGGTGGCGGCCACCGTCGACCCGAACCCTGCTGTGGCTGGCCACGGGATGGAGCGGCTCAAGGCGGCCGGCATAGATACGGCGCTTGGCGCAGGTGAGGCCGAAGCCCGCCGCCTCAACGAAGGCTTCGCCCGCTGGAGCCAGCACAAGCGTCCTCTGGTCCTGATGAAGGTCGCCATGTCCCTCGACGGCCGCATCGCCCCGCCGCCCGGCGTGCACGCCCTGCACGAGCCTTACTGGATCACCAGCGAAGCCGCCCGCGCCGCCGTGCAGCCTCTGCGCTGGCAGGCCGACGCGGCCATGGTTGGTGTCGACACGGTCCTTGCCGACGACCCGCTGCTCACCGACCGCAGCGGCCTGCGCCGCCGCCGGCCGCTGCTGCGCGTCGTGCTCGACTCCGCCCTGCGCATGCCCCTCGAATGCAAGATGGTCGCGACGGCACAGAATGACGTCGTGGTTTACACGGTCTCCGCCAACGAGGCCCGCAGACGCGAGCTCGAATCGCGCGGCTTGCGCGTAGAAGTGCTCCCAGCCGAAGCCGGTCGCGTACCGCTAGGCAAGGTCCTCGACAAACTCGGCGAAGAAGGCATCCTCACCCTGCTCACCGAATCCGGCACGCGCCTCAACACCGCGCTCCTCGCCGGCGGCTTCGTCGATCGTGTTCACCTCTTCGTTTCGCCCCAGATCATGGGCTCTGACGCGGTCCCCGCCTTCCGCGGCATGGCCAGCTTTGTGCGCATGGCCGACGTCGAGGTCGAGCGCTATGGCAACGACCTCGGTCTTTGCTCGCTCCTCAAAGACCCCTGGCCGGCGGGCGGGGACCATCCATAATCACGGGTACGCCCGGCCCCGCACCGGTCACATGCACCCTCATCTGCCAAGCTCAGTGCGCCTTCGGCAGCAGCTTCCAGATCGATGGATCCTCTTCCCCCAGCACCCACGAACAGAACCCCGCCAGCCCATTCGTCTCGGTCAGGTCATAGCGATCCGCGAAGGTCTTCTGATCCGTAAAGAACACCCACTCCCGCATCTGATCGCGGTAAAAGTAAAAGTACGCGCTTCGGTCCACCGGATCCCACTCGATCTTCCCGCTGTACTCCTCGGCCAGCAGCCGCGCATTGGCCGCGCCGATGTAGTCGGCCGTCGGATTCGGCTTGTACTCTCCCGTCGCCTTGTCCAGAGTCGGCGCTCCCGTGTACCAGTGGTACCCATAGAGCGGAATCCCCAGCGCCAGCTTGTCCTTCGGCACATACTTCAGCGCATAATTCAGGTTGTCCACCGTCCACTGCCATCCCGCCACCGGGCCCGGCATCGTCCACCGTGTCTGCTGGTCGTAGGTCATCAGGCATACCATGTCCACGGACTTCGCAATCGCCTCCAGATCGTAGGCCCCGCGCCAGTCTGTATAGATCCACTTCGCGAATCCGCCGCTCCCCGGATAACCCGGCGCATTGGGCACGGTCGCAATTGTCAATTTCAGGCCCGCCCCGTGCAGCGCCTCGGCTGATCGCTTCACCAGCGCGCTCAGGGCATCCCGGTCCAGCCAATCGACGTTCTCAAAGTCGAACTGGAACCCCGTGTACCCATGCAGCCTGCACTCGCGGATCAGGGCCTGGTTCATCTCCGCCTGCGCCGCCTCATTGGTGGCCAGTTCGTGAAAGCTCTTCTTGTTGAACAGACCGACAATCGGCATCACCGGCACATTTGCGGCCTTGGCTTTCTCCAGTACCAGGTCGTTGGGCGCCCCGGTTACCAGCCCGTTCTCGTCCACCTGGTACCAGGTCGGCACCAGCAGCCCCACCTGATCGGAGTGCGCCAGAAAGTCGCGCACCGAATCCGGCCCGTCAGTCATATAGAAAATGGCCAGCGGACTGGCCATCGCCGGCACTGCCATGGTCAACAGCAGCGCCCCCGCAATCGAAATCAGCGATTTCATCGGCATCCTCATTCAAGCATCCATTTCCCTCAACACGGCACAGCGCTCCGGCTTCGCCCGGCCCCGTCACAGCGTCAACCTCGAGGGGAAATTGGGAGATAAATTGGTGACCCCGGGCTGATTCGAACAGCCGACACGCAGTTTAGGAAACTGCTGCTCTATCCATCTGAGCTACGGGGCCACGTTTAGAATGAACAATTTACAGAATGTTGAAAACTTTTCCACTCACAGTTACTCACAGCTAATAAAATCCACTCAGGGCCGATAACCCAAGTGAGCTCAGAAAGTGTGAGACGTGAAGACGAAAAGATCACAGTACCAACAGGGTAGCATCAGGAAGGTTCGCAAGGCGAAGGGCTATGTCTGGGAGGTCCGCTTCTCCGAGTGGCTTAACGGAAAGCGCTTCCAGCGCACCATGAGATTCCAGGGTACCGAGTATCCCAAGGAAGCAGACGTTCGCAAAGCGATCGAGTTGACCGTCTCCCAGATCAACTCCGGGACCGCCGGCGAAAAGGCCGACGCTAAGTTCGGCGCTATCATCACGCTCTACCGGCGCAAGTTCCTTCCCAGCGAAAGCCGCCTGCTCGAGCTCAAGAAAAAGCTGCACAAAGTGTTCCCGGCCGAGGGGGTGCTGGTCGATGCCTTCACAGTCGCGAGAGAAGATGAGCTCGACGAAATTGATCTCATGCTGAAAGCGCCAGCCACGTCTGAAAACATCAACCTGCTCGCTCAGCGGTTGTCGGTTCCGAACGCACCGGAGCTTGAATTCTCGACTCGGGTACATCACGCCTACCTGCTTGACCACTACATCGAGCCCAAGTTTGCCAACGTGCCCATTCGCGAGATGAAAGTCCTGATGATCGACGAGTGGCTTCTATCGCTCCGCGGCGCCAAGGGCCGACCTCTTGCAGGGACCACCAAAGCCTCGATTCGCACCCTGTTGAGCAAATGCTTCAAGCTCGCGGCCAAGCACGAGTTCATCTCTGCGTTCGAACACAATCCTATGCAGCTGATCGAAGTGAAGGGCGTCTCAAAACGGCAGAAAGAAATTCAGCAGATCACCGTCGATCAGTTCAAGGCAATCCGGACAGATCTCCCTGATGTACTCGACATGATGGTCCTCCTTGATGCCGCGTTCGGTTTGCGCATTTCAGAGTTGCTGGCGCTCCAATGGCAGGATCTCGATATCGCGAAGAAGACAGTTTTCATTCAACGCAAGTTCACTCGGGGACGGATTGGAAAGACAAAGACCAAGGCATCGTGCGCAACGTTGCCCGTCGCGGAGGGACTACTAAACATCCTGATGGATTGGAAGAAAAAGACTGGCGATTCAGAATGGGTGTTCCCGTCTTCACGCACCGGCGGCCCTCGCAGCGGCTCCATGCTTCTTCAGAAAGGGCTCAAGCCCATCGCTGCCAAGCATGGTGTGCCGGGCCTTACATGGCACGCCCTGCGCCATGCCTGCCGCGCATGGCTCTCGTCCAGCGGTGCGACGCTCACGACGCAGAAGGGATTGCTCCGCCACGCCGACGAGTCCACCACGTCGGACATCTACGGCTACCCGATGACCGACGACATGCGGAAGGCGCACGACAATCTCGTCTCGCAACTCTTGGAGCATTAAGCCGGCGCAAAGTCTGGGTGGAAAGTGCTCGAAGAACCCTTGGGTTGCTTTCAAGAGAAGCTAGCCGAATGCAACCCAGTCCTCCACGCAGAATGGTGCTGTGGACGACGCGTCTCTGCCAACCCAGGCGAGCCACTTGCCCTGGCGGATTGAAGGAAGCTCCTGCCGTTTCCGTCTCCATCTCAGCTACACTCATTGCAGCTAACTGATGTGAGATCGGGATGGGGATATCATGGGCGCTTTGCAACACGAACTTTCGGGGGATACCCTGAATGCGGTTCGCAATGGTGAATACAGCCTACTTTTAGGGGCGGGCGCATCCTTTGGCGCACGGTCAGTTAATGGGACAGAATTGCCCCCTTGGTTCCCAATTTGGAGAGGAATTGATTTCCGCGCAACGACGCCGCTCCGGGCCTAGAAGTTTCCCCGTGCAATGTCCTGAAGAATTGGAAGGTAGGAAAGGATCGCGTAGAAAGAATTTGGCGGCGCGAAGGGTTGAAGGTTCCCAAGCGGCAGAAGCCGCGCGGCCTCCAATTCCAAGGACATCCAAAGATCGGGATTCACAAAAAGCCCGGCTGATGTGATGTTTGCATGTACGAAGACAAGCGGTTCCCCAATGACAGACGTAAACGGAAACGCAAATTTGTGGAACGGGAAATAAATGTACTCCTTATCTCGTCCCGATCCATATATGGTCCCGCCCGGCCGATCGAGACCGTTCAGTATCCCAACCTGTTTCACCTTGTCAAAGAGAAGAGCGAAGCCATCGGGTGCAATCAATAAGCACTGGCGCATGATTTCATCCGCCACATTGTCGCGATCAATCGCAGGATTTCGATTCCCGGCGCCCAGGCGAATCCACGGTCCGGCTAGTACTACTGTGTTACAAGAAGCCACGCAAGCAGCAAGGACAACGGGGCAGAGATCTGGCCAGATGCGTTGCGATATGACGGCGCAGGGTGGAGATGGAGCAGGGATTATGCCTTTCGGTTCGC
>Ga0335072_10004564_pt1 | contig 20517 bp, 15 predicted proteins | sample Lox_Sample_21_FD_206725 | JGI IMG/M metagenome (GOLD analysis project Ga0335072, IMG submission 206725) | Soil microbial communities from Loxahatchee National Wildlife Refuge, Florida, United States - Lox_Sample_2.1 | ecosystem: Environmental > Terrestrial > Soil > Wetlands | place: USA...
CTAGCCGCAATCTGCGACCCCGACCCATGATCAGCCCCCTCGGCCTCCCCCCCGATACCCGGCTATGGTTCTCATCCGGTCCTATGTGCGGCGTCGCCTGCGAATGAGCCAGATAGACGAGGCAAATACGCCGATGACGGCGAGGCAGGCAACCGTGATCTCGGCGATCGAGCGCCCGCCAGTCGCCACGCCAGGCGCGGCGTCATGGCGCGCGTCCCTGGCCGCAGAGCTTGTGGTGCCTGCGTCCCGGCCAGCGGCAACTGCCGTGGTGCGGAAGGCGACCACGTCCCGGGCGCTGGGCGCGAGCAGGAGCCCGTCGCCGATACCGGGCGTCGGGAAGTGGTTGGCCGGCACGCCGATCGTGGCCTGCTGCCGGATCTTGCCGGTGGCCGGGTCGAGGCCATACAACTTGCCGGTCTGGCCGATTGTCCAGACCAGTCCGCCGGCCACGATCGGTGGCCCGCTGCTGACATCGGCGCTCCACAGCACGTGCAGCGCTGGCGGTGACCTGGTCGCTCTGACTGCGAGGATGCCGCTCTCGCATGGCAGGTACGCGGTCATCCCGACGTGGGCACTGCCGCCGTCGATGTTGGTGCTGCAGACCGGGCTGATCTTGGCCTGCCCAGTGCCGATGCCGCCAAGGTGATTGCCGTTGAGCAGATAGACCACCTGGCTCTTGCCTGCCAGGATGACCTGGCCATCAGGCAGCAGCACCGGCTCGGTGGACATGTCCAGGTCGTCACCGTCATTGGTCGCCCAGTCAGCGGGCGCGAAGAACTGCAGCAGGCGCAGGGCCGGGGAGAACTCGAGGATCGCGTCACTGTAGTCGTAGGGCTGCTTGCCTGAGTACTCCGTTCCGGGGCCCGTTTCCACCCACAGGTCGCCGTTCGGGCCAACGGCCGGCGCTCCGCCGCCCATCCAGACCGCTCCGCGGTCATCGCCGTGTTGCACGGCGAAGGTGACGAAGCGTGGCGTCCCGCCTGACTCAGGGACCGAGACAACGCGCCCCCGGTAGAACCCGCACATTTCGGCGTTGCCGCCGTAGCCGAAGTACACGTGCCCGTCGTCCAGGGTCAGCCCGGTGCGCTGCAGGATGTTCTTCGGCGGCTGGCCGGGCGGGTCCACGTCCTGCGACAACTCGACCTGGCCGGTAGCGGTATTCAGCCCGGTCAGCATGTGGGCAGGTCCGCTGCCTTGCAGCTCATCGGCCACGACGAAGATCTCGCGGCGGGCCGGGTCAATGACCGGCGTGCCGGTGATCCCGACGTTCGGGATGATGTTCGAGCACAGCAGATCCGTCCCGGCCGTCACCGGGGTGCCCAGCCGCGCCGACCAGACGATAGCGCCGGTCGCCGTTGACAGCGCGTAGACCATGTCGTTCTCGGTCGCCACGTAGACCCGGTTATCGAACACCAGCGGCTCGCCGTACAGCTGCCCGTCCAGCGCCGGCGACGTCCACGCCCTGGTTGCCGTATTTACCGAACCGACCCCGGCCGCGATTCCGCTGCCCAGCGGATCACCGTGATACACCGTCCAGGACGGAATTCTGGGCGGGCCAGCTTTGTGCACGGAAGCCACAGCCGACGGCGCGACGACGAGGCCGACCACAGCCGCGCAGCCGAGGAAGAACGCGGCCCGGCGCAATCTTCGACCCCCAGCCCATCGGCAGCACCCCTTCGGCTTCCCCTGATACCCGGCCGGCGACGAGGCCACGCGCGACCTGCCGTACCACTACACGGTTACTACTCGTCACCGCGCCACGGCCGGGCCAATCGCCAGCGACTTCACGAAGTCCGCGATCTGCCGCAGCGTGCTGCACTCACGCACCTGCGCACAGAAGGGCACGTAGCTGGACATCACCGAGTCACCCTGATTCCAGTACCGGCGCGGCTCGGGATTGAGCCAGTACAGCTTGCCCACGCGCTCGCTGACCTCGGCCAGTGCTCCGGCCGCCGGATCCAGGTAGTTCGTCCGCGCGTCGCCGACGACCAGTACCACCGTCCGCCGGGAGAACTGCCTGGAGTAATCCCGCGCGAAGTCCCGCAGCACGTGGCCGTAGTCAGAGCTGCCGGTCCAGCGGACCGCACCGCGCGCCGCCTCGGCCTGGGTGAGCTGACGGCCCGCCGAGCGCGCCTCGCTGACCAGTTCAGTGATCTCCGACAGGCCATCGACGAACGAGAACGCCCGCAGCCGGCTCAGCCTGCTGTCCAGCGCAATCAGCAAGTTGAGCGTAAACCGGGAGAACGTGGCAACCGAGCCGGATACGTCGCAGAGCACGACGATCTCCGGTTTGGGCGGCGGTGCCGGCTCGGTCCCGATCCTGAACGGCACGCCCCCGGTCCCCATCGCCAGATGGATCGTGCGCCGGATAGACAGCCGGGGCCTGCGGAACTCCTGTTGCGCCAGCAGCTTGCTGAGCTGATGGGCCAGCGGACCGATCGACGCGACCATCGCCTCCTGCTCGGCCGCCGACGCGGTAGCGATGTCCACATCCTCGGCGAGCCGGACGCGCAAGGTCTTGCTGACCGCGCGAGCGCCCCGGTCAGCGATCAGCGCACGGCGGATCGCGGCCTGCAGTTCGGCCCTGAAGCTATCCACTGCCCGGTCGGCCTCGGCGCGCCTGAGCCGGTTCGCGATGCCCGCCGAGCCGCGGACGTTCCAGCTATCGCCAGAACCACCGGCGCCGGAGCCCCCGCCCCCGGCGTCGCCCGAACCTTCGCCACCTGCGGCCAGCAGTTCGGCCCGGATGCCGTCGAGGTTCGCCGCCTCACTGGCCGCGATCATCGCGAACACCCCGGCCACTGGCGCGCCGGGCTCCAGCCCCGCATAGCGCCGCACATACTCCTCAGCCAGTTGCCGGAGGGCCGCCGCGTCGCCGGAAGCGATGGCCGCGCGGAGCGCGGCGCCGAGATCCTCAGCTGTCAGGCTGTCGAACGGCCCTGGCGCAGACGGCCCCGTTCCCCCGAAGTAAAGGTTGAACAGGACGTTGAACGCATCGAGATGCTCCGCCCGCTTAATGAGGGCGGACTGCAGGCTCGACCGCACCACTGCCTGGTCGGCCAGCGGGATGCTGGCCAGGGCGCGGGCCGCATCCAGGTGCTCGCCCACCGACACGCCGACGCCCACGGCCCGCAGTTCGTCGACGAGCGTGGCTAGCGCGGCGTCCTGGCCAGGCATCGGTCAGGCCAGGGACAACTCGGTCAGCCCCACGGTAATGTCCCGCTCGTACTTGAGCAGCACCGAGAGCGTCTGCCTGGTGACATCGTCGGTCAGCTCGCCCGCGCCGAGCGCGAGCAGGGTCCGCGCCCAGTCGACGGTCTCGGAGATGGACGGCGGCTTCTTCAGGTCGGCTGCCCGTAGCACCGCGACCAGCGCCGCGATCTCCTGCGCCAGATGCGCGTTGAGTTCGGGAACGTGCAGCTGGACGATCTCGGCTTCGCGCTCCACGCTCGGATAGCCCAGATGAAGGTAGAGGCAGCGGCGCTTGAGGGCTTCGGACAGGTCGCGGGTGTTGTTCGAGGTCAGGAAGACCTGCGGAATGTGCCGGGCCGTAACCGTGCCGAGCTCGGGGATCGAGACCTGGTATTCCGACAGCACCTCGAGCAGCAGCGCCTCGGCCTCCATGTCCAGCCGGTCGACCTCGTCGATCAGCAGCACAACCGGCTGATCGGATCGGATGGCTGCCAGCAGCGGCCGGCTCAGCAGGAAGTCCTCGCCGAAGATTCCGGCTGCACCGAGGTCGGTACTGCCGCTGCCCTGATGCAGCTGCAACTGGAGCAGCTGGCGGCGATAGTCCCACTCGTAGATGGCTTTGGATTCGTCGAGGCCCTCGTAGCACTGCAGGCGGATCAGCGGCTTGCCGGTCATCGCCGCCACGCTCTTGGCCAGCTGAGTCTTGCCGGTGCCAGCCGGGCCTTCGACCAGCACCGGCTTGCTCAGCGCCGCCGCCAGGTGGACGACCGTGCCGGTAGCCGGGTCGGCCAGGTAGCCGGCCTTGCTGAGGCGTACTTGCACGTCGTCAACGGGAGAGAGAACGTCCGCCATGCGGCTAATCATCGCCAAAAGCTGATGCTTCAGGAAGACCGGGGTTACCGGACGGTAGTCCGGCCGCCTCGGCGTCGGCCACCGGTGCCCAGACCCGCGGGCGGATCCGGCGGCTTGCCGCGGCGACACACGCCGCCGCGGGAGCAAGCGCGGCTGCCCCGGCGAGCAGAGCAATCCGGATCGACGTGAGCGTGCCGACGGCCCCGATGACCGGGCCGCCGACGATCTGGCCCCCGCTGTCGAACATGTCCTTGGCCGACAGAGCGGTAGCCCGCAAGGACGGCTCGATCCGGGTCACCATCCAGCCGGACAGCAGCGGGTCGAGCACCGGGCGCAGCACGGACACCGCGACATAAGCCCCCACCACCACGGCGAATGCATGCGCGGTGGCCATTACGACGACGGCCGCGCTGATCGCCAGCGTCAGCGCCAGGAGGCCGCTGGCCACCGAATCCGGTCCGAGTCGCTCGGTGCGCCGCTTGGCCAGTTCCGTCGCGCCGAGGCCAAGCAGCGCGGCCGCGCACGCGAACAGGCTGAACCACATCGCCGGATGCAGCCCGCTCAACTGCGGGAACTTGATGTCCCTGAGCAGGAAAGCGCCCCACAGCCGGTCGAAGCTCTCGCTCCACATTCCTGCGAACAGCGTCATCCCGAACAGCAGCACCAGACCCGGCACCGCGACCACCGCGCGGTGAGTGGCCCGCGTCTGCTGGGCGAGCAAGGTACCCGCCGCTCTGGTGACCAGCGCGAGGCGCTGCACCGGTATTGCTGGCCGGAAGTTGTGCTCCGGCATGACGACGGCTGTGCCGACGGCCAGCAGGCACATCAGGCTGCCTCCGGTCAGCAGCGGCAGGTTCAGGCCGGCCAGCGCGATCACGCCGGAGAGCAGGCTGCCAGCGACGGTCGCGATCAGGCCGTACTGGGTGGCCCGCAGGTACACGCCGGTCATGCGGTCGTCACCTAGTTCGCCGGCAAGTTCGCCCGCGACCCAGGCTTCCTGGGCTCCGTTGTTCAGTGCAGCGCCAAGGCCGAGTACTACTTGCGCGGCGATCAAGTTGGCGAAGGCTGGCGACAAGCTCTCCATGATCAGCGCGAGGCCGACGATGAACAGCCCGGCCAGCGTGCACAGCCGCCTGCTGACGAGGTCGGCCAGTACCCCAGTGGGTAGTTGCAGGAGGAAGTAGCTGAGCTCAAGCGCGGTGCCGAGCAGCAGCAACTCCAGCGGGTTCAGCCGTCCCGAGATGACCCAGTACACGGTGATCGTCGCGTAGCAGATGCCGAGCAGGAAACTGGTGCCGCACTCAAGGAGCAGGTACACCGGATAGGCCCGGATCGGGTGGCTGCCGAGCCGCATCCAGCCTCCGCAGGTCGTCGCCGGTGCCGGCGGTACCGGCTAGCGAGTCCCGGCGACGGTAAGCGGCAGCGATGACGCGGGTCAATGCTTTTTTCGACAGGTCCCGGCGGCAGGACCGCAGAGCAAGCACTCATAGCTCGCAAAGCGATCAGGGCATGCGCAGCCCCCCGGAATGGACGGCGTCCTAGGTTTGTTAGCCTGACGAACTATAAGAGTGCCGTACCAAGGGAGCTACGGGGTGACCGAACCAGCCGGCAGCGACGGGCGACCAGCCTCGGACGAGGCGGCCGTCTGCGGGCTGCTAACGCTACTGCGAATGTCGCGGGTCATGGAGCGGGTTGACGCCGGGGTGAGCCCGCAGCAGTACCGGATGCTGAAGCTGATCGGCGCGGGCGGTGAGCGCTCGGCCAAGCTCGCCGAGAAGCTCGCGGTCGCTAAGCCGACGCTGACCTCGACAGCGGACAGCCTGGTGGCCGCGGGCCTCGCCACCCGTCAGGCGGAGCCCGGAGACCGGCGGGTGGTCCGGCTGTTCCTCACCGAGGCTGGCCGGGCCGCGATCGAGCGGGCGGACATCGCCTATTCGGCCTGGTTCGGCTCCTTGCTCGACCACACCGGCCGGCGTGCCGAGATCCTGTCGGACCTCGTGCTGCTCGATGAAGCCATGACCGAGCGGCGCCGCGCCCGGCTAGCCGCAGACTCCGCAGCCGAGGGCGCCGACACCACCGCAGGCCCGCGGTGAGGGCCGCGAACCGCAAGCGGCAGCCAACGGCTAACCAGCAGCCAGAGACGCTCGGTTCCGGCTATGGCGAAGGCTGGCTGCGCCGGCTGACCGCGTACTGCTGGCGGCATCGGCGCCTGAGCCTCGTCGCGTTCGGCGCCTCGCTGGTGTCGACGCTGGTGACGGCGGTGATCCCGCTCATCCAGCGCTACATCGTCGACGGCCCGATCCTGCAGCGGTCAGGGCCGATCTGGCCCGGCGCCCTGGCTCTGATCGTCGCCGCGCTGATCAGCTTCGGCGCGGTCTACCTGCGCCGCTACCGGGGCGGCCAGCTTTCCCTCGACGTGCAGCACGACCTGCGCACCGAGCTGTTCGGCTCGCTGACCAGGCTGGACGGAGCCCGTCAGGACCAGCTGCACACCGGTCAGATCGTCAGCCGCTCCATCTCTGACCTGAACATGATCCAGAGCCTGCTGCAGATGCTGCCGATGCTGCTCGGCAACGGTCTGCTGTTCTTCCTGTCGCTCGGCTTGATGCTCTGGCTGTCGCCGCTGCTCGCGGTCATCTCGCTTGCCGTTGGCCCCGTGCTGCTCGTGCTCTCCCTCGTCTCCCGGCGGCGGCTGTTCCCGGCTAGCTGGGATGCCCAGCAAAAGAGCGGCGAGGTGGCGGGCGTGGTTGAGGGCGCCGTGACCGGCGTCCGCGTCGTCAAGGGCTTCGGCCAGGAAAATCAGGAGATCGACCGGGTCGAGGGCGTCAGCAGGGTGTTGTTCGCGGCCAGGGTCCGCGCCGTCCGGCTGATGGCGAAGTTTTCCCCCGCACTCGGCGCGGTCCCGGCGCTCGGCCAGGTCGGCGTGCTCGCGCTCGGCGGCTGGATGGCCGTCAAGGGCGAGATCCCCCTCGGCACGTTCCTGGCCTTCGCGGCCTACCTGGCGCAGCTGGTCAACCCCGTCCGGGCGCTGACCAACCTGATCACCATCGGCCAGGAGGCCAGGGCCAGCGTGATCCGGGTGTTCGAGGTGATCGACTCCCGGCCGGTGCTGACCGAGAAGCCCGACGCACTCGCGCTGCCGCCTGGCCCCAAGGACGTCGAACTCGACGACGTGCACTTCGGCTACGTACCGTCGGAGCCGGTGCTGCGCGGGCTCTCGCTGCGAGTGCAGCCGGGCGAGACGCTGGCGGTCGTGGGCACCTCGGGCTCCGGCAAGTCAACGATCTCGCTGCTCGTCCCCCGGTTCTACGACACCCGTTCCGGTGCGATCAGGGTGGGCGGCTACGACATCCGGGACCTCACCCTGGACTCGCTACGGGCGTCCATCGGCCTGGTGCTGGAGGAGAGCTTCCTGTTCTCCGACTCCGTCCGCAACAACATCGCCTATGGCCGGCCGGACGCGACGCAGGAGCAGATCGTGGCGGCGGCCCGCGCGGCCGAAGCCGAGGAGTTCATCCTCGGGCTCCCCGACGGCTACGACACCGTCGTCGGCGAGCAGGGCCTGACCCTGTCCGGCGGCCAGCGGCAGCGTGTTGCCCTCGCCCGCGCGCTGATCACCGACCCGTCGATCCTCATCCTGGACGACGCCACCTCCGCGATCGATGCCAGGGTGGAGGCCCAGATCCATGCCACCCTGCGCAAGGTGATGGCGGGCCGGACCACGCTGCTCATCGCCCACCGCCGGTCGACCCTCGAGCTTGCCGACCAGATCGCGGTCCTGGACGCGGGCCGCCTGATCGATCAGGGCACGCACGAAGAGCTCACGCAGCGCTGCCCCCAATACCGCTTGCTGCTGGCCGGCCCCGGCGACGACGCCGAGGGCACCGACGCAGGTGAACTTTCTTATTACCGGAACGAGGCCGACCACGACGCAGCCGCCTGCCGGGCCGCACCCGCTCCGGGCCAGGTAACCCCGAGCCTGTGGCCAGCCGTGCAGCCGGCCGACACGCCGGGCACCTCCGAGGCGGCAAGCAAGCAACTCGCGACCACAGCGGCAGCGGGCATCGGTCGCGGTCAGTTCAGCGGCAGCGGCGCAGGCGGCGGCCGGGGCGGCGGTGCTGCCCAGCGCGGTGCTGCGCTGTCCGGCGGAGCCATGGGCGGCGGCTGGCTGGCTGGCGTGCCAGCGTCCCCGGAGTTGCTGGCCAAGGTCGCGGCTCTCCCGCCCGCGAACGACAGCCCCAGCGTGGACCAGTCATTCGCCAGGAGCCCGGATCCGCACTTCACGCTGCGCAAGCTGCTGAAGCCGTTCGCGATCGCCATGATCATCGGACTGGTCCTGGATGCCCTGGACGCGGTCGCCAGCACCGCGCAGCCGCTGCTCGTCAAAGGCGGCATCGACAGCGGCGTCGAGCACCACGTATTCAAGATCATCGCGGTGCTGTCCGTTGTCGGCCTGGGTATCGTGCTGGCCGACTGGGCCGTGAACTACGCGCAGACGATCGTCGTCGGGCGCAACGGCGAGCGGCTGCTGTACACACTGCGGGTGAAGATCTTCTCCCAGCTGCAGCGACTCGGGCTCGACTTCTACGAACGCGAAATGACCGGCCGGATCATGACCAGGATGACGACAGACGTGGACGCGCTGTCGTCGTTCTTCCAGACCGGCCTGATCACGATGGTGAACTCGGTGCTCACCTTCGTCGCGGTGCTGATCCTGATGCTGGTGATCAACCTGCGGCTCGGGCTCACCCTCACGTTGTTCCTGCCGGCCCTGATCGCGGCGACCGTTATATTCCGGTACAAGTCGTCCAGGGCGTACAGCGAGGCCAGAGAGAAGGTCAGCGTCGTCAACGCCGACCTGGCGGAGAACGTGGCCGGGCTGCGGGTCGCGCAGGCTTACCGCCGCGAGCAAGTTAACTCGGAGCGGTTTGCCGGCCTGTCTGGCGCCTACCGCAAGTCGCGGCTCCGGGCGCAGCGGATGATCGCCCTGTACTTCCCGTTCGTCCAGGCGCTGTCCACGCTCGGCGGCGCCGTCATCCTGCTCGTGGCGGCGGGCTCGATCCACAACAACACACTCAGCGCCGGCGGCCTGATCGCCTACCTGCTGTACGTGGACCAGCTGTTCTCTCCGATCCAGCAGATGTCGCAGGTCTTCGACGGCTACCAGCAGGCCAACGTCGGCCTGCAGCGGATCAAGGCCCTGCTGCGCACCCCGACAAGCACGCCGCCTGCGGCCAACCCGATCGTGCCCGGCCGGCTGGCCGGGAAGATCGAGATGCACGACGTCCACTTCGGCTACCAGGGCCAGCGCACCCAGGCCATCCGCGGCATCGACCTGACGATCGCTCCGGGCGAGACCGTGGCACTGGTCGGGCAGACCGGTGCCGGCAAGTCCACTCTCGTCAAGCTCGTGGCCAGGTTCTACGACGTGACCTCGGGGAGCGTGCTCGTCGATGGCACCGACGTGCGCGAATACGACCTGTCGAAGTACCGGCAGCAGCTTGGCGTGGTGCCGCAGGAGCCCTACCTGTTCGCGGGAACCGTGCGCGACGCTATCGCTTACGGCCGTCCCGATGCCACCGACGCCGCGGTCGAGGCGGCTGCCCGGGGGGTTGGCGCGATCGACATGATCTCCCGGCTGCCGGGCGGGTTCATGCACGAGGTGTCCGAGCGCGGGCGCAATCTGGCCGCCGGGCAGCGGCAGCTGATTGCCCTCGCCCGCGCCTACCTCGTGGACCCCGCGATCTTGCTGCTCGACGAGGCGACGGCGGCGCTGGATCTGGCCGCCGAGGCCGAAGTCAACAGGGCCACCGAGCAGCTAACCGCGCGGCGCACCACCATCGTGGTCGCCCACCGGCTCACCACGGCCTCGAAGGCTGACCGGATCGTGGTCATGGCCGACGGTCAGGTCGCCGAGATAGGGACGCACGACGAACTGCTGGCTCGCGACGGCGTGTACGCGGCAATGTGGGCGGCCTTCATCGGGGCAACCGAGATGGTCAGCTGACGCCCGGATACGAAGTGGCGCGCGTCACACGACGGTTCCACGGAATTTCGCCCTTCCCCGGCACCGATTCAGTCGGACCGGCACGGCTGCGCCGGTGAGCATAGCTGCTGCCGGACTCGCTTTCGCGCCCTGTGCAGCCGCGACATCACCGTGCCGATAGGCACGCCGATCATCTCGGCTGCATCGCGATATGAGTAACCTTCCCCGTCGACCAGGTAGATGGCAGCCCTGAAGCCGATCGGCAGGTCGGCCAGCGCCGCACGTATCTCGGACTGGCTGAACTGGCTGAGTACCTCCTCCTCGGCCGAGGGCGCGCTCCGCGCCGCGATCTCGACGGGCAGGCGGGCCGCGGAGGGGGGCCGGACGTCGATGTCCGGGCTCAGTACCTCCACCGGCTGGTGCTGGCGATGCCGGCAGGTGTTGATGAACGAATTGGCCATAATGCGGAACAGCCAGGCGCGGCCATTCGTGCCCGGCCTGAACCCGGCCAGGCCCGCGTAAGCACGTGTCATCGTGTCCTGGACGAGGTCCTCGGCATCGTTCGAGTTACCCGTCATCCGGAGCGCTGTCGGGTACAACTGGCGCCGGCAGGGTCCGATCTCGCGCTCGAAAAGCGAATCCCGCTGCTCGTCAGCGTCGTAGTCCGCAGTACGCATGAGCCCTATCGCCTCCCCGCGGGCGGACGGGATCGGTTAACTTGAATAGTTCAAGTCCGACGCTAGCAGGTTGTCCACCACCGCATAAGATGGCAAAACACCCGGCGAAGCGGGATCCGCAGCAACCGACGTTCGGTTTCCGCACGACTGTTCGCGCTCCGGCGAAAGACGCTACGCTGCTTTGGCAGCGCGACGCCAGGCCGTGAGCGCCGCCTCGATGTCGTCCGCGCCGATGCCGACATGGGTCAGCATCCGGACACGACCGCCAAGGATGGTCACCAGAAGGCCTTCCGCGGCGAGCATCTCCCGCCACTCCGCTGGGCCGCGTCCGGTCCCGGACACGTCGATGAACACGATGTTGGTCTCCACCGCATCCGGGTCGATGCTCTCCGGCAGCAACTCAGCCAGGCCCTCGGCGAGTATCCGGGCATTCGCGTGATCCTCGGGAAGCCGCGCTGGCCCCTCCTCGAGCGCGATCAGGCCTGCAGCGGCCATGATGCCGGCTTGCCGCCACGCGCCACCGAAAAGGATCTTCAGCCGCCGGGCCTCGGCGATGAACTCCCGGTCCCCCGCCAGTATCGAGCCGATCGGTGCGCCAAGGCCCTTCGACAGGCAGAACATCATCGAGCTCACCGCGCTGGCGTAGGCAGCGACAGGCACCTCGGCGACCGCGCAGGCGTTGAAGATGCGGGCGCCGTCCAGATAGAGCGGAACGCCCGCAGCCGCGCACACGGCCGCGATGTCGCGGACCCCGGCGACGCTCAGTACCGAGCCGCCGCCCACCTGGTGCGTGTTCTCGATGCTGACGAGGTCTACCACAGCCACGTCGTCAGGATCGGGCGCCAGGGCCACCGCGACCTGCTCGCCGAGCAGCAATCCCCGGTCCGGTGCAGTCAGGTACTGGAAGGCGACGCCGGACAGCGCGGCCGCGGAGCTCAGCTCAGTCCGGCCGACGTGCGCGGTTGCCTCGCATACCGCCCGATGACCGGACCGGACGTAGGCGTGCAGGGCGACCTGATTACACATGGTGCCTGTCGGCAGGTAAATCGCCGCTTCCTTGCCGGTCAGCTCGGCCGCGCGGGCCTGCAGCAGGTTAACCGTCGGATCATCGCCGTACCAGTCGTCTCCCACCTCGGCGTTAGCCATCGCCCGCCGCATCCGGTCCGATGGCTGGGTGACAGTGTCAGAACGAAGGTCAATGCGGGCGCTCATGCATGGCACGATACGACAGCGGCCCGCTAGCCACCGGTCTGGGTAACAGCCATCGCGGCAGCGTCGACCAGCGGGCTAGCGCCGACTGGAGCTGGCCGCCCGGCCAGCTGATCAGCTCGCAGCGTCCTGATCTCGCGCGGAATGAAGGCAAGCGCTGAGGCCACGACGATCAGCGCCGCGGCACCGTACTGTGTCACCGACACTCCTGCCCAGGCCGCGATCGGCCCGGCCAGCACCGCGCCGACCGGCATGGCCATGACCGAGCCGAACGCGTCGTAGGACGAGACCCTGGCCAGCTTCTCCGCCTGAATGTTCCTGGCGAGCGCCACCGTCCACTGCACCATCATGATCTCCATCGCGGTGCCCAGGGCGAACGACGCCGCGCAGATCGCCGGCAACGGCCACAGCATGGCCAGCGCCAGCGGCGAGATCGCGATGCTGGCGCCGCTCAGGACGACGAACCGCATCGGCCGCCGGGGGCTGAACCGCAACGAGATCAGGCCTCCGACAATCAGGCCGAAAGACTCGGCACCGGTAATAGTGCCCCACGCCGCGGCGCCGCCCAGGTGCGCACGGGCGACCACCGGCCCGAGCACGCTGAACGATCCGTACCAGGCCGCGAGCACCACGGCGAACTGGGCGACAATCACCCACAGCCAGGTGTGTGAGCGGAACTCTGACCAGCCCTCGCGCAGCTCTCGCAGCATGCCTGGCTGGTGCGTGCGCTCCAGCGCGGTCACCCGTAGCGACAGCATGAGCGGCAGCGTGCCAAGCAATCCGATGCCGCAGATGGCCAGCGCCCAGCCGGGCTTGATCGCCGCGACGACGAAGCCCGCCAGCACGGCACCGCCCATCTGGGCTCCGTTCATCGCCAGCCTGCTGACCGCGCTGGCCTCCTGCAGCAACTGCCAGGGCACCAGCCGTGGCAGCAGGGCCGAAGACGCCGGGTAGAAGATCGCCATGCCGATCCCGGTAACGGACTCCAGCCCGATCATTTGCCACAGCGCCGGATGGCCGGTGAGCACCAGGATGCCGAAGGTGCCCTCGCCGACGGCCATCATGAGGTTCCCGGCGATGATCACCTTCTGCGGCGCCATCCGGTCGGCGATGACACCGCCAAGCAGCAGGAATACCAGCGACGGTGCGATCTGCGCCGCAAGCACGTAGGACAGCTTCGCCGTCGAGCCACCGGTGGCGTCGAGTACCGCGAACGAGACCCCCACCATGGAAAACGCGAACGAGGCCGGTGCTAGCACACGGTCAGCCAGCAGCAACCGAAAGTCACGAATGCCGAGCACCGGGAAGCGGCGCGTGACCAGGGCGAGGCGGCGCCCGAGCGCGCGCGCAAACATGGGCTAACTTCCGATCTGGGATCCGGCGTGGTGCTCACGACCTTATCCGGCGCCCTGACCTGCGGGAAAGTGAATTTTTTGACCATGCGCCAGCGGCCCGGCATGATCACCACTACCAGGTCAGCGAGCCCCGCCGCGGCACCCCCCGGATGCAGTTCCGCGACTGGTTGATGGCACGCTCTGGAATAACCGCACCGCGGGAGTGAGTTCGCGACGTGTGTGCGGCACCGGCGAGAGGAGCTGATGGTCAGTTGAGCATTCTGGGCACGAGAGTCCTGCGGACCGAGGACCCTAAATTCCTGACCACTGGCGGCGTGTACACCGAGGACCTGGTAGACGAGCGCCTCGACGGGGCGTGCCACGTGTTCTTCGTCAGGTCGCCGCTCGCGCACGCCCGGATCAACAGCATCGACGTCAGCGCGGCGCTTGAAGCACCGGGCGTTGTCGGCGTCTACACAGCGGCCGACCTGGCTGATCTTCCGGTAGTCCCGCCGTCTGCGGCAGGGCTGATCAAGGCCGAGATGGAGCACCGGCTGCTCGCGACCGACAAGGTTCGCTTCGTCGGCGAGCCGGTAGCGGCCGTGGTCACGCAGGACCCGTACCAGGGAGAGGATGCGATCGAGCTAGTGGAGGTGGACTACGACCCGCTGCCGGCCGCACTCGGATTTGACCCGGGTGACGACAGCTTGCTCTACGAGGCTGCCGGAACCAACGTGGCCGGCTACTGGGGCGATGCGTCGGCCCTCGACCCGGAACTGTTCGACGGCTGCGAGGTCGTGGTCAAGCAGACGATCATCAACCAGCGGGTCGCGCCGGCTCCCATGGAGACCAGAGCGGCCGCTGCGGTCTGGGGGGAGGACGGCCGCCTGACCGCCTGGATACCCAATCAGGGCGCCCAGGGCACCAAATCTTCACTGGCCAGCCGGCTTGGCATCGATGAGGGCCTGGTCCGCGTCATCACGCCGGACGTCGGCGGCGCGTTCGGCGCGAAGTTCGGCGCCGATCAAGAGCACGTGGTCGTTGCCTGGATCGCCCGCCACCTTGGCCGGGCGGCCCGGTGGACCGAGACCAGGTACGAGAACCTCATCGCGATGACGCACGGGCGCGCGCAACAGCACACCGTGACGATCGGCGGCAGCAGGGACGGGGACGTACAGGCGTACCGCCTGGAGATCGTCCAGGACGCCGGCGCCTACCCCCGGATCGGCGCGGTACTGCCGATGCTGACCATCTTGATGACCACCGGGCCGTACGACATCCCCAAGGCCGAGGCCGTGGCCAAGGTCGTGGTCACCAACACCACGCCGATCGGTGCCTACCGCGGCGCCGGCCGGCCCGAGGCCACTGCCGCGCTCGAGCGGGCCATCGACTTGTTCGCGGCCGAGATCGGCGCTGACCCCGGCGACGTACGCCGCAAGAACCTGCTCGCTCCGTTCACCGAGCCGCATCGCACCGCGTTCGGCGCGCTGTACGACACCGGCGACTACGTCGCAGCCCTGGACAAGGCGCTGAGCGCGGCGGGCTACGCCGAGTTGCGCAAGGAGCAGGCGGAGCGGCGCGCCAGCGGCGACGTCCGTCAGCTTGGCATCGGCGTGGCCAGCTACGTCGAGATCACCGGCATGGGTGACGGCGAGGACACGCCGCCGCAGGAGAACGCCACCGTCGAGGTGCACGCGGATGGCACGGCCACCATCCTCACCGGCACCTCACCGCACGGCCAGGGGCATGCGACCGCCTGGGCAATGATCGCCAGCGAGGAGCTGGGCATCCCGATCGAGAAGATCACCCTGAAGTGGGGCGACACCGACCTGATCCCGGAAGGCGGCGGCACCGGCGGCTCCCGCAGCTTGCAGCAGGGCGGTGCCGCAGTCCAGCAGGCTGCCCAGGAGCTGATCGAGGAAGCCAGGCTCCGGGCTGCGGCTGAGCTTGAGGCCAGCGCCGCTGACCTGGTCTTCGACAAGAGCCGTAGCGCTTTCAACGTGGCCGGCGACCCGGACGCCTCGGTCCCCCTGACGCAGCTGGCCGCCAGCGAGCGGCTGCTGATCAGGACAGTGTTCTCGCAGCCCGGCGCGACCTTCCCGTTCGGCACGCATGTCGCCGTGGTCGAGGTCGATACCGAGACCGGAAAGACAACGCTGCAGCGCGTGATCACCGTCGACGACGCAGGTACCGTGCTTAACCCGCTGCTGGCCGAAGGCCAGCGGCACGGCGGCATCGGCCAGGGTGCGGCACAGGCATTCCTGGAGGAGGTCGTCTACGACGCCGACGGGAACCCGCTGACGACAAGCTTCGCCGACTACCCGATCGTGTCCGCAACCGAGGTCCCCAGCTTCGAGCTGGCGGACATGGCAACCCCAACCACCTACAACCCGCTCGGCGCCAAGGGTATCGGCGAGGCGGGCTCGATCGGCTCGACGCCGGCCGTCCAGAACGCGGTCGTCGACGCCGTGGCCCATCTCGGCGTCCGGCACATCGACATGCCTGTCACTTCCCGGCGGGTGTGGCAGGCACTGCAGGCGGCCCAGCCTGGATCGGAGCAGTGATGACGCATATCGAGGTCACCGTCAACGGCGAGAAGAGGTCGGGCGAAGTCGAGCCGCGGCTGCTCCTCGTGCATTACCTGCGCGAGGTTCTCGGCCTGCGGGCGGCAAACGTCGGCTGCGATACCACCTCCTGCGGCGCCTGCACAGTGTTGCTGGACGGCAAGTCCGTCAAGTCCTGCACCGTGCTCGCAGTACAGGCGTCCGGCCACGAGGTAACGACTGCCGAGGGACTGTCCGTCGACGGTGAGCTGCATCCGGTACAGGCCGCCTTCCGCCAGAACCATGGCCTGCAGTGCGGGTTCTGCACGCCCGGCATGGTGATGGCAGCCGTCGGTCTGCTGTCGGAGAACCCGCACCCCACCGAGGCCCAGGTCCGCGAGGGGCTGGAAGGCAACCTGTGCCGGTGCACCGGCTACCACAACATCGTCCGGTCTGTCCTGGCCGCGGCTGATCAGGCTAACGCCGCCGATCAGGCAAACACTGAGGTGACGGCATGATCCCCGCACAGTTCGACTACGTCGCTGCCGAGTCGACCTCGCATGCACTCAGCCTGCTCGCAGAGCGCGGCGAGGATGCCAAGGTGCTGGCTGGCGGCCACTCGTTGCTGCCGATGATGAAGCTCCGCCTCGCCCAGCCCGAGGTCCTGATCGACATCGGCGGGCTGATCGAGCTGGCCGGCGTGACCACGAACGGCGACGAGCTCGTGATCGGCGCGACAACCCGGCATGCCGACCTGGCTGCCAGTGAACTGGTCCGTGCCGAGGCGCCGTTGCTGGCGTACGCGGCCAGCCAGGTCGGGGATCCGCAGATCCGGCATCGCGGCACCATCGGCGGCTCGCTGTCGCACGCCGACCCGGCGGCCGACCTGCCGATGGCGCTGGTCGCGCTCGGCGGCTCGGTGGAGCTGCAAGGGCCGGGCGGCAGCCGGACGGTCAGCGCTGACGACTTCTTCCAGGGATTCTTCGAGACCGCGATGCAGCCGGACGAGTTGCTGACGGCGGTCCGGGTTCCGCGCCGGCCAGGCGTCCCGTGGGGCTACCAGAAGTTCGTCAGGCGCGCTAACGACTGGGCGATCGTCGGAGTTGCCGCTGTTGACGGCCGGATTGCGCTGGCGAACATGGGACCGAAGCCGCTGCGCGCCACCGCTGCCGAGGAAGCACTGGCCGGCGGCGCGTCGCCGACGGAGGCGGCGCAGCACGCCGCCGACGGCACATCGCCCGGCGAGGACATGCATGCCGACCGTGAGTACCGCAGCCATCTTGCCAAGGTGCTCACCCGCCGTGCACTGCAGCACGAGACTGGCTGACTGCCGCGAGCCCGGGTATCTGACTGACCATGAGCCCAGCAGACAATCAGGCTGACCCGGACGGCCAGCTGGTGCAGCAGGAGGTCGCCGAACTCGCCGGCAAGCTCAGCGAGGCCGAGGACGAGTCCCGGCGCAGGCGGCTAGCCCGCCAGATCGCGAGCCTGGCGGGCCGAAGCGGCCAGGCAACCAGGCTCACGGTGCGGCACCTGGGCGCAAGCGGCCGGTGGCTCACCGCCCAGGCGCTGGAGATGGGGCCGAGGGTACCGATACGCAGCAATGACACCATTCGGCAACAGAACCCGGGCCTGCAGACCGAGCAGATGGCGGACCGCCTCATCGCGGGCGCGGCCCGGGCATCCGCCGGCGTCGGGGCGGCGGTTGGCGCCGTAGCGGCCGTTCCCTTCATCCCGACCGCCCCGCTGGAGCTCGGCGTGGAAACCCTCGCACTGGTCGCCATCGAGCTCAAGCTCATCGCGGAGCTGCACGAGGTGTACGGGATGCCAGCGCCCGGCTCCGGTCCACAGCGGATGCTGGCCTACACCGGCGCATGGGCGGAGCGGCGCGGCGTCCATGTCACGAGCAGCGGCCTCGCCCTCGCGGTGGGCTCCCCGTTGCGGCGCAAGCTCGAGCGCAGGCTGCTCGCCAAGGCCGGCCAGAGCGCACTGTCACTGACTCCGCTTCTCACCGGTCTCGTGGCGGGCGCGCTGATCGACCACCACGAAACCCGCAGGCTCGGCACCCTGGTCCGCGGCGACCTGCGCACGATGGTTCAGAGCTGAGCCAGCTCGTCGGCCAGGTCATCCAGGCCAAGCGAGCCGAGCGACAGCGCCGCCATATGCCACGACTTCAGATCGAAGTCGCCGCCGCGCGCCGCCTTCGCCGCTTCCCGGCCGGCCAGCCACGCCCGTTCCCCCAGCTTGTAGCTGATCGCCTGGCCCGGGGCACCGAGGTAGCGGACGATCTCGCTCGCCGCGAAGTCGCGCGGCCGGCCGCTATGTGAATCGAAGAACTCCAGTGCCAGTTCCGGCGTCCACTCCTGGCCTGCGCCCGGCGCCCAGTCGGCCCGCGCCTGCAGCCGCAGGTGCATCCCGATGTCGACGATCACCCGGATGGCGCGCATCAGCTGCGCGTCCAGGTAGCCCATCCGCGCACCCGGTCCGTCCAGGAAGCCCAGCTCGTCCATCAGCCGCTCGGCGTACAGCGCCCAGCCTTCCGAGCATGCGCTGACCTGGCCGAGGCTGGTCTGGTAGACCGACAGCTGAGCGGCGAGGTACCGCCATTGCGCGATCTGGAGGTGGTGGCCGGGCACGCCTTCGTGGTACCAGGTGCTGACCAGATTCCACATCGGGAACGAGGTCCTGCCCAGCGTCGGCAGCCAGGTACGACCCGGCCTGGCGAAGTCCTGCGACGGAGCGGTGTAGTAAGGCGCGGCCGCGCTGCCGGGCGGGGCAATGCGGGCTTCGACAACCTTGATCGGGTCGGCCAGATCGAAGTGCACCCCGGACAGGCTGGCCATGGCATCGTCCATCAGCTGCTGCAGTCGCTCACGGACGGTCTCGACGCCCTCAACAACCTCGCCGTGGCTGTCGAGGTAACGCATCGCCTCCGGCGGCGTCGACCCCGGCAAGATCCGGTCTGCCTCGGCATGCATGTCAGCCATGATCTGCCGGTACTGCGACCAGCCCCAGTCGTACACCTCGGCAAGGTCCAGCGCTGACCCGTTCCAGAGGCGGGCACCGGCCAGGTACCGCTCCTCCCCTACGCCGTCCGGGGTTCCGGCCGCGGCCGGCAGGTACTCAGTCAGCAGCCAGTCCCGCAATCCGGCGACAGCCGCGTCCGCGCGCAACGAGGCCGGGCCGTCAGCGGGCGTTCCCGCGGTGAAGTCGGTGAACCAGCCACGGCCGTCGCCGGTCGCGAGCCAGTCGGCCAGTTGCCCGGCAACTGTCTCGACCTGGCGCGGCGCGGCATGCAAGCCACGGGCCGATCCTTCGGCCAGCGACTGCCGGTAACCGGCCAGCGCGTCCGGGACCTTGCCGACGCGGCGGCTGATGACTGCCCAGTCGGCGGCGGTCGCGGTCGGCATCAGCAGGAAGATGCTTCGTACCCGCTGCGGCGGCCCGAAGATGTTCGAGAGTGCCCGGAGGTGCTCGCCGGCGGCGCTGACCGCGAGCTGGGCGTTCAGCCGTTCGCGTAGCAACCGGGCGCACCGCCGCTCGTCAGCGTCAGCGAACCCGCCGGGCCCGGCCGCCTGCTCAAGTTCGTCGAGCCGGGACAGCATCGCGCGCTGCACCTCGTCGATGGCGTCCTGGCCGGCCGGTGACAGGTCAGGCAGCTCGTCCTGCCCGTCCGGCAGCCCGAGCGTCGTCGCCAGGAGGGGGTTCAGCTCAGCCGTCTGGCGCACGAAGTCGTCGGCGGCGGTGCGGACTGGCCGCTTATCGGCCGCATCGTTAGCGGACGTAATGATCTGTGTCATGTGCCACATTCTGCCGGTGGACCCGTAATGGGGAAAGCGAACAGCCGTTAAGGTCAGCAGGTGACTAATCGCAAGATTCTGGTAACCGGCTCCTCCAGGGGCATCGGCCGGGCAGTTGCCGAGGCGTTCGCCAGGGCCGGTGACAGTGTCGCGATTCACCATCGCGGCTCGCCGGACCTCGCCGCCACCGTGCTGGCTGGCCTGCCCGGCGACGGCCATGTCATTGTGCAGGCGGACATCGCCGACCCGGCGGCGGTCGAGGTAATGGTCAACGATGCCGCGGCCCGTCTCGGCGGCATCGACGTGCTGGTGAACAACGCGGCCAGTTACGGTCGCGCCGGGCACCCGGTCGCTGAGGTGTCCTATGCGGACTGGCAGCAGGTCTGGCAGGACACGATCGGGCTGAACCTGATCGGCGCGGCGAACGTGAGCTGGTGCGCCGTGCAGCACATGGTCGCGGCGGGCGGCGGCACAATCGTCAACGTGTCCTCCCGCGGCGCGTTCCGCGGCGAGCCAAGCCAGCCGGCCTACGGCGCGAGCAAGGCGGGCCTCAACGCGCTCGGGCAGTCGCTGGCGGTGGCGCTCGCGCCGTACAACATCGTCGTATCGGCCGTCGCGCCTGGCTTCGTGCAGACCGACATGGCAGCGGCGCACCTGCACGGCCCGGGTGGCGACGCCATCCGCGCGCAGAGCCCGTTCGGCCGGGTGGCCGAGCCTGCGGAGATTGCGGCCGCCGTGCTGTACCTGGCCTCGCCGGAGGCCCGCTGGGCAAGCGGCACCATTCTCGATCTCAACGGGGCGTCCTACCTGCGTACCTGACGACGGGCTCTGCGATCCTGCTGCCATGAAGACGACCACCTTCGAGGTGCACACCGGCAGCCGGCCGGTCGTCCTGGACATCACCCGGCAGTGCGACCAGTTCGT
>Ga0335072_10004565_pt1 | contig 20515 bp, 19 predicted proteins | sample Lox_Sample_21_FD_206725 | JGI IMG/M metagenome (GOLD analysis project Ga0335072, IMG submission 206725) | Soil microbial communities from Loxahatchee National Wildlife Refuge, Florida, United States - Lox_Sample_2.1 | ecosystem: Environmental > Terrestrial > Soil > Wetlands | place: USA...
ATCCACCCGCGCCTCCGGAGCAAATGATCGATCTCTGCCGGCCCTACGATGTAGGCCTGTCGCCCGAGGCGGGACGACCAATCAATCGCGAGTTGTGCCTGAGCAACAAAGCCCTCACGTATATTCTCGGCGGCCTCGCCGTCGTCCTAACCGATACCGCCGGGCAGCGGCAGTTCGGCTGCGAACTCGGCGAAGGCGCGCTCCGCTATCGGCCCGGCGATGTGCCCTCGCTCGCTGCCGGCCTGAAGCGATGGGCGCAGGATCGCGCCGCTCTTCGCCGGGCCCGGGAAGCCGCCTGGAACGCCGCCCGCAATCGCTGGCATTGGGAGCACCGCCGCGAAAAGGGAGCCCTCGTCGCCGCCGTGGAAGGAGCCTTCCGATGAGCCGGTCGCTTCACATCGCCATCACCGCCGACCCCTACGTCCCGGTCCCGCCGCGGCTCTACGGCGGCATAGAACGGGTGCTCGATTTTCTGGTGCGCGGCCTCGCCGAGCGCGGCCATCGCGTCACGCTGTTCGCCCACCCCGAAAGCACCGTTCCTGCCGCCCTGGTCCCCTACGGTTCGCCCCCCCACTTCCACAAGTGCGACCGCGCCCGCGAACTCTGGCAGGTGGGCGCCAAACTCTGGGCCCGACGTCACCAATTCGATCTCGTCCACAGCTTCGGACGGCTCGCCGCGCTCGCTCCCGTGCTGGCCGTTCGCGGACTCCCCAAGATCCAAAGCTACCAGCGGGACGGCCTGCCGTGGAAGAGCATCCGCGCCGCGCACCGCCTGGCGAGTGCGTCAATTCGATTTACTGCTTGCTCTTCCAATGTTTATCGCAATATCCCCGCGCGCGACGGAGCGTTCGGTACCTGGCGGACCGTGTTCAACGGCGTCGATCTCGCCAAGTATACCTGCCGGCGGGAAATCGCGCCCGATGCGCCGCTGGCTTTCCTGGGACGGCTGGAGCCCATCAAAGGCGCCCACAACGCCATCGCCATCGCCAAAGCGGCGGGCCGGAAGCTGGTAATCGCCGGCAATCGTGTGCCGGCATTCGATGACTACTTCCAATATCAGATCGCGCGGCACCTGGACGGCGATCGTGCGCGGTATCTCGGCCCAGTGGATGACGCCGCCAAGAGTGAACTGCTCTCCCGTTCCGCCGCCCTGCTGATGCCCATCGAGTGGGAAGAGCCCTTCGGCATCGTGATGGCGGAGGCGATGGCATGTGGGACACCGGTAGTGGGGTTTGCGCGCGGCAGCGTGGGAGAAGTCGTGCGCAACGGCGTCAATGGCTACGCTTGCCGTGGAATCGCCGACGCCATATGGGCCGTCGATCATCTCAGTGCCATCGATCGCAACGCTGTCCGCCGCGACTGCGAGCGGCGGTTCTCCGCCGGCGTGGTGGTGGACCAGTACGAACGTCTCTATCGCGAAGTCTGCGGCGAAGGCGGAGCCAGGTGAAAAACGTCCTCATCGTCTCTCCGCATTTTCCGCCCGTCGATCTGCCGGACATGCATCGCGTGCGCCTCAGCCTGCCGTACTTCCGCGAGTTCGGCTGGCAGCCGACGGTGCTCACGGTCGCTCCGCGGTTCGTCGAAGGTGCCCGCGAGCCGCTTTACCGCCAGCCCGATAGTCCGGTCGTGCGTACTGCCGCGCTTCCGGCCCGCTGGACGCGCCTCGCCGGGCTCGGCAATCTGGGCCTGCGGGCGTTTCCATTCCTGTACTCGGCTGCCCGGCGGATGTTGGCCCGCGGCGCGTTCGATCTGGTCTACTTCTCAACTACCGTTTTCACCGCCGTACCGCTCGGGCGGCTGTGGAAGCAGCGCTTCGGCATTCCGTTCGTGGTCGATATGCAAGACCCGTGGGTGAACGACTACTACGATCGCCGGAGCGAAGCGCGGCGTCCGCCGAAATATAAGATCGCGAGCCGCCTGCACCGAATGCTGGAACCTTGGAGCATGCCGGCGGCCGATGGACTGATCTCGGTGTCGCGCGGTTACATCGACGCGCTTGCCTCGCGTTATCCGGCGCTCGACGGCAAGCCGGGCATGGTGCTGCCGTTCGGCGCCGCCTCGGAAGATTTCGAGCGCTTGCGCCCGGCAGGGCCCAATCGCTTTTTCGATCCGGGAGGCGGCGCCATTCATGTCGTCTATGCCGGGCGCGGCGGCGAAGATATGTGGCCTGCCCTGCGCTTGGTGTTTGCAGCGCTCGCGACCGGGCTGCGCGAATTGCCCGGCGTGTTCCGCCGCCTTCGCCTGCACTTCATCGGAACGGATTACGCTCCGGCGGCCCATGCGCGTAAGTCGATCGAGCCGCTGGCCGAATCGATGGGCGTGGCAGCTCAGGTGCATGAATATCCAGGGCGCGTCCCGTACTTCGAGGCTCTCCAGACCCTCCGCGATGCCCACATGTTGCTGTTGCCCGGGTCGGACGACCCACAATACACACCCTCAAAGCTTTGTCCCTATATATGGGCTCGCAAACCGCTCCTTGCGGTTCTTCACCCCTCTAGCGGCGCGTACCAAGTCGCCATGTCGGCAAATGCGGGGAAGGTCGTCACGCTGGACGGCGGCGGCGCGCTCTATCCCGCGTGGCGCGAGATTTTGAACGATCTCTCCCGCCCGCCCCAAACCGACTGGCGCGTGTTCGAGAGATTCTCAGCCCGTGAAATGACCCGCTGTCAGTGCGAATTCTTCGACCGCGTGCTCGCCTCGCGTTTTGTAAACCCATGACCAAGGTTCTGGTGGTGTTCAACACGGTCTGCCTGTACGGCATGGAACGTAGCGTTATCGAAACCTTCGAGGTGTTGCGCCCGGAAGTGGAACCGCTATTTCTCCTGAATCGCGCCAATCTCCGCCACCGGACGCCCCTTCTCGCCGCAATGAAGCGCTCCGGCATGGCGTTCCGCTTCTTCAGCGACCGGCGCGACTGGCCGCGCTTCGGACGGCCTCGCTCTCTGTCGCAGGCGTGGGCGATTCTCGCCGCCCTCGTTCAAGGAAATTTCGATGTGTGGCGCGCCGCCCGGCAAGCCGACGCGCTCTACCTCCCCATCGTGACCTCGGCCTACATTTCCGTGTTGGCGGCGCTGTGGTTTCGTCTGCACGGTCGCAAAGTGATCTACTTTTTTCACGATCTGCCGCCGGCGCGGTCCACGAAACTGTGCCCCGCCGTGGCGCTTTCCACCAATCTCGTGCACTGCGCGCAGCGGAGCCTCGCGCTCGCCGCCGCCGGCAATCCGTTCGTGCTCCGCCGACCGAATTGCGTGATTCCGCCGGCCGTCCGCCTGCGCCGGTCCGGCACCAGTGCCCCACCTTCCGGCATGGCGCGGCAGAACATTCTCTTCATCGGACAAGTTACCCCGCATAAAGGCGTCGATTTGTTGATCGATGCCTTCGACGGCCTCGCCGCGCGGCATCAGAGCCTCCACCTGGTGATTGCCGGCGGCGTCTACGACGAAAATCGCGCCTGGTTCGACGCGGTTTTGGACGCTGCTGCCCAAAAGGATCGTATTCACTTCGCGGGCTATTGCGAGGGCGTCCATGAGTTCCTCGACGCGGCCTATGTTCTGGCGGCGCCGACCCTTCCTTCACGCGTTCAGGAGTCGTTCGGCAGGGTCGCCGCCGAAGCCATGGCGGCCGGCGTGCCAACCGTGTGCTTCAAGAGCGGCGCGCTGGAGGAACTGGTGGTTCACGGCGTTACCGGACTGGTTTGCGCCGAAGAAAGCGCCAAATGCCTCGCCGCCAGCCTGGAGGAATTCCTCAACCGCCCCGATTTCCGCGACTCCTGCGGCCGGAATGCCCGCCGCCGCTACGACGAGCGCTATTCCGAAGACCGGGTGCGCCGGGGCTGGATGCGTCTTCTCGCGGCGGGCGTTTCCACCTGAGTGTGCCATGTGGGCTTTCGTGCTTACGCACCCCATCCAGTACTACACGCCGGTCGTGCAACACATCGCGCGCCTCACGGGCGATTGCGAAGTCCTGTACTGCTCCGGTGAGTTGGAATCGTCGCATGCGGAAGCCGGTTTTGGAGTGTCCTATCGGTGGGACCTTCCACTGCTCGAGGGCTATCCTCATCGATTTCTGAAAAACTGCGCGAAGAAACCTTCCACCACGTCGTTCGGCGGCCTCGATAACCCTGAGTTGGACAGCATCGTCGCCAGCCACGCCTATGACGCCATCGTCGTCAACGGCTGGCATTTCAAAAGTGCCTGGCGCGCCATGGTGTCGTGCTGGCGGCATGACGTTCCGGTGCTGATCCGGAGCGACTCGCATCTCCGGAGCCCGGGAACATTCCGGAAGTGGACTAAGTGGCCCTTCTATCGGACCTTCATTCCGCGCCTCGATGGCTGTCTTGCCGCGGGACTCTGGTCGCGCGATTATTTCGAGAACTATGGCGCCTCGCGTAACCATATTTTCACCGTTCCACCATGCGTGGACAATAGCCGTTTCGAGTGTGAAATGCGCCTCTTGTACCCAAACCGCGAGCAAATTCGCCGACGATGGGACATCCCCGCGGACGCCATGGTTTTCCTGTTCGCCGGCAAGTTCATTCCCGTAAAACGGCCGATGGATTTTGTGATCGCGATCGGCCGGGCGGCCGCCGCCGATCCTTCCATCGTGGGTCTCATGGCCGGCGACGGTCCGCTCCGCCGGCAATGCGAGGAACAGGCGCGCTCCGCCGGCGCGCCCGTTCGATTCACCGGATTCCTCAACCAAATGCGCATCGCCGAAGTGTATGCCGCCGCGGATGTGCTGGTGCTTCCATCGCAAACCGAAACGTGGGGGCTGGTGGTAAATGAGGCGATGGCATCGGGCGTTCCCGCCATCGTCAGCGACGGAGTCGGGTGCGGCCCAGACCTGATCGAACCCGGCGTCACGGGCGACATTTTCACCAGGGGAGATGTCGCCGCGCTCTCCGCCCGCATGGTGGAAATGGAGCACTCCGGCCGGTTGGCCGCCATGGGCCGGAACGCCAAAGACCGAATTGCGTCGTACTCGGTGGAATCGGCCGCGGACGCGCTGCTGCACGCGGTCGCGACTGTAGGAAGGCGCCGGCGGTGAGCGCACCGGCGATTCGCATCGTAGTTCCCCTGCCTTCAGACCAAACCGCGGCACGCGGCGAGCCCTGGTCTTTCGCTCCACCGCTTCTGGTATCGGCCATCGCCACCGTGCTGCTGCTTGCCGGATCGCGCCACGGCTGGACGCAACTTCAGGCGGCGCTGGCCTTCACGTCGATTGCCATTCCCTGCTTCGCCTATTCGCAATGGCGCCGGACGCGGCGCTCTCACATTCCGCTGTTTGCGGTTCTGGCCGCGGCGCATACCGTCTTCTATTCCGTGAGCGTCTTCTGGACGGACATTCTGGCCGCCGCCGGGACCCGCCTCACCACGGCCGTTCTCGTGTTTTGCAATTTGGGCGTCCTCAGCCTCTTCTTGGGCATGAAAATGGGCGCTGCCGGCATCCGCTGGCACCGCGTGCGCCTGCCGGACGTTCCCGCCGATCGCCATAACTGGACGCTCATCCGCGTCATCGCCGGGTGTCAGGCTTTCGTCCCGTTCTTTCCTGTCGGCACGGGCGGCGACTTTCGCCAGGAGATCGCGATAGTCGTCAGTTTCATCCCCGTGGTGGCTTTCCTGATTCTCTGGGACGCCACGCTTCGCGGCAAGGGAACGCGCGCCGACAAGACGCTGGTGGCCGTGTTCCTCGCCTCGAGCATTCTGGCCGGACTGGCGACTGGATGGTTGGGAGGGTGCATCGGAAACCTGGTGCTGGCTGGAATCGCGTATGTGCGCGTTCGCCGCCGCGTGCCCATCCTTCCGCTGGGCGCGGTGATCCTCGTCATGCTCTTCTTACAGGCCGGAAAACCGGCCTTCCGGGAACGGTTTTGGTATGGCAACGAGACGGCGAACGCCTTCGTCAAGGCGCGGTTCTGGCTTGAAAAATCGGCCGGGAGGCTCACCGCCATCGCTAGCCAGCCCTCGGGGGGCGGCTGGCAGCAGTCGCTGGAGCCGCTGCTGACGCGCTCTTCAGTGGTGCAGGAATCGGCGACGGTCTACTTGAACACACCCTCGCTCGTGCCTTACCAGCATGGCGCCACCTACCGGTATCTCCTCATCACCTGGCTCCCGCGATTTATCTGGCCCGGGAAGCCTTCGGTCAACGATGCCAACCGCTTTTATCAGCTCGCATACGGCGTGACGCTCGAACAGGACCTCGACCACGTCGCCATTGGGGCCGGCCTGATTCCCGAAGCCTACATGAACTTCGGATGGATTGGAATCCCCGTCGTCATGTGCCTGGCCGGCGTCATCCTGGGGATTTTCGAACGCATCTTTCTGTGGCATGATGCCGGCGTTTTCGCTTCCGCGGTGGGGTTGGCTTACGTGCTGCAACTGCTTTCACTCAACGGCCAGGCCGCCGCATACTTCGGCGGCATGATCCAGATTGTCGGCCTCACCATTGCGATCTTCCTGCCGGCGCTGCGGTTCCAAAAACCATCGCGCCGTATCGCCTGGCGTCTGCGCACCGCCGGAGGCGCCGCATGAAGGTGCTGCATGTGATTCCATCGCTGTCCCGCCTGCGTGGCGGGCCCACCTTCGTCCTGAAGACCCTGGCTGCCCACCAGGCGCGCGCCGGGGCGGACGTCCATGTCGCCACCACGGACGACGACGATTTCGGCCGCCGGAATGTGCCGGTGGGAACGCCCGTTCCCGCGGACGGGGTAACCTACTGGTATTTCGCGCGAACCACGAGAACCTACCAGTCTTCGCTCGGCCTTACCCGCTGGCTCCTCCACCGCACCGCCGAGTTCGATCTGGTACACATCCACAGCGTCTTCACTTTCCCGGCGACAGCTGCCGCGAAGATCGCCCGTCTGCGCCGCGTGCCATATGTGGTGCGCCCGTTGGGAGTGCTGAATCGCTGGGGGCTCGCGAGCGGACACGCCTGGGCGAAGCGCCTTTCCGTCCGCCTGATTGAAGGCGGCATCCTGCGCCAGGCCGCCGCGATTCAGTACAGCACCGACGCCGAGCGCGCGGAAAGCCAGCAGACGTTACCACTCGGGCGGGCGGTGGTAATTCCAAACCCGGTCGATCTCGCTCCGCCCGCTCCCCGCGGTCAATTTCGGGCCCGATGTCCCTTTGTCGAAAACCGCCGGATCGTGTTGTTCATCGGCCGTCTTGCGCCCGTAAAAGGCATTGAGCCGCTCCTTGACGCGTTCGCCATTGTGCGCCGGAATCACCCGCGGGCCGCTCTGGTCATCGCCGGTGCTAACGACGAGTTGTACGTTCGCGCGCTTCGCGCGCGCGCCAAAGCCCTCGACATTGCGAATCAGGTTCTCTGGACCGGGTACCTCGACCACGCCGGCAAGGCCGCCGCGCTGGCCGATGCCGACGTGTTCGTCGCGCCGTCGCAATCGGAGAGCTTCGGTTTGGCGGCTGTGGAAGCCTTGGCCGCGGGCGCTCCGTCGGTACTCAGCCGCGGCGTCGGGATCGCGAGCGAGGCTTTGGCCGCGGAGGCCGCTCTCGTGGTCCCTCCCGACGCGCCTTCGATGGCAGACGCCATCGCCGGCATTTTAAACGACCGGACCTTGGCCTTCCAGTTGGCAAATCGCGCCCGTGCGTTCGTCGAAACGCGGTACGGTCCGGACGCAGTCGCAGCACAAACCATGAGGCTGTACACGGAAATCGGGTGCCGTTCATGAAGGTTCTCGTATATCACATCGGGCAACTGGGGGACACCATCGTCTCCATTCCTGCCCTTCGCGCCGTGCGTCGTAAATTCGGAGCTTTTAGTCCTGTTCTAATGCTCCACGATGCCACCGGCCAGCTCGTCACGGCGGAAATGGTGCTCCAGGATTCGGGGCTGGTGGACGGCTTTATTCCCTATTCGCCGGTAAAAGGCGCCGGCCGGTTGAAGACCATGGCCACGCTCTGGCGTCGTCTGCGTTTCGAGCGTTTCGACGCCGTGGTGAGCCTCCTGCCGAGCGATCGCTCGCGATGGGCGCTTGTGCGCGACCGCCTCTTTTTTCGGGCGTGCGGCATCCCGCGGTCGATCGGCTTCCGCCCGTTCGCGGAATCGGAAATTCGCCCCCGCCAAGTTTCCGGACGCCCCGCGTACACGCCGAATGAAGCGAGCCTCCGGCTGCGCCGCCTGTCTGCCGAGGGCTTCGCGGCCGAAAGCGAGAATGTTTTCGCGCCGCCTCTGATCTCGTTGTCGCGCCAAGCCGAAGCCAGGATCGACATGTGGCTGGAGCACCGCCGGAAACATCCGTTGCGGCCGCTGATCGCGCTTTGCCCGGGGTGCAAAAAGCCAGCCAATTCCTGGTCCGTGAAGCGTTTCCTCGAAATCGCCCGCCGCCTGATCGCGCTCGGCCGTTGCGAGATCGTCATCCTTGGCGGACCACCGGAGCGCGACTTGGTTCACATGATGGTGGATGCCCTCGATGGCGAAGCGATCCATGCCGCCGGGCGTTTCAGCGTCATGGAATCCGCGGCATTGCTCTCCCGTTGCAGCCTGCTGATCGGCCTCGATACCGGCACTACGCATCTGGCCGCGGCGGTTGGAGTGCCCTGCGTGGTGATTCAAAGCGCCAACAGTTTTCCCGGGCAGTGGGACCCGCTCGGCCCCGGACATGTCGTCATCCGCTCCGGTAGCGCTTGCGAGGGGTGTCAACTGCAAACCTGCCCCGTCGCCGGGCATCCATGCATGAGCGATATCTCTGTCGGCCGCGTCTGGCCGGCAATTGAGGTGGCACTTGCCGAAACCGAATATCAACGTCACGCCGCTCATTCTCACGCATAACGAAGAGGCCAATATCGAGACGGCTCTGGCCGCGCTTGCGTGGGCGCGCAAAGTCGTAGTGGTCGATTCCGGGTCCTCGGATCGCACGGAGGAGATTGCGCGCACTTTCGGGAATGTGGCGTGGTTCGTCCAGCCCTTTGATTCCCACTCCTCGCAGTGGTCGTTCGGCGTCCGCGAAACTTCGATCGACACGCGCTACATCCTCGCGCTCGATGCGGATATGCGTCCGGGGACCGGATTCCTCGAGGAACTGGCGCGGTTTGCGGGAGGGCCCGTCCGGTCGGGTCTGGTGCCGTTCGAATATCGTATGCAGCGGCGGCGCCTGCTGGGGTCGATTTATCCGCCGCAGGTCCGCGTGTTCCCCAGGGACGAAGTTCGTATCGAGCAGCGCGGGCATACCCAGGTTTTCACCTCCTCCGCTCCCATGTACCGATTCCGTTCCAAATTGATCCACGAGGATTGCAAACCGTTCGCCCGGTGGGTAGCGAATCAGCTCCGGTACGCCGCGCTGGAAGCGGACCGCATCCGCACCGCGCCGGCGCAGAGCTTTCGCGATCGGTTGCGGCGGTCGGGAATCAGCCCCGCGATTTGGGGAGGGTACGCTTACCTGCGCGCGGGCGGACCGTTCGCCGGCCGTGCCGCCCGCGCCTACGCTCAGGAGCGGATGGTTTTTGAAGCGCTCCTCGCGCGGTTGCTCGCCGGCGCCGGTCCGGCTCCCGGAGGTACCTCATGAACATTCTCGGTCTCAACGCCTTTCACGGAGACGCTTCCGCGGCACTCCTCTCCGATGGGCAGCTCGTTGCCGCGGCCGAAGAGGAGCGCTTCAACCGCACCAAGCACTGGGCTGGATTCCCGGCGGCTGCCGCGCGCTACTGCCTGGCTGGAATCGACCCCGCGGCGCTCGGCCACGTAGCGATTTCTCGCAATCCACGGGCCCATCTGTGGCGCAAGTTGGCGCGCGTCGCGCTGCGTCCGGGCGATTGGGGATGTCTGGCCTCGCGTGCCAGGAATGCCGCCAGAATCGCCGGGCTGGCGGGTAAGCTCAACCGTTCGGGAATCGCGCACACCGACCAGGTGAGGGTGCATTACGTGGAACATCATCGCACGCATCTGGCCAGCGCCTTCTTCGTTTCGCCGTTCGAAGAGGCGGCCGTCATCTCCATCGATGGCTTCGGCGATTACAGCAGCTTGATGTGGGGCGTGGGACGGGGCAACCGCATCGAGGTTCGCGGGAGCGTGCGGTTTCCGCATTCCCTGGGGCTGTTCTATACGGCTTTCACGCAGTTTCTCGGCTTTCCCAAATTTGGCGACGAATATAAGATGATGGGGCTCGCGTCTTATGGGGAGCCCCGTTTCGCCCCGCAAGTTCGCGACGTGGTTCGCACCGAAGGCGGCCAGGTGCGCCTCAATCTCGGCTATTTCATTCATCACACCGCGGGTGTCGAAATGTCCTGGGACGATTGCGCCCCGGCAATCGGCACGGTGTACTCTCCGCGCATGGTTGCCGCCTTCGGCCGCCCGCGCGTTCCACGCAGCGAGATCCTGGATCGCCATCGCGATCTCGCCGCCTCCGCGCAGACCGTTCTTGAAGAGAACTACTTCTCGATCCTGAATTTCGTTCAGCGCGAAACGGGACTGCAAAACGTCTGCCTCGCCGGCGGGGTTGCGCTCAACTGTGTCGCCAACGGGATGATCTTCGCGAAGACCGATTTTCGCGACGCGTATGTGCAGCCCGCGGCCCACGATGCCGGCACCTCTATCGGCGCCGCGCTCTATGTCCATCACCAGGTTCTCGATCAACCTCGCGCGTTCGTCATGCGGCACGTGCATTGCGGCCCGGAGTATTCCGATGCAGAAGTCGATCGGGCCCTGCAAGCCGCCGGCGCCAGATACCACCGTCTGTCGGAGGATCAATTGGTCGGCCTCGTGGCGGCGCAGATAGCCGAGGGCAAAATCGTCGGTTGGTTCCAGGGGCGCATGGAGTTCGGCCCTCGCGCACTGGGGAATCGCAGCATCCTGGCCGATCCGCGCCGCCGTGACATGAAAGACATCCTCAACCGCCGGATCAAATATCGCGAGCCGTTCCGGCCGTTCTGCCCGTCGGTGCTGGCCGAGTGCGCCGGCGACTACTTCGTCAACCACCATCCTTCGCCGTTCATGGTGATGGCTTTCAAGATCAAACCTCAGATGCGCCAGACCATCCCGGCCGTGGTCCACAACGACGGAACCGGGCGCCTGCAAACCGTCGAGAAAGACGTGAACCCGCTCTACTGGAAGCTCATCCGCGCGTTCGGCGACTGCACCGGGGTACCGGTGCTGCTCAACACGTCCTTCAACGAGAACGAACCTATCGTGAACACCCCGGCCGAGGCCATCGATTGCTTCCTGCGCACCCGGATGGACGTGCTGGCGATCGGCAGCTACCTGCTGGTAAAAACTGAGAACGAGCACCTGAGCGAGGGGCGCGGACTAGCCGTCGCCGCGTAGATCCATGCGCGTTCTGCTGCTCAACCAGACCTTCTATCCGGATGTCGCTTCGACCGCGCAACACGCGGCCGATCTCGCCGCCGGCCTGGCCGAAGCCGGGCATGAGGTTACGGTACTCGCCTCCCGGCACGCCTACGACGACCCGTCGCGGCGGTTCCCCGCGCGGGAATCCTGGCGGAATGTCACGATCTTGCGGGCGCCGTGCACTGCGCTGGGAAAAGCGGCGCTATGGCGGCGCACGATTGACTTCGCGTCGTTCCTACTCTCGTGTGCCGCCCATCTGGTGTTCCTGCGCCGGTTCGACGTGGTCGTTTCCATGACCAGCCCACCTCTCCTCGCGGTTCTGGCGGCGCTTTTCGTGCGCGCCAAAGGAGGGGCGCTGGTCTCCTGGATCATGGACCTGAATCCCGAGGAAGCCATCGCCGCCGGAGCATTGCGGCGGGATTCGCTCCTCGCGCGCGGTTTCTCACGCCTGCTGCGCTTCAGCCTGGCGGCGTCGGCGATGGTCGTGGTCCTTGATCGCTTCATGCGCGACCGCGTGGTAGCGAAGGGTGTGCCCGCGCATCGCATCGCGGTCCTGCCGCCGTGGAGCCACTCCGCTATGGTTCATTTCGACGGCTTGGGGCGCGATCGGTTTCGCGAGTCGCACGGGCTGGCGCGCAAGTTTGTGGTCATGTACTCGGGTAATCACAGCCCATGCCATCCACTCGATACCGTGCTGCGGTCCGCGAAGTCTATGCGCTCCGAAACCGGTATCGTGTTCGTATTCATCGGCGGCGGCAGCGAATTCCGCAAAGTAGTGAATTTCGCGGCCCGAAACCACCTCCGCAATGTCGCGTGCCTGCCGTACCAACCGCTGGCATCGCTCGCTGGTTCGCTTTCCGCCGCCGATCTGCACCTCGTCGTCATGGGCGAAGCGTTCGCCGGCATCGTGCATCCGTGCAAGATTTATAACATCCTGGCAGTCGGCAGCCCTTCCCTTTACATCGGACCTCACGACAGCCATATCGCCGGGCTTGCCACATTCCAGGCGGACCACGGCGACGACGCCGCGGTCACGGAATTCATCCGGCGTTCCGCTCGTTCCGGCGCGCGCCGGTCGCCTGCGAGCGTCGCTCTGGCAGATCAGTATGCCGGCCGGTGGCTGGTGCCGCGGATGATCGAGATCGTCGAAAATGCCGGGCGGAATGCCAGCGAGGGTGTGCCGGCTGTCGCATGGTGAACTGATGCCCCTGTTGCGGCCGGCTCTTGTCGCGTTTCTGCTGACAGCACTTTTGACCCCGGTATGCCGGGCGGCGTCGAAGCGTCTCGGATGGGTGGACCACCCCGATACGCGTAAGCTCCATCGCACACCGGTACCACGCGCCGGCGGGATCGCAATTCTCCTGGGGTATGCGGTACCCATGGCCTTTCGCGGCGAGTGGTCGATCCTGCCGGCGGTGCTGGCGGCCTTTGCCACGGGTCTGTTGGACGACCTGGTGGGCCTCAAGCCGCGCATCAAAATCTTGGGCCAGATTGCCGCCGCGGCGCTCGCGTGCGGCGCGGGAGTCGAGATCCTCGGCACGGGCGCATGGTGGCACGTCCCGCTCACCATTATCTGGCTTGCGGGATGCAGCAATGCCGTCAATCTCATCGATGGTCTGGACGGCCTCGCCGCGGGGGTGGGCATTTTCGCGGCGGTTGCGGCCATCGCCACTGAACCTGAATCGCCCGCGGCAGCCGCGGCAGCCCCTTTGCTGGGCGCCCTGCTGGGTTTTCTGCTCTACAACTTCAGCCCCGCCTCGATTTTCATGGGCGACTGCGGCAGTAATACCCTAGGATTCCTGCTTGGGTGTCTTGCCGTGATGTGGCCGGGAAAAAGCACGTCTATTGACCGGATGAGCGCACCCGTTGTGGCCCTGGCGATTCCGATTCTGGATACCGCGCTCGCCATCTTTCGCCGGTTTATTCGGAACGAACCCATTTTCGCTGCCGACCGCGGCCATATCCACCATCGCCTGCTGGCTCGCGGTTTTGCGCCGCGAAAGGTCTCCGCCGTCCTTTACGCGGGCGCCGGAGTCCTCGCGAGCCTGTCCGTACTTCTCACCCGCGCTACCTACAGTCGCGGAGCGGTGCTGGTGGCATTCTGTTTGATGGTCTGGCTGGCGCTGCGCTATTTGCGATACGACGAATTCGATTGTGCGCGCAGGGTGATTTTCGGTGGGGTTCTCCGGAGCGCCTTGAGTGCGAACCTGGCAGCGAGGGAGTTCGAAACTGCGATCCGCGGAGCGCGATCGCTCGAGGAATGCTGGAGCGCGTTCGAAGACCACGGGCCCAGATTGGGTCTCTACTCCGCCAGAATGCAGGTCTACGGCCGGATGTTCGCAGCGCCGTTCCGGGAAGCGGAGACAGTCACGGTCTGCTGGAGTCTCCGCGTCCCGTTAAACGGCGCCGGATTCGTTGAACTCGAGGCGCCATTCGGCGCCGCGCCTCGCCTGGTCCCGTTGACGGACTCGCTGAACAACGTTTTGGCGCCAAAACTGGAGACTTTCCGTCCCCTGATGTCGGTCGCCGCCGCGGCCGGGCGGCGAACGCAATAGCTACCAGACGCTTTGGATGGCCGTCCGTGCGATCAGCCCCAGAATCGCGTGGCCGCCGGCTGAGGGGTGTTCGCCGTCCGGATAGTATGCTGCATTCGCCGCGCAGGCATCGCAACCCATCGTCGCGTCGGCGGCGAAATCCGCCAGCGCGTCGTAGTACGAGTTATCGGCGTGGATCGAAGCATTCACCGAGTCGCGGAAGGTGTTGAAACCGGAAACTGTCTGCGGCAACAACGTGGCCAGCACGATCTTGAGCCCCGGACTGGCGGCCTTCCGCGCCAGGCAGTACGACTTCAAATTGGCGGTGAACGCCGCGGCGCCATCGCCCATGTCGTTCGCGCCTACGAGCAGGAAAAGCACCTTCGTCCCCGTAATGGGCGCGAACCAGGAATCGATAGTTGTGGACCGCGAACTGACGGTAGCGATGCTGCTCCCCGAAACGGCATCGTTACCACCCTGTGGAAACGGACTCATGCCCGATTGCGCCACGTAGTAATACTTCGACGCGGCCGCGACGCCGGTCGTCGGGTCGGTGATGGAATCGCCTTCGAATGCGAGGAATTGCGACATCGCCGGAATAGTGACTCCGCGCGACGCCATGATGGAGCGAATCGCAGCCATGTTTGCCGTGATCTGGCTCCCGGTGTGCGCCACGCTGTACAGCGCGGCGTACCCGATTTGCCCCGGCCAGTATGCCGCGTCGGCGAAATTGCTCAGAAAAAGCTGATAAACCTGAATGGGTGACGCCGGGCCGGCGTTGTACGTTGCTACCTGCGCTCCGTCCAGAAACAAATTCATATTGACGCCGTCGAACTGCCCCGCGACGATATGCCAGTTTCCGTCGTTAAGGTTCGTTGCGTAAGCGTAAGCCGTCAGGCTGCCGAAGCGGAACCGCGGGAACGGAAGGCCGCTGTCGATTCCCGCCAGGTACAGGTGCGGATCGTTGTAATTGTCGCTGAAAATCGGCGCATAACCCGCCAGCACGGGAGTGCCGGTCCATTTCACTGCCGCGTACATCGTCCCCCTGAAGAGGTCGATGGGTTGCCACCCGACCGCCGTCATGTAGCTGGCGCCGGAATTGGCCGTGCAGTCGATTCCGGCGGCGATCCACGTGCACTGGCTGGCGGCTCTTTGTGCCCCACCGCCGTTCACCATCGTGTATGCCTGCGGAACATACGTGGTGGGGTGAGGACCAAGTTCCAACTGCACACCCCAGATGGAAATATCCAGCGGGTCGTTGGCCGCGTCCTGCACAATCGGAAGAACGTAATTTCCAGTCCCGGATGCCGTAAACGTGTAAGCCAATCGCGTCCAGCCGGACGCCGGAACCACCATATTCGCCGAGTAGTTCACGTTGTTGTCGCCCATCCGCACGGTTTGCGCGGCGCCGGTATTGCTCGCCGCGTAAATGCTCAAGGTGTATTGCTGGCCGGAGATGTAATTTACACCCGTGAGCGCGGCCAGATACCCGCCGCTCGCGGTGGCCTGCAAGCGCGAAGCGATCCAGTCGCCATTGGGATTGGCGCTGTAGCCATCGGTCAGGCTGGTGGCCGCGTGTACCCAGAGATCAGTCGAGAATTGCTGCTCCGACGGCCCGGCCAGATTGTTGCTGGGCGGCGTCGCAAATGCGTAGTTATAGGAGTAGGCGCCGGTTCCTTCGGCCAACGTGTATTCAGCCACCAGGTTCGCCTGCGGCAGTCCGGCAGAGGTACCGCCCGCTTGCGACGTTCCACTGCTCTGCCCTGCCCCGCCCAGCGGCACCCACGCAGTTCCGGTGCTGATACACAACATCGGAGCTGTGCCGCTGGAGTTTGTGCAATTCGTTGTGTTGCTGACGAGCTGGATGAGATTGGCATTCCCCGCCGAAGCCGCGGGCAGAGCCGATGCCGCAACCGGCGCCAGCACCTGGCCGTTCATGCACACGCTGCCGCCGGGCGCGCCGGCGGGACACACCGTCCCAATGGCGGCCCGGCTCCCGCTGGGCGCGCTGAGCGTGTTCGAACTTGAGTCGTACGTCCAGGGGCCGCCAACTCCGGCGCCGCTGGTTTTCTGCGCGGACGCCTGGGCCAGCAGGACCGCCGACACGAGCGCCACATGGATCGCCTTTTTCATGCCGGCCTCAATTCTGGTGGTACTCGTAAAAGACCATGTCGCCGGCATGAGTCCCGTGTACGTAGTAACTCGCCGCGTCGATGGTGTTGGCGTCGGTGTAAGACTCCACCGACCATAGGCTCCCGGCTTGCGCCGAGCCATCTTTGTTAACGCTGCTCGAAGGCTCGAGGTACGTGCCCGGTGTGGAAGTGTCGGGCGTGACGTCCGGGCCGCCGATTTTGATCGATCCCGTGTCGCCGGGTGCGACCTGAAACGATAATTTACAGCACTTTAGATGCGTGGTGGAAATCCGAACCGGGGCCGAGCCGATGCTGAGTGTTCCCCATGTAGTCGTCATTTGGTTTGTCCTTTTACCTGGAATTCGGCCCTTGCGGGAAACTCCTTTGAGGGGTGGTCGCGTGGGCCGTCGCTTTCGTGCGAATTTCAGCACACAGAGGAAGCGCGGCCGCGGCAGTCGGGCAATAAGCTGTTTGGTTGCAACCCGAAATTTCAGAAAATTCTTGTGAACGGCTTCCCCGCCAGGGCCCGCTACCCTTTCGCCAGCTCCGCGAACACCTGCATCATTTGCCCGTGAGCCAGAACGGCGGCGGGATCGCGCTGCATCGCGGAATCGTAATGCCGGGCGAACTCCGAACCCGTTTCCGAAGGCAGCAGCAGCTCGCGTGCTTTGGCGATCAGGCGCGCGGCGTCCGCTGGGGTGGCCGGTTCTTTTTGTGCCAGCGTCTCGTCCACAATTACGATGAATTGCGAGATTTCCCTCAGCCACGCGAACCACGGGTCGTCGAGCACCAATTGCAGGTATTGTCCGGTGGTCGTGATGCGCGCCACATCGCGCTCGTATGCCGCGCGCTCGGAATCCAGCAGCGACTTGTGCCAGCGCAGCAGTCCATTGCGAAGAGCCGTGAGACGGGGGCGAGTGAGATCGGACATTCGGTTTTCATGTTACCGTGCCGTAATCGAGTTGGGGGAAACTAGAGAGAATGAGTTTCCTCGATAACCTGGAAAACAATCTCAAGAGCCTGGAGTCGCAGGAGGAGGGCAAGGATGCGGCTCAACGCCTGCAACGCGCACGGGAAAACGCAAGGGTCAATGCCCAGGCCACTGCGCCATGGGCCGACGAACTGAAAAAGGGACCATTTACCGCCGAACTGCTCAAGCAGGCGGCGCGCATCGGATTCTCGATGCGCATCAAAGTCCACGTGGCGTGGCTGGGCACCACGCTTCGCCTGGAGGCCCGCGACCGTCGCCTCGAGTTGCGGCCCACTGCGGCCGGCATCGTAGCGGCGTACCTGGAGAGCGGCGCCGAGCCGCGTATCGAGCCCCTCGACCTGAAACGCGAGCCCGCGGAATTCGTGCGGCGATGGCTGGAGAAGGAAGTTAGCCAGCCGCGGTCGGATGAAGAACCCCAGGACGAAATCGCCTGAATTTCGACGGCGCCGGCCGGTGCGCCCCACAACCTCTGAATTCACGAACGGTCGCCAGCCGCTCTACGCATGCCAAAACAGCCCGGCCGGCATCCCGCCGGCGACAGAGTCATCCGGTTTAATCGCTAGACTTGGTAGATATGCAGACCCCGACCTACGACCCCGGCCTGACCAACCAGGTGATCGCGCCTCTGCGGCGCGTGATCGGCGACAATGGCCAGTTCAACGTTCACCGCCGAGGCACTACCTGGCGCGATTTTCACCCGTACCTGCACCTGGTGAATATGTCCTGGCCGCGCTTCCTGCTCTCGCTATTCCTTGGTTATGTGCTCCTCAATTCGTTGTTCGCCGGTGTGTACTTCCTTCTCGGGCCCGATCAATTGAGCGGCGCCGGCGCGCCAACCGAGTGGACCCGGTTCCTCAACGACTTTTTCTTCAGCTCGCACACGCTGAGCACGGTGGGCTACGGTAACATCGCGCCAAAAGGAATCGCGGCAAATGCCGTCGCGACCTTCGAGGCCCTCGTCGGCGTGTTGGGGTTCGCCGTAGCCACGGGGCTGCTGTTCGGGCGGGTCTCGCGGCCTTCGGCGCGGATCGGCTTCAGCGAGAATATGCTGGTGGCGCCCTACCAGGGAGGTCTGAGTCTGCAATTCCGCCTGGTGAACCGACGTTCCAATTCACTCATGGAATTGGAAGCCAAGGTCATGTTGATGACCGTGCAGTCGGTTGATGGCAAACTTCAGCGCAGTTACGCCATGCTGCGCCTGGAACGGCCCCAGGTGCTTTTTCTGCCGCTCTCCTGGACCATCGTCCATCCGATCGACGAGGATAGCCCGCTGTGGGGCAAAACAGCCGAAGATTTGACGCGCTTGCAGGCCGAGGTATTGATCCTGGTGAAAGCCTACGACGATACCTTCAGCCAAAGCGTGCTCTCGCGCCACTCCTACCGCCACGATGAGTTCCTTTGGAACCGGCGCTTCGCTCCCGCTTTCTTTGTAGACGATGAGGGAGACCTTGTGCTGGAACTGAAAAAAGTCGGCGAGGTGGCGTGAGAACTGGGCTAATGGCCCGAAAATCTGCGCAGCCGAAACACTTCGCCAAGCGAAATATACAGGTTCACTACTCCAAGCCCGCTGACGGCGCCGCGAAAGTACATATTATCGAGATACGGGCGCCATGCGCGGACAAAGGCCGCGAAATTATCCCAGTAGTCCGTCCACGGGCAGATCAACAGGAACAGGCCGATATCCAGGCAGAGAGTGATGAACAGGACCGCCGATAATTTGTGGTACCAGCGGTAGCGCGGCGCCGGAGGCGGCTCAGGCGGGCGGGGTTCCGTCGCTTCGGTCGGCGGTTCGGTGGGCATCATGCGGCGCCCGCCGTTTCGAACAACTCCATCTGCGAGGTGTCATCCAGCGGGAATTTCGAGCACCGGCGCACCGGTTCGAAGCTCAGGCGGTGCAGCGGTGTGGGGCCGAGTTCGCGCAGCGCCTTCCAGTGCTCCGGCGTGGAATATCCCTTGTGCGCGGCCAGCCCGTAGCCGGGAAATACTTCATCCCAGACCCGCATCAGCGCATCGCGATAAACTTTGGCGACAATCGACGCCGCCGCAATCGCGTGACACCGCATATCGCCCTTGATGAGCGGGCGCTGCGGCACGGGCAGATCGATGGGCACGGCGTCGATCAGCAGAAAATCGGGCGCCGGCCGCAATTGCTCGATCGCTTTGCGCATCGCCAGGCGCGACGCCTGATAGATGTTCATGGCATCGATGGTGGCCGAATCCACGGCAGCGACGGCCCACGCGACGGCACGCTCGCGGATCCGTTCTGAAAGAACCTCCCGCCGCTCCGGTTCGAGCAGCTTGCTGTCGTTCAGTCCGCGGATCGGGTGGTCCGGTGAGAGAATCACCGCGCCGGCCACAACCGGCCCGAAAAGGCAGCCCCGGCCGACTTCATCCACACCCGCGACAAAGCGAAAACCGCGCGCGCGCAGTTCTCCCTCGAGCGTGGCTTGACATCGGAATTTGCCACCCGTTGCTTCGGGCCGCATGGCGTGAAGCAGCCTAGGTGCGCTCTCGGAGGCGGGCCGCTTTCCCCTTCAAATTGCGCAAATAATACAGCTTGGCGCGGCGCACGCGTCCCGTGCGCACCACATCGATGTGATCGATCACTTTGGCGTGAATCGGAAAGATGCGCTCCACACCCTGACCGAAACTGACTTTGCGGACTGTAATGGACTCGCCCATCCCCGTGTTGTGGCGGGCAATCACGGTGCCTTCGAAAGCCTGCAGGCGTTCTTTATCGCCTTCTTTAATCTTTACGTGGACCCGGATGGTGTCGCCGGGCCGGAACGTGGGAACGACTTCGGCCCGCTTGTTCTTGTTTATAAATTTCGTCAACAACGCGTTCTGCATGAGATTTCCTTGGAACTTCTATCATATACGATTGTGACCACTTCCTTTGATCCGGCCTCCTCGGCAGCGGTCTATTTCATCAGATCCGGTCGCAGGCGCCCCGTCTTTTCCAGCGCTGCTTGCCGGCGAAATTTACGAATTTCTTCGTGATTGCCGTTTAATAGCACTTCCGGGGCCTTCCAGCCGCGGAAATCCGCCGGACGGGTCCAGTGCGGGCAATCCAGCGCGCCTTCGCCGTGGCCGGTTTCCTGGAACGATTCGAACGCCGTCGAGCTTTCGTTCCCCAGCACGCCCGGAAGCAATCGCGAAACCGTGTCGATTACCACCGCGGCCGCCAGTTCGCCGCCGCTCAGGACATAATCGCCGATCGACACCTCGCAATCGGCAAGGTGCGCCGCTACCCGCTCATCCACACCCTCGTAGCGGCCGCAAATCAGAAGCAGTTCAGCCGAGTCCTTCAGCTGGTTGGCCATCGCCTGATCGAACCGCCCGCCCTGCGCCGACAGCAGAACCACCTTCCGATTCTCGCTGCGCTCCGGCCAGATGGATTCCACCGCCAGGAAAATCGGCTCGGCCTTGAGCACCATGCCCTCGCCGCCGCCGAACGGCCGGTCATCGACGGTCTTGTGCCGGTCGAAGGTCCAGTCCCGCAGATTATGGATGCGGATCTCGAGAATCCCAGCGTCCTGCGCGCGCTTCACCACGCCATG
>Ga0335072_10004566_pt1 | contig 20515 bp, 14 predicted proteins | sample Lox_Sample_21_FD_206725 | JGI IMG/M metagenome (GOLD analysis project Ga0335072, IMG submission 206725) | Soil microbial communities from Loxahatchee National Wildlife Refuge, Florida, United States - Lox_Sample_2.1 | ecosystem: Environmental > Terrestrial > Soil > Wetlands | place: USA...
GGGCTGGGTAGGCGGTGCTGAGATGAAGTACCTGGAGTGGAATTGGTGGGAGAGGTGGGAGATGTAGCGGGTTGTGGTAGAGGAGCTGTGCAAGGCAGCAAGCACAACAACTTTGGCGCCCTGTTTTATCCACACTGGCGAAATGACCTTCAATGACATCCAACGTGGAAACGCCAATAGGCTGACAGTTGCTTATGGTAGACTTCCCATCAACCTGCGTCATGATAGGGAAGTGGACGTCGTGCATCTAGGAGAAAACAGAGCCATGCATCTTGACATTGCCGGGGATTGATTTTGTGTTGGTGTCAATGGATATTAAGTCATCCGTTCGTACGTAATGTAGCGCCACGTCAATCTTTCTAAACAACGTTAATGCGCCTGTCGCACCAGCCGCAATGACAACGTCTCCGGAAACGAGAGCAGCACGATAGCGCTGTAGCTTCGCTCCGGGTCAATATTGGGGTGGCTGGCCTCTTAAATCGCAGAGATTGCCCTGAACGGAACATTCTCAATCGCTTTTCCGATATGGAAGATCCGATTGAAAAGTAGCGATGCAAATAATCAGCAGAGGAAGGCAGGCCTCCAATGCGACATAGTTTGGCAAAGGAATCTTGCAACGTTAGAATGTACAATGGTTTCTTGGGCTTGAAAAGACATGTCAAGAAAGCGGGTAGACCGCCGATACCTATATAAGCTGGAGTTTCCGAAAGCACGACATGCAGCATCGGGCACCTGATGATCTAGACGCCGAGCTGCTTCTCACCGTCCTTGCAGCCGCCTGATGTGCGAGCCGCTAGTCGTGTTTCCGCAAAAGGTGTCGTAGTGCAAAAAAGTGACTCCACCGCGCCATCCGACTAACTCCACGGACTGATGTGTAGTGACCGATCTTCAAGGTCGCAATACGCTAGAGACTTTGGGCTCGGCGAGGCAAAGCGATCAGGGTTGCCGTTTCAAATGGCCCTGCTAATCATCATGATTGTTGGTTCATGGCGTTCGTGCCATATAGCGGTAGTGGGAGGAGCCCCAAAGGAGAAAGGTCTCCCAACGACTTTTCATTTTTGCTCTTGATTTTCCGATATCACTCACGCGTAGTGTGGGGTCCAAGGCGGATGATCTTCAGGTTGTCGCCAGACGGGCAAGCGCTCATAAGTAACTTCAGAAATTTAGAACGCCCTGGCCAAAAATGCTTATGTGACCTCCACATCTCCATTCCATAACTCCTGGGTAAAAGCAAAAAGCGCGAGGGAAGTGCTCTCGATGTAAAAATTGACTCCGTGGCGGACTCCTCGTAATGGCCATCTTCGCGTAAACTCCATCTCGTCACTTCTCGGCCTCTTGATCATGGTAGGTAAGGGAGCTCAACTCTGAGCTGTCAAGTGTGTCTGAGCTGGTCACTGGAGCGTAAACACCCCGAGAAAGCAGGGTCTTCCGATTCCAAAGGAAATACGCCGTCGCGGCCATGCCTAGCAGTGAAAAGGCTAGCAAGATCGAAATTAAGATGATAGCGGATGGCCCAAGAGATTGATGGGCAAGCGGTAAAGTAGTCACGTTTGCTTGCTGCTTGGTACTGTCATCATGCAGAACATTCGGGATGGTGAGGTCGCTAAGGGCGCCGTCTAATCCGTTGGGGAGAATAGTTTTTTGGACGTCCGACTTGCCCAGAATCCTCCCATCGGCGGAGATGGCCTCTGCGTAAGTATACTTCAGGTACCTGGCAGACATATATGATGTCTCGAAGCCAGTCTTTCCCATACTCCCCACCATCGAGAATCCCGCAGACTTGTCGTGAGAGCCGTAAAAATTCCACTTGGCGACCTCAGTCGCTCCATTCCAGCTGACATAGCATACAGACACCATGTCCGCCGCTGACGTGCCACTGCCGTATGCAAATGTCCTCAGCGCCGGAGGATCTGTGGGGGACCCAGTGAAGTTGAACTTATAGGCACGATAGTTGCCAAACCGAGAAGACGCGTACGCTGCATCCAGAAGGCGACGGCCGTCCGCCGTGAACTCGCTCAAATAACCTCTATCGCCCCAGCCCACGACCACGTTTGTGTCGGGCAGAACTTGGACATTTCCCCGCTTATCGGATAAAAGCCCGTCAGGCCTGTTCCATTGCTGGATCAACCTCGCAGTCATTGGCGACGTCGCCGTATTCAATGCTATAAGTTTCCCAGACGAGCATCGCGAGGTTGGGACCTGCCTTCCACTATCGTCAGAAGCATTGTCGAAAAGGGTTATCATAGTCACGGTCTCGTTCTCGGATTGAAACCGGACATGGTGCTGTGATGTAAAGTTGAGACCGTCCAGTAGCAGAAAATCGGATAGCTCGCCACCGAGTCTCCACAGGATCGAGCCATCGATGCCCGAGATTTTGTAGACAGTGTTGGTGTAGCGACCTGAAATCAGAAAGTGGCCGTCTTTGCCTTTGTCCACAGAATTGATGTGACTGGGTCAACGTTAGTAAAGTTTCGTCGATCAGAGACTGCGCTCCAAGCAGAAACGCTTGGGACTTACAAGAAATCCCAGTAGTGCTGATGACGATCCATCAATTCCATCACGTTATAGCTTTCTGTGAGTGATACACCATTTTCCAGTGCGTCCCATTCGAAGTTGATGTTCCCCGTAGCAAGGTCAACTTCCTGGAACCCTTTATTTGCCACACGCTTTTCCGTTAACCCGCCCCTGCCGACCTCCGACACATTCCTCAACTGCACCTTGGTGGTTGTCATAAGAGCAATTTTACCTTCGTCGATGACATGAAACTCGTGTATATCGAATATGGTGCTACCCCGATTCACGTTGACTTTGTCGTGAACTTGGTATGCGGAATTTGTGATATAACCAAGCTGTAAATCATCTGGCAGTAACGGCGATCCAGTTCTCGGTCGGTTTCCAACGGCAAACGTCAGGTGTTGTGAGCCGTTATACGTGACAGCCTTGAAGTCGAATGCATCCCGGTGTTCTGCCATTGGTGCCCCACTCCAGACGAGGTTCTCCCATCGTCAGCATGATTACGGATGTTATGGTGAAGTGTGACTAACCCCTGCATTATCGTATATGTGAGGACCAATTTCAAAAGGTTGATATTCCCATCGGCTTGGTCCTGGTAGAATGTCGCCGTACGGAGCGACGAACCAATACCCTGGGCTAATAGCGGCGGGATCGTATTGGGTGACATTGAGGATTGGAGGCCGAAGGTCTGGACGCTGTGCAAAAAGTCAGAGGTTTGCAGAAGCAGTGGCTAGGAAAACGGGTCCTCTGGGATGGACGATGGGGTTTGGCCCAAACGGGAGCCACGAACTTACAGACATGTAGTGAGCAAGATCATTGCCATCCGAATACTGGCCATCCGAATACTGTGATGTGTTTCTGACATCATACAAAGATATGTCTCTATTAGCTACCACCAGCGTCGGCATCAATAGGAGGGTTATGGATGTCACAAGTAGGGCTACCCGAGGCCTGGCTGCATTCATAGCCTGGAGAGCCATGACAGGAATGAATGAAAATGCAGGACCGAGAAAACGGAAAGCAACTGAAGGAGCGTGGGAGTGAAATCACCAATATGATGGACGCAAGAGAGTGGTTACGATCACACAGTTTGAAGATTTGGAAAGATCGAGGAAGTCGAGAATGGCATGTGGCCGAAGCGTCAACGCACGAAGGGAGAGCCTTGTGGGGCAGTGAGGGTCGGGTACCTAGGTGCTAGGTACTGTGGAAATGGAGGGAGCTAAGCCCGGTCCAGGCTCATATGTCCTAAAAGACATTTTGGAAGCGGTCTCAGGTCAAGTCACATTGATTATCGTCTCGAGATGTTGGCGGTAAGTGGAGATTGGGGTGGACAGATCCGACGAGACACCTCCTTTTCCCACGCACGTTAAGATTTTTTAACGTGACTTGGCAGGCCTTGGCAAACGATAGATTGCGAACCCCTGAGTATCCGCCGGCGGGATACGAGATGCCAAGGCACAAAGGTCGAGCCACCAGCCGCTAGCTGTCAAACCAAGATTGCAACCAGGCGGCTGCTTACAGCTGATAGGGGTAATGGAATGGTTGGTCATTGACCGGGCAATATTTTCGACAACCACGCCAAGCCGTACCCGAGCCCGCCGGCCCACCAAGAAACAAGCCCCCATTCCATCTTTTGGGGAGTTATGGTCACCAGGATCTTCTCACGACTTTGTACAGTATCTCCCTCAGATTTAACGTGAGAGGGCAATCTTCTTCTGGGCCCTGTAGCCACGCCCACTTATAAGCATCAGTGTAGACCAGCCTCCTGGCGGGCGAATGCTCGCTTTGTCTGCCGGCGTCGTCTCATAACCACAGGATCCAGAGTCCTTTATGGCCGTGCCATCTTCCTACAGCGAAATCTCTCTTCTATCTTTCATACCGTTGTCTTTCTAACGCAAGCCTGTCTTACCATGACATTCAATTTCTCAGCCTATCTCTCGAAAATAGACTCTACGCAAACCTACGCCATCAAGCAGCTGACAGGCGGGGTAGTCAACCTCACCGTCCGCGCCACGAAAAAGGCATCTACAGCTCCTTCACAAGGACTATTTCCCTTACATGCATCCCTAGTCCTGAAACAAGCACCGCCGTATATCGCCGGTGTTGGAGAGAGTACGCCAATGCCTCAGTTTCGCCAGGTCTCTACGCCCTATATGTCATCCAACCGTGCATGCTAACTCTTCCAACCGAAGACAATCGAAGCGCGTGCATTATCGCTGTTCGTACCCCAGAACAAGCTACTACACTCAATTTGTGCAGAGTCGTCCGTTAAGATCCCAACACTCCTTCACTACGACCTCGAGGAACATGTGCTGATTGTGTCGGACATTGGTCCTCTTCCGAACTTGTCAGAAATCTTCTCTAGTCTCGGTGGATACACCCCCATCGTATCACTTGCATCGGTCTCAGCACCAAAGTATGCTCTGGGCATGCCATTGGGCTACTACGCAATAGTTGGGCGCAAGATAGGCTCTTTCTTTGCGCGACTGCATTCCCCATCTAGCCTTTCTTGCATCGTCAACTCTCCGCACCATGGAACAGAATTCCTCTCCCATCCAACGATGAGAGATATCGTCCTTGACCATGCCATAAGACCTCTAAAGGACCAATTGGAGCTCTTTCCACAAATCCTCCCGGCTTCTGAGGCAAAAATCCTCTACCAACGAGTCGAGGACAACTTCGTGCGGTCACCGCCGATGAACGAAAGGGCCATGATCCTAGGCGATTGCTGGACCGGCGCCATCTTGGTCGGTACAATCGAAGACGATCCCACGGTTGGCGTCATTGACTGGGAATTTGCCTCTATTGGCCGAGGTGTGGATGGGGACATGGCCCAGTTTCTCGCACATCTCCAGTTATTCCAGCTTGCAGCTTCGTGGCATGAACAATCTAACCAACATCGAGCACTGGAAATTCTTACCGGTGAGCTGACAACGGCGTATCGCAGACAGAGCATCACGGAGGGAGCCAAGTGGGTCCGAGAAGGAAAGCCTGCCGCAGACTCATTGCAGGCGAGAATGATGCGCTCGGCGTTTTTGGGCTGTGCTGCGGAGATGATCAACTGTGCCTTTTGGAAGGTGTGGCCTTGTGAGAGTCCAAGCTGTGGCACGCCGCATCCTACGGAGCAGGAAGGTTGTAAATTGATTCAACAAATGGTCGAAAGGGCAGTTTGGTATTTGAGACTTGCGGGAGGCGATGAGACGGAGTTTGTGAGAGAAGAGAATTGGCTTGCAACTCAAGCAGATGGATACATCGGAAGACTATTCTAGGAATAGGTATTGTATAGAGATTTAAACGCCTGTTGACCAATCTTATCAAAGTGTAGATCATGGCAAGTCCGGGCACATGGTGACCTTGAGTTTGGATAAATCCAGCTCATTGAGTGTCGTACCCTTTCGGCAATTCGATGGAGGTCTATTCCCAGCATCCAGTTCTGCCAAAGTCAGAAACTTCTGGAAGCTCTTCAACTGCACCCTCATAGCGATCTGAGGGCAACTCTCTTTTAAGTTGTGGTCATATATTGTGTCTAGCAGTCCATATTGAATGTGCTGCTCGAGTCATGAGCCCAGCAACCTTTCTATGCGCTAGCAAGTGGCCCAAACCAGGGGAGAAATAGTAGACTTCCAATAAGCGTCCTAACTCCCATGCCGGCCCTCGCACTCGTGCTGAGGGATAAAATATCGCCCAAGGTTTCATTGGGGTTTGGCTTAACTGAGGAGAACGGCGAGGCATTTTTGAGCTGGTTGTCGCACACAGGTGGTAGGTGCTTGAAGGAATGGCTCCAACTGATCCTCGGCGACGACAATGGCGGCGGAATCGTATTTGTCTGACTCGCGATAGCCACTTGCAGCACACTCAATCGGGGCTACCGAAAGCCAAGTATATGGGGGTTGTAGAATTCCGTCGAGCCATCTATATAGGCAGAGCAAGTCTACAGGTCCCTAGTCTACTTGTACAAAACTTCAGCGTGTCTTGAAGCCTGAAGTGTGGTAAAGCGTGGTCGTTTCGGGGAGATGCAAAACCACACACCACGACACGGCAACCGGATGGATCGTTGAACGTCGGATCTGGGCAGGTGGAGACATACCAGGCACCCCCAACAGGCATCTCACATGGATAGTGACAGAACAGCTGAAATGGCACGCATGCATATTTTCCAATGCAGCAAGCCATCTCTCTAGCTAAGGCGTCAGCATTCGCGGAGGAAACGTCAAAGGTGGCACCATCACGATCGATCCGCTAGACTTGCGATAGCACAACATCTTGACGACTTTGCTCGGAAACATGGATGTAAAGATGTGCCATATCACTCGACGAGGGAAGTGAGTGAAATTCAAACGAATCTTGGACGAAAGTAAACAAAGACTTGTTGCTGCACAGTTTTGGGCGGGCTTATTGGTATGCAAAACGTCGCCGCCACCAGAGCAGGGGAGTAGCAATTTCCCCATATCTACTCTATACCACCATAATTGCAGAGGCTATGTATGGCTCTACTGTGTTGCCAGGTCTTCGCATAATCCCTAACGGAGAAGAGCTGATTGGGCAACTGCTGGAGTAACTGGCCCAGCAAGCTGAATGTTGCTTGATCAAACTCCATCGGGTTGTGTCTATCGTAAAATGAGTCCGAGTGGGCCCACATGCCACCCACGGAGAAAGGTTGCAGCATGTGTCTTATGAATCCAAAGTGGATATTTCGCAGCTCGTATTCGAGAATTGAGAATTGTCACGAATGGCTTAACCGATGGCGTACTGTACATCACGACTTCAACAAATAGTATCTTAGATACCCACTAGATGCGCCCGTATCTGATGTGTGATACAGAAGAAGCTCACATCATTTTTCATAGCTGACAAGATTGAGGAGACTTCGGCCTCCGCTCGCGAAATCTCCTGCAGTATCAAGTTTCCAGAGGCCGTTCTTGCCGTTGATAGTAACGTCTAGGAATCCCTCGTGAGTGAAGACCTTCCGCATACCTGCGAAGTAAGTCCAGAGGGCTAGACTGATACGTTTCACTATTCGCGACGAGAGAGATCCCGATATTTCTGTGCCTTGGTTCTCCAACCACTTCGGAATTGCAAGCTGAGCAACCATGCGAGATGGGAGGATGAAGTCAACAGGATCCGTGACAAGCTTTTTGGATGGCACAAACGGAAGTGGTATCATCCTGCGGACTGTTACAAGCATTTTGACTCTATCATCTTTAAGCATGAGCTTGATCGAGGTAATGTGTCTTGTGGCTCTCAGCACGATCCATCCTCCTAAGAATGCGAAGCAGATGATACCAAGGCGATTGGCCGTAGTTATCCACCAAGGTAGCCCTGCTTGCGACTTCCAAAGCTCAGTGGAGGAGGTGGCCACGGCGCCGATTAAGCACATCGAACCAGAGAGGAAGGTTGCAGTTAGGAAGCCAGCGTGTGAAGGTGCTTTATATAGGAGAGTCTCTCCTGAATCATATAGGCATCTCGCCAGATTCTGCTTTTGTATATTTTGCGCTGTCTGGGCATTGGGGACGCTTGGGAGTTCGGCCTGCGCAGGGAGCCTGGTCGCTCGTGTTTTTGAGGGAAGCTGTTGGGAGCCTTTGGCAGGACCTTTCTGGCCAAACTTTAGCGGAGGTTTTGTTGATCTAGCTGAAGCAGAGGAGAAATGCAGGTTCAGTGATTGCCTTAATTTCGTGCAACGAAAAGTGCTTCGGAAAAGAACAGGTCTGACGAGCTGCACAGCCGCGAAGGACATATTAACAGCAGTCAAGGGTATCTGTCATCTCCACTCATCCTTGCATGAGGCCCATTGACACGACTCTGGAAGGTGATGCAGATAGTTGAGGCTGGCGTTCTAGCTGGACAACTCCTCAACTTTTACTTGTACCTGGGGGGGCAGCTTTCGGCAGCTAGGTCGCAATAGGCAAGGCGGAGGCATGGTCACCTCCCCGATTGCTTGGAGTTTCCCAAAGCATTTGGCTTGCTCAACGGCCCAATTACCACCATTCTCACCTTCCGTGAAGAACGACACACCTTGCTAAGTGAACCCAATGGGAACACATATTGAATGTGGCGGTTGAGCAAGTAGTGGTCTGCAAGATTGTTCCTTTCTAGCCAAATCCGTGGCGTGGCGGTATAACTCTGAATCCACGTTCCATGAGCGAATTCGACTTCGAGACTTTACACTGAGCACCATCATAATGGCAGTTCGGTTACCCTCGCGGCTACTAGGCCGTCACCTCCGCTCCCATATGTCCTATCGAGCATTCACATCCGCTGCCTCACGCTCCGAACCGCATAATTTCACGATGCCGGCCATGTCCCCAACGATGACGGAGGGCAACATCTCGTCCTGGAAGGTGAAAGAGGGCGACTCCTTCTCGACCGGTGACGTGCTCCTCGAGATCGAAACGGATAAAGCAACCATGGACGTTGAGGCGCAGGATGACGGAATTATGGCTAGGATCCTCGCCCCAGATGGTAGCAAAAACATCCAAGTCGGGACCCGAATAGCTGTCCTCGCAGACGAAGGAGATGACATATCAAGCCTCGAAATCCCACCTGAGGACTCAAAGCTCGCTTCGAAGCCACCCGAGAATGTCAAGAAGGCTGAAGAAGAAGCAGAATCCAAACGAGAATCCAAATCAGCGCCCCGTCCTGAACCAACCGGCACGCCCGCACTCTCACAATCACAACGTTCAGCACCTGCCAGCTCCCCGTCCGGCCCCGGCCAAAGCACGAAATATCCCCTTTACCCATCTGTCATCGCCCTAATCCACGAAAACCACCTCTCCGATTCCGACGTAGCCAAGATTCCCGCAACCGGGCCCCAGAACCGCCTGCTAAAAGGCGATGTGCTCGCCTATCTCGGCTCCATCCCCTCAGACTACTCCTCTAAGGAATCAAAACGCATAGAACACATATCACACCTCGACCTAAGCAATATCAAGATATTGCCCCCTACTAAGAAACCCGCCGTCCCGACTACAGAGCAAGCTCTGGCTCCAACACCAATTCCAACGGTCGCAACCGACGTCTCCCTTCCCATCTCCCTAGCCGAGGTCCTGAAAGTGCAGAAACGCATACAAGACTCACTTGGTGTCTCGATGCCGCTCTCAACGTTCCTCGCGCGGGCCGTAGATATCGCGAACGATGACCTGCCTGTCCCTAAAGACGTACAGCCTTCAGCAGACGAACTATTTGATGCCATCCTGGGATTAGACACCACCCCCAAAACATCAAGAGGCGGCTATATACCCCAGATTACGACACTACCAATTCCAACGTCTGCTACAAAGGGACTGGTCAGTAGACCGAGAATGAATGGCCGACAGGTAGACATCATTGATATTCTGTCCGGCAAGGTCAGTTCAATGACCGTAACAAGGCCTACCATGACCTCGTCTACCATCGCTGCTGCGAGCTCTTTGCAACGTGGTTCCACAAACCTCTTCACGCTCACGGTGCCTGCAGGCGAGGAGAAGAGGGCAAGGACGTTTTTGGAGCGGATGAAGACGGTGCTACAGGTTGAGCCTGGTCGGTTGGTACTATGATCAACTGTTTTCTACTGGTGCCTAGCGGGACAGTTGAGCCTTCAGCAATTTTGTACAGAAGGAAAAAAATGAAATCATTAGCTAATTTTTTTGTCCGTATTAGAGAATGAGAACTTCTCGTCTTGATTCATGAACTAGTTCTTTCATTCTCAAATCTCGTGAGTAATTGATCAGCGAATGCTGCTCTGGCCCCGCTATGCGCATTCATCATGAATTGGGAAAAAAGAGGGCAAGAAATCGCTGTAATGCGGATGTAGATGATGGGGCCCTTGTCCTCACTCCAGACCCAAGCCCAAGTTGCATAACCCCCATCCCCAACCTGTAGCGCCATGCGTGCCAAATGCCACTATAGCCCAGCACCTGATTCAATGTTATAGGTCATTGCATGCCACAGAAAGTGTTCTCCAAAGCCAAAGGAAAACCTGTGAGAACAAAATACGTCCAAGCATATCAGCAGGGCGGTCAAGCGTCCGCCAACATGATCGAACTATAATCTCACAAACCAGCTCGGTCCCGCATCCGGTTGAGTCATTAATTTCGTCTGATGTCGCATGACTGGGTTTGTTTGGGTATTATTTCACCGAATGGTCCCCCAATCTCCCAGTCGACTCCCACCTACACTGCCATCTTCTCCGGTCCGCCCTGTTTTTTTGCCAAATACTTTCCAGAACCTTAACGTCTCGTCTCCAGCCCCCGTGACAATCGTAGTCCCATCTGGACTACAGCTCAGATACAGTACTCGGTAGGTGTGTCCCGTGAGACTGACCACCTGCTCCATCTTCGGATACTTCCACACAACGATCTGGTTCTGGCTATAGCCGTGCGTGCTAACGATTTCGTCTGAATTCTTACTCCAAGCTAGATTGCACACTTGGCTTCCGGTGTCGACTTCCTTGATCATTGTGCCGGTGCTCGTATTCCAGAACTTGATACTGCGGTCTGCTGTCCCGCCACCAGAAGCTAGGAGATGGTGCTGGTGTGGAGACCAAGCTACGGCTTTCACTGCAGCCGTATGCGATGAGAAGCGGTAGAGAGGGGTTTCAGCCAGTTTGTCCCAAACACAAAGCTTGTTGTCATTGCCACCGGAGGCGAGCTGCCCATCTTCGGTGTTCCAGCGTAGCCCGCAGACTTCCTGCTTATGGCCTGCCAATCGTCTCAGGTATTGGTCGGGTGAGCGGACATCGCGGTGGTAGATTAACCTATCTCTCGATCCGGATGTGAGAATATGATCGTTCCATGCCAGAGCGCCTACTCGAGCGGTATGCCCGGTCATGGTTCGTAGGCGACGTCTCTTTTCAGCATCGTAGATTTGGACAAAGCCTTTGTGTGTGCCCACTGCAATATGAGAGCCGCGTTGAATCCAGGATACAGAAGTTACCGAGTCGTTGTCTGGAAGTTCACAGAGCTTTGTGACGCTACCAGAGCTGCTGTTCCACATGTACACGCATGATCCAAGGCCGACTCCTAGAATGTTGGCAGAGCCCCAGTCGACAAGATTGAGGTAGAAATCGTCAGCTAATTCGGGAGCATCCAGCACCTTATACGGGACTTTGGCAATTGGGCGCGGTTGTTTTCGTGGTGATTGCAGGATGGCCTGTGATGAGAAATGAATTGGTGATATGGAATACAGGTCTGATCGAGCATTGAGGTTTATGGGACCAGAATGTCTGCCATGTGGTGTCTTTGACGGTGTTGGGTGTCCGGAACCTATGACTTTGCGCGGAGACATGTATGAGAAGAGATTTTTATGTGGAGTTGAAGGTGTCATCGAGGGAGGTGCGAGAGTAGTCGTAGATGGCTGACCGGGAGGTGTCTGTCTTCTCCCCAAATCGAAGAAACTGTCGGGTGATGTTGAGCGGTGGTCTTGAGGGACTGAGTCACCCATCAATTCATTTCGGAGAACTCTCGAATATGTTCGGTTGGCTTCTTCTGTGCGCTGGTAATGTAGCTCACCGTGCGGCGTTCGCTTTTTCGATCTGGATGGCGTCGCTGGTGATCCATCGTCGTGCAGCAAGCTGTAGCTTGCTTGGAGATCCTGCCCTTCCCGATTTGGGATGAACCTGGAGCGGAAGGATTAGTTTATATTCCACACGGCCGAAAATGCGTCACAAAATAAAGAATCTCCCAGTTCTGTTGTCGTTATTGCATCTGAATCCAGCGCAATTGCTCCCATGGTGGTTTGCCTCGCATGGGTAGTTTGACTCACCGATCTCCCCATACTCTCTGTCGTTTCCGACTCGGGCTTCGACCAGGTGTTCTATCCCTTTGTCGGCTGGAGCTTTCGAACTCTTTTAGCCTCTTTGACAACGCGTCCGCCTCCATAGCTTCCGACACCACTCGCGTTGAGGGTGATCCGATTTCGACTTGAACTAGTGATCGTCTCGTATGAACGGTTGGAGGTGTTTTTGATTGAGGTGGAGTATCAAAGTGCGGTGTTTTAGGACGATCTGATGTTGCCGCCATGGCGATTGGGTTCTCAATGAGACCTTCGGTATTCATGCCTGCCTTCCTCTCAGGGTAATCTTGAGGACACAAAGGCCTTTGGAGGCCGCTGGTTGTTGGTCAAGCCAATATGGAATGATAGTGGGGGAGTAACAGGCGATTTGAACTTCTGGATTGAATGTGACCCTTGTATGTTGTCGCCGAAGTGAGTTGTCGCTAACGGTGATGCTGTCTGTGTTCGTTTCCCAACCTCTCCAAGCGAAGTCTTTTAAAGGTCAGGGGAATCCCGGGAGTTTAGGTCGTCTAGATAATGTCCAGTTCTGCATATAGATGCCAAAGGCCTGCATTAGACCACCAAATCCTTCAACGAGTGACGGTGTGATTGAAAAGCGATTGAAGTTGGATGTGAAGATGGATTGTACCGAAGACTGCGGCTTCTAGGATGATGGGCCGGGGCTCGAACCAAGTGGCTTGCAAGCTAACTAAGTTGAGCCTAAACTCATTAAATGCCGGAACTTGGCTTTTCTTCCCCGGGCTTCGCAGGCAAAGGACAACGTGAAATTAATGGCTTTTCTCATCCGTCTACTTATGGAAAATTTACAATCACCAATCTGTAGTATACAGTATATTTCGTTTGGAATTTGGATTGAGGATCGATCAACAGCAATAGACTGTGTAACAAGAGCAATAATAAAGACCCTAGCGCGTTGCATGAGGCCAGTACGTGGCCGCGTAAACATCGCGCTCGTTTGGGATAGCTCTGTGCCAAACAAAAAGTGGCCTCATGGCTATTTTGCTATGTTGACGTTTGAGAGATATCAGTGTTTGGGAGATAGGCGTGTGGAAAGAATTCATTGGGTGTGAAACGAGTTTCAACCTGACGCCAGTTGCCGCCCGCATGTACCTCCCCAAGCATGCAAGGAGCTTGGACCCTGGGGTCCCTTTCCTCGCGGAAGGAAAGCTCAGCTTAACATCCATTCCCCTGACCATCTTTCACAGCTTATGCTATCAAGAATCCTTATTGCGAGACCCTTTGCTAGATTATACGCAACCATGGCCGCGCCAAAGACACAACAAGCAGCCGTCTCATTCCTCGATTTTGTGAACTCTTCCCCATCGCCTTTCCACGCCGTGAGAACTGCGAAGGAGCAGTTGAGTAAGGCTGGATTTCAAGAGATCAAGGTAAATTGCAGCCTACCAGCCATTGTCTCTATCTCTAACCAATTGTCTCTGCCTAGGAAAAAGCATCCTGGTCGTCGACCTGTGTGCCCGGTGGAAAATATTACCTCACTCGAAATGGATCAACAGTTGTTGCGTTTGCGATGGGCAAGAAATGGAGACCCGGCAATCCTATTGCCATGGTCGGAACTCATACGGACTCCCCGTGTCTAAGAGTAAAACCGGTCAGTAAAAAACATGGGGATGGTTATCTGCAAGTCGGCGTGGAAACCTATGGAGGCGGCATCTGGCATACCTGGTTCGACAGAGATCTTGGAGTGGCAGGCAGGGTAATGGTCAGAGGGTCAAACGGGTCAATTATGCAGAAGCTAGTACATATTGACAGACCAAGTGAGTAACAGCATGCAGCCAGCGGACTTTTAGGCTAATCTCCCCCTTTAGTCTTGCGCATTCCCAATCTAGCTGTCCACCTTGACCGACAGGAAAGCTTCACTCTCAACAAAGAAACACACCTCTTCCCAATTGCTGGCCTTGCAACAGCTGAGTTGAAGCGTCAGGACCAGCTGAAGCAAAAGAATAACGGAGCCAAGATAGAGCAGCAGGAGGAGGAAGCTTTCACACCACTGAAGGCTATCAACCAGAGACATCACCCTCACCTAATTCAGCTCATTGCTGAAGATGCCGGAACAAAGCCTGAAGATGTTGTTGACTTCGAATTGGTTCTCTACGATACGCAGAAAGCGTGCTTAGGAGGCTTAACGAACGAGTTTATTTTCTCAGCACGGCTCGACAATCTCAACCAAACATTCTGTGCCGTTCAAGGGTTAATAGAATCTGTCAGCGATCCTTCAAGTCTCAATGACGAATCTTCAATCCGCCTTATCGCGGCTTTCGATCATGAGGAGATCGGCAGTATGACTGCACAAGGTGCTTTCTCAGCAATGCTGCCTGCCATCATTCATCGCTTGTCTGTTTTGCCAGCATCTTCTTTCGGGGAGACCGACTCGGAAAAGTCCTATGATAAGGGTAGCGACCCAGATCTCGCCACCGCTTACGAACAAACCTTGTCAAGCTCTTTTCTTCTCTCAGCAGATATGGCCCACGCCGTGAATCCCAACTACGGAGGCAAGTACGAGGCAGACCACCGTCCACAAATCAATCAAGGCCCGGTCGTCAAGATAAATGCCAATGCCCGATATGCCACTAACTCGCCAGGCATTGCACTGCTGCAAGAGGTTGCTCGAAAGGCGTCGAAGAGGGTAGTTGACGACGTCGAAGGAGTTCCTTTGCAGCTCTTCGTCGTGAGGAATGACTCAAGTTGTGGATCAACTATTGGACCAATGCTCTCTGCTCATTTAGGTGCAAGGACCTTGGACTTGGGAAACCCTCAGCTGGCAATGCACAGTATCCGCGAGACTGCAGGGACGACTGATGTACATCATGCCATCAGGCTATTCACCGGCTTCTTCCAGCATTATTCTAGCCTGGAGAAGACCATCTTGGTGGATTGAGCCGTTCTTTGATAGTACGTCAATACCAAATTTGACCAACCCCACAATATCTCTGGGGCCGAACACTGCTCTTTGCTATACTCTCTTCCACCGCGCTGACGATGGCATCAATGTGGGCATCCCACTTGTAAAGTTATTTGTCAAGCTGATATACGACCAATGGTGTTGAGCTTCTGCCCCGCCAACCGGTTCTAGATGTTGGTCAGCATTTTCTCACACTCCGCAGCAGACCTCAGTAGCCGGCCTCGGAGAAGCCCCACCATTAAATTTGGCCCGCCAAAAAAAAAGTTGAGCAGTGGATAATCACGAGTTTTATACTCACATTTCTTCCACTATTACTGTGAGAACGATCCTTTCGTCAATGGGCCAGCGTTAGTCCAGATCGTCCTTCTAGCGTTGCAAACATGTCACCGACACCCAAGTACCTCACTGGCGACAAAAGGGCCATTCAAGAGTTCATCGACAAGTTCGATGTAGGTGAATTGTCCTGTCTCTCCAGGAAACGTCTCTTTCTTCCTCCCGCGGACCAACTTGTCATCAAGACTAAGCAAGATGTCGTGTGAACCAGGTCTTCCTCTTCGATTGCGATGGTACATGCCCTTGGCGTCTCTACACCAGTCAACCCGCATATGTTCAGATCTACATGCCTATACTCTGTCACCCCATCAGGGATTGCTAATTCATGCCTCTCTTCAGGCGTTCTCTGGTCTGGCGATACCATATTCCCATCTAGCGTCCAAACCTTAGACTTTCTCCGCTCAAAGTCCAAAACCATTGTCTTCGTAACGAACAATTCCACCAAATCCCGCGCCGACTACCGTTCCAAACTGACATCCATGGGAATCCACGCCACTGTCGAAGAAGTCTTCGGCTCCTCCTACAGCGCCGCCATCTACATCTCCCGCATCCTGCCTAAATCATACCCTGAACTCGCGACCACGAAACGCACCGTCTTCGTCATCGGTGAGTCTGGCATTGAGCAAGAACTCGACTCTGAAAATGTACCACACATCTGCGGCTCGGATCCAAAGTTTAGAAGAGACATGACATCTGAAGATTATAAAGCGATCGCGGCTGGCGATGCCAGCATAGTTGACCCATCTGTCGGCGTGGTTCTGGTAGGACTGGACTTTCACTTCAACTACTTCAAAATGGCCCTCGCCTACCACTACATACGCGCCGGTGCGCTCTTCCTTGCAACGAACATCGACTCCACGCTCCCGTCCGCTGGTGCACTCTTCCCTGGTGCAGGAGCCATGTCAGCACCGCTGATCAAGATGCTAGGAAAAGAGCCGCTAGCGCTAGGGAAGCCGAGCCAGGCCATGATGGACGCGATTGAGGGGAAGTTTAAGTTTGACCGCAGTAAGGCTTGCATGGTGGGCGATCGCGCGGGTACGGATATCAAATTTGGATTGGAGGGAAAGTTGGGAGGGACACTGGGAGTCTTGACAGGTGTTAGTTCGAAGGAGGAGTTTTTAGACGGCGAGGTTAGGCCTGCGGCCTATGTAGACAAGTTGAGTGATTTACTAGGCGGTGCTTGAGGTTGGTGGCAGCTGATAGGGTCGCCAATGATCATGGGAAGAGGGACGGTGCAGAAATCATGCCACCCGAATCGGGACCTTGGTGGCCTCCCTAAGATCGTCAATCCTGAGTGTGGGATGAGAATCACTTGCTAGCAAATGCTCATGCGAGCATTAGGCTCGTAATAGATTGGGTTGGCAGTTCGGTGGGATAAAGGCGTTAGACGGCAAAGCACGACCACGTCTAGAGACTCAGGATATAGATCTCTAAGAACTTGTCACACGCGATGATACATAGACAGATTACAATGCTCAGAATTGGTACTACAAACCCCATATTTTACGCAGACCCAACTAACCATGTCGCAACAAGGTCGAGGACTGCTTTCCGCCACGCTATTTTACCTCAAGTTGTTCGCGTTCTGCTTGCGAGGGCAACTTCCACAATTCGTTGAGGTTCTTCTCAGCATTTCACCTTCTAACCTTGACCGCGGAGTCAAGAATATTAGAAGAGAGTTGAACTGTTCATCAATCTGTATTCTCAGCCATTCAAACCTTTTGGAATATCTCCACAGTAAATTCAAAAGCACCTCATTATTCTGCCTTGCGCTCTCTCCATCCCTACTTGTTTGTCGAAGCCAGTTTCTTCCCCCGTCTAAGCATACCTCGCAAAGTGTTATCTTCCCGACTCTAGCGCAGACTGTCATCTAGATTCCCCAGCTGGAATCCAGCGCAATAGCGCGAGCGAAAGTATGGCGTACTTTCCGAAACCGACGCTGACTCTTCTTTCCCAAGATCCGGGTCGTCCTCTATAAAGTCCTAAGAGCTAGCATTTGTCCGGAAGAGTCTTTGTAAAGCACGTTCGCATGGTTCTTGACTGTCGCGAGGTTCTTCCCAAATAGCTCGAATGATAAATACAACACCTTTTGGAATGACGTCGAGCGGCCATCATGATCTCCATGGCCTTCTCCTCTGAGAACGATACGTTTCTAGTGGATGCTGCTAATAAAGCACCACTGGTGAGCCGGATTGGTCTTGCGAAGTTGGTATCGGTCAAGGACAATTCCAATCCTTTCGGCACGGATCCACGGTTTACTTGAAGGCGGCTCGGTTAAAAATGTACTTGTGGACGTTTAGCGACCTCGTGACCACCCTCACCGCCCGCCACGTCCGGCATGGCGTCGCACCCGACCTTCATCTGCCAGCCCGGCCCTTTCTGGCCCCACGCAAGGCTGTGAGAATGGAATACACTGGGCTCATAGCCAGCATTCAGGTCATACCCATCTGGCTCCGCGCTCACAGCATGCGGGCGGTTGAGCTAGACTACCACGGCGAATCGCTCGGAACGGGAGCTCCTATCTTATGCTTCTTTCAACGATTATGAATATCCAACAGCATGACTGAAGTTAACCAAAATGGATCAACCTTTTCTGGCCAGATTGAAGTCCACGGAGGAAATAGCATTCAAATTGCAAATATTAATGCCGGAGGAAGTGTTAATATTGGTAGGTGCACTTATAGTGAAACGAGATCCGAGCTGATAGTCCACCAGCTATGTCACAGATGACGGAGGAGCAATGGCGGGATTGTTGTCTCTCTGCTCGTATTTTCCCGAAAGTATGCTGACCAAGTCAATTTAGCTTGTCTCAAGTCACTCTCCTTTCTAGAGCTTGGCGCTCGCCAACACAATATCCGGGAAGGCCTCGCGGAAACCTGCAACTGGCTTTTTAAGGAGCCGGCATACTGTCAATGGTACGATCGGCAGGCCCTCAAAGATCACCACGGATTGCTCTGGATCAAGGGCAAGCCAGGCTCGGGCAAATCGACATTGATGAAGGAGGCTTACCGCCGTGCTAGACAGGAACTTCCAGCAGTCTCACCGATAATAGCAGCATTCTTCTTCAATGCCCGCGGCAGCCGCCTCGAGAAGTCTCCATTAGGCCTCTTCAGATCAATTTTGCACCAGATTCTTCAGCGAGACCGCCAACTACTAGCTGAGATGCTTCAAAATTTTCAGGAGAAAGTAGTTACACGGGGCGAGAGCGGAGGACAATGGGAATGGCACCTGGTGGAACTGCAATACTTCTTTAAACTCGCCTTCACTAAGCCGAATAGTCGCCGAACGATGATATTTGTCGACGCCCTTGACGAGTGTGACGAGGAAAGCATACGGGATCTGGTATACTATTTCAGATCAGTTACCGATTCTGCCTACGCTGCCGGATCGGATCTCAATATCTGTCTTTCAAGCCGGCATTATCCAACCATAACCGTACAGCGCTGCCCGGAAATCACAGTCGAATGTGGCAATAAGGCGGACATTGTTCGGTATGTGCATGTCAAATTGTACGATTCATCTCAAGTTGACTGCATAATCTCTTCTTTTGAAGCGCAGATTGTTCGCAAGGCATCTGGAATCTTCCTTTGGGTAGTGATCGTCGTTAAGATGCTCATTGAGGTGATAGACGATGGAAAGACAGCAAAAGATATGGAGGATATTTTGAACAACGTCCCTATGGATTTGGAAGAGCTATTTTCTAACCTTTTCCGGACACTGAAGCCGAATGAACGCCCTAAAGCTGTCAAGCTTTTACAGTGGGTGCTTCTAGCAGAAAGACCCTTAAAACCTGCAGATATATGTCTCGCAATTGCTTTCACCTCGGAGACTCCATACACGTCTTTGCAGAAATGGAAAACGTCCGGCGAGTACGTCCGAAGCTATGAACAGATGGTCAGAATGATTCGGAGTTATTCAAGAGGTCTTATCGAAGTTACTGACTCAGTCGTACAATTCATCCACGAGTCGGTCCGAGAACTATTCTTGCGAGGCAATGGCTTTGCAATTCTCGACAATACGCTTTCACCACATGCCATTGGTAAAGGCCATTCTTCGATTTCTAGGGCTTGTCTGAACCTCATCAACATCGAAGAATTGGGATCTGTACCCTACTCCGGCTGGCGAGACTTGAACCAACTTGGAAGCCCTGGATGGAGACTTGAAGGTCCAAAAAGGAAATCTCACCGGAGAGAGGCCGCATCTCACAACAGCTCTATCTTGGAGTACGCCGCGGACAGCCTATTCCATCACTCTCAGCAAGCTGAATATAACGGCGTCGTGCCGCACCATTTCGTGGACTTGTTGAGCGGCACCAATACATACCTTTGGGGGCGTTGGAAAGCTTTACAACGAGCAACTCAGTGGAATAAATTCGGCGACCTTGTCAAAGCAGATGTTTCGCTTCTCCATGCGTTGTGTGCCGAAGGTCTCATCTCTTGTGCACTACGTTTGTTGGAGCATAAGGCAGACGTAGATGCGAAAGATAAAAATGGAGAGACAGCGCTGCATTGGGCGGCTAGGAATGGGCACGAGGCGGCGGTGCGGCTGCTGCTGGATCACAAGGCGGATGTTGATGCGAAGAATAACGATAGAGAGACGGCACTGTACTGGGCGGCTAGGAAGGGGCACGAGGTGGTGCTCAAGCTGCTGGTGGACCACAAGACGGATGTCGACGTGAAGGAGATCAGCTATGGAAGGACGGCGCTGTGCTGGGCGGCCGGGAACGGGCGCAAGGCGGTGGTCAAGCTGCTGCTGGAGGCCAATGCAGACGTCGACGTGAAGGATAGCCATTGGAGGACGGCGCTGTATATGGCGGCCGAGAACGGGCACGAGGCGGTGGTCAAGCTGCTGATGGAGACCAAGGCAGACGTCAACGTGAAGGGTAGCTATGGATGGACGGCGCTGTACAGGGCGGTCGAGAACGGGCACGAGGCGGTGGTCAAGCTGCTACTGGAGGCCAAGGCAGACGTCAACGTGAAG
>Ga0335072_10004567_pt1 | contig 20515 bp, 22 predicted proteins | sample Lox_Sample_21_FD_206725 | JGI IMG/M metagenome (GOLD analysis project Ga0335072, IMG submission 206725) | Soil microbial communities from Loxahatchee National Wildlife Refuge, Florida, United States - Lox_Sample_2.1 | ecosystem: Environmental > Terrestrial > Soil > Wetlands | place: USA...
GGCAAGCTCCTCCTGGCCGGGCACACCAAGCTTCCGGGAAAGAAAGATGTCAAGCGGCGCATGCAACTCCTTCGCAATCTCAAAGGCAACAGGAACACCGCCACGCGGAATTCCAAGCACAATCAGGCCATCGGCGCCGGTATACTCAGTAAGCTCATGCGCCAACAGCATGCCCGCTTGCTGTCGATCTCTGAATTTCATGAGCACCTCTCTTTCATGCCGCGTCCGATTGCATGTCCTTCCTGCGCGCGCGTTGCGAAGTGACGGCGGAGTCGCCAAACGGGAAGGGCGAGTACATTAGCACTGCCTGGGCTACCGGGCAGTGCAGTTCATCTTAGCTTTATCGATGCAGTTTGTGGCAGTCCATTTTCTGCGGATAAACGTATATGCATGAATGAGTTTAATGTGTATCTATGGCACTTACGCGCCAGCGGGAGATTGGCTTGGCACGACCTCACGGTTGAGCTCAATGCCACCAGTCGCCGCGATGAAGCTTGTGTTAAAAAGCGCTGCTGGTGCGAGGATTCCGGTTGGGGTAGCTGTGGGATTGGAGTATTCTGGCTCGCGAGTGGAATTCGACGATTGAGGGGTGGGAAAAATGGCAATTGCGCGGCAGGTCATCACTTCGCTTCAGCCAGATGGAACCGATTTGCTCGGGACCAGGGCTCTGGCAGTCAAGATTGCGGACGAGAGCATCGTCTCTGGTTCGCTGCTGACAGTAGAGAGCAATCACTTTTGCGTGTTGAAGTCGCGGGGCGCGGTGTTGAATGTGTATGAGACAGGGCAGTTTGCTCTCACAACTCCGGACAAACCGCTGCTTGGCTCGATTGCGCAGGGATTCTTCGGCGGCTCATCGCCATGGGTCTTTGAGGTGATTTACGTCAACCGCTCCAAGCTGCTGATCCGCAGCGAAGGTGTTGCCACCAGCGAAGAGATGGCCGAGATGTCATACCAGGTGGATTACTACATCCATGTTGACAGCAAGGAAGCGGCGCTTGAGCTGATCACACACATGCCTTTCAACGGCCACTGGATCGATATCAAAGAGGTTGCCGATTATGCCGGGCCTGCAATTGAGCAATCGATCAATCAGATCGTTCAGGTCACGAAGATGGAAGAGATTAACGAGCATATCCAGGAGGTGCGTGAGCTGGTAAAGGCGCATCTGTCGGATTTCCTGCGAACTTACGGCATTACGCTCAATGACCTAAAGATACTGATTATGCCGAAGGACGAGCGCATGCGGGAGCTGATTTCGTTGCAAGCGATTGGCCTTAGCCCAATAGAAGCGGTGCGCTACTATCTGGCGCTGAAAATGGCAGACAAAGGGCTCGTCTCGGCACCCAATGCAGCTGCGGGTGTGCCTTTCAGCATCGGCGGCGCGACAGGGTTCTTTCCGGTAGGCGCGGAAGCAGGATTGAACGGAGGGAAGTAATGCCGGAATCATCGTTCTACAACGCCGGCACACTGCGACAGATTGCGACGAACCTGTTTTATGGCTGGGGCTATAACTTCTATCGCGCAGAGAACCAATTGCGTGCGGATGACCAGCTGGTGCGGAGCAAAGCTGCATGGCTTCTGGGGCTCGCAATGACCAGTGTGAATACAGCTGAGACGGAATTCCGGCGCGAATTTCTGCCGGCGCCTTCGCGGGCAAAGCCGTTTCCGGATGCAGAAGCCGTGGCGTCAGCCCAGAAGCTGGAGCGGCTGGCGCGTGAGATAGGCGCGCTGGAAATATTTATCCATCAGCAACCTGTTCCGGAGAACGACAGGATGACGCAACGGTATCGGCTGGAAGCGCCGACGCTCAAGACCCTGACAGGGTTTGACGAGCAGTTGGTGGGGCAGTGCGAACTGTTGCGGTCCATGGTGGATGGGCAGGACGGGACGGAAATCTTAAAGAAGGCACCCGAGTTGGAAGTGGGATTGGGAGCTATCCGAGAGACTTTACGGAGTCGCGAGGCTGTCCTTCACGAGCGCGTGTAGCGGGCCTCAGGAATTGGGCTACGATTCGTACTGGGATTCATACCAGGCGACGGTTTCGCGGAGCGCTTCTTCCATTCCGTATTTCGGCGACCATCCCAGCCGCTTGCGGGCCTCGGAGGCATCGAGATACTGCTCCCGAATCTCAGAACTGGCGGTGTTCTGGATCACCGGTTCGAGGTTTGTGCGATCCATGATTTTCAAAACCATATTCACAATGTCGAGAACGGTGAGTTTGAGGCCGAGGCTGAAGTTGAAGGCCTCGCCGGAAATGGACTGGTCTTCGGCAAGCCTCTCGCCGAGGAGGAGGTAAGACTCGGCGGCGTCCTTGACATAGAGGAAATCGCGGATGAATTTTCCGTCGCTGCGGATGACGAAGCGCTGGCCAGCCAGCGTGGACTGAATCACGCCGGGGATGGTGCGGCTGTAGTTAAGGTCACCTCCGCCGAAAAGGTTGCCGCACCGAGCGATGGCGGTTTTGAGGCCGTAGGTGGCAGCGTACATCTGCGTTATGAGGTCGGCACAGGATTTTGAGACATCATATGGATAGCGGCCCTGCAGCGGATGAGTTTCGAGGTAAGGAAGGTTGTCGTTTACTCCGTAGGCCTTGTCAGACGAGGCAACAACGACATTGGATTTTCCGGTGAGGCGGCATGCTTCGAGGACGTTCCATGTTCCGCTGACGTTCGTGCGAAGGGTTCCGACGGGGTCGAGTTTGGCGACCTGCACGAGCGGCTGCGCGGCGAGATGAAAGACAGTGTGCGGCTGGTATTCGGCTATGGTGCGCTGCATGGTGGGCAGCGATTCGAGTTCGCCGTTGACGACGGCGATCTGGTCGATAAGGCCTTCGCGCACCAGCATGGATTTGGGAGCCTGGTCGCGGACGAGAGCGACGACGTCTGAGCCCACATTCAGGAGCGCTTTGACGAGCCAACTGCCCATAAGGCCCGTGGCTCCAGTGACGAAAACGGTCTTGCCTTTCCAATAGCTTGCCAATGAAATCCCCAGTCTAAAATCAGTATTAGACCATTTTCGGGTGCGAAGAGTCAGGAGGCAATTGGTTGACGGCTGCGGAAGAGATGCAGGTGGTGATTTTGTGCGGCGGCAAGGGGTCGCGGATTTATCCCTTCTCCGAGTATTTTCCGAAGCCGATGATGCCTGTGAATGGGCGGCCGATCCTTGTTCATCTGATGCATATTTACGCGCGGCAGGGGTTCAGGAAGTTTGTGCTCGCAGCGGGACATCGCAAAGAGATGATGTTCGATTACTTTGAAGGCCGTTTCCCGGAGTGGGAGATCACGATCCTGGATACAGGCGTTGAGACCGACACCGCCGACCGGATTCGCGCGTGCATGAATCATGTTGGCAAACGATTTTTTGCGACCTACGGCGATGGGTTAGGCAATGTAGATCTGAAGCAGCTGCTGACATTTCATCACGAGCATGGGGGACTGGCGACGGTGACAGCGGTTCCACTGCGGTCGCAGTATGGAACGCTGCAGTTCGATGATGATGGACGAGTGCGCTGCTTTACGGAAAAGCCGGTGATCAAGGATCAGTGGATCAACGCTGGGTTTTTTGTCTTCGAAAAGGCGGGAGTGGGGAAGTGGGCCGGCGCGAATCTAGAGTCGGGCGTGTTGCCGGCGCTGGCCGAGCAGGGAAAGCTGTTTACTTATCAGCACCACGGCTTCTGGAAGTCGATGGATACGAGCAAGGATCAGCAGGAGATGGAGCGGCTTGGCGAGACCGGCGAGCCGCCGTGGCTTGCGCCAAGAGAGTAGAATAGGGGTAGTCACAACGATCCTTCCTCAAGTTGGGGGCGTCACGGTTTCGACGGGATCGATTGCGGCAAAGAGGCATGCCGGGGTGCGGACACCCGTAATCGCTCGCAAAATGATAATTGCCGATCATCAACTGGCATACGCTGCTTAATTAACTAAGCAGCCGTCTCCTGTGGCTTTGCCTGCGGGCTTCAGAGAGACGTCGCACAGCAGGCTGGTTCGGATGGCTGGGTACGGGTTATCCGGATAAGATCCACGGACTAGCGATGCGCGCATCTTGCCGCTTCTGAGCGCGCAAAGCGAAACTTGCGGAACGCGGCTGAGCATGGAGTCTCTTTGTTGACAGCGATTTCGGACGCGGGTTCGACTCCCGCCGCCTCCACCAAATCTAACTGACCTGGCATCAATAGGTTAGGCAAGCGGACGGAAAAATCATGGGGAAACTGTACAGTCGCTGTACAGTCGCCCCACTTGATTTGCCCGAATTCAGCGATCAAAGCAGAATCTCGCTGGAGTCGGGGTCAACATGCTTTCCGTCTACACCCGCCATCATCCGGACTGTAAGAACGCCGGCGACAAAGACTGGCGCCGCTGCAACTGCCCGAAGTGGATCTGGGGATCCGTCAACGGCAGCTTCATACGCCAAAGCGCCAGAACCCATAACTGGGATGAAGCGGAGGAGGTGCGCCTTCGCCTGATGCAGGCTGCGACCCTGCCCGCCCTTCCGGCGCCGCAAGCCGCTGAGCCCTCTGCGCCGGCAACGCCGCTCGCTCTCCCACCGCCGACGGTTCAAACGCATCCCGCCGGCGAGGTCCTGCCCCCGGCACCGAAGAGACCCCGCGTCACCGTCAAGAAAGCCGTCGAGGCCTACCTCGCGGACGCAGCTGGCCGCAACGTCTCCGAGGCCACGCTCGAGAAGCTCACGACCATCTTCGAGAAGCAGTTCCTATCCTGGGCTCAGGCGCAAGGATTCGAGTACATCGACGAGATCGAGCTTGACGCCCTGCTGAACTACCGCAGCACCTGGAAGGATGGGGCACTGGCCAAACAGAAGAAACAGAGCCGCGTCATCGGCTTCTTCTGTGCCTGCGTGCGCCGCCGCTACCTGATCGAGAACCCCGCGCTCGGCCTGGGACGGATCAAGGTCATTCAGATTCCGACCGACTATTTCCCACCCGACGAGTTCCGGAGAATTGTCGATGCGACGTACGTCTACGGCGATCCCCGCGGCGGCTACATCCCCATCGAGGACACGCGGACCCGGCTTCGCGGCCTGACTCTTCTCATGCGCTGGAGCGGCCTGCGCATCCGCGACGCCATTCTCCTTGAGCGACACCGCCTCCATGGCGACAGCCTTCTGCTCTATCAAGCAAAAACGGGAACTCCGGTTTATGTGCCTCTTCCCTCCTACGTGGTGAAGGCGCTCGAAACTCTTCCTGCTGGTCCAAAGCCCAACGCGCGCTATTTCTTCTGGAGCGGCAATGGAAAACCAAAAAGCGCAGTCGCCGACTGGCAGCGTGCTTATCGCCGACTCTTCGAACTGGTCGACATCCGCAGGCCGGACGGACAACTCAAACGCTGCCACCCCCACATGTTCCGGGACACGTTCGCCGTCGAAATGCTGCTCGCCGGCGTTCCCATCGACCAGGTCTCGCTGCTGCTTGGACACGCATCCGTGAGGATCACGGAAAAGAGCTACGCGCCCTTCGTGAAGGCAAGGCAGATTCAGCTGCAGGAGAGCGTACGGAGTGCGTGGAGCGCACAAGATCCCACCGGAGGCGGACCGGAGAACCCCCCGCCTGCGCTTTCGTCCTCTCCGACGAAGCACGCCGGCTGGCAACTGATCCACTCGCCGAAGCGAACGGGGACTGCATGAGGGCTTCCACTCTCGAGAAGCCCTCTTTGCGCGTTGGCTTCAATCGGGTGAGGAGGGTGCCGGCTGTCGCAAGTGGAGTTTTTGACCGAGCAATCGATCCAGGTTAGACGTATTCACGCGAGAACTTTGTGTTCAGGCGTCGACTGCTTCGGCGGTCTGGACAAAACCCTACCTGTGAGGTGCTTCATGGAACTCGTACAGCACGAGACCAATGTCGCGGCGATGCCGGAAAAGCCGCAGAGGGGTGGCTTCAATCCCCTGGCGATGGAACGACACTACACCGTCGGGGAACTGTCGAAACTCTGGTTCTTCAGCGAAAACACCATTCGGCGGATGTTCATTCATGAGCCTGGCGTCATCAAGATCACCCGCCAAGCCACCCGCGTCAAGCGAGGTTATACCTCCCTCCGAATTCCGGAACGGATCGCGGAGAAGGTCCACCGCCGCCTGCAGACCCCAGCTTAAACCGCACGGATTTGACGGAGTTTGGGAACCGCAGCATGCTGCAAACGCATTGCGACCATGGCGCGCTGCGTGCATGCGCGCCAGAGCGGACGGATGTACTTCAGCACACGTGGGAGCGTGACCATGTTCGAGTCAGTGGAACAGCTATCGGAGAGACTGGCGGCAAACGGATACTTTATCGATCCGGTGATGACGCAGGTCGTCTTCCTGGCGGCGGCGCTGCAGAAGCCCCTGTTGCTCGAAGGTCCCGCTGGAAGTGGCAAGACGCAACTAGCCGTTTCCGTCGCTGCTGCCGCGAAAACGCATGTTGAACGGCTCCAGTGCTATCGCGGCGTTACAGAGGACAAAGCCATCGGTCACTTCGATGAGGGTCTTCAACGCCTCTACATGGAGTTCTCGAAGGGGCAGCACGAGAACTGGCAGGCCGTGCAGGCCAACCTGAAGGGGCGGGACTTCTTCCGTCCCGGTCCGCTCATGCGCGCACTCGAATGCGAGCAACCCTGCGTGCTGCTCATCGACGAACTGGACAAAGTAGACGACGGATTTGAGGCGATGCTGCTCGAGATCCTATCCGCTTGGCAGCTCTCGATCCCCGAGTTCGGAACCGTCGCGGCGAAAAGCATTCCGTTCGTTGTGCTCACCAGCAACGAAGAGCGCAGGCTGGGTGATCCCATCCGACGACGTAGCCTCTACATGCGGGTCGAGCATCCGACCCCTGAACGCGAAGCGGAAATCATCGCCAGCCGGACCACGGAGGCAGGTGCGGCCTTCCATCGTGAGATGGCAGGCATCGCGCTTTCGTTCCGCAACTACTCGCTCGAAAAGCCACCGTCGGTCTCGGAGATGATCGACTTCGCCAACGCCCTGCAACTGTTGGGCACCAGCCATGTAACCCCCGAACTTCGCGATGTGGTGTTGCCGTTCCTAGCCAAGACGGAAAAGGACCGCAGACATTTGCTGTTGCGCGAGGGATTTAAGAGCCTGCTTGATGATGGGGCGCGCTTCGCACAGTCCGTCGCACATCACGGAGGACCAATCCTGTGATGCGATGGCTGCTCCTGTTCCTGCTTGTCCCGGCCAGGATTGCCTATGCGCAGGCCGATCCCCTATCAGCCGCCAACTACGTGCGGCGCTATGCGGCTCATTATGGCGTGCCTCCAGAATTGATCGGCGCATTGATCGATGTAGAGTCTGGCTGGAACCCAAATGCAATCTCCAACAAGGGTGCGATGGGCTTGATGCAACTCATGCCGGCAACGGCCCGGCGCTTTGGTGCCTTCGATCCATTTAATGCCGAGCAGAACATTGCGGCGGGCACCCGCTACGTGACGGTCCTGATGTGGGAGTTCCACGGCGATCTCCGCCTCGTGGCTGCGGCCTATTATGCAGGGGATCTCGAGATTGGACGGCACCAACTGAACTACCACAACCGTCAGGTGATCGCGTATGTCCAGGCTGTACGCCGGCAATACGTTCTGCGCAGGTATCTGGCTACCTGCCAATCAAGGAGGCCCACCCCATGAGACTTTGCTGGCTCATTCCCATCGCCATCCTATTCCCGCTGCATCTCAGTGCAGCCGATACGCCCATCGGTGCACGTGTGGCGACGGTCACGATTAACCCGCAAGAGGTCACGGTTCTTCACCTGAGGCCCGAGTTTGTATCGACAATTCAAATGCCGGAGGAGATCACTTCGGTGATTCTCGGGAGCCCCGGAGAGTTCAAGGCCGAGCACAGCGAAGGAGAACCGCAGTACGTATACGTCAAACCGATCACCAAAGAGCCGGCGCAGTCGAACCTCCTCATCGCGACAAAGTCCGGGCAGCACGTCACTCTGGAGTTGATAAGCGATGGCGCCGGTCTTTCCGACCAGACGCAGCCGGTGGATTTTCTTGTTGAATATCGAATGCCTCGGAGCTTTCTGATTTCGGATGATGATGCGACTCCTGCAGCGCCGGCTACGCCTGTTCAGAAGCAGCCGCGTCTCGCTGCTTTTGAAAATGACATTCCGACCCGCGCGCAACATTCAAATCTTGACCAGGAATTCACGCAGCAGGAAAACGTGAACTCTCCCAAGTGGACAAAATGGCCCGACAAGCAAATCGAGACTTCGATCGGTGATATTCGCCAATGGGAAAGCGAAACCGCGATTTCTTACTCGATTTTGAACAACTCGGATCAACCTGTAGAAATCCTTCCGCCGCAAATCCAGATGGCAGGACGCAAAGTTACGAAAAAGAAGAAAGCGGGCAAAGGCATCATCTCGGATCAACTGGAGATTCGGGACTTCAGGCTGAGCTCGACCCGGCTCGAACCCGGAGAACGGGCAGACGGAGTAGTGGTCTTTGACCGGCCTAACTTCAAGCAATCGACAGAGAAGCTGTTTCTGCAGATTGCCCAGGCCGACCAGGTGGATCGGCCTATCCTGATTCGACTGCCATTCACCCCACCCATCGCGGGGGACCAAACAGAGAGGAGTGCGAGGCCATGAGCGTTATCGACAACAGCAAGAACGGAAATGGGCCGACACCACTTGTCCTCACCGAATCTTCCGAGTCTCCGGCTTCTGATACTGCCGTATCCTCATCCGGTTCGCAGGATGAGCGCGCGGAGTCCGTCCGGAGGTTCGCCACGCGCGCCAATATGAAGACAGAGGAAGGAATCAGCAAGGGCAAACTTCTGCTCTTAGGCGGCGCACTCGCGACGGCGGTACTCTTTTTTGTCTTCACGGCTGTGGTTGGCAAATCGCCTGAGAAGGCAGTTCCGCCCAAGCGTGAGGCGCAGTCCCAAGAGGCGAATCAGGGACACACTCCTGCTCCAAAGAGCAGCGTCATCCCGTTGATGGATACACCACACACTGCGACGGTAGATAACAATGCCGGTCAACTCGGGCCTGCCGACATTCGCCGAACACGCTCTCTGGTTGACACTTCGGATTCAAAGCCGCCAGCGTCGAAGCCCGCCGTCGCTAGCTCGCTCGGCGCCGTGCCCAGCTTTGCGGCCACGCAGCAGAAATGGGAAGACCCAGCCCCCTACGGAACTGCCCCAGCGCCGGAGCCCCCAGCAACTCAACAAAATACTTTGAAGGAGCCTTCTCTCGTCTTTGTACGAAGTGTGAACCAGAATCAGTTCATGACTGCGATCCAGCCGAGTGCCGACGATAATGGTGAAGCGCTGCGGCTCGAGTTGACTCCGGGAACCCGCATCGAAGCGAAACTCGAGACGCAGATCTCGAGTGCCTTGCTTGCTCCTGTGGTTGCGGTGGTCGAATACACATACGCAATTGGAGATAAAGTCATCGTTCCGGCAGGGGCTCGCGTCTACGGCGAACTTCAGCAGGCGGACCGGAGCGGTTGGGTGAGCGTGAAATTCGACGAGATTGAACTTCTCGATGGCGTCCGGGAGAAAATCGATGCGGTAGGAACCGGACTCGATCTCGGCCCAATCAAGGGCAACGTCTATGGGAGAAACACCGGCAAGAACTTCCTGGCGCGTGCGGCGTCCGGTCTGGGGTCAGTGCTTGCGGAAGTTGCCGGCAATAATACCAGCGCAGCTTTCTCAGAAGACGATATGCTTCGTGAACGGCTCGCCGAAAACATCGGGACCGCCGGCGATTCCGAGGTCATGAATCTCGATGCGAACAGCCGCATCGTTGTTTCTGTCCCTGCCGACACCAAGATCTACATTGTGTTTACGAAACACGAGCAAGTGCCGTCGACGCTTCACAAAATCCCAACAGCAAATCAGTAGTTTCCCTCACGACTGAAGCAGCCCCGGTAAGCATGTCCGCGGCTGTGTCATGTTCGCTTCAACTAAGGCCAGCGGGCGGTCGCCCAAACGCCATTTCTCCGTTTTCCCCGGAGCGAAGCACGAAGGAGACTCACTATGGGATCCGAGCATGCACTGTTCTCGACCGCCCAGAGTGCGCTTTAGCGCTGCTTCGTTTCCCATTCCTCGACGTGGAACTGGGCAACCAGGCGGACCCGATTGCCCAAAGTGCGCCTGATTCCTCGTCGAGACCGATTGCTCAGTCCCCGAGTTGAGCAATGACAGGTCCCAATACGCCACAGTGGATCTGGGTGATTCGGGTCTCGTTGGCTAATCCTCGTTTTGAGGAAACATCGGTCCCAAAGACTCATCGTGCGCTTGAGTTCTCATCGGTCTTCTGGAGTCAGCATTAGGACGGAATCACCAGGGATCGACCACAGCGTCTGCAGATGAAGGTGTGCTCCCAGTTCCAATAGAGGCGAGAGTAAACCTCACGATTATAATGAGCGACTCTGCGAAGGCTAAGGAGCAGGCCCGCTATAAAGGCGATGTCTAGAAACGCGAACATTGCACTTGTTCCAAATATTGCCGCCCTGGGATGCGTAAAGATCAAACTAAAGTTCACCAAAAACAAAATCGAGAACAGTAGTATCCAGAGTCCCCAAAGTAAGAACGGTCGTATATAACCGCGCAGCTTAGGCGGGGCGACGGCATGTGCTGCGTACGATTGGGTCACTCCGGAGTAGAAAGGACCCGAGTATGTCCGTGTTCCTTCCTGATAGAGAACGCGAGCAGCTACGACATTTGCGGCGCCGCACTGGTCACATCGGTACGAATTCAATTGCGATTCTGATGCCATCCGTAGTTCCCGACCTAGCGGCATCTTGCAACACCAGTCTCTCCGATTGCGATTCTAGCTCCGCAGGTCTAACCGGGCCAATCTCTATATCGCGCTGAGAAAACTCACTACTGTCCTCAGCAGATCGAAAGACCTCCTGAATGATGGACCAGGATAATGTTTCCCGAATTGGTCCGCTGTCTGAAATTTGACCGAGTTTCGGTTCCGCTCCACGCTCTCCCTCGACACGGATGCCATGAGCAGCCGGGTTCAGGAGAGAAACCTCTATGACAACCGCACTCAATCTTTGGCGGCGCAGACCTTCAGCATCTTTGTCCGGGGCAATCGTTATGCATCGCCCCGACGACATCAACTGGCCCCGCCTTATCGTTCAGTTTGCCCTTGGGCTCATCATTCTCAGCAATCTGCTTGTGCCACTGGCGGCAAGCGCGCAGAACCTCGGTACCTCCCCACAGTTTGGCCAGGCCGTGCAGGGCCAGCAGGCCACAACGGTCGAAGGCACCGTCCTGAATATTGTGAACTGGGGCTGCAACGTAATAGCCCCCGTGATCGCAGTTGCCTGCCTCGGCGTGGCCGGGTGGCACTTCAAGTCGGGGCGCGGTTATCTCGGTTGGGGCGTAACGGGTGTCGCGTTGATGGTGATCTCCGGTCTCGGACGGATGGCCGAGGGCTTCATCACTCAAGCGCAAGGAATTCAGTAACCGAGGCAGAGAGCCCATGCAGACGCCGCAGTTCCTCCTCGACCTTCTCCAACTGCTCCTCGATCTCGCGGCGCCAGCAGCCTTCTGCACGCTGGCTGCCGCGGGAGTGAGTCTGCGGCATGAGGGCGGGATCAACTTCCATGTGAACGGCCGCACCGGCAAATGGATCCTCTGGACAGTCGTGCTCTTGACGCTGCCGGAACTGCTCTCATGGATCGCGGCCCAGGGCATCAACATTCCGCCGGGCAGCGGCTCGGTCGGAACGAGTTGGCTCGCCACGATGGAGACGATCTTCAAGAATTTCGTCAACGAGATCGTCGTTGCCAAGCTTGCTCCGGTCATAGCAGCTTATTTCGTCCTGAAGGCCACCCTGGATGGCGCTGCGGGCGAAAACCCACTCGGCTCGATCATTGCAGCGCTATTTCTCATGTCGCTTTCAGCCACGATGACGCTCTTTCAGGGCTGGAACTCAGGTGGTCAGTACGCGATGACCGACATGCTCAGCTCTCTTTGGAATTACATTGCCGGCCAAATCCTGCCGGCGGCGGCCGGACTCGCCTGTATCGGAGCAGTGATTAACTTCGTCCGTCACAGACCCTGGACCAGACTGGTCTTCGCCGCGATCTCGTTTCTGTGTGTGAGTGGGCTGCTCTCGCTCTTTCGGGCCATGGCGGCGTAAGGACGAAACTATGAGTCTCGATGGCGCTATCGTCAATCTCGCATCCTGGGCGGGCAACACGATGATGCCCACGATGGCCGGGATGTTCTTTGCCGGAGCGGTATACCGCTATAGCAAAGGCGGACAGTTTGAGCAGTTGCTCTACGGTGGCTTTGCGTCACTGCTCTGTTCGGGGATGCTTCGAGCTCTTGAAGGATTCGTGCAGCACACGGGAGCGACCAGCGCCGATGCTTTCTGGATGGCGACGATGAGCTTAGTGAACTGGACAGCCAACGTGATCCTGCCCATGTTTGCGTTGACCCAACTGGCCGGGATGGCCTTGCACATGGGCGGAGTCGTTTCGGAGATCTATCCCGGTTCGACATGGATAAGGAAGTTCTTCGCAGCGATCGGCGCATTGATGGTTTCTGGCATGGTCCGCCTCGCCGAATCAATGGTCACTCAGGCACACGGAATCGGAGGTTAAGCGAATGAGCCTCAATCTGACACCGGTACATCGTAACCTCCACACGAAGGTGAAATTCCTTGGCCTTGAGTTTGAAGACTTGATTCTTGTGCTCGCGCTGGCCGCGGTGATGAACCTCCTTGCACACTTCGTGAGCGGGAACGCTCATGTGTTTGGAATTCCGATCAACGTCTTCATGGAGTTTGTCGTTCCGGCCTTGGCCGTTCCTTTTCTCATCCTCTTCAAATACGGCCGGCCGCGTGGCTATCTGACCGATCTCGTCCGCTCTTTCTTTTCTCCAAAGGCCTGGTGCGCGCTTGAGCAAGATTCGGAGTTGACGCAACCTTACCTGGTCGAGGAGGAGAACTGATCCCATGCAAGCGGTCATTGAGACACGGCGGGACGGAACCGTGGCGATGGAACTCGATGGCGAAGCTGCGCGCGCGATGGTCGCAAGCGTCGTTTTCGCTTCGCGCTTCCACGAAGGGATTGTTCCACTCGCGGGGTTGGTCGAGAAGGGCCTGCAAACTGGCGGGAACGAGTCATCAAGGGGTGTCCAATGCCAGTGACCTACGCGGAACACGACAGGGAGTTGAAGGCGCCTGCTGTCTGCGAGCTCCTTCCCCTACGCGATCTTCCCGTGGGCGACAACATCATGGTTCGGACTAACGGCGCATTCGTCGCAGGATACGAGTTAAAGGGAATTCTCGCCTACTTCGCCACGGACGACGAACGTAACCAGAACAAAGCAATGCTCGAAGCGCTGTTCCGGAGCGTGCCGGACGTCAGTATGCGCATCCAGTTCCGCTACGAGATTTCGGAGCACTTAGGCGACCTTCTGGATAGCTATCTACATGAACAGCGCACAGAGCAGTCGGAAGTGATGGCGCTCGATGCGCACAGGCTGAGGATGTGGCGCCAGAAAGAGAGCAGCGGCTTCTTTTTCGAGAACCGTCTGCATGTGTACTTCATCTGGGATCCGCGGGTGCATGCAAAGCTGTATCACTCCGTGCAACAAAAGCGCAGCGCGAATGGGTTTACTCTCAGCCAGAAGAAGGCGATCGAGCGAACTCGCAAGGAACACGAGACCTTCTTGGCAGAGTTCGAGTCCATCCTCCGCGGCATTGAAGGGTCCGTGGAAGCGGCTGGTCTCGGGCCGCGGAGGCTTTCAACTCAGGAATTGTTTGAAGAACTGAAGCACGCTCAACACCCTGTTCGCCATGATCGTAGGCCATATGTGTCTGGCGAGGAGATGATCGAGTATCGCAGCGCGCGGGAGCAGGCCACGGAGGCAAGCATTCTCAATGAAACCGAAACCTATCTGAATATCGACGGGTATCTCTACTCGGTAATCAGTCTTAAAGAACTGCCCGATGCAACGCTCCCTGGAATGCTGCAGGGCTTCTCAACCCTCGGCTTCCCGGTCATCATCACGGGACAGGTCGTCATCCCCGATCAAGTGAAGGTGCTTAAGAGCTACAAGAAGCGCTTGCAGAAGATGACGGCCGCGCAGAAGGACGCGAACGGAAACTTCAAATCCAATCCTGAAGCAGAGGTCGCACAGGCGCAGCTGATCCAGGTTCAGCGGGACATCATCTCCTCATCGCTCAAGACGGCGAAGCTGAGTTTGTCTGTTGTCGTCCGTACCTCGCAGCCGGCCATAACTCAGAACGACCTGGAGAGGTCTGAGCGCGAACTCGCCAACCGAACCCAGGAGGTATTGAACGCCTTCACCCACATGAACGGCGCGAAGGCGGTCGCGGAAACCATAGCCAAGCGCCGCATCTTTCTCGGCACCCTGCCAGGGATGGCCGAAGCCGATAAGCGCGATCAGGACATGCTGAGTTCGAACGTCGCCGATCTTGTGCCGGTCGAGATGCCGTGGACCGGCACACGCAGAAGTCCACTCATCCTCTTCGAGACACCCTATCGCCAGCTGATTCCGTTCTCGATGTTCGATCCCGATCTCTCTGATGCGAACGGCCTTCTGATGGCAAAGAGTGGCGGCGGAAAGACGCTCGCCGCGCAGCAGATGCTCTTGATGGCGGCTCGGGCCAACCCGCTCATCTCCATTCTCGAGCGCGGAGATTCTTATCAGCCGCTTGTGGAACTGATGGGCGGCGAGATGATCGAGATGTCGCTGGACAGCGATCAGACCATCAACCCGTGGGATTTACCGAAGGGTGACGATCGGCCCTCGAACGACCAAATCTCGTTTCTGAAAAATCTCACGCGCCACATGCTCGGTGAGAACACGCCGCCGGACCTCGATATTGACCTGCTTGACAGCGTGCTCTTGGAAGCGATCGCCGCGACCTACAAACGTTGCAGAGCCAAGACCTCGAATCCCATCCCGCTCTTCGGCGACCTGGCCGCAGAGTTGTCCCACTGGCAGGACCGCGACCGGAATCAGAAGATCAATGCGATGGCGCAGATGGCGTCTACCAAGCTACGCGCCTGGGTGGATGAGGGCTCCTATGCACGTCTCTTCGACCGGCCCACGACGATTCAACTTAACAATCCCTGGCTCTACTTCAATGTCGAGAAGCTGAAAGACGATCCGCGCCTTGAGCGCGCGATGAGTCTCCTGATCGCGCATACGGCAACGCATCGTGCATCGGGAATTACGGGCCAGCCAAGTATCGTGCTGCTCGACGAGTGCTGGGCGCTTCTCGAGTCGCCAATCCTCGCCGGTGTTGTCGTTCAACTATTCAGGACGGCCCGTAAGAGAAATGCGAGCGTCTGGGGCATAAGTCAGACTCCGGAAGACTTTGTCGGCACACCTGACAAGCCAAACGAGCATGGCGCTGGCATTGTGAAGAACGCAACAACAAAGATCATTGGCAAGCAGCCGGGTGACATGACGGCGCTCCGCGAGCACGTTCACTTGAACGAGACAGCGTTGAATCAAATTAAGATCTTTGCCCACCCCAAGAAGGGACACAGCGCCGAGTTTCTGATCGCGATAGGGGAGAAGGCGGAGTCAACGCACGCGATCCGAATCGTGCCGAGCCCCGTCGACTACTGGATCACTACGACGTATGCGCGGGAACGAGCATTTCGCAAGTGGTGGTTGCAACGGCGCCAGCAGATGCCGCTGATTCAGGCCTACGAGGAACTATCGGCACAGTATCCGCGCGGCTTGGCGGAACTCGCGCCCTTGCCTGTCGAGCTCTCCGGGGAGATGCAGGAGGCGATCAGTCAATGAACGAGAAACTCAATTCCGAGCCAGAACTGCTCCTCAGCGGCCAGCCCTATGGGGTCGCATCACGCGGACGCGCGCACTGGAAAAGAAGACTACTTGTCGTCGCGCTTCTGCTGGAGACCTGCTTGGTCCTGCCGAAGTACGCGCACGGGCAATTCCTAAGCATATTCGACTCGATCTTCAGCTCGATTCAGACCGACATCGGCAGCTCTCTGAGCCAGATAAACCAAGTAATGCAGCAGACTCAGAAGCTCTATCAGACCACCCTGGCGCCTCTTGCGGCGCTCAATCAGGCCCGCGGGTTTGTCGTGAACTCAATTAACAGCTTTCGTGGCCAGATGAATCAGATCTTCAACACGCCCTTCACCAGCGCGGTAATGCCAGGGCCACAGCAGTTCGAAAGCATTCTGCACAGCCGACTGTCTTCGAACATTCCAGAGCTGCAGGCGAGCTTTACTTCGAACTACGGAGCGATACCTCAAGCGAACGCGGCATCTCCACAAGATCGCGTGATGATGGACGTGGATGATGCGCTTGGTCAGGAAAACCTGAAGACGACTCTGATCGCCGATCAGGGTGCAGACACCATTCTTCAGACGGCGAACCAAATGGAAAATCAGGTCGCAGTCAGCACGCCCGGTTCCAATCCCTTTCTCACCGCCCAGGCCCAGGTCGCCAATCTTCGCTGCCAAGCCTACATCCAGAAAATGCTTGCCGCGGAACTCCGTCAGGAAGCCGGCCGCATCGCCCACGGCAATGTACTCGTCAAGCGCAGGGCCGCCGCGGCGGACGGAATCAACAGTCTCATCACCGGAGCGCTGACGGCGCGCTAGAGGAGGACCAGCTATGACAGATCCCAAAAAGAATCCAATCAAGCAGCGCCGATCATTCTTGTGGTGGCGCAAGCCGCGCTTCGTTTCCGAGCAAGCAATCCCTGCGGTCTCTGCCGACCCGACTCGTGAAGAAAAGGGACAGCCTTGGTACCGGCCGAGTGTTCTGAAAGTGTCCGTTGTCGCTCTTGCCGTGCTCGCGATCTTCCCCACTCGGGCGAATGGGCAGTTCGGCATCGATACGGCTGCGATTTTGGCCGCGCTTTCGAAGATGCAGTCGCTCATGAACACCTTCATTGCGACACCGCTCAAGACGATCAACCAGTATGAGCAGAGCGTGGCGAGCTACGAACGGCAGGTAATGTATCCACTCACTGCGATCAATCAGGCAAAGTCATCAGTGACGCAGTTCGAGAGCCAATTCAACAACATTAGCAATATGTTCCGCGTAAACGTCTCAAGCGCCACTCTGCCACAATCACAGAGCCTCGAGTCCCTCCTTCTGTCACGCAATGCGACGAACGTGCCGAACCTTTCCGGTCAATTCCAAAACGTCTATGGCGTCGTGATGGCCCAGAATGCTGCTTCTCCGCAGATCCGAACGATGACGGACATGACGGACGCACAGGCCCAGGACGCCATGAAGCGTGCAATCGAAATTGATGCCTTATCGGATGCGGAGTTGAACGAGGCCAACCAGATGGGCCAACAGATATCGCAGGCAGCGCCTGGAAGTGCGCCCATCCTTGAAGCCGAGGCCGATGTTTGGGTCGTGCGTGCCAACGCATATACGCAGGCGGCCCTAGCAGAACTCATGCGAACTCGGGGCATCGATCTGGCAAATCAGAGCGCAATTAGGAAAATTGCGACAACGGACAACACCACGAATAACGGCGTTATCAGTGGTGCACTGACCAACAGGTGAAATGAGTGGTGTACGGCAACTTCCATCCCGAGATGGCACTGGCGTTCTTCCAGTCGACTCAGTTGAGTCTCTTCGAGCGCTTCCAGACCCAGGCGACGTCCGGCATTGATGCGACGGGCATCACGTCCGGGATGCAGCATGTGGCCTATGTGGTCCTGCTCGTTGGCTTTCTCTGGCAGGCATATGAGTCGGCGCTGCATGGCGGAGACGTGCGTGGGCTGGGCGCAAGTCTGATCAAGTATGTTGCTACCGCGGTTGTCGTGATGAACTATGGGGCCGTCTTCAACACGATCAATCAAGGTTTCGTAAACGCGGGCAACTGGATCAATAGCGCTGCAGGAGTCGGTAGCCTCCTTGACAACTGGAAGAGCGACCTCCTGACGCAATTTAGCCAGGTGGGCTCTCAAAAATTGTGGGGGATCATAACCGGGGATATTCCCGGGCTCCTAGATGGTCTTCTCATTATTGTTGCCTATTGCCTCTATCCGATCGTCATTGTGGTGTTCGGATTCTTTTACATCTTCTACGGCAGCATACTGTACATCTTTGGACCTATCGTCATTGCTCTCATGCCGTTTGGAGCAGCCAATCGGATCGCCAAGGCCTATGTTGAGAATGTGTTCATCTGGAATGCGTGGCCGGTTCTCTACGGAGGTTTTGGGGCACTATTGAGCGCGGTGCAAATGGGTCAAATCGCTCAGATGCTCGCTCAGAACAATTTTCTCGGCGGCTTGGGCAATCTTGAAGGATCGATTTTGATCGGCATCGTGAGCATCGTGTATTCGCTCGCGATCGCTGTGATTCCATTCATTGCGAAGCGAATCGTGAGCGGTGATGTAGGAAGTACGGCGGCCGCAATGGTGGGCACGGCAGTTACTGCGCTTACTGCCGGAGCCGCCGGATTCGAGGGTGCTGTTGCCGGGGTGAGTGCGGCAGGAGGGGCGTCGGCCGGAACTGGTTCGGCAGGGGGTTACGGAGCGGCCAGCGCCGCCACAGCACACTCTCTTTCGGCGGCCGGTGGCAACTTGCCGGCTCCGCCACAGCAGGTCCCTTCCTCATTAAGTACGAGCACCGAAAGTCCTGGTTTTGCGAACGCTGCAACTTTGGACGGGCATGCCGATCGGATTCGCAGTTCGTTTAGTGACGTGATGGGAATGAGCGAATCCGGTACGGGAACGGTGGACTCCGCAACAGCCGATGCGGAAAGCTCCATCGGTTCGCAAGCGCAAGCTGCGAGCGGAAGTGCGAAACCTGCGGTCGTCACGAAAGTGGCGGCAACAACGAAGCGCGGACCCAGCGTACACCGCTACAACCTGGGCACCTGGACGGCGTATCACGCAGCGCGGATCGCGGCGGGCAGCATAGCCGGCGCGACCCGGCGATCGGGAGACAAGGGCTAGGAGGGTGTTATGAAGAACACAGTCACTGCGGCCGAAACAAGCCCGGCAAGGCCAAAGTACTACGACATGGATGGCGCCCTGCGAGCGACCGCAAATCGTGCCTGGCTGCTCGCGTTTCTAATGATTCCGATAACACTGCTGGCGATCGGCTTCGCCGTCTTCGTGCGAATTCAACCGCCAACATTCATCGGTGTCGGGCCTCACGGCGATCCCTATGTCTTGGGACATCCCCCAAAGGGATCGGTGGCGGACCTCGCAACGGGCGGAACGGATCAATTTATGGATGAAGCCTTTGTCAGGCGCTTCCTGATGAGCTACCTGAACTACTCGCCAACCGATGTAGACGACCACTGGGCAAACAGTCTCAATATGATGACGCGCAATCTGCGGAGCATCACCCTGAAGGCGATGAGCGATGACAACACGCGCGGGAAGATTGACGACCAACAGATCCAATCTGTCTTTCATCTACGCGAGATCGAAACCGTTCCGAGTGAGCCGCTCACCTACCTCGCATACGGGGTCAAGGACGTACATCATCTGACGAGTGGCACCGAGACGATAGATCACTTTGTAAGTGAATATCGCATTCGTCTCGTCGCCGATCGCCGCTCGGATATGAATCCGGATGGGCTCTGGATTGCGGAGTACAGTGAACGGCCGATAGACGGCGAACGTCGCGACCAGATTCTCAATGCGCCCGACGTCAGTGCGGACGATGGGAACAGCAACAAGGGGGCGAGTAATGGAAACCTCGCTCGCTAAGGTCACAGACGCGGAGTCGCCGGTGGAGCCGCATGAGTCGAGGCGCACTCGCCGCTCAAGGCAACAGACGGAAGAGGTTGCGCGTTATTTCCTCGCCAAGGAGGGATCGTCCATCGAGAAGCCGGAACTCGGCGCGGAAGTAGCCAGCGAAGGCGAGGCTCTGATCAAGGCATTTCAATCGAAGAACGGCGTCATCTACACCGTTCTCGCCTACAAAGCAGAAGCGGAGATACAGGGAGGATCTCCCACGCTAGTGAAGCGTCCCCTGCGGAAGTAAGGGACACAAGGTCAGCACGGATTCAAAGAGGAGACAGACCTGAAACACGGCTTATGTCCCTCCTTTGACGCCTTATCGCCTGCGCGATGAGGAATTCCGCTGACCCGGTTTGCACTCTCGAAGCCTGGTTCGGCCAACACCCCACCCCTAACCCGGGCGGCCAGGCGAGGAGAATGAGGACCGGCAATCAGCCGCCTCTTGTCACTTCGTCTCGAAGCGCCAGACGAGTGAGGAGAACATGACAGCGAACATGACACAAAACATGACACTCGATCAACAGCTCATCCTCGAACTGAGGATCGATGCCTCTGGTGAAGTGACTCGTGAGCAACCCAAACTCGGACGCAAGGACACGCTCCAGGGAAAGCTCCTCGGGCAGCTCTATCCGGGCATCCGAGTCGCTCGCGTTAGCGTGCCGCATCAGTTGACGCCCTATGAGCAGGCTTTGGTGGAGAACAGCATGACCACTCTGCATCATGGCGGAGTCGATTACAGACTGGTGGGCGCCAGTGGCTCAGCGAAGGATGGCAAGTTCTACTTCGTTGACAAGGCGCAC
>Ga0335072_10004568_pt1 | contig 20514 bp, 12 predicted proteins | sample Lox_Sample_21_FD_206725 | JGI IMG/M metagenome (GOLD analysis project Ga0335072, IMG submission 206725) | Soil microbial communities from Loxahatchee National Wildlife Refuge, Florida, United States - Lox_Sample_2.1 | ecosystem: Environmental > Terrestrial > Soil > Wetlands | place: USA...
GAGAACGACATCGCCGGCGCAAAGCAGATTCTGCTAAGAGGTCAGGCGCGTATTCCGGCGTCGGGAAAGCTGTTCTGGGGGTTGGGTCTCGCCGCAGCACTCGAAGGAAACACGCAGGAGGCAACTCGCCAACTGGAGCGAGCCGTGGAACTGCTTCCCGAATGGGCTGGTGCCTACTCGACGCTGGGTGTCCTGTATTTCCAGACCGGGCAGATTGCGAAGGCGCGGGAGGTCCTCGATCGCTTCAAGAACAGCAGCGCGAGCGGAAGCCTCGACGTAAGCCGTATTGAAGAAACCCTGGCCCAGGCGCCGGCGACAGCGCCGGCCGGCGCGAACGCTGCACTGAGTTCGGCAGACCGTGAGCGATTCCTGCAGATGGCTCTTTCACTTGCCGACCGGACGCTGTAATAGCTGATTCGACATGAGGCCGCTCTCGCAGATAAACAGAATGCTCGCGTGTCAACCTCTGGCGGGAGTCTCGATCGTGCTTCTCGCGACGGTTGCTCTTCCTGCGAACCGTCCCGTGGCCGCGCAACGGCACGCACAGGCTTCAGAACATAAAGCATCGGTGCGATTCACAGATATCCGCAAGGAAGCAGGCATCACGTTTATCCAGGACTCGACGGAGTCGGATCAGAAGTACTATCTCGAGACGATGGGCACCGGCGTGGGATGGATTGATTATGACCAGGATGGCCTGATGGATCTGTATTTTGTGCAGAGCGGCGCCACGAACGCGTACAAGCCGGCGAAGCCGCTGCGCTCGGCGCTTTACCACAACAACGGCGATGGCACGTTTACCGACGTGACGGAAAAGGCCGGGGTGGCCGGCGAAGGACACTACGGGCAGGGCGTCGCGGTGGGTGATTTTGACAACGATGGATACCCCGATCTCTATGTGACGGGATACGGCCGCGCCATTCTTTACCACAACAACGGCAACGGGACATTCACGGATGTGACGGCCAAGGCCGGAGTGGCCGATGAGGGCAACTGGTCCACCAGCGCGGGCTGGTTCGACTTCGATCGCGATGGATGGCTCGATCTGGTTGTAACGAATTACATCGATTGGAGCCCGAACAACAATCCCTGGTGTGGAGATCACGCGCCCGGTTATCGCTCCTACTGCACGCCGAATATCTACCACGGACTCAAGACCAAGCTTTATCGCAACAATCACGATGGCACATTCACTGACGTGAGCGACAAATCCGGCGTAGGCGTTCCCGAAGCAAAGGGAATGGGCGTGGTGCTGGCCGATTTCAATGATGATGGCTGGCCCGACATCGCGATCTCAAATGACACCTGGCCGAATTTCTTCTTCGAAAATCATCGCGACGGAACGTTCGTAGATGATTCTCTGATTTCGGGCCTTGCCGCAAGCGAGGATGGACGCTACGAAGCGGGGATGGGCATTGACGCTGCCGATGTGGATGGCGATGGTCTGCTCGACGTCTACATCACGCACCTCGATTTTGAGTTGAATCGGCTCTACCACAACAACGGCGATGGAACGTTCACCGACGTGACGTATAGCTCCGGCATCGGCAACAAAGCCATGATGCTGAGCGGGGTAGCGGCAAAGTTTCTGGACTATGACAACGATGGATGGCCCGACATTGTGCAGGCCAATGGCGCCATGCTTGACAACGTGAATCTCTACCACAGTGAGGTGCAATACAAAGAGCCGCTGCTCATGTTTCACAATCTGGGGAAAGGACACTTCGAAAAATCGTCGGACGACCTGGGGCCGGATTTTGTTCGCCCGATTGCCGGACGCGGCCTTGCGACGGCAGACTTCTTCAATAACGGGCAGGTCGGCATGGCGGTGGTATGCCGGGGCGACTATCCGGAATTGCTGCGCAACGACGGCGAGAGCGGGAATCATTGGCTTGAGGTGCTGCTGATCGGAACGAAATCGAATCGCGACGGCATTGGCGCGCGCCTCAAACTGACTGCGGAGGATCTGGTTCGCGTCGAGCAGGCGAAAGGCGGGATGAGTTACATGTCGGCGAGTGACCCGAGGATCCATTTCGGGTTGGGAAAGCGAACGAAGATTTCATCGCTGGTGATTCACTGGCCGAGCGGTCAGAGCGACACCCTGACGAATGTTCCGATCGATCAGATCATCGCCGTGAAAGAGGGCGTGGGCATTGTGCCTCATGCGTTTCCGAGGGTCGCGCGCAGATGAGCCGAAGAGAAGCATGCTCTGCTCACAACGATCCGAGTGTTTCCAATCGGGACGCGCGGCCTCTATAATCCATCGCAACTCATGATTCTTCCTCGCCGACGTTTTCTTGGGTCATCATGCTTCGTCCTTGGCAGCACGCTCCTCGACGTCCTCAGTGCCCCGCTCTGGAAGTGGAACGAGACTGCGCCGGTGCAGGCAGAGGTGACCAGCCAGCCCCCGTCCGCGGTGCAGTTTGTGGATGTGGGGCGGCAGGCAGGACTGAACACGCCGAACGTGTGGGGCGGAGTCGAACACAAACGGGTCATCATCGAGACCAAAGGCAGCGGCATTGCTTTCTTCGACTACGACAATGACGGCTGGCTCGACATCTATCTGACGAACGGCAGCCGCCTCGATACCGTGTGGCCGGCGGGCGAAGTGCCGACTACGCATCTCTACAAGAACAACCGTGATGGCACGTTCAGGGATGTTACGGAAAAATCAGGTGTCGGCCGCAGTGGCTGGCAGACTGGGGTGTGCGTCGGTGACTACGACAACGACGGCTGGGATGACTTGTTCTGCACCTTTTGGGGACACAACATCCTGTTTCATAACAATGGCGACGGAACGTTTACGGACGTCACGAAGAAAGCAGGCCTTGCGGAAAAAGAGGGCCGGTGGGGAACGGGCTGCACGTTCCTCGACTATGATCGCGACGGTCACCTCGACTTGTTCGTCTGCCACTTCGTGAAGCTCGATCCGGACCATCCTCCGTCGGCCAAGGATGCAAGTTTCTGCCAGTGGAAGGGCATCCCGACGATGTGCGGGCCGCGGGGTCTGCCCGGCGACACCAATCTTTTGTTTCACAACAATGGCGACGGCACCTTTACGGACGTTTCTGAGAAGTCGGGGATTCTGAAGACCGGTCCGCGCTATTCGATCACCGCCGTATCGTATGACTTCGACAATGACGGATGGCCGGATATTTATGTCGCGGTCGATTCAGAGCCGAGCATTATGCTGCAGAACAACCATGACGGAACATTCACTGATGTTGCCGTGATGGCGGGATGCGCATACAACGCCGACGGGCACGAGCAGGCCGGCATGGGCATCGGCGTTGCCGACTATGATTGCGATGGCTGGCTCGATATTTTCAAGACGAACTTTGCCGATGATACGAGCGACCTGTATCACAACAACGGCGACGGAACCTTCAGCGACCTGTCGTTCCATGCCGGAGTCGGGATCAACAACAGCTATGTTGCCTGGGGTTGCGGCTTCATCGACTACGACAACGATGGCTGGGCAGACATTGTTCAGATCAACGGACACGTCTATCCGGAAGTCGACAAATACAACTTTGGCGAGACATTTAAGAATCCCCGGCTGGTCTACAGGAATCTTGGCAACGGGCTTTTCAAGGATGTTTCAAAAGAGATGGGGCCCGGGATCACCGAGCGCTTTTCAAGCCGCGGCGCTGCGTTTGGCGATTATGACAATGACGGCGGCATGGACATCTTGATTCTGAACATGAATGACCTGCCGTCGCTGCTGCATAACGTGGGCGGCAACAAGCAGAACTGGATCAAGCTGAAGCTGATCGGGACAAAGTGCAACCGCACGGCGATCGGCGCGCGTGTTCGCGTAGTGACCGGAAAGCACATTCAGATGGATGAAGTGCACAGCGGCACCAGCGTGATGTCGCAGAGCGATCTGCGTCTGCATTTCGGGCTGGGAAGAATCGAGACCATCGATTTGATCGAAGTAAAGTGGCCGACCACGCAGAGGCTTGAGAAATTCACTCAAGTGAAAGCCAACCAGATTCTGACCATTCGCGAAGGCGACGGGATTATCTCGACATGGAAGCCGAAGGCCTAGCGGTCGTTCACGGGCCGGGATTGATGAGAATCTAGCGATTCGGCGAAGGAGGGGCGGGCGACGGCGTCTCGACCACAAATTGCTTGATCTCGCGGCGCTGCCGGTCCACTTCCGCGGCTTGTTCCTTTTCGAGCGTCTCGTGGAGTTGGAATTCCTGCCTGGCGCGCTCCTTGTCGCCCACGCGATCATAGGCAACGCCCAGCCGGTAATGAGCCTCGTTGAGCCGCGGATTGGCCTCGATTGCCTTGTGATAGAGGCCGATGGCGGCGGGGTAGTCGCCGCGTAGCGCATCGAGGTTGCCGAGTTGCAGCAGCGCATCGCTGCATTTTGGATCGATGGCGACGGCCTGGTTGAGCAGGGTATTGACGTGCTCCAGCGCCGTGCCGACGAACGCATTTCCGCTCTGCTTCCAGATCGCCATGGCGTAGAAGTAATTGGCCAGGGCATTCTCAGGGTTCCGGCCAGCAAATCGCGCCAACTTCTCTTCCACGCATGGCAGAGGGCCGGGCGAAGCGATTTCGATTTTGCCCATGAAGAGGTAAGGTTCGGGATCGTCCGGGCTCAGATCAGAGGCTTTGCAGAACTGGCGTGCCGCATCGTCGTAGAGCGCTCCGGCGAAGAGCGCCGTGCCGAGCGCGGCCTGCATGCGGGCTGAGGCCGAATAGGCTTTTACGCCTTCTTCGAAGACCTGCTTGGCCTGCCAGATGGCGCGATGCAGCAACAGTTCGCTGCCCAGCTCAAAGTAATTTCGTTCGCTGGGATCGAGACGAACGGCGCGCTGAAATTCCTCGGCGGCCGCGGTGGGATTGCCGGATTGTTCATCGACCTCGGCAGAGAGGCGATCGATGTCGCCCGTTTCATGCGTTGCTTTGAGTGCTGCAATGAGAGAGCGCGCTTTGGCGAAATCACCTGTCGCCTTGTATGCTTCGGCCAGTTCGTACGCGTTCTCGCGGTTGTCTTTGTCGATTTCGTAGGCCTTTTGAAACAGCGGAATCGCGGCGGGGTAGTTCCCATGATCGGCGTAGAACTTGCCGAGACCGGCGTTTGCCTTAAAGCTGCCGGGCGCCGCAGCGAGGACCGCTCGCAGGCGCTCCTCTTCGCCTGGGACCGCTCGTCCGGAACTCGCGGTGGCAGAGGAAATGGCGTCTGGCCTCAGCGCCAGCGTTTCGCGGGTGAGGGACTCGCTCGTGCGCAGGATCGAATCGGAACCGTGGCCTCCCGCGGCGGTCCAGTCGGTGACGCCGGCAATTGTGAAACTCGGCTGGTCGTAAAACTCCATCTGGCTCGCCGAGGTTGCGCGGCTGCTCCTGGGCTCGTGCGCGATGACGAGATCCGCGTGGAGATTGTCGCCTGCGCTAGACGCATCCACGCCAACCGGTTGACTGACTGCTCCGTCTTTCGCGGCCGTCAACTGATACGCGCCGGCGGTGAGGGCGGTGAAAACGAAATGTCCCGCAGCATCCGACTTGGTCCGCAGCGTTTCCGCAAGATTTTTTGAAGTGAGCCGGACCTCGGCGCCTGCAACGGCTTCGCCGTCCTTGTCGTGCACGGTGCCTGCGATCGTTACCAAGGCTTGTGAATGGTTTTCCCGTTGCAGGGAGTACGCGAGCGTTGCGAACACTCCGAAAAGCAGAACGGCGATTCGGACCCGAGCGCGCGGCAGGCTTCGGATCGAAAAGTAACTCAGCACGGCGCTGGCGTAGCCAGAGCCAGAATCTGGCCGACGATTTCTCGGGATTGTTCCGTGGCAATCGGTCATTCCGCATGGTGTGGAGCAAGCGGACGGCCTGCGTCCGTTTCATCCACAAACGCTCACATTGTCGCATCCGCGCAGTATGTTCTTCTACTGTAGAGGGGAAGCCGGCAGCGGGTGGGCGGCGAGCGACCGCAAAATTGCCAGTCAACCGTCTCAGGGTTGACTCGTCTAAGAAACTGAAAGTGTGCTTTGTCATGATGATGCGATCTCAACGATTCCTTCACCTCTTCATTTCCGCGGCAGCCGGGCTGTGTTTTTCTCTTTTGGGACCGGCCCAGCAGCAGCCCGTTCCAATGCAGACAGCGGCCGGTAAGGCCGCAGGGTCTCAGCCGCAGGAGCGAGACGTCCTGCTGCCTGTGACGGTGCGCGACAAGCACGGCGCCCTGGTGGAAAACCTGCAGAAGAGCGATTTCACCCTAACGGTCGATGGCCACGCGCAGGCCATTGACAGCCTGACCCACAATTCCAATCTGCCCCTGCAACTGGGCCTGCTGGTGGATACGAGCCGCTACGTGATGAACGCGATGGATGCGGAACGCAAGGCTGCCGGCAAGTTTGTTGACCAGATGCTGCCGGCGGATGCAGGCACAACCACCACCGCTGCTCCGGCCGGAGGGGGCGGCGCGGCTCCCAACCCGAAGAACCAGGCTTTCCTCATCCACTTCGACCGGGAGGTCGAACTGCTTCAGGATTTCACCGGCTCGCGCCAGAAGCTGCACAACGAGTTGGACGAGATGGGGCCGACCTCGCAAATGGACTATGAGCGCGACGGGCCGGAGACGACAGGCGATGAGCGCCAGCGGCCGGAGGCGAGACAAGGTTCCGCGCAACTGTATGACGCAATCTACCTTGCGTCGAATGAACTGATGAAACCCAAGCACGGACCCAAGGCGCTGATTCTCTTTTCCGACGGCGTCGATCGCGGCAGCAAGGAATCCATGACGGATGCGCTGGATGCGGCGGAACGCGCGAACGTCACGATCTTTGCGGTGTATCTGGAGGGTCAGCAGGATCGCTTGAGCTCGCCCGGAGGAATGGGGCGGCGCGGTGGGATGGGCGGGGGCTATCCGGGTGGCTACCCCGGGGGATATCCGGGTGGTTATCCCGGCGGGTACCCGAACGGTGGCGGCGGGGGACGCCCCACCGGCAAAGTAGCCGTCGATGGCCGGAAGACCATGGAACTGTTCGCGGTGCGCACCGGCGGCCGCTACTTCAACACCAAGAAGAAAGAGGACCTCGACGAGGTTTATGGGCTGATCGCTGACGAACTGCGGGGCCAGTACGTGCTGGCTTTCACGCCCGACAAGTCAGCCGCTGACGGTGCCTTCCACAAGGTGGCGCTCACCACGGGCAAGAGCGACCTGACGGTGGTGACGCGCGACGGCTTCTTCGCGCCGGGCGGAGACGATTCGAAATAGATACCCCGGGAGCGACGATGAAACAGAAAGGGCGCAGCCGACTGGCCGCGCCCTTTGTTGTTTCGACGAGTTGCCGTTACTTGGAGCCGGTGTGGAGATCCGGACCGGTCTGCTTCTCCTGCAGCGCAGCCTGTGCGGCGGCCAGCCTTGCGGTCAGCAGCCGGAAGGGTGAGCAGGAAACGTAGTTCAGGCCGATCTTGTGGCAGAACTTGACTGACTCGGGATCGCCGCCGTGCTCGCCGCAGATGCCAACCTTCAGCGTGGGCCGCGTGTTGCGTCCCTTGGCTACGGCGCCCTTCACCAACTGGCCGACGCCTGCCTGGTCGAGCGTGGCAAACGGGTCCTGCTTGAAGATGCCGGCCTTGAGGTAAGCGGGCAGGAAGTTGTTGATGTCATCGCGCGAGATGCCGAATGTGGTCTGCGTGAGGTCGTTGGTGCCGAAGCTGAAGAACTCGGCTTCTTCGGCGATCTGATCGGCGGTGAGGGCTGCGCGGGGCAGCTCGATCATGGTGCCAACCAGGTAATCGATCTTGGTCTTCTTCTCGGCGAAGACTTCGTCGGCAACGCGGCGCACGATGGAAGCTTGGTTCCGCATCTCTTCGATGGAGCCGATCAGCGGAATCATGATTTCGACGTGAGGGTGGCCGCCCTTGGCCTTCACCTGGACCGCAGCCTCGATGATGGCGCGCGCCTGCATCTCGGTGATCTCAGGGAAGGTGATGCCGAGACGGCAGCCGCGGAGGCCGAGCATCGGGTTCATCTCGTGGAGTTCGTTGACACGGGCCAGCAGCGGACGCATCTCCTTGAGCTTGGGCGAACGCGGCTTGGTGTCTTCGAGGTGCTTGATTTCAACCAGCAGCTCTTCGCGCTTGGGCAGGAACTCATGCAGAGGCGGATCGAGCAGGCGGATGACGACAGGGAGCCCGTCCATTGACTTGAAGAGGCCGGCGAAGTCGGCGCGCTGCATGGGCAGCAGCTTCTTGAGCGCGGCGCGGCGGTCCTTTTCGTTGTCGGCCAGGATCATGGCGCGCATGTGCTCAATGCGGTCTTCAGCAAAGAACATGTGCTCGGTGCGGCAGAGGCCGATGCCTTCGGCTCCGAATGACCGGGCCTGCTTGGCGTCGCGCGGAATGTCGGCATTGGCCCAGACCTGCAGCCTGCGCAGCGGGTCGGCCCAGCTCATGAACTTCACGAGATCCGGATCGTCGGGCTGCGCATCGAGGGTCTTGAGCTTGCCTGCGATCACGCGGCCAGTGGTGCCGTCGAGCGAAAGCCAGTCGCCGTGCTTGAAGGTTTGACCCTTCACGCGGAGTTCCCTTTTCGCTTCGTCGACTGCGCAGTCGCCCGCGCCGGCCACGCAGCACTTGCCCATGCCGCGGGTAACGACCGCGGCGTGCGAGGTCATGCCGCCGCGCGAGGTGAGGATGCCGTCCGCAACCTCCATGCCGGCGATGTCTTCGGGAGTTGTTTCACCGCGCACCAGGATGATGGACTTGAAGGAACCATTGGTGTGGTGCTTTACCGCGTCTTCGGCGGTGAAGACGATCTGTCCGACCGCTGCGCCCGGCGAGGCCGGCAGACCGGTGGCGAGCACTTCGATCTTCTCGCCTTTTTCCACGAGCCGCGGAACCAGGAAGTCATAGAGCTGGTTCGGCTCGACGCGGAAGATGGCTTCTTCCTGGGTGATGAGGCCTTCGCGCACCATGTCGATGGCAACGCGGACAGCGGCGAGGCCGGTGCGCTTGCCATTGCGAGTCTGCAGCATGTAGAGCTTGCCATCCTGGATGGTGAACTCAAAATCCTGCATGTCGCGGTAGTGCTTCTCCATCTTGCGCGTGATGTCCTTGAGCTGCTCGTAGACCTTGGGCATCGCTTTTTCGAGCTCGCTGATCGGCATCGGGGTGCGCACACCCGAGACAACGTCTTCGCCCTGCGCGTTCATCAGGTACTCGCCGAAGAAGACATGCTCGCCGGTGGCGGGATTGCGGGTGAAGCCCACACCCGTGCCGGAGTTCTCGCCGAGATTGCCGAACACCATGGCCTGCACGTTGACTGCTGTGCCGAGCCAGTCATCGATGCGATTGATGCGGCGGTAGGTCTTGGCGCGCTCATTCTGCCAGCTGCGGAAAACGGCATCGCGCGCGGCGACGAGCTGCACCAGCGGATCCTGCGGGAAGTCCTTGCCGGTTTCCTTCTTCACCAGCTTCTTGTACTCGGCGATGATCGTCTTCAGCGCGTCGGGCTGAAGCTCGTAATCGTACTTGACCTTTTTGGCGGTCTTCACGCCGTCGAAGATGTGCTCGAACTTCTTCTTCGGAATGTCGAGGACCACGTCGCCGAACATCTGGATTAGGCGGCGATAGGAGTCATAGGCAAAGCGAGGATTGTTGCTGCGTTTAGCGAGCGCTTCGACCGCCTGGTCATTGAGGCCGAGATTCAGGATGGTATCCATCATGCCGGGCATGGAAAACTTTGCGCCCGAGCGGACCGAAACCAGCAAGGGATTCTCTCCGGCGCCGAGCTTCTGGCCCTGCAGCTTCTCGAGGCGCTCGAGAGCAGTGAGCATCTCGTCGTCGATCTGCGGGCTGAGCGCGCCGCGCATGTATTCGCGACAGGCTTCCGTCTGAATCGTGAATCCTGGAGGGACGGGCAGGCCGGCGTTCGTCATTTCGGCCAGGCCTGCACCTTTGCCGCCCAGCTCGTCTTTCATTTTTCCGTTGCCGTCGGCGGAGCCGCCGCCGAAGAAGTACACGTACTTGGTTGAAGTGGTTGAGGTCGTGCCGGCCTTGGCGGCGAGCTGCTGATCCAATACGCCCTGCGTCATGGAATAAAGCCTCCGTATGTAGAATTCCGCATTCGGCTGCACCGATGCAAGGGCGACGGCATGTGGGCTGGGATTCCAGCGGGAGCAAGCGGATAAACCGCGTGCATGCAGTCATCCAGAAGCGCGACTGCGCCCTGCGGCGATTCAACGTTCACCATTACCAATATCGTTCCAAGTATACCCTCGCCTGTGCGTTTCATCACAGCAGGGAGCGAAGCACCCTTGAATTGACGGAGGATTCACGGAGAGAAACTGCGTTTTCGCAATGAGATGGCGGAAGCGCCTGCGATGGGCGTGCTTACGGCTGAGAGTTGAGGGCGCGAATCTCTGGCGGTTCTGCGCGCGCCCGCAAATGCGGTGAGTCAGGACCGAGGTCAATTGGGATGAATCAGAATAGAGCGGGCAGTGGGCCCGCGTGGCTGCCAGCAGCCTGGTTAGGCCGCCGGCAGCTCAGCGCACTCCATATCGGGGGGACAGGGCGCCGATTCGCGAGAAAGCAGAAAGTGATCGAGTCCCACGAGGGTGAGGATCTCTGCAACCCGGTTCGAAGCGTGCACCACATGGAAATCGTGGCCTGTACTTTGCGCGCTTCCATAGAGCGAGATGAGCGCCGCGATGCCGGCCGCGTCGATGCGCTCGACATGGCTGAAATCGAGCATTACACTCTGCTCGCGGACAATCGGGGTCAGCCGCTCAACGAGGCATTGTTCCTCGCCGCGTACGAGTTCATGAAGGTCACCCGGAGTCAAGTAGAGCGTTTCAGCGGTATGAGAAAGAATGCGATTCATAAAAACCTCCTTGAGACGCATCGCCCGAACTTTGCCAGATGGGAAAAAAGTAGTCGTCGACATAGGTCCCAATCACTTGGTTAGCATTCGATTGGCCAAACCCGCTTTGCGGCTGAAATCAATGAAAACAATCGAGATGCGTAGGACGAACTGGACGCGGCCCTGACTTTGGTGCTGTCCGGATTCGATTCTTGCGTCCACAATCGAACACGTTAGAGATGAATACGAGGATGAGGCCGAGAAGTTCCACTTTTTTAGATGAATCCGGTGCAGCGGGAGATTCGAGATCTCCCCTCGGCCGGGAGCGCGTTCGGGCGCTCGCTGTAAGCGCTGGATTTAGCGATGCGGGGCTGGTCCAGCTGCCGCATGCGGCTGAATCTCGTGATGCGGAACGGTTTGTGGCATGGGTGGAGGCCGGGCATGCCGGCAGCATGCATTACCTGACACGCACCGATGACCGGGGCCAGTTGACACGTTCGCGTGTGGCGATTCCTTTCGGGTGGGCGAAGTCGGCCATCGTGTGCTTTGCCAATTACCAGAAAGCAGAGCCTCTCTCCACGGCAGAGGCGCCGCAGGATGCGGGATGGATTGCGCGCTATGCATGGTCGGGCACTACGGATGCGCAGACCGGCGCGCAGCGGCCGACGGATTACCACAAGGTGCTGCTGAAGCGACTGCGCGCGATGGAAACGCAATTGCGCGCAGAGGTGGGCGAATTTGAGTCACGGGCCTACGTCGATACAGGGCCGGTCATGGAGCGCGCGCTGGCTACGGCTGCCGGATTGGGATGGACCGGAAAGAACACCTGCCTGATTCATCCCAAGCTGGGATCGTTCGGGTTTGTCGCCGTGCTGCTGACGTCATTGGAAGCCGGCGAGCCAGTGAGCAAGTCAGCGAGTCAGCCAGTCAGCGAGTCAGCCAGTCAGCCGGTTAGCGAGTCAGCGAGAGAAGCCGCCAGGCAGTGCACGATGCGCACGCCGCAGCTTGTGCCGGATCGGTGCGGCACGTGCCGGCGGTGTCTTGACGCGTGCCCGACCGGCGCATTGATTGCTCCGTACCAGATGGATGCGACGAAGTGCATTTCCTACCTCACCATCGAGCACAAGGGCGTGATTGGGGAAGAACTGATGGGCAGCATGGGAAGGCAGGTTTTCGGGTGCGACATTTGCCAGGATGTCTGCCCGTGGAATCGCAAGGCTCCGGTTAGCGGGGATGCGGAACTGGCGACACGATCTGAGTTAGTGAATCCCGGGCTGGAGTGGCTGGCCGAGATGGATGAGGAGGCATTTGCGCGCGCGTTTAACGGATCGCCGGTGCGTCGCGCCGGGTGGATGGGAATGCGCCGCAACGTCGCGATCGCCATAGGCAACCAGCGAGTTGCACGATTGGCGCCCCGGTTGCGCCAATGGGCCACAGCAGCAGACGAGGGTTTGCGCGCGGCGGCCCAATGGGCACTGGAAAGGATCAAATTGTAGGTGGGCCGAAACACGTGCTCGAACCACAGGCAACAGCGGCGAACTCCCAATCGGCCGCCAAGAAAGAGGGAAAGCTAGGAAACGCGCATTACGTTTGCCGCGCTCAAGCCCTTGGGCCCCTGCTGGCATTCAAATTCCACGGCCTCGCCTTCATTCAACGTCTTGTATCCCTCTTCCTGAATCGCGGAAAAGTGAACAAACACATCTTCGCCGCTGGACCGCTGGATGAAGCCGTAACCCTTGGCCCCGTTGAACCATTTCACGACACCCTGTTCCTTCATGCAACTAATCTCCTTGTTGTATGGCGGGCACCGACCTCACATCGTCCAGCTGGATGCGCCGAGAAACATGCCAGCGAGAACGATCACTGTATCCCAGATACGCCGCGAGCCGCCCAAGCGCCTGAAAGAAGCTCGCGCCGTGGCAGCTCGATTGACTTAGCCTGATTTGTGGTTGTGCCTGCCAGAAACCAAAACATCCAAAGCAAACGGCCTTCCATCGACTAAGACGGCCACACTTCCGGCTCGTCGTTCCCAAGTTATGGCAGGAAACTTATGGAGATGCAAGCAGAAAATTGCCCGCCGGGGACACCAAAGGAGTGCCTCAAAGGTGGTATTGCATGGACCGCCGTCACAGCCGGGAAAAACCGCAAGCGTCTATTCTGGTAGAAGCCACGATTTGAGAATCAGGCGCGGTAAAAGCGCGGGCACATTCTGATGCCAGGGCACGGAGCAAGACCTTGATCGATGTCACAAATCCCGGAATAGAAACGGAGGCCTCCTCGCCCCGCTTGAAGATGGAGGAGACGGTCGCGGCCGAGGCCCGGCAGAGTTATGGGTGGCGGAGAGGCAGTGCGGCTCTCGGCAAATACCTGCTCGACAGCCAGGTGCATACATACGCATTCAGCGTAGCGGCAAACGCAATCATTTCGTTTATTCCATTCATCGTGCTCCTCTACACGCTTTCGCGCGCGGTGTTTCACTCGCCGGAGATGGTGCGCGTTGTGGGCGAGATGGTTCACTACTTTCTGCCTTCGAACCAGGACTGGGTGGCCGCGAGCCTGGCAGCGGCGGCAGCACGGCAGGGCGTGCAGTGGCTTTCTCTGGTGATGATTTTGATTTCGTGCACCGGAATTTTTCTTCCCCTCGAAGTGGCGCTGAACCAGGCCTGGGGAGTAACCAGGAGCCGTAACTACTTGCTCAACCAGCTGGTGGCATTCGGACTGGCGATTTTAATGGTCGCGCTGGCGATGGTCAGCATCGTGCTGAGCACGTGGCAGCGCCAACTACTCGGATTTGTCTTCTTTCATCACACCGATAACTTCGTCTTTGACGCGGTCAGTTATCTCTGGCTGGCAGTCTCCACTGGCGTAGCTTCGATTCTGTTCTTCTTTTCGATTTACTGGCTGCTGCCCAATCGCAGAATCTCATGGCGACACGTGGCAAAGACGTCGATCGCGACCGGGGTGGTGTGGCTCATCACGAAGAACGTCTACGTGGCGGTTCTGCCGCACCTCGATCTGAAAGCCATCTATGGGCCCTTTTATGTTTCCGTGGGACTCCTGTTCTGGGCCTACGTGTCGGGCCTGATCCTGTTTGCCGGCGCACAGTTCAGCGTGAAGAGGGCGAACGGACATAGCTGAGGGTCCACCCCCCCGGGGTCCGACCCCAAATTCCTCATTCGCAAAGGTTTACGTGTTAGCCCGTTTGCCTAAATTCCTGTTCCTAAAGGAGTTAGCCGCAGATTCCTGTGAAGAAAGGAGTTAGCGGCTGTCCGGCGGAGCATCGCGGAGGCATTGGCAAGATACGCGCTGCATGAAAACGAGAAAAGGACCGGGATCCGGAAGTCCGCGAGAAGCCGCGAGCGGGTGTGGCCTGTCTCTCTTTGGCTCATGATTCCAGTATGCGCGCTTTCGCGAATAAACAGGCAAGTCAAAGCGGTGGGACCGGATCAGCAGATCGTTCGACCTTCGATCTGTCTCGCCATCCGCCAGCATACGAACCTCAGCCCTGTGAGCAAGTGACAAATCTCCCAAACCGAATCTACGGAGTTCGGCTCGTCGCTGTAATCAATCGCCCGAACCCACGGTGAACTGTCGGACGCTCCTGCGCCATCCCTTGTGAGGTTTCAATGCACGCTGAGCCATCCTTTCGCCACTCTGACCAAGAGGCAGCCGCGGATCTCTTGACTCGGTCGCGACCTCGCTCAAGATGACAACTGCTTTCGTGTGGGGCGACTTCCCATGGGCACGTATGCGACTTTGCGGTGGAGGTGATCCTGCGTTCGGCGCATGAACCTGCAACGGCCAGGGTCTATTCTTGGTTTGTTGCGTGCGAACGGAAGCGATATGGGCTGCGCGATGCGCTGGATGCTGATTCCGATCTGTCTGCTGGGTATGGCATCTCCGCTGTATGCAGCGAAGCGACTGACGGTTGCGGAGCTGGAGCAGACGCTGGCTGCCGACAAGGCTGCACACCGCACGGACGAGGAGATCGCCCTCAAGATCGGCGGAATCGAACTGTCGGAACGCCTGACGGAGCGAACGCTCGGCGAGATGAGCGCGCAATTCACGAAGGGTTCCCCGGCAATGGCGGCATTGCTTCTGTTGGCGGACCGGTCGGCTTTCCTGGAGCCGCCGCGGAATGAGCAGGTGGCCAAGGCCGCTCCGGACGCGGCGATTCAGCAGCAACTGCTGCAGGCTGCGCAAAGATTCGCGATCGAGACACTGCCCAGCCTTCCTAACCTGCTGGCGACGCGAACGACTTTCAGCTTTGACGACAGCCCACAGGAAGTGACAAAAGGAGCGTATCCGGTGCGCGTTGGGATGCACCTGATTGGCACATCGAAAGCGGAGGTATCAGCGCAGGACGAGAAGGAGAACGCATCGATGAGCTCGAAACCTGCGCAGGCGCAAGGGGGGCTCAGCACCTGGGGCGAGTTTGGTTCCACGCTTCTTATCATCCTGCGCGATTCGGCCCGGGGAAAGACAAGCTGGAGCCACTGGGAAGAGACTTCGTCGGGCCTGATGGCGGTATTTCATTATCAGGTTCCCAAGGCAGCGTCGCACTATGAGATCGATACGCCTACGGAGGAGATCCAATCGAATGGAGAGTCAATCCGGTGGGCCGGCGCAAGGGCAGCGGATGCGCCGAGCGTTTCGTCGTGGAAGAGGATGATCCGCAGCAAGCCCGCGTATGAGGGCTCGCTGTGGATCGATCCCGCGACGGGAACGATTACACGACTGACGCTGATTGCCGATCTCAAGGGGAATCCAACTTTCGATCTGGGAGAGATCCTGGTCGACTATGGGCCGGTGCACATCGCCGACAAGACACTGATCTGCCCGCTGCGAAGTCTTGCGCTCTCGGCTGCGCCTGCGACGGTGGACGCGACTCTGAAGGGCTACGCGACGGAATGGCTCAACGAGAACCTTTTCACCGGCTATCACCTGTTCGGCTCGACATCACGGATTCTGGCAGGGAACGCAGCGGCGAGTGCGATCACGCCGAAGGCGGGAGCAGGAACCGCACAGGCGGCGGCGTCGGAAGTTGCAGAGCAGGGCTCATCGCCGATGGATTCGGCCGTTGAATCGGAAGGCTTGGCGGCAAAGGAGAACGGGAAACAGACTGCGCCGACGGTGTCCGAAGGGGCGGCGAAGTTGCCGGGCGATGCGCAGCCGAGTGCTGCCGGGGAACGGGTTGAACCGCGGCCGGCTGCCGAGGCGAGCGCGGCAGTGCCTGCCTCAGCGCCTCCGTCAGCGGCCGCGACGATCGTTCAGCCGAGCGCCGGCAATCCGACGCTCCCGATGGAGCCTTTGCAACCAGCGGCGCCTGCGGAGAATGTCCCCACCATCCGCGTCCATGTGAACGAACTTGTCGTTCCCGTTGTGGTGCGGGACAAGCAGGATCATGCCATTGGCAATCTGACCGCGAACGATTTCACGGTTTTGGACCAGGGCAAACGGCGGCCGATCACCGGATTCACCGTTCTCCGCTCAAGCGGCGAAAACGCTGAGCCGGCATCCGAGGTGCCGGCCGGAAGCGCGGGCCCGACTGCCGCAGGCCAAAAGAGGTTCGTTGTTTTTCTTTTCGACGACCGTCACCTTGATTCATCTGACCTTGCGCGCGTGCAGCAGGCGGCTAACGAAGCGCTGAGCCGGCCTCTCGCGCCGAATGAGTACGCCGCCGTGGTTTCGATGATGGGTGTGAACTCCGGCATCACGCGGGACCCGGCTGTGCTGAAGGCAGCGGTGATGAAGCTGGCCATCCATCGCGGATTTGTCCATGATCCGCACGATTGTTCGAGCATCGACTACTTCACAGCGGACAAGATCCTGAACAAGCGCGACGAGATTACATTTCATGCCACGGTTGTAAAGATTGCGTTTTGTCATGCGATTCCCGTGAGTCCGCCTGGAATGCCCACTACGGTCGATACGATTGATAACTCGAATACTCTGGCTGAGCGACTGACTCTGCAGGCGGCGACCCGGGCACTGGAGCGGGGTAACGAGGACGCCCGTGAGTCGCTCAACTCGGTCGAAACCGTGGTTCGTGCCATTTCAAAATTGCAGGGCCAGCGGGTGCTGATCGTGGTGTCGCCGGGTTTTCCTTCTCAATCGCCGGAAAACATGCTCTTCAAATCGGAGCTGCTCGACCAGGCAGCCGCGTCGGATGTGGTGATCAGCACGCTCGATGCGCGCGGCTTGTATTCCTCATTTATTGGGGCGAGCCAAGAGGATCTTAACCCGGACCACTTCGCGGCCATGCAGGAGACCGAAAACTCCTTGTCTGAAATAGCGGCCGGCACGGGTGGCACGTATTTCCACAACAACAACGATCTTGCTGCGGGGCTCGAGAGCCTGATGGCGCAGCCGGAAACCCTCTATCTCCTGGATGTTTCGCTGAATGGAGCGAAGCCAAGCGGCACCTATCACCAGCTGCGGGTCAAAGTCGACCGCAAAGGCGCGAGCGTGCAGGCGCGGCGAGGCTATTTCGCGGCCAAGGAAGCTGGGGACAAGCAATAAGAGTTGCGGGACTGGCGTCGCGCGTGGTTTCTAGTCGGCGGCGGGAGCGATGGCGTAGCGCTCGGTGGTAGCCATCAGGGACTCGACGTGGTGGAGCGGCCCGATGCCGCCGCGGGCGCCGGACGCGGTGCAGTTAAGCGCTGCGGCCGCGCAGGCGAAGTCAAGCTGGCGCGGCAGAGGCCAGCCCTGGAGCAGGCCATAGATGAATCCGGCGTGGAAGACATCGCCCGCGCCGGTGGTGTCGGCGACAGAGACGCGGTACGCGGGGCGAAGGTGGAAGTGGCCGCCGTCCCAGGCGAGGACGCCGTCCTGGCCGAGGGTGGCGGCGGTTACGGTGCAGCCGAAGCGGGATTTCATGCGGCGCAGAGCCTGTTCGAGGTGACGCTCGCCGGTGAGGCGGGCGGGGAAATCGCGGCTGACGATGAGGTAGTCGATGTTATCGAGGAGGTCTTCGACGCCGGGGTAGAGCTCGTCGAGATCGGCAATGACGGGGATGCCGGCCGCACGCGCCCATGACGCGGCGAGGGTGGCTGCGGCGGTCTCGAATCCGTCGACGTGGAGGGCGCGGGCATTCACGATCCAGGAGCGGTCGAGATCGGAGGGTTGCAGCAGCAGGCGCTCGTCGCGGCGGCAGAGGACGGTGCGCTCGCCTCCGTTGTCGACGATGATGAGCGATTGGGGGCTGAGTGCGTTGGGGACCGTGATGAGGCGTGCGTCGACACCGGCGCGGGCGAATTCGCTGCGGTGCAGTGCGGCGGCATGGTCGTCGCCCACCTTGCCGACGTAGCGCGTGGCGAGTCCCCAGGTCTGGCAGGCGATGACGGCCGATGCGGTCTGTCCGCCGGGAAGGATCGAGGCGCGAGAGTATTCGGTCTTGGAGCCGCGTTCTGGGTAAGTGGCGAGAGGGATGAGCGTGTCCGTGGCGTTGAGCCCGACTCCGACGAGGTCGACCAAGGACGGCGCGGTCATACAAGTCATTGTAAATGGATGCGGGCTTAGGAGAATCGGGTGGACTTCCACAAGCGCGAGACGCAGATGACTGCCGCGAGGACGAGGATGACGGTGAGGATCGCGGTCCAGGCGAGATTCATGGGGAGAGCGGGAACGCGGGCGTCGATGCCAAACCAGACGAAGATGCCCACGGCGCCGAGAAGGATGGCGAAGTCCCACCAGGCGCGGCCGTGCTGCGTGTCTTTGAGGCGGATGCCGCTGAAGGACTGGATGACGCGGGTGTAGTCGAGGTCGTAGCGGTGACACTCGCGCAGCACAGCATGGTTGGTGGAGGCGTGCTCGCGCTCGGTAGCGACGGCGGTGGAAACAGCGAGCGCGCCCAGGATCATGACAGTCGATCCGGTCAGAACGAAGAGGCGGTGCAGCGGATCGGCATGAGCAAGTTCACCGAACACGAGAGCGCCCCAGGCGAGTCCCCAGAGCTGGTTGGTGTTGGAGAGCGGAATGCCACGGCCGATGCCGAGGAACTTGGTTGCGTACTGCTGGAAGATGTCGCCGACGACCCAGACGAAGCCGCCGAGAAAGAGCCAGAAAAGCATGTGCCGTACGTCGCGGGAGTGGAAGACGGCCGCGTGGGTCCCGCCGTCGAAGGCGAGCACGAGCGCGAAGACGGTGCCAAGTTCGCCGATGGTGAAGGCGGTGACAAACGAAAGCGGGTTCATGCCGCTGATGTAGGCCTTGCGATAGGGGACGTACATGGTTCCCCAGAGCAGGCTGGCGCCCGCGGCAGCGAGGATGCCGCCGACGGCGCGATGGGCGTGTTCTCCGCTGGCGTGAATGGTGCTGAAGCCGAGCAGGACGGCGGCGGCGACGATGGCGAGCGCTCCCAGAACGACCTTCGCCGTATTTTTGCCGCTGGCGCCTTTGAGCTCGCCGAAGAGCACGCGGCCCCAGAAGATGCCGACCAGCGAGTTGGTGTTCCAGAGGGGAAAAGCGATGGCGAGGCCGACATCGCGAATGGCAAAGACGGTGAGCGTGTTGGCGACCGCCCAGAGCATTCCGGCAAGGATGGCAATGGGCAGCAGGTGGCGGTTCTCGGCGAGATCGGCGAAGACCTGGCGCGTGCCCTTGAGCAGGGTGGGGACGGTCCAGCGGGCGGTGAAAACGCCTGCGACCATGCAGAGGGAGATGGCATAGGGCGAAAGGCCGGAGTTGACGAGCTTGGTGGGCGCTTCGGCTGCTCCCAGCCACACGCCGGCGCTCAACGCACACAGAACGCCGAGGCCGTGGGAAGTGGCGAAAGCGGCCGGGGCGGAGGTTTGCGTGGTGGAGGGCTGGCTCATGGGGCGCACGGCTCCGGTTCGGATTGCACTTCAGGCGCGCTTGCAGCAAGGGGCATTCGGACTGGGTGCGCGGGCATCAATGGAGCGTAATCAGGAGCGCCAGGCCGATGCAAAAGACGGCGAGTGGAATGAGGAAATGGCTGTCAGTGAGAACGGCTTGTACGCGAGGTGAGGTCATGTGCTCCTGAGGGGCGAAGGCGTCCGGGTTGGCGCAACCATAAAGACGGGGCGGGGTGCGTGTCAAGGACAGGGAGCAGGGATCAGGGATGAGACGAGGGACTGGGAAACCGGGATCATCCGCGGATCCTGCGTTGGCGCGGGACCGAAGCGGTTCCGCGCCAAACTTGCTCAGGATGACATGGTCACGTTCGTCATGGTCACTTCAGCGAGCTCATGTCGATGACGAAGCGGTATTTCACGTCCTGCTTGAGGAGGCGCTCGAAGGCCTCGTTGATTTTCTGGATGGGGATGACTTCGACGTCCGACGTGATGTTGTGCTTGCCGCAGTAGTCGAGCATCTCCTGCGTCTCGACCATGCCGCCGATCATGGATCCGGCGATGGAGCGGCGGCCGGTGATGAGGTTGAAGGGAGCGAAGGAGGGCGGTTTTTCGGGCAATCCGACGAGGGTGATGGTGCCGTCCTGGCCGAGGAGCGGGAGATAGTCGTCCATGGCGTGAGGAGCGGAGACACAGTCGAGGAGGAAGTCAAAGGAATAGGCATGGGCCTTCATCTGGGCGGGGTCCTTGCTGAAGATGACCTCATCGGCGCCAAGGCGGAGAGCATCTTCGCGTTTGCGCTCATTGGTGGTGATCTGCACGGTGTGCGCGCCGAAGGCGTGGGCGAATTTCAGGGCCATATGCCCGAGGCCGCCGAGGCCAATG
>Ga0335072_10004569_pt1 | contig 20512 bp, 17 predicted proteins | sample Lox_Sample_21_FD_206725 | JGI IMG/M metagenome (GOLD analysis project Ga0335072, IMG submission 206725) | Soil microbial communities from Loxahatchee National Wildlife Refuge, Florida, United States - Lox_Sample_2.1 | ecosystem: Environmental > Terrestrial > Soil > Wetlands | place: USA...
CAGCCCAGAATCACCTGATATCCGAGCGAAAGAAAACATCAGATATGAACTTACCCAATCACAAAAGCTCTTGACATCGACCGGCCTTCTCATGGAAGGCCGAAGCGCTCATTGAGATTCTACGATGGGAAGACTGTGCGAACTTAACCCCAACGCCCTATTGATCGCGCAGAGCGATCATCGGATCGACGCGCGCCGCCCTTCGCGCTGGGATCCAGCAGGCGGATGCCGCCGTCAGCGTTAGCAAGAGCGTTGTTGCGCCAAGCGTCACTGGGTCGTAGGCTGTGACGCCGATCAGTTGGCCTCCGATGAATCGCCCAAGCAAGAGGCTCGTCGCTACACCGATCGCGATGCCACCGAGAACGAGCCGCAACCCCGAGCCGATCACCATTCCGAGAACGTCGGCGGGCCTCGCTCCCAGTGCCATGCGGATTCCTATCTCCTGCGTCTTCCGAGCCGTGGAGTATGCCAACAGGCTGTAGACGCCTACTGTCACCAGAATGAGCCCGACACATCCGAAGATCGTCATCATAATCGAGCCAAACCTGGGTCCTGCATATATCCGCTCATTGATGAAACCCTCCAATGTATTCGAGTAGGCCAGAGCGACTCCCGAATCCATAGCCCAGACCTCCTTGCGCACCAGGTCCATCATGGTCGCGGGGTCTTGTGCGGTGCGCACGATCAGCACCTGCCGTCCTGGCGTTGCGAGAGTGTATGGTAGCCACAATTCCGGATCGACTCCGCCCTGCGGTATGCGGTTTGTCACATCTCCAACTACGCCGACGATCTCGAACCACGCATTCTGCGGCGTGTTTGCCTCCGTCTCCAGATTCTCAAGCCGCACGCGCTGCCCGATTGGATTTTGGTTGGCGAGATACCTGCGCGCGAAGGTTTCGTTCACCACCGCCACTTTCCGCGCGTTATTAATCTCTGCCTCACTGAAAGTCCTTCCTTGTCTTAGCTCGATTCGCAAGGTGCGGAAATATCCCTCGCTGACGTACTGAAACAGGGACTGCCAATTTTCAAGGTGCGCCTTCCCGGCGATGTCGATCTCTGTCTGGTTGCCGCCATAAGGCGGAAGCCGGCTTGACTCCGCCGCGTCCACGACTCCGGGCAATGCCTTTACGCGCGACAGCAGCGGCCGGACAAATTGCACCAGCTGCTCCGTCGTTTTGTAGCGCTCTGCCGGAAGGACCAGCATCGTCTGGAAGACGTGATCGGCGCGTAATCCCAGATTTGCATGTCGGAGTGCCACGAAGCTTCGCATGAGCAACCCCGCACTGATTAGCAGGACCAGAGAGAGAGCGACCTCCCCCACTACTACGGCATCGCGGAGCCATCCGTCTTGGGAGCGACTGCCCATTCCCTTGCCGCTATCGCGCAGCGAATCGTTGATATCGCGCCGCGACAATTGCAGAGCCGGGGCCAGTCCGAAGATCAGCGCGGTCAGCGCCGCGACGCAAAGCGTGAAGATCAGCACTGGAGCGTTCAACTGAATCACGGCTTCGGCTGGGATAAGCTCTTGCGGCATGGATGCAACCAGCAACTTCAGTCCGCCCCATGCAAAGGCTGTGCCCAGCGCCGCACCCGCTAGGGCGAGAACCATGCTTTCGATCATCAGCAGCCGGATGAGCCTTGCGCGTCTCGCTCCCAGAGCTGTGCGCAGGGCAAACTCCCTTTCTCGAGTCGTCGCCCGCGCCAGCATTAAGTTCGCAACATTGCTGCATGCGATCAGCAGCAATAAGCCGACCGCCGTCAGCACGATGTACAGCGTGGCCTTAAAATGCTCGAACACCGTGTCACCAATGTGTTTTACCAGAACGGTGAACTGCGCAGGGTAATCATGGGGATGAAGTTTCGCCAGACCATTTGCGACCACAGTCAGGGCCACCTGCGCCTGTTCGTCTCTCAAGCCGGGCTTCAGGCGCCCAAGGAAAAACCAGTTCGGATAGCCCGCCGGTCCCACTCCAGCACTGCGCGTCAGCTTTTCAGGAATGTACAGGTCGGCGTCGTACCATCCGAAGCGGGGTGGCATTATGCCGATCAGCGTCCGCGCGGTCCCGTTCAGCACGAAAGACTTGTTCAGAATGGACAGGTCTTCACCGAACCGCTCTTTCCATGTCTTATAGCGCAGAATGAAAACAGGCGGCGCCCCTGGCTCGTAGTCTCTCGGCTGCATCACGCGTCCGTACAGCGCCGGCATCCCAAAAAACTCGAAGGCGCCGGGTGTGACTCGAGCGCCATAAAGCTGATCGGTGCCTCCTCCATGCCGATAGAGGACGAGATCCTCCTCAGTAGCGACGCTTCCGTCAAAAATCTGACTGCTTTCGGCGAGCTCCAGAGCCTCAGCCGCTGTGTACCCCTGGCGTCCCTCATCCTCGTCTTGCTCTGCGCCGTGGATACGTGGAAAAACCATGCGGGATGCACCTTTATACGGAAACGGCGCCAGCAGCACATTGTCGATGACGCTAAAGATTGCCGTGGCTGCACCGATTCCCAGAGCCAGCGTCGCGATCGACACAGCCGCAAACGCCCGACTCTTCCATAGCGTGCGCAGCGAGTAGCGCAAATCGAGCCACAGCGCCTCGAGGGACGTCAGCGTCTGCAACTCTCTACGATTTTCCCGCAGCAAGGTTGTGTTGCCAAACTGACGCCGTGCCGCCCGGGTTGCTTCTTCGCGCGACATTCCTTGCGTGAGATATTTTTCAGTGAGCAGTTGCAGATGTTCCTGGATCTCGTCATCGAACTCTGCATCATGTCCCTGTCGAGAGAGGAAACCGCGCAGCTTCGCCGCGAATCCTTGCAGACTGCGCTCCAGTTTCGAAGCCATGATCACCTTTCTGTTTCCAACCGCAACACACGGCCAATCACGCCGGAAATCCGCTCCCAGTTCTCGGTTTCTATTTCGAGCTGCTTCTGCCCACGCTTCGTGATGGAATAAAACTTTGCTTTGCGGTTGTTGGTCGATGTTCCCCACGCTGCCTTAATCCACCCTTGCTGTTGCATGCGCAGCAACGAGGTGTACACCGTTCCCTCATTGAGCTGGAGAGTGTCATGGCTCACTTGCTCGATGCGCCGCGCAATTCCGAACCCGTGCAGTGGCCCGAGCGCCTGAAGCGTCTTCAGAATCATCAGGTCCAACGTTCCCTGCAGCACTTCCGATTTCTTTGTGTCCATGATTTGTCCGACTAAAGGGCCTGAATTATGCCCGCCCTCTCCTTTGCAATATCCAAATGAGGATATCGCATCTTTCTATGCAATGTCCACAGGAACGATATAAAAGATTGCGCCAAGCCGTTGAGCCGCCATAAAAGCACAGGCCGAAATCAGCAGTCGGCATTGAGAGTTTGAGGTGATCTGGCGACTGTTTTACCCGATGAGTGCCTGGTGATGATGTACTCGTCATCGCTGGAGGGTGAAGCGCAATCACCTACGGAGAAGGCTCTAGCTAGCTTCGGCCTTTGCAATAATTGGCGCGCCTACTCAGCACGGAGAGAGTCAATCGGATTCACGTTTGCCGCGCGCAGCGATGGAACGAGACTGGCCACGATGGTGACCAATGCCAGGAGCACAGCGGAGCCAGCGAGAGTCACCGGGTCCCACGGCTTCAGACCAAAGAGCAAGGTGCTGGCTTCGCGACCGGCGAAGAGGGCGAGCACGGTTCCCGCGACTAAGCCAGCCACCAGCATGGCGCAGGCATTGCGCAGCATGGCAGCGACGACGCGGCCGCGACTCGCCCCGAGCGCCATGCGAATGCCGATTTCGCTGCGGCGCTGGGCGAGGAAGTACGAGAGGACTCCATGGAGTCCAACGACTACGAGCAGAGCCGCGAGGACGCCGAAGAAACCGGACAGCCTTGCCATCATGCGAGCACCCACCAGATGATCGAGGATGCCCTGCTGGAAGTCGAAAAACTGCATTTCGATGCCGGGATACTTTCCGTCCAGCGTGTGCCGCACAGCCAGCTGCGCCGCTGCGGGATCGCGTGAAGCAATCAGCATCGCCATCCAGGGTTGCTGCGCGGTGACCGGAAGCTGAGCGATGGGCACATAGGCCTGGATCTGCCGGTCTTCGCGAAGATCCGAGTACTTCGTATCCGGAACAACGCCGATGATTTCGTAAGTCCGCGCGGGATAGTTTGGCTCGGGACGAACGTGGACCTGAACACCGAGCGGCGACCGTGCGCCGACATACCTCCGGATAAACGCCTGGTTTACGATCAGCACCAGGGGGTTGTCGTTCGTGTCGTGATCGGTGAAGTTGCGTCCCTCAAGGAGCGGAATGCCCAGAGTGGCGAAAAAGCTTGGAGAAACGTAGGTAAATCTGCTCGGCCCATTCAAAGAGCCGATCTCCACTTCGTGTCCCCAGGTGCTGCCGCTCAGAGGAACGTTCGTGGTTCCTGCGGCGTTTTCTATGCCTGGAATGGCGCGCACATCGTCTACCAGTTGCCTTTTAAAGGACGCGAGATTTTCCGGTTTGACATTCGCCGATGGAAAGCCGAGGTAGCCAACCGTGATCCCGCTCTCGCGCATTCCTGGATTCAATGTCAGCAAATTGCGATAGCTGCGCACAAAGAGCAACGCGCCTACCAGAAGCACCATGGAGACGGCGATCTGAGTAATCACCATGGCGCGCTGTACAGAGAATCTCTCACGGTTGCCGACGACTCCGCGTTCTCCGGATTTCAGCGATGTAAGCGGCTCTGCATTGGTGCTGCGCAGAGCCGGAAGCGTGGCGAAGACGACACAAGTCGCGGTGGCGGCTGCCGCGGCAAACAGCAGCACGCGCCAATCGGCCACGATCGTGAGGTGAATCGTGTTCTGGCTGGTGTCGAGAGAGTTCACCAGCGCCCGGGAGAGCGGCTGGGCGAGGGCTGCGCCGAGGAGCGCGCCGCAAGCTGCGAGGAGCGCGCCTTCCAGCAGAATCTGGCGCAAGAGGCGTCCGCGCGAAGCTCCGAGGGCCATGCGGATGGCGACCTCGCGCTGCTTCCCGCTGGCGCGGGCCAGCATCAGGTTGGCCAGGTTGGCACAGGCAATCAGCAGGACGAGTCCGGTAATCGCCAGCAAAGTCTCAAGCGAAGAGTTGTATTGATCGCGCAGGTAACTGACGCCGGCGCCAGCCGGATACGCACCTAGGCGAAAGGCCTTGTAGGTCTTAATAGCCTGGGAGCTGTAGCCATCGGGCGCGGTCTTTGCGAAGAGGCCGGGACTCAGCGCGTTGAAGTACTCCGACGCCTGCCTCAGGGTCCAGCCAGGCTTGAGGCGTCCCATCACGGAGTAGACAAACGCCTCGCCACGCGGATGGGGAGGCGTGCAGGTAGGATAGGCAAGATCGAAACGATCGCCCACGATCATGCCGAAGAATGACGGCGGCGTGACGCCGAGAACCTGCACCGATTTGCCCTCGGCCACGATGGTCGTGTTCGCAGTGATCGGCTCGCCGCCCATCTGCGACTTCCAGAACGAATAGCTGGCCACGACGCGGGTGATCTGGCAGCTGGCCTCATCCTGAGGCTCAATCAAACGCCCCTGGACTGGAGTGACCCCAAGCACGCTGAAGAAATCTCCGCTGACTTCGAGCCCGTTGACGCGGTGCAACTGGTTGGGCGCGCCCACCTGAACATCGCTGGTGCGCCATGCAAAGATGCCGGAGAACGGATCGTGGTGCTCTTTTACCTCCTGCCACATGGGCACGGTAAAGTCCGTGAAGAAATTGTCGGTGACGCCGAAGCCGCGATTGCCTCCAACGATGCGCAGCTCTGCGAGTTCGCCGGGTTTCTCGATGGGGAGAGCACGCAACCGCACTGCGTCGAGAAGCTCGAAGATTGCGGTGTTGGCGCCGATGCCAAGCGCGAGCGTGGCGACCACGACGAGGGAAAAGCCTGGGCTTTTGACGAAAACGCGCAAGGCGCCGCGCATATCCTGCAAGAGACTGTCGATCCCAAGCGCAGCATCCTCGGCCGAGACGCGCTCGCGCATCGCCGTCGGACTGCCGAAGCGCCTGCGCGCATCACGCTCCGCTTCTTCACGGCTCATGCCCTGGGCCATGTTGTCGTCGATGCACATGGCCATGTGTTCCCGCAGCTCCGCATCGATTTCCTGCTCCATGCGCGCGCGTCTTCTCAGCGACAGAATTCTTCGGAAGAGTGCCATCGTTCACCTCATGCTAAACGCAGAACCGCGTCGACGCCTTTGACGACCTGCGCCCAGTTCTTTTCGCGGCTGGCCAACTGCTCACGGCCCGCCCGCGTGAGCGCGTACCACTTGGCTTTGCGCCCGTAATCGGTAATGGCCCAGGTGGCGCGCACCCAGCCGTTCTGCTCCATGCGGTGCAAGGCGGGGTAGAGCGAGCCTTCTTCCACAATGAGGAGTTCGTCGGTGACGCGCCGGATGTGCATCATGATCCCGTACCCGTGCATGGAATCCAGCTGCGAAAGAGTCTTGAGGATCAGGAGATCGAGCGCGCCCTGCAGGTCATTCTTCGCCATAAGCTCTTACCCTAGACAGCAAGGGTAAAGACAGAGCGTAGCGCCAGAATACCCTAGATGTCAAGGGGAGAGCAGCCGGGCTCTGAGTGGTTGGGCTGCGTTTCGAGGGGCCTATTCGGATAGTAGGAATGCGGCCTTCATCAGCCATGCGGTATAAGGTTGAGCGGTTGAGGCCGAGGAGCTTCGATAGTTTCGGGGCCGACAGTGCGCCGTCATGAACCGCGATCTGCTCCACAATGCTAAGTTCTGATTTCACTTGAAATTCGCCATCTGGTGGTTCCGTTTCGGAACAACCTGCCCTCAGTGACATAATTCCTGGTCCTTGAGCGGCGTCGGTATTTGACCTTTAGAGGCCAAATAATGTCGAAGAAGCAGCGTTCGCTCGTATCACTTTACCTACGTGTCCGGCGGCCATCGGGGGGATGGGAATACCTGCCCGCCGCCTACAACTCCAAGGGGAATATCCGTCCCCAGCACGCCGTCAAGGCCGGTGTCGCCCAGCACTTCTCGGAGGGCATCTACCATCTCCGTTATCGGCAAGATGGCAAGCAGGGCTACCAGCGGATCGGAACCGATGCTTCCCTGGCAACGGTCGCTCTCGACATGAAGCAGCATGAACTGTCGGCGGCGGCCATTGGCCTTCAGCTAGTGCCCAGTGAGACAGGGGCAGTCATGCCCTTCCTAGTGCCAACTGCCAAGATGAAATCATCCGCTGCTGAAAAGCAGGGGATGCGCACCTTTACCGAATGTAAGGCCGCATACCTCGCGGAGAAGACCGAACATCGGGAGAAGCGCACCGCGCAAGCGTACACCGCCAGCCTCGAACAATTTGGGGAGATCGTTGCCCCCGAATACATAGAGGATATCGACGGCGACGACATGCACACCTTCATGAAGGGACTGCGGGCACGTGGATGCGGCGACCGCACGGTACGGAATAGAGTTGATAATGTGCAGGCTTTCCTGCGGCATTACGGATTATCCAATGCGCTCAAAAAGCACGAACTTCCCAGGTACACGGAGAAGGAGGTACGTGCTTATAACCGGGATGCTCTTTCGCGCATGCTCGAAGTCGCAGATAAAGACGAGGCCGATCTTCTCCACTTTTTCCTGGGAACGGGCACCCGCGAACAGGAGGTACAATTCGCTTGTTGGTCGGATCTTGATCTAATCGTTAAGACATATCAGGTGAGCGAGCATCTGGACCTGGGCTTCAAGCCAAAGGATAAGCTACGCCCACGACCTTCCACTACAGGATGCCTATGATCGCTCGATGAGGGAGCTTGTCTTTGATTCTCTGGGGATGCCACAGACCTTAGTCCTCTGTATTGACTCGCCTCTAGATGCCGCGCCTCACGGGCGCGAGCTCAGTGGGAACTGCGTTCCGATCGATCCTGTGCTCGAAAGGTTCGCCGACGCCGTAGCTCCGGCTGGATCAGTCTGGTCGAATGTTCTCGACATGGCCCAATACGTGAAATGCGAGTTGCGAAAAGGATTGAACGATCGTGGGGAACAAGTCGTCTCGGCGGAGAATCTGCTGGCACGTCGTCGTTCCGCCGTCAAAATCGACGGGAAGAGCAGCTATGGACTGGGATTGTTGCTGACGGAACAGCAGGGCCTGGTGGAGGTTACGCACGGGGGCAATACGCTTGGCTTCTCTGCGGATATGTTTTTCTTGCCGGAGCACGGCATTGGCATGGTGGTCCTTACGAATCTTCGCGCTGCGAATTTGTTTCTGGCCTCCGTCGGGCAAAAACTGTTGGAGGTACTATTCGGAGCGGAAAGTAAGGCTGAGGCCATGGTGACAGGTGCGAAGAAAGCGCTCGACGATGCCCTGGAAGGTATTCGCCAGCGGGTTGAGACAGACACCGCATCTACAGCATGGATCGGCGATTACACCGGCCGCTATGACACGGAGGAATTGGGGCCTGCGCGTATCTCGCAAGTCGGTGAAGGCTTTCAGATTGAGTTTGAATCGTGGTCTAGCAGACTCGGCGTGGAGGAGCAATCCAGCAAGAGCCGACAAATTGTCCTCACTAGTGCGCCATGGCTGGGAACGATCAAACTTCAACTCACAGACGATCCAAACACTTTGCTGCTCGACGGCGGCCAAACGAAGTACGAATTCGTCCGAGTCGGAGAGCAGCGTTCTTGAGGCGCTGTGATCCGCAAGCTATCAGGTGATCCAATATCACTGATAAGTCTCGCAAAAAGAAACTACGACGTCATCTTGATATTGCTGTCGAACTCAAATACGGGTACTCTATTTAGCGTTCCGAGGTGTCATTCGAATGCTTCAAAGTAGCATAAGCCTTCCATCTCGCGTATCGAATGAGGCGCAGACCCCTGTATTTATTAACTCCAGCGAGGTGTAGCAGTATGTCACTGCTTTCTGCCGTGCTATCTCGAGAATGTTGCCGAAGGAGTAGTTGTGAAAGCGGCTCATGGCGGTGAGGTAGGCTGTCAGCGTTTCGCTATGCCCCTGCTCAAGCTGCTGGATGAGGTGTTGCACGTTGGCGGCGATTACTTCTTTCGCCGTCTGCCGTTGTTGTTGTTTCTGTTCTTTTCCTTCCATTGTTTTTAGCTCCTGGCTGCCCGGTCGGGCGTTTTTGTTTCTCACCAGCGCAGCGAGACAAAAACGACTGAACGGTCAGACAGGACAGAACGACGACCGGGACCCGGCGTAGTCCCGAGTGGAAGGCGCGGCCAGTGACAAACCTGTTCGGTGGGTTTGGCGCGCAGCCGGCGCTTGCCCGAAAGGGCGGCCCGGAGCGGCCAAGCGGAGGGTACGGCGGAGATCGGCGAAGTGGCCGGAAGTTGCGTTAGCCACCTTGCCCTTCGTTCTTCTCGACGGTACAAAAACGCTATGCCCAAGAAGGCACCAGCGGCGGCGCGAGCCGGGCATGCCATCGTTGCGGCCTTCAACGCTCGGTTGCACCAAATTTGGTGCATATGGATGTTTGCTTTATTTTCGCCTATTCTGTCTGGGTACTCGTATGGCAACGGCAGCAAATCTTCGCGCTCAGATTGAAGCTACGCTCGCGAACCGTATATCTGCCGCACTCTCCCTCAAGATCAACCAGTCCCCCGAGTTGTTCCCAACGGGAATCGCTGAGGCAGATGCGATTCTGGGCTGTGGGATTCCACTCGGGTGTTACAGAAGTCAGCGGAGCAGCTTCCACTGGAAGAACCTCATTTGCGCTCTCTATCATCTCCAGCGTCACTCAATCAGGGGCTGCCTGCGCATGGGTGGATGTACATGATGCGCTCTCACCTGAGTCGGCAGGAGCGGCAGGCATCGTCTTGGAGAGATTGCTGTGGCTTCGTACTAAGCCCACTATTACCGAGCAACGAGCAAATACACCAGCAGAGACGAGTCAGCACTCATTGCCTGTCACGCAGAAACGGATACCCATCCATGATGGTGGCAGTTCGCATCCTCGAAATGAGACGCGGGGAATGGATCGTGCCGTCTCACTGCTCTTCAAAGGCGAAGGCGGTCTGCTGCGGATAAGACCATCGGTACGCCTGGCAGAAGTAATCGCCCGTTGAGCGAGCCAAGGTGTGCAGAGCCGTTGTCGCGTGTGCAGCGCAATGAGCAAATGGCTTATGATCGTCTGCCTGCGCGACGTGGCGAATACTTCCTCAGGGAATCTGCCGAGAACAACCAGTCCGAGCTCCAACGCCATAGCTCCACGACTAGTAAGCGCCAGCGACCAGTATCAGAGAAACCGTGGTCACGTCTGGAACAGGCTCTCAAGGCTACTGATCTGTTACTGCAAACAGGTGGTTTCGCTGCCGTGTAAACATCGGTGATAGACACGGCAATCTGCGGTCGGCGCAAGAGTACATTGCCGCGGCATGGCAGAAGATCGATACAGCTCAGCAGGACAATCGTTACCGGCTTGGCGGTCATGCTGGAAGGGCCAAGGATCTCCTTGTGCAGGCTGACGAGGAACTGCGGCTAGCGGCCGACGTGGCGAATTCGCACGAACGATAACGCCGTGCGGCCAGAGAAAAATGCAGGGGAGACTCAATCCATGATCCGCTCTTTGCGCATGTATCGCTCTGAACTATTGCTCTGCGCGCTAATTGCGCAGATTGTGGCCTCTCCTCTTGCTGACTCCTATCCTTTGTGCGGAGCTTTGTTGGCGGCCTTCGTTTTGCTGCTCCTGCTCATTCGCGCCAGCTACATATCAACTGGCAGAACTGTTCAATTCGTGGGGCTGGCGCTGGCAGGAATCTGGATAGTTGCACGAGGCCTCGAAGCATTTGGAAACAGTCATCGCATATACGCGCACTTCGCGCCAGTCGCCGGTCTAGGGTTGTCGTGCGCGGTACTTTGGGTTTTGCTCAATCGCTTCCACTCGCTCCGCGTTGTTACCGGGAACCTGATATCGGAAGCGTTTATCAACTATCTGGTGATAGCAATTGCGTTTTCTCAGCTTTATTGGATCCTCAATCACATCATCGATCATCCATTCAATCAAACGGTCCTTTCTTACCAGGGAAGTACCCTGCTGTACTTCAGCATGATTACGCTGAGTAGTGTTGGCTACGGCGGCATCGTGCCAGTGAACCCATATGTGCGATTTGTTGCCGCTTTTGAAAGCATCATCGGCATTTTCTATTTGACCGTCGTCATTGCGCGCATAGTCTCGTCGTATCGCGCAAGCCACTCATCCTAGCGATCTTTTGATTCAGATACTCATCGTCGATGTTCAGAGGTGCTCCCAGTTTGTTGGCAAGCCAGGTTGCCGTATGGTCGGCTAATCGGATAAATGGCACCCTGTAGTTCCCGGAAACGGCGATTTGGATAAGTTCGCTGCTCGACATCCATCACGGTGGGCAAGTTACCGCAAATGGGGACTTTGCAGGCATTTCACATCATCGCTTCCAGTTTGTCCATCAGCCGGGCACAACCCTGAGGGGCGTCGATCATCGGTTGCAGAGGCCATTTCCATGTGTTGCACAGCCCACGCTCAACAATCCAAATTCTTCAAGGACATGAGTATCGGAATTGCCGAAATGTCTTAACCGTTGCAAATAGACCTAATAATTAACTTGACGACATCGCTGGATCGAGCGCAGAATCCTGGGCCGAATAAGGGTTTTGCAGGTCTAAAGTTGCCAATCCGCACTTCCCTTGACAGCTCTCCTATGCCAACGGAAGCCGACCCTTTCTAATCTTCGAAATGCCGGTCCTTTCGAAATGCCGGCCAACAGCGAAAATGGAGATCCCGGAGCACAGGGATCCGCAAAAATTTTTCCAGGGAAGGAGTTTCACATGAGCCATGAAGTAGACGCTGGAGCCATGCATCGGTATGGTTTCGTTGCAATCGCCGTCGCCGCGGTCATCGTTTTCTCGGCGAACTACGCCTCCGGGCAAGAGTATACGGCGCGATTGAACGGGTTCAACGTAACTGGATCAATTCCGGGTCCAACAGCGGCAGAAAGCGGGGCGATCCTGACCAACGGCACGGGCACACTTAAGCTGCATCTCGACAAAAACACCCAAACGGCTACCTACCAACTCACTTATTCGGACCTGACTTCGACGGTGACGCAAGCTCATATCCATTTTGGAAAGTCGCATGTACCCGGTGGCATCATGGTTTGGCTGTGCCAGAACCCCGACACGAACCCAGGCCCGGAGGGGACCCCGATATGCCCGGAGCCGGGCGGAACGGTCACGGGCACCGTTACGGCCAGCAGTGTCCAGGCGATAGCAACACAGAACGTGACGGCTGGTGACTTCGACGCGTTCGTGGCCGCGCTTGAGTCTAACACCGTGTATTCGAACGTCCACACCGAGAATTTCAAGGCAGGCGAGCTCCGCGGGCAAATCCGTGCCGTTGAAAGAGAAGGCGATCGCGATCACGAGAACTGATCCCGAGGTTTGATAAGAGCGGAGAGCTCGCGGCGGATTCGGAGGGTGGCCTTATTGGAAGAGTTATCCGCGTCTTTTTTCGCACACGGCTGTTCGGAACTGCGGCTCGGCTGCTTTGGGCAATGGTCTCGCGGGTTTGGGCCACAAGCCCTCTGATTTTTGCCACGGTCGTGCGAGAAACATCGTAGATCTTCATTGAGGCTTCGATCAGATCGGCATTCCGTTCGGCGAATATTCTTGCGAACCTCCCACGATTGGCAATCGACGCTCATTGAGCGGGATCCAGCCAACTGCCCTGGTCGCGTTCGCTAACACAAAAAACTGGACAGTTGCTGGAATGTTCTCCGTTATGTGGCCCACCGAGGGACCCGGCGAAATTTTGGACGGGCCGGTCGAGCATATATTTTGACCGGAAGCTTACGAAGCCCTAGCTAGGGGAAGGATTTCCCCGAAGCCGCGCAGACAAAGTGCGCTGGCTTGCTCGTTGGAGAGTACCCACGACAAGGTCTAGATCCGGTCTCGGCTGAGCCTTTGCTGACCGGTGGCATCCCATCATTCCTTTTGACAATAGTCGTTGTGAGGAGTATTGTCGGTTTGTAGATGCAAGCCGCTGTCCAACCCGATCTCAAGCCAAAGCGGGGCTCCTCCCCAGAGGAGGTCGCGCACCTTGAGATGATGCGTACGATAGAGGTTCTGTCGCACCGGTTTGCGCAGGTGTTGAAGGCCGAGGATCTTTCTTCGACTCAGTACAACGTGCTGCGGATTCTGCGGGGCGCCACGGAGGGACTTCCGTGTGGGGAGATCGGCAACCGCATGGTGACGCGGGACTCGGATATTACGCGGCTGCTGGACCGGCTGGAGAAGCGATCTTTGGTCTCGCGTTGCCGGGAGAGCAAGGATCGGCGGACGGTATGGACGCGGATTACGCCGGAGGGGCTGGAACTGCTGGCGCGGCTGGATGAACCCATACGTACGACTCATCTCGAGCTCCTGGGGCACCTTGGGACCAAGCGGTTGAATCTTCTGGCGGATCTGCTGCGTCTGGCCCGCCGGCCTTACGGTTAATTTTTTCTACTATATTTGTTGCAACGAATGTTGTTGTAACGCATCAAATAACTCGTAAGCACAATTCGAACCATCTGAAAGGAAACACCGCTATGAGCACTGTTGCTACCCCCGCCATCACCACCTGGAACGTCGATTCGACTCACTCGGTTGTCGAGTTCAAGGTCAAGCACATGATGATCTCCAACTTGAAGGGTCAGTTCACCGGCGTGACCGGCACGCTATCGCTCGATGAGGCAGATCTGACGCAGTCAAGCGTGGAGGCGGCGATCGAGATTGCGTCGATCCACACACGGGATGAGGGCCGCGATGCCCACCTGAAGGCTGCGGACTTCTTCGACGCCGAGCAGTTTCCGACAATGCAGTTGAAGTCGACGCACATCGCGTTGAAGTCGGATGGGGAACTGGTGGTCACGGGCGACCTGACGATCAAGGGTGTCACCCGCAGCGTGCAATTCGCAGTGGAGGGACCGTCTCCAGCGACGAAGGATCCGTGGGGCAACACGCGCATTGGTGTGGCGGCGACCACGAAAATCAATCGTAAGGACTTCGGGCTGACCTGGAACGCGGCGCTCGAGGCCGGCGGGTTGATGGTGAGCGAGGATGTCAGCATCACTCTGGACCTGGAGTTTGTGAAGCAGGCATAAGGGCGGCGCTGGGGTTGGAAAGATGATCCGCCGCCAGAGCACAGCATCAGGGCGTGTTCTGGCGGCGCGCACGGATGTTGGAACTCTTTCAAAGGCTGAACGGAAGGCCAGGCAATCATGGAACTCGGTCTCTATACGCTCTCCGATCTGATCACGGATCCCCAAACAGGCATTCAGATGAATGCCCATGACCGTATCGACGAAACAATCAAAGCGGCTACGCTAGCGGATCAGGTAGGGCTCGACGTGTTCGGCGTTGGAGAACACCACCGCCTCGATTTTGCCGTATCGTCCCCCGCGATCGTCCTGGCAGCTATCGCTCAGACTACCAAACGCATTCGGCTCACGAGTGCAGTGACGGTCTTGAGTGCAGCCGATCCGGTTCGGGTATTTCAAGATTTTTCCACGCTGGATCTTATTTCGGGCGGTCGTGCGGAGATTATTGCCGGACGGGGAGTTTTTACAGAACCATTCCCGTTGTTCGGCGTCGACCTGCGTGACTACGATCAGCTGTTCTCAGAGAAGCTCGACCTCCTGAGAAAGCTCAGCCGAACGGAGCGGATCACCTGGAGAGGAAATTTCCGCAGTGCCTTGCAAAATGCGGAGATCTCCCCGCGACCCACACAGCAGGAGTTGCCGATCTGGATCGGTGTGGGGGGTACACCGCAGAGTGCGATCCGCGCGGGTGATCTCGGTCTACCGATGGCATTGGCAGTCCTGGGTGGTTCGATCACTGCCATCAAACCGATCGTTGACCTGTACCGAGAGGCCGGTCAACGTGCCGGACACTCTCTTTCGAATTTGAAGGTCAGTATCAACAGTCACGCCTACATCGGTGAAGATGCACAACAGGCACGGGAGTTCCATCGGGCGTTCTACCAGCAATATCTGAGCGAGGGGACGCCGCGCGGCAAGCGGCCTATGCAACTCTCGCCGACGGAGTTCCAAAGCATGACCAGACCAGGCACTGGCCTGATGATCGGCTCCGCGCAGGAGATGATCGACAAGATTATGCAGGAGTATGAACTCCTCCACCATGATCGTTTTCTGGCCCAGATCGACGTCGGCAGACTTCCTTTCCGCGAAGTCGCAAAAGCGATTGAGCGCTTTGGCGAGAAAGTCGCTCCAGTCATAAGAGCCGAGACGAGAAACGATACTCTGAAGAGAACGGATGAAATCCGGCCTCCAACCTCGATCGGGGAGTCATCCGATGAAGAAGAGTTGTCTGTGACTGGGGCATGATAAGGCAGCGATCGGCATGACCCTGTTGGCTGTGTTTCATCGAAACGGAAACGAATGATGCTGCATGGTGCCGCAGACGTTGGTTTTCCTTACAGACCTAGCGGGGCATTCCCAAGGGAGGCTCCTCCTTACCCTGTGTTGTGGGCATCGACCGAGTCGCGCATGGTGCCTTTCGGGCAGGTGATTCCAATGGAAGCGGCGTAGCACCCGCTTCCGATTGCTTCGATCTCCAGTTACCTTCACCGGGCACGGAACAGTGGTAAGTCATCGTCCGGGTAGCCGGTTATACACTCAAGTGGTTCTGGCCAAGAAGGGATGACGACCTGGGCAACTCAATGAGCGCTTTGTCCTTGATATCGTCAACCGAGAATCGAAGATACGGATAACCCGGACTTTGCAGTAGGCTCGAATCGCAGTTGACATGACGTACCGAGCAGGTTGCTCAACGCATCCTATCGCAGTGCGGCCGGATAGAAGTTCGGCTGCACTGCGATGCTCAGCGATGTGATGGAATCAGGAATGTGACCGTAGAGTCCGTTGCGTCATAGACAGAGTCTCTTGTTTGTTTCCTGACGCCTTCTCCGATTCCACGAATTCGGCATTTTGCTCCCAACACTCGTCCGAAACTACGCTTACTTCACGAACTCGGGATTGATGGCCGCTGCCCAGGTTTGCTGGAAAGTTTTCCACGGACAGGGGAAACCAGCCGCACCGGTGCTGCAGGCCGGTATGAAGACACTCGATCTCGGCGGAGGATGCTCCAGGGAGAGGGGCGTGACATTGCGCATCTGCTCCAGGGTTTGCGCCGTGTAGTAGGCGCGCACTTCATAGTCGGTAGCGCCTTCCTTTTGCCGCAGCTCGAAGATCAGGGCGCCCCCGGGCGGAGTGTCGTCCCGACGCCCGTCGAGGAGCCAGTTGATATTGAGCATTCCGGCGATGTTGCTGAGATTGGTGTCGTGTCCCACCATCACTATGACACGGTCGCCGGGCTTTCCCAGCGCGCCTGAGACTGCTTTGCCGGTGACGGCTTGCTCGAGTGTTCTCGATATGTGGGCCAGGGCGTTCGATGCCTGGACCATCGCCAAATAAGAGGAGCGGCGGGTTAGATCCGATGCGGCGGTGTGCAGATCCAGCAGCTGCTTCAACGTAGCAAGATCGACGCGGCCCCAGCCGACTTGATCCATCGGCATGCCGTTCGCGTATTCGAGGAGAAAGTTTTCTGTGATGGTGGACGCGGTGTTAAGCGGGCCCTTCAATTCGGCGAGGTGATCGCCCTTGCCGCTATCGAGGCTTGCCGGTATATCGAGCAGCAGCTTGCTCGCCGTGTGGCCCGGTTGCGGACAAGGAGATGCGGGAGGGCATCCGAGAAGAATTCGCTGAAGGGCTTCGAGCTGAGGCCGATAAACCTCAGTGATTCCGTCCGGATTGTCGCCGATGCGGCCGGCAATGGAGGCGACCGCGCGCTCATGGTCGGGCCTGCCGACCGCGGCCGAGAGCGAATGGAAGAGCGGATCGGACTGGCCTTCGGCAAGGGCATGCTGCTCCGATTGTTCGTTGGCCGCGCAGCCGGGAAACATACCCGCAGCCAATGCCTTTCCCGTCTCCACGGTGCGCTGGTCAGAGTCGGAATAGAAGGAGACGCGCGCGGCGTCGGCGCATCCCGTTGCGCTCACTAACCCCTGCTGGGCAAAGTAAGCGCGATAGTAGCCGCCGAAGATGGTCATGAGTTGCGCGCCGCGCGGCGTGAGGTAACCGGGCGGGACATCCCACTTTGGCCAGGGCTGGTAGGAGTACTGATTCAACTGCTCGACGCTTGCGGTTGGCGACCGAACGCCGTGACGGCTGAGTATCAGAACGAACCTCAGTTTGCTGGGAGCGGCGTCCTCGGTCTTTTGGGCGAGGACCATCGAGACTGGGTAGACGGCGAAGAGCGCAACGATAACGCATCGTTGTGTGGCGCGGAGGAGCAGGTTGCTTTTCATCATTTTGGGAGGTGACGCATAGGGATTTCCTTCATTATTTAGTTGCGTAGACGAGAATAGAAGCCTGCTTATTTCCAGAGGCGGCCGCGCCAGCGTAAAGGGTATGTTGCGATGGAACGAACAGACCGGTCTTCGCGCCAACCGAGGTATGAGTGACCCCGATTGCGCGAACGCTCTTGTCGGCGGCTATCTCATAGACATCAACCGCTCCCGATCCAGCGACGAGATAAATGCGATGGAACTCAAGGTCGTAGAAAATGTCGTCGGCGCCAGCGTCGGATGGCAGATTGGCCAGTTCGTTACCTGAGTTTCCATCAAGGACCAGCAGTCGCGCGGGCGTTCGGCAGGCAACGAAAAGAACCTGATGTTCTTCGTCGTAGGCGAGGGGCACGTTGTCTTTGGCGCGCGCTAGCTTCCATGTCGCGGACTGGGTGTGCGTCGCTCCGTCGATGACCGCAATCTCCGATGCGTCGGCGATGTTCGCGAAGATGCGGCCGGTCGTGCTATCGATTTCGAGGCCCTCGGGATGAGCGGCGACCGGAAGATTCGCCAGCAGCGAGTTGGTCGCGGTGTCTACAACGGCAATCTTCGCAGCGCCTTCACCGCCGTGACCTATATAAAGCAGCTTAGTTTTCGGGTCGAAGACCATGTCGTCCGCATCGTCGGACAACTTGATCGACGCGGCAAGCTTGAAAGGCGCGCCCTCGTAGACCTTCAGATCGGCCTGTGTGCCGTCGGAGGCGTAGAGCCGGTTTGTGTCGGAAAGCCACGTCAGCCCGTGGGGCTTGCCCAGTCCGGCGATCGACTCGGTCACTTTACCTGCGTTCAGATCCAGAATCTCGACATTATGGTTGCCGGTCGCGGCTATGAAGAGGCGATCGGTCTTGAGGTCTATGGCGAAGTGATCGAACTTGCCCGTCCCGGGCGGCAATGCGATCGTTTGCCGCAATGTGAGCGGGGAGGTGGTCTGGGTGTGAGCATTAAGGGCGCTCAGGGACAGTAGAGCGGCAACGCCAGCGGTATGGATCTTCATGAAAAGCTTTCTTGAACTTCGCTCCTGTGGTTGGGGAAAATCTGACTGACAAACTGGCCTGGGTACCGGTCAAGTGATGGGGATGCGCAGCGACGCCCCGCATCCCCAATCTTGCTATTCGCGATGCGGACTCCAGCGGAGACCGAAGGAGTAAGTCGGCTTGTAATATTCGCGCTGAGCCACATATTGTGGACTGCCATTGAAGAATCCAAAGACTTCGTTGTTCATGTTCAAGCCGGAAGCCAACACAGAGAATCCCTTGGCGATGTAGCAAGTCGCCTGCGCATCGACCTGAGTGTGCGCGTAAAAGTAGTTGTCGCCAAAGGGTCCTTTCACGAAATTGGCATAAGGCGGAGCTGGAGGATTGAGTTCGAAGAGCGGTCCGGTGTTCTGGTACTGGTACGCGTAGATGTTTGGGCCATTGTGCGATATGCCCACGCTCACCAGAGCGCGCTTGGTCGCATACGAAGGGCCGATGTTCCAAGAGAAAGGGGCCTGGCCAATAAGGGCGGGTGTATCGGTGCGTCCAGCGAGATTGTAATTCTTAGAGTTGGTGTAGGCGAAGTTCGCGTTGATTCGAGCCCCGCTCAGTACCCCCGGTAGCATACTGAGGTGCTGCTGGTAGGCTAACTCGATGCCCTGCACATAGGCGTGGTCGCCATTCACTTCCTGCATCGCCACATCGCCAGCGTATAACTGCGACAACGGCGACCCCGTGGGCGGCACGATGGAGTTTTGAAGATAGATGGGCCTAGTGATCTGCTTGTAGAAATATCCCCCCTCGATCATGCCGAACGAAGGTAAATACCTCTCATATAGCAGGTCGTAATCATTGGCATGCTCGGCGACCAGGGCAGTATTGCCGATCGCAACACTATCTTGACCCGTAGGCCCCCCTCCCTGCGTGAATACGATGTAAGGCACCAACTGATATGGATCGGGGCGGGAGATGCCGCGTCCATAAACCGCACGGATATCGGAGTCGTTGTCGATGTTGTAGCGAAGTTGAACGCTGGGAAGCGGATTGACGTACGATCCTCCCCCGTATTCCGGCGTTGTTCCGCCGTAACTGCCGTCGGAGTTGGTCACAACCAGATATCCGGTGGTAGAAGTCGAGGTGCCTTCAATGCGCAGTCCTGTCTGCAGGTGTACCCGGGTGACGAATTCAATGGTATTCATCAAATAACCGGCGCTGACTCGTTCCTGGAGGTTGTAGTTGGCGGGGTCGGAATTCTGGTGAGTTGCGGGCACATCGAGCGGCAGGGTACCTGGATTGGCGGCAAGATAGTTGGTGAGCAGCGTAAAGTCCGTCACCGGCGGAAGATAATAGCTGCCACCATAGTAGGGCGGATTTGTGAAGCTGCTAAGAAACGGGCTCATCGTAGGAAGTGGAGGAGGAGTCCCAGGTAGTTCATTCTGGTCATAGGTTGGAGAATATGCCGCCTGTCCTTTGTGCTCATTGCGGAATTGCCCGCCGAACTCGAAGGTCGACGCATGAGTCCCGAGATGATAGTTGATGCCCATCGCCGCGCCTGCCTGAAGGTTCAGCTGCGTCGCTTGTCCAGTGGTTAGATTGATGTCCTGGAGTTGATATTGGGTTAGGTCGGTAGTCGCGTCGGTCGGATTGACTCAGCTGAACTGCGGGCGGTATTTGCTGACGGTACTTGCGGGAGTGTAACCGCAGTCTGGATTGTTGTCAGAAAGTTTGTCATTTAAGGTCACGGTCAATGGACCCTTAGCTGTGAAGCTTCCTTTGATTACCTGCCTATCACAAGTATCTGGAAAGAGTGCGGGATCATCGGCGCGCGAGGACCGCGCATCCAGGCTGGAGCTCCCTGCGGCGGTGTCGGGCTGGCTGCTTGGGCCGGCGCGTCCGGCACCGGTCCAAACTCAGCGGTGATCGTCAGGATCCGGTTGGTCTTTGTATCCAAGGTCAGCACCTTGGCCCGCGCTGGCGTAGCAACTGTCTGCTCAACAGAAAAACTCGTAGGCGAATTCTCTTTCACCACCGTGAGCGTGCCATCACCCTGAGAGCTGAAAGCCTCCATTATCGCCGGGTTAAAGGTAGCGCCGTCTGATCCGTTGCCGATGGGCAAATCGGTGATAATATGTCCATCCGTTGCCGACAGGATAATCATGTTCTTATTGTCGCGGCATGAGGCG
>Ga0335072_10004570_pt1 | contig 20511 bp, 18 predicted proteins | sample Lox_Sample_21_FD_206725 | JGI IMG/M metagenome (GOLD analysis project Ga0335072, IMG submission 206725) | Soil microbial communities from Loxahatchee National Wildlife Refuge, Florida, United States - Lox_Sample_2.1 | ecosystem: Environmental > Terrestrial > Soil > Wetlands | place: USA...
TTTCTCGTCCGGCGTCATAAGATGCCAGCGTGGAGCATCGGGCCGTTCCGTATGGCGGCGGTCTTCGGCGAAATGGGTGTGGTGAGACCACGCCTGTGCCGTCGATCGGGCGCAATGTCGTGAGCCTGCCATGAAGCCTGTCGGAAAGCCGGATGCGGGAAAACCGCACGTCCGGTTTGATGAGCGGGGAGGGGAAACGGACCGTCATGCGGCACCGCGCCTTTCCACGACTCTACTGTTATAAACATTTGCTTACGACGCTGCCTGGGCCGCCAGGCCTGCCATGATCGACGCTTCGTCAACCCATCCTCGGCGGTCTGCCCCATGGACGCCGGTTCTCGATAACCACTTGATCTACCGGATCCTCGGCCTACCCAACGCTTCAATCAGACAGGTGACAGTTGCTGAAAGGTGGGCGGCCGCACCATGCCAGGATACGACTTGTATCGAAGGCTGGGTTAATGAGCATAACGCCGCGCCTGCCGCCACCACTGCGCTACACGTCCAGGTTCGCCACCTTCAGCGCATTGCCGACGATGAACTCCCGCCGCGGCTCGACCACGTCGCCCATCAGCATGGAGAACACCAGCGCCGCATCTTCCACATCCGCCACCCGCACTTGCAGCAGCGTGCGCCCGTCGGGTTCCAGCGTGGTACGGCCAAGCTCGTCGGCGTTCATCTCGCCCAGGCCCTTGAAGCGCTGGATGGTCAGCCCGCGCCGCCCGAATGCCATGATGCGGTCGAATGTGCTTGCCGGGCCCGGCACGTCCACTTCCTGCTGGTCCAGTTTCAGCCGCGCCGGCTCGCCGAATTTCCGCGCCAGCATCTCGGCACGGTCGGCCAGCCAGCGCGCCTCCGCGCTGCGCAGCACGGACCCGTCCAGGAAATGCCGTTCCGCCACGCTGCGCACCGTCCTCGACAGCGTCACGCCCCCATCCACCGCCACGACCCAGCCGCGCTCATGCGGCAGCGAGATGCCGTTCAGCCGCGCCACCAATGCCTGCGCGGCCGCCGCTGCCCGCGCCGCATCGGGCGTCAGCGCGCCGGCGATCGCCACCTGCTCCAGCAAAGGCACCGGCGCGGCCGATGCCAGCCGCCGCAGTTGCTGCGACGCTTCGCGCAGCCACACCGCTTCGCGTTGCAGGTCCGCGCCTTCCAGCACGGTGCCGTCGGCGTAGGTCAGCCGCGCGGAGGCCAGCGCCTTCTCGAGCAGGAAATTCTCGAGCGCGGCGTCGTTCTTCAGATAGCGGTCCTCGTTGCCGCGCTTGGCGCGGTACAGCGGCGGCTGCGCGATGTACAGATAGCCGCGCTCGATCAGTTGCGGCATCTGGCGGAAGAAGAATGTCAGCAGCAGCGTGCGGATGTGGCTGCCGTCCACGTCGGCGTCGGTCATGATGACGACCTTGTGGTAACGCAGCTTGGCGATATCGAACCCGCCCTGCTCCGGCTCGCCGCGGCCGATGCCGGTGCCGAGTGCGGTGATCAGCGTGCCGATTTCCTGACTGCTCAGCATGCGGTCGAAGCGGGCGCGCTCCACGTTCAGGATCTTGCCCTTCAGCGGCAGGATCGCCTGGAACTTGCGGTCGCGTCCCTGCTTGGCCGAGCCGCCGGCGCTGTCGCCCTCGACGATGAAGATCTCGCATTTCGCCGGATCACGCTCCTGGCAGTCCGCCAGCTTGCCGGGCAGCGTGGAGATATCCAGCACCCCCTTGCGCCGCGTCAGTTCGCGCGCCTTGCGCGCGGCCTCGCGCGCCGACGCCGCGTCCATCACCTTCTGCACGACGCCCTTGGCTTCCTTGGGATGCGTCTCGAACCAGTGCGACACCGCATCGGCCACCGCCGCCTGCACCGCCGGCTGCACTTCCGACGACACCAGCTTGTCCTTGGTCTGCGAGGAAAACTTCGGATCCGGCACCTTCACCGACAGCACCGAGGTCATGCCCTCGCGCATGTCCTCACCGACAAGCTGCAATTGCTCCTTCTTGCCCATCCCCTCGGCGTATTTCGTCACCACGCGGGTCAGCGCCTGGCGGAAGCCGGCGAGATGCGTGCCGCCGTCGCGCTGCGGGATGTTGTTGGTGAAGCACAGCATCGTCTCGTGGTAGCTGTCGTTCCACGCCAGCGCGAACTCCACCCGGATGCCCTGCTGGTCGGCCGGGGCGCGCAGGGACACCGGCGGCGTGAACACGGGGGTCTTGCCGCGGTCCAGCCATTCGACGAAGGCGACCAGCCCGCCCTGATAGTGCATCGTCACGTCCTGCGGCGGCGCATGGCGCTCGTCGCACAGGCGGATGGTGAGGCCGGAGTTCAGAAACGCCAGTTCGCGCAGCCGCCGCTCGAGCTGCGCGAAGTCGAACTCGGTCCTGGTGAACGTGGCCGGGCTCGGCTTGAACGTCACCTCGGTGCCGGTCGGATGGTCCGGCGCCGGTCCCACCACCGCGAGCGGCGCCTCGGGATCGCCGTTGCGGAAGCGGATGAAATGCTCCAGGCCATGGCGCCAGATGCGCACTTCCATCCATTCCGACAGCGCGTTCACCACCGCCGCGCCGACGCCGTGCAGCCCGCCGGAAACCTTGTAGTTGTTCTGGTTGAACTTGCCCCCCGCGTGCAGCCGCGTCAGCACCACTTCGGCGGCGGAAACGCCTTCCTCGGGGTGGATGTCGGTGGGGATGCCGCGGCCGTCATCGCGCACGGTGACGGAACCGTCACCGTTCAGGACCAGTTCGCAGCGCGTGGCGAACCCGGCCTGGGCTTCGTCCACCGCGTTGTCGATGATCTCGAACGCCATGTGGTGCAGGCCGGAGCCATCGTCGGTGTCGCCGATATACATGCCCGGGCGGCGCCGCACAGCGTCCAACCCCCGCAGGACGGAAATCGACGACGCGTCGTACGCGCCGCCATTTTCCGGGTCGGATTCGGAAGGCGGCAAGGCGGAATCGGACATGCCGGCGGCGCACTCCAGGGCTTGTTTGGATGTCCTGGAATATAGCGTTCAACCGCCGCGCGGGACAGGGGCGGCCACCGGTTCGGACTGCGAAAATCGTGCGTCAGGACGCAATTCGCCACAACCGGTTTGCAGGCCCTCGGCCACCCCGGCCAATGGCAGGAATGTGTCCGCATCGGTGCCGGTGATCAGCGTCTGCGCCGGCAGCGCGGCGAGCGCCGAAAACAGCGATCGGCGGCGCGCCGGGTCCAGGTGCACCGACGGTTCGTCCAGCAACAGCAGCGGCGCGAAGCCGCGTGCCGCCGCGATCACGGCCGCGTGTCCCAGAATCACCCCGATCAGCAACGCCTTCTGCTCTCCTGTGCTGGCGAGTGCCGCGGGCGTTCCGCTCGCGGCGTCCGCCAGGGCCATGTCGGTCCGGTGCGCGCCCAGCGCCGCGGTGCCGGCCGCCGCGTCGCGCGCGCGGCTGGCGGCGAGGCCGTCGCGCAGCCAGTCCTCCACCGCCACGGCCGGTTCGCCAGCGAGACGGTCGGCGATCGGGCACGCCACGCCGATCTGCGCGGCCGGAAACGCGCCCACCGCGCCGCCTTGCAGCGCAGCGTTCAGCCGCCCCGCCAGCGCCACGCGCGCGGCGGTGGCGGCGACGGCATGGCGGGCCATCGCATCCTCCAGCCCGGCCAGCCACGAGGGCTCCTGCCGCCCCTCGGCCAGCAGCCGGTTGCGGCTGCCCATCGCCGCCTCGTAGGCGGCGATCTCGCGCGCGTGGCCTGGTTCCAGCGCCCAGACCAGGCGGTCGAGAAAGCGGCGGCGGCCCGACAGTCCCTCCTGGAACAGGCGGTCCATTTGCGGGGTGAGCCAGACCGTGGCGACGCGGGCGGCGATCTCGGCCTGGCTGCGCGGCGCGGCGCCGTCGAGGCGAAACACGCGACGGTCGGCCGGGCCGTCGGGCGGGGTGCCGGTGCCGATGTCGGCTTCGCCCTGCCCGGTGGCAAAACGTCCGGCGACCGCCCAGCCGTTGGGCGCGTCGTGACGCCGGAGATCGGCATTGCGGGCATTGCGCAGGCCGCGCCCGGGAACCAGCAGGGACACCGCCTCCAGCAGGTTCGTCTTGCCGCTGCCGTTGGGTCCGAACAAGACCGAGATGCGTGAGCGCGGGCGCCAGGTCAGCGCGGCATAGCTGCGGAAGTCGGTCAGCGTCAGGCGCAGCAACTGCATATCGTCCGACATGGCGCCGGGGCGGGCGCAGCGTCAATGGGGCGCGCGATCGGCATGGCGGCGGGAGTCTTGACTGGAAAGAAACGAAACCAACGCCAGTCGCCGCCGAGAATTGATGCTGGCATATAAAAGCCATAATGGCCGCGCCGGCGGTGCCGGGGCATGATGCGCCACGTCATGACCCCGGTCGAAAAGCCGTATTGCCAGACCTCATCGGGGCGTGTACTGTGGCCGGATGTACGGGGGCAGGTCTCCATCGACCCGCCGTCTGTCGTATCGGGGGTGGATGTTCTGCGCGGCTATTGCCGTCGCGGGCGGTTATTCTATTGCCCATGCGCAGACGATGCGCGGAACGGACGACCAAACGGCATTCGCGGTGCCGCGCGTGGCGCTGGGCAGCAGCGCGGACGTGGCCTTGCCGCAGCCGCTCGCCCCCAGCGAGGCCGCCCGCATCCGCCGCATCTTCGCCCTCCAGGCCCGCGGCGATCTCGCCGAGGCCGCCCGCGAAACCAGCCGGCTCGATGACCATCTCCTGCTCGGCGCGATCCTCGCCGACCGTTACCTGAGCGGCTTCATGGCCCCGAGCCTGGCCGAGCTGAACGGCTGGCTCGCCCGCTTCGGCGACCAGCCGGACGGTCCGGCCATCCGCGCCCTGCGCGCCCGCCTCGCACCGGAGCCCACGTCCGCTGCGCCCCGCGAGCCGCCGCGCCGCGGTCACGCCGCCGCGCCCGCCGCCGCCGCCGCCGCCGTACTATTCTTGCAGAACCGCGACACCGCCGCGGTCGCCGCCGCCTCCCCGCTGCTGTCCCGCCCGGCATCGCTGCCAGGCAGCGGCGAGGCCCTGTTCGCCGGCGGCCTGTCGGCCTGGCGGCTCGGCGACATGGCAACAGCGCAGACGTTCTTCGAGGCAGCCTGGCGCGCCGCCCCCGATGCACCCGCCCGCGCCGCCGATGCGTTCTGGGCGGGCCGCGCCGCGCAGCGCCAGGCCGATCGCGGCGCGGCCATCGTGTGGTTCCGCCGCGCCGCCGAGGACCGTGACAGCTTCTATGGCCGCATCGCGGTCCGCGCGCTGCAACCCCCCCGCGCCTGCCTGGCGTCGGCGACGCTCGGCCTTGCCGATATCGACTCGCTGATTGCCGTCCCCGCCGGCCGCCGTGCCTTCGCCTTGCTGCAAGTGGGCCAGACGCGGCGTGCCGAGGCGGAATTCCGCCTGCTGTGGGCCGATGCCGGCGAGACCGGCGCGCTCGCGCGCACCCTGGAAGCGGTGGCACGCGCCGTCGGCCTGACCCGGCTCAGCGCCGAGATGCAGGGCGCGATCTATGCCGGCTCGCCCGGAACCATGCCGCCGCCGTTGCATCCGGCGGGAGGCTTCATGCTCGACCCGGCCCTGGTCTACGGGCTGGTGCACCATGAATCGGACTTCCACACCGGGGCGGTATCGCATTCCGGCGCGCTCGGCCTGATGCAGATCAAGCCCGCCACCGCCTGGACCGTCAGCGGCGCCCGCGCGCTGGCCGGCATGAAGGCGGCGCGGCTGCATGATCCGGCCGTCAATCTCGCCATCGGCCAGCGCTACCTGCTGCAACTTGCCGACGATGACGAGATCGACGGCGACCTGATCCGCCTGCTCGCGGCGTATCGCCAGGGACCGTTCGAGCTGCGCCGCTGGGCCGGGCGCGTCAACGCCGCCGGCGACCCGCTGCTGTTCCTGGAAGCGATCCCCAACGCGGTCACGCGGGCCTTCATCGAGGACGTGCTGGCCTGGTCCTGGCACTACGCCGCCGCGCTGCGATTGCCGGCGCCTGGGCTGGACGCTTTGGCCGCCGGCCGTTTCCCGCGGCTGGTGCGGGCCGGCAGCCCGGCCGGCGAGGATGCGGCATGCGACATGATCGCCGCCACGCGATAGGCGGATTGTAAAGCCACAGCCTGCCTGACGTTTTCCTCGCCCGCGCCGGTGCAAGGCTGATCGCGACGCACGGCCGATTGCGAAGCGTCGCCGATCGCGGAGCGCTGATGATCGCAGCGCGTGGCCGATCATCACGCGTGGCCGGTTGCGGCTCGCCGCCGATCACGGCCTGGCGCGTGCCTTTGCGTCACGCCCCGCCGCGTGAGGCGACCGGTGGCATCGTGCCGCGGCGACGCATGGCGCCCGGGTTTCGGTCACCGGCAAACTACCCTACGCTCCGCCCACGCCATTGCCGGCAGGAGGAAATCCATGAACGACACCACGACGCTCGCCCAGCGTGCCGACACACTGGAAGAGCAAATGAGCCGCGAACTGGACTACATCGTGATCAGGTCGCGGCTGTACAGCCTGGCGGACGGCGACATGAGCCCGCCGGCCAACGCCGCCGCGCTGATGGCCGCCAATCCGAAGGCGCGCGTGCTGATGGGCGACGATCCGCGCCTGCCGGCGATGCCGCAGACGCCGACGCTGATCGATTTCTTCAAATACCGCTTCGGCCCCGCGGCGCATCTGCTGCAAAGCGCGCGGCATGCGCAGAAGGCCGGGCTGGGCGACAACATGGTGCTGGCCTGCCTGCTGCACGACATCTCCACGATCGGCTTCATTCGCGGCGACCACGGCTATTGGGGCGCGCAACTGGTCGAGCCGTATGTCGACGAGGAAGTCACCTGGGCAATCCGCGCGCACCAGGTGCTGCGGTTCTATCCCGACGATTCGGTGGGTTACGAATATCCGAAAGCCTACATCAAGGCGTTCGGCGCCGACTACACGCCCGATCCCTATGTCGAGGCAGACTACCAGCGGATGCGCAACCACAAATGGTACATGTCGGGCCGCATGATCACGGTGCACGACATCTACTCGTTCGACCCGACCGTGAAGGTGGAACTGGAAGAGTTCACCGACGTGATCGGCCGCGCGTTCCGCCAGCCCGAGCAAGGGCTGGGCTTCGACAACAGCCCGGTGGCGCATATGTGGCGGGCGATGATCCGGCCGGCGAAGTACCTGTAGCGATCCAGGCCGTCAGGGCGCGATGACCTCGTCCGGCAGCGCGCCCCAGAACTCCGACCGCCGGAGGTAGCCGCTGTAATCGCGCACCTGCACGCGGCACCACGCGCTGCCGGCGTCGCAGGAGCGGATGCGGCCGATCACGCCCACCTTCAGGATCGCCACCGCGCGGGAATCCCCGCTCGGCTGGGCGCGCAGCGTGGCGTCGGCGTGCTGCACCAGGAAGGTGCGGCGGCCGGTCAGCGTCGCCTCGTGCACCCAGCCCTTGGTGCCGTCGGGATCTTCCACCAGCCGCCAGACTTCGAACTCGCGTTCGATCTCCATCGGCAGGTCGCGGCGCTTGTAGACCCACATGATCGGATAGCGGAAACCGGGGCCGGCGCGCATGTTCACATCGTCGGTGCGCAGCGCGGCGAAGCGCGGCAACGGCAGGCCGGTGGTGGCGGGCTTCTCCGGTTCGGCCGGCCTGGCCGGCGCGGCGGGGGGCGGCGTCGGCGCAGTGGCGGCGGGGGCCGGCGCCGGTTGCGCGGCCTCATTGGGGAGCGGCGGCGGCAGCGGCAGTGGCTGCGATTGCGCGCGTTGATGCGGCGGGCGCGCCGGATGCAGCGCCCCATGCGGGCGGACCACCGGCGGCGCGTCGTCGCGGGCGATCATGATCAGCCCGGGATGCCCCGCCGGCGGAAGGCGCGGCACCGCCCATTGCGCCCGCGCCGGCAGCACCGCCAGTGCGCCGTACAGCAGCAGGGATGCGAGAATCCGGGGCAAGGCGGAACGAACCATGCAGCATGGGTGCCAAGCTGCGGCGCGCCGGGTCAAGCGCCCATTGCAAGCGAATTGTGGCGCCCATGCCGGCCGTAAGCTACGGTTCCGGTGAAGGATTGGGTCGGGCACGCGAGAATGACGGCGTTCGAGGTTCGCCACTACCACGAACTCGGTTCCACCAACGATGAGGCGCGCCGCCTGATCGAGGCCGGCGCGCCGCATGGCACCGTGGTGCATGCCGACCAGCAGACCTCCGGGCGCGGGCGTTTCTCGCGGCGCTGGATCAGCCCGCCGGGCAATCTGTATGTCTCGATCGTGCTGCGGCTCGATCTGCCGCCGGCGCGCAATGTGGAACTCGGCTTCCTGGCGGCGCTGGCGGTGGCGGATGCGGTGGATGCGCTGCTGCCGCGCCAGCAGCGGGCGGCGCTGAAATGGCCCAACGACGTGCTCGTGCGCGACGGCAAGATCGCCGGCATCCTGCTGGAGCAGGCGGGCGATGCGCTGATCCTGGGAATCGGCCTGAACGTGCTGCATGCGCCGCACGGCCCGTCTTACAGCGTGTCCACCATCGTCGGCTGCGGCGGGATGGCGACGGTGGACGGAACGCGCGAGAAGCTGCTGGAGGCGCTGGGGCGGTGGCTCGCGATCTGGCAGCAGGACGGGTTTGCCGCGGTGCGTGCGGCGTGGCTGGCGAAGGCGCATCCGCCGGGCAGCACGCTGGGCGTGCGGCTGGCGGATCGGTTCATTACCGGCGCGTTCCTGGGCATCGACGCCGACGGCACGCTGCTGCTGGATACGCCGCAGGGCCGGGCGCGCATTGTCGCGGGCGATGTGACGCTGGAGGCTGCGGCGGGGTGAGACGACAGCCCCGCCGCATGCGCGGATAAAGCCTCTTTCAGCCGCTGCTCACGCGTTGCCCGACAGGTAGTCCACCGCCGCCTGCACGCCGCCCGGCTTGTGCGGCACGCCGGCAACCCGAAGGCCCATTTCCACGCCGCCCAGCGTGCCGATCAGTTGCAGGTCGCCGAAATCGCCGAGATGGCCGATGCGGAACACCCGGTCTTTCAAAATACCCAGCCCGTTGCCCAGGCTCATGTTGTATTTTTCCAGAATCGCCGCGCGCAGGGCGTCGGCGCTGTGACCGTCCGGCACGCGCACCGCGGTCAGCGATGACGAATAATGCCGCGGCTCGGCGCACTGGATCTCCAGGCCCCAGCAGCGCACGGCGCGGCGGGTGGCCTCGGCGTGGCGGTCGTGGCGGGCGAAGACGTTGGGCAGGCCTTCCTCGAGCAGCATTTTCACTGCCTCGTTGAGGCCGAACAGCAGATTGGTGCCGGGGGTGTAGGGGAAATAGCCGGTCTTGTTGGCTTCCAGCATCGGGCGCCAGTCCCAGTAGCTGCGCGGCAGTTTGGCCGCTTCCGCCGCTTTCAGCGCCTTGTCGCTGACCGCGTTGAACGACAGGCCCGGCGGCAGCATCAGGCCCTTCTGCGAGCCCGCCACCGTCACGTCCACGCCCCATTCGTCGTGGCGATAGTCGATCGAGGCCAGCGACGAAATCGTATCCACCAGCAGCAGCGCCGGATGCTGCGCGGCGTCGATCGCGGCGCGCACCTCGTCGATGCGGCTGGTGCAGCCCGTCGATGTTTCGTTGTGCACGACGCACACCGCCTTGATGCGGTGCGCCTTGTCGTCGGCCAGAGCGGCGGCGAGCGCCGGCACGTCGGCGCCGCGGCGCCAGTCGGTGTCGATGAACACCGGGTTGAGTTGCAGACGCTCCGCCATTTCCTTCCACAGCGTGGCGAACCAGCCGGTGCGGCACATCAGCACGGTATCGCCGGGGGACAGCGTGTTGGTCAGGGCCGCTTCCCATGCGCCGGTGCCCGAGGCGGGGTAGACGATCACCGGCCCGCTGGTCTGGAAGACCGCTTTCAGGTTGGCGAGAAGCTCGCGCCCCATGCGGCCGAAATCGGGGCCGCGATGGTCGATGGTGGGGTTGTCGATGGCGCGCAGCACGCGGTCCGGCACGTTGGTGGGGCCGGGGATTTGCAGGAAATGCCGGCCGGCGGGACGGGACTGGGACATCGGCGCAATGCTCCATGTGGGCGGGCGCGGAGATTGACCGGGCTGGCGAGGATTGCAACTGCGGGTCGCGCGCGCCCGCGCAAAGCCGCAATAAAGTAGCGGCGTCTCCGACGGCACGACGCCTGCGCGCGAGGCCCGTTGAAACGGGCAGCGGCGCTGCCTATCATGCTTGCGCCCAACGCCGCCGCAAGGACGGGCCATTATGCCTCAGACAGTGACCCTGCCGCTGGTCGATGATGACATGACAATAGCGGAAATCCTGACTCGCCTGCGCGCGATGGAGCGGGGCGGCTTCGTCCTCGGCGATCCCAAGGGCAGCAGGGTCGTCACGGCGTCGGCACTCAACCTGGTGCAGCAAGCCGGCTCCTTCGCCGATAACACGAAGATCGCCGACCTGCGGGAGAGAATCATTCCCACCTGGACCGAGCCGGAAAACCTCTGGGACCGTGTGCGCGGGCGAGTGATCGTCGGCGGTGTGGCCGTACCCCGCTCGCTCGCGGAGCGGCCGCAAGAAGGCTACGCAATTCTGGAGATGGATCGGAAGAACCAACTGGCGACCGTGCTGGCAAACGATCCACTGCAACTCGCGGAACTGCAAAAGCCGCCGGACGTCTGACCTGGCGTGCCGGCGCAGGCCGGCAATGGGGGAAGCGAATGCCTGAAATTTTCGGCCAGGTCCTGTCAGCGTTCAAGAGTATCCTTTCGGGTTCGTTCTGGTTTGGCGCATTTTTGCCCGTTGCAGTTTTCGCCGCAGCCAATCTGTTGCTCGCAGCGCAGATTTTTCCTGCCGCTGATAAGTTACTGAACCAGATCGGCGCCGAAAAGTGGAACTGGCTGGTTCCTGCCGTGCTCGGCCTGGTCGTTGCCGCTTACGTGCTTGGTCCGATGGTCCGTCTGTTCCGCGCCGTGTTCGACGGCCGGCGGCTGCCGGACCGCCTGTTCACGCTTTTGCTGCCGTTGCATGTCGTGCGGCGCGATCTGGCGGATTCGTCGTTGCGCGCGGCAAAACTCCGGCAGGACGTGGTCGGCGAATGGCAGCGGCGCGCTCAATTGAACCTTGCCGTCGCCAAGGTCACGCAGCCCCGCCCAGTACCGGGCGCGGGCACACCCCGCATCCGGGTTGCCGACGCCAGCCGTCTCGTCACTCGCCTGCAGCGCCGAGTGCGTGCCGCCAGGTCGATCAATGTCGCGGAGGTGTCCCAGGTGGAGGCCGCTCTTATCCGCGCGAGACGAAGCATTTCGCCGCTGACCGATCCGATTGTCGACGGACTTGAGCAAAGCTTCTTCCAGTCGCTTGCCTATCTTGCCGTCATGGCCGGCAGCCATGCGGCACGGCTGCTGGATCGAAAGCGCCGCCTGCCGCCCCAGGTGCAGGCCACCAGCATGGGCAACGTGCGGCAATATCTCGAGAACTACGCGAACGACGTGTATCATGCCGACTTCGACTTCCTCTGGCCGCGCGTGCAAGCGGTCATCGTCGAGACGGACGCGATGGCCAAGCGGATCGACGCTGCCCGCTCGCTTGCCGACTTCGCCGTCCTGTCAGTCTTGTTGACGATCGTCACGATGCTCGTTTGGCTTCCCCTGCTGGCGGCGCTGGATACCACGCCGTGGCACTTCCTCATCGTCGGGATATTCGGCCCCGTCGTCGCCTGGTTGTTCTTCCATCTTATGTTGGAAAGCCAGGTCAGTCTGGGGGAACTCGCACAAATTGCGACCGACCGCTTCCGCTTCGAGGTTCTCAAGACCCTTCATATCAAGCCGCCGCTGACGCTTTCCGCCGAACGGCAGATCTGGAAGACACTGTGCGAGGCAGCACGTGGCGAGGGCATCGATGCCGACATCGCGTGGACCTTGCCGCCGCAATGACCAGTTTCATGCACGCCATTGCCGCCATGGTGGCGGATGGTTTCACGCCCACAATCGCGGCCGGTGTGGCCATGGCGCTGATCCTGTGGGCAATCGCGTATTTCAGGGGAAACGTGCCTGGCGGACTTGCCGCCGTCTATTGCCTGCTGCTGACCGCGGGCTGCGTGGTGATTTTCTATCGCAACGAACCTCTCGCGGGAACGGCATCGATCGAGCTTCAGGCCACGATTTCCAGACAACAGGTGCGTGACATGAGCGGCCAGCGGTGCGCGACGCTGATGCAGGGCAAAATCACGCCGCTCCCGGTGCGCCGGGTGGTCTGCCCTCCTGGCGCCGCGGCCGAGAGCACGGCAACGCTGGACGTGCCATCGGACCAGGCGGGCGCATTGCTCGCTGCCAGCCAGACTCTCAGCATTACCGCGCTGGCCGCATGTCAGTGAGACAGGAGAACTGCGCGTGCCGATCCTGAGCTGGACCCAGATTACTGCCATTCAACCTGTCCCCACCGGCGCGTTCCGCATGCCATGGCATCGTGTCACCGATGTATTGCGCGGACCAACACACTTGCTGATCACCGCGACAGGGAGCTGGACGGCGATCCCGGACGTTCTGGCCGCCTGCGGCCCCAACGGTTTCACCGGCCTCAGCCTGCCGGCCGATCGGATCGTGTTGCCCGACGCGACCCCTGGCGCGCTGATTGGCCGCCTGGGCGGCAGCTCTGCGAGCCTGAAAGCCGACGGCGCGTTCCCGATCGGGCTCGACTGCGTGGTGCAGTTGCCGGCGAACAGTGTCGGCCCACTGTTCGTCAGCTTCAACATCGTGGCACGTCCGGTCGATGTGGCGAGTTGCACGATCGACGTCAGTACCGCAACAATTTGACGTCAGCCGGATAAAATCCGCCCCTGCGGCAACATCGTCCGTGGCACCACCGACGCCAGCAGGTACGCCGCGCCGCTCAACGCGGTGATCCAGAAGCTCACCGGCCAGTCCGTCACGTAGGCCAGCGCGATGCCGCCCCATGCCTCCGCCAGCGCCAGCGCCGCCGCCAGCAGGATGCCGCGCCCCATGCTGCCGGTCACGCGCTGCGCCGCCGCCGCCGGCCCCACCATCAGCGTGAACACCAGCAGCACCCCGACGATCTGCGCGCACTCGGCCGTCGCCAGCGCGACGATCGCCAGGAACAACACGGCATAGCGGCGCAGCGACACGCCCTTCGCCTCGGCCAGTTCCGGCTGCAAACTTGAAAACAGCAACGGGCGCGAGATCACGCCCAGCGCCGCCAGGCTCAGCGCGCCCAATGCCAGCAGCAGCCACACCGTCGCCGCGTCCACCGCCAGCACGTTGCCGAACAACAGCGACGCCGCCTGCGCCGCGTAGCCGGTATAGAAATGCAGGAACAACAGGCCGAAGCCGAGCGACAGCGCGAGCACCAGGCCGACGGCCACGTCGCGCTGCGTCAGGCGCTCGCCCATCAGGCCCATGCCGATGCCGGCGGCCACCGTCATCGCCACCATGCCCCAGAGCGGCGCCACGCCGACCAGCACCGCGCCGGTGGCGCCGGTGAAGCCGACATGCGCCAGGGCGTGGCCGGCGAAGGTCTGGCCGCGCAGCACCAGGAAATAGCCGACCGTGCCGGCGACCAGTGCCACCACCGCGGCAGCGGCGAACGCGTTGCGCATGAAGTCGTAGTCAAGCATGCGTCCCCGCGTGGCCGTGCCGGTGCTGCCGGTGATCGTGATGGTGGCCGTGGCCGTCCTCGTGGCGATGCTCGTCACGCTCCATGTCGTGGCTGCCGGACATGACGAAGATGCGGCCGCGCAGCCGCACCACCTCGATTTCCGAGCCGTACAGGCGCGACAGCACCGGCCCGGTGATCACCGCATCCACCCCGCCCAGCGCCGCCTGCCCGCTGCCGAGATACAGCACGCGATCCATCGCGTTCAGCAGCGGATTCAGCTCGTGCGCCGAGAACAGTACCGCGATGCCGAGTTCGGATTGCAGCGACTTCACCAGCTCCACCACCACGCGCTGGTAGCCGGGATCGAGGCTGATCAGCGGCTCGTCGAGCAACAGCAGGCGGGGGCGGCCGATCAGCGTCTGGGCGAGCAACAGGCGCTGGCGCTCGCCGCCCGAGGTTTCGGCAAGCGGACGGCGGGCGAGGCCGCGCGCGCCGACCAGGTCCAGGGCGCGATCCACCTCGGCGCGCCCCGCCCTCGAGAGCAGTGGCAGGCCGAGCCGGTGGCCGTTCACCGCGCCGGCGACGAAGTCCCAGCCGCTCAGCCGCATGGCGGCGATGGCGCCGCGCACCTGCGGCATGTAGCCGATGGCGGGGTTGCCGCGCGCCGCCGGCTGGCCAAGCACGCGGATGGTGCCGTGTGCGGGCGGCACCAGGCCCAGGATGGCGCGCATCAGCGTCGTCTTGCCCGCGCCATTGGGGCCGAGCATGCCGATGAACTCGCGCGCCGCGATGTCGAGGGTTACGCCGTCCAGGATGGTCCGGCCCCCCAGCGCCAGACGCACGTCGCGCAGCTCGACGGCGTTCATTGGTGCCGGCACGCGGCCATGCCGGCGGGGATTGCGGGCGCAGCCATTGGCCGGGCCGGCGCCGCCTTGCGCGTGCGGACCGCGATCGCGGCCGGCATCACCGTCCGTCCGCCAGGGTCAGCGTGGCAGGGCGCGATCGATCGCATCGAGTTCGCTCAGCATCCACGCCTGATAGGTCTTGCCGGGCGGCTCGGTTTCGGTCGCGCCGACCACGGGGATGTGCGACTCCCGGGCCTGCCGCATCATGCGGGCGGCGATCGGGTCGGAGGCCTGGCTGTTGTAGACCAGCAGCCGCACGCGATGGTTCCGCAGGTCGCTCTCGAACGCGGCGACGTCCGAGGCGGCCGGCTCGGTATTGTTCATCACCGCGATCTGGAACGGCATGTCGTGCACATCCATGCCCAGGGCGGCGAACATATAGCCGAACACCGGCTCGGTCGCGATCACGGGCGTGCCGGCCAGGCGCTGGCGCAAGGTGGCGATTTTCTCCAGCACCGGACGCACCGACGCCTCAAACCGGGCCAGCCGCTGCTCGTAGCCCGCCTTGTCCGCCGGATCGTCGGCACTCAGCTCGGCCGCGAGGCGCCCGGCAAGCGCCGTCATGGTGGCCGGGTCGTACCAGATATGCGGATTGTCGCCCTGATGCCGGCCGGCGAGGTCGGCCGCGACGATCACCTGACGGCCGGCGGCACGCGCGGCCTGCAGCAATCTCGGCATCCACGGGTCGTAACCGATGCCGCTGTAGATCACGATGCGCGCCGCCGACACGTCGCGGCCGACGGCGGGACTCACCTCGAACAGGTGCGGATCCTGGTCGGGATTGGTGAGGATGCTGTGCACGGTCACGCCGCCGCCGCCGATCTGCGCGGCAACGTCGCCGTAGAAATTCTCCGCCGCGACGATCGCGATGCGCTGGCCTGCCGCGCGGGCGGCCCCGGGAGCCAAGAACAGGGCCGTGAGCACGGCGAGGGCGGCGAGCCTGGTCATCATGAGTCCCGGGTTGGCGGCAGGTCACGCCGGTTGATCTGTGCGTTACAGTATAACGTTGCGCAGGTTTGGCAAGGCGAGGCGCAATGGGCCTGGGCGCAGCGGGCCGTCCGCCGCGCGGCGCGGCTTCAGGAGCGCGGGCGGAACCCGACCAGCGGCAATTGTTCCACCGCCCTCTGCCGCGCCGCGCCGGACCCGTCATAGCGCCAGCCCAGCAGCCTGCTCAGCACGGCGCGGATAACGGGCGCGGCCAACCGGTGGCGAGTTTCATACGCCTGGAGCACGCTCTCCGCCTCGCCGGGCGGCAGCATGCGGTAGCTGGCGATGAAACGGCGGCGGCTCGTCCATACCTCCGGGTTGCGGGTCGCCGCGAGATTACGCAGCCACTGCGCGTTGCGGCCGAAGCCGCTCATCACCACGAACTCGGATGCCGCGCGGCGATACGCCATGACTTCCAGCACCGTCTCGCGCCGCAGCCCGGTGTTGCGGCCGGTGTGAACCAGCAGCAGGAAGCGGTGGCCCAGCATCCAGCCGCAACGGGCCCGATACAGCCAGGCCGGCGCTCGCAACAGCCATCGCAGCAGCGGGTTCATGCCGCGAACCCTACGTCGAACCGCCGCATCGCGCGCGGGCCGTACCGTCCGCCGCCGGTCAGGCCTGGCGCGACGCGGCGCGCGCGAATCCGCGATGGGGCGGCGGGACCGTTGCCGGCCGCGGGTCACACCGCGGCGGAGTGGCGGGCGCTGCCGGTCGCGAGATAGGAATCGAACGCGGCAGCGACCGCGCGCACGAACGGCCGGCCCAACGCGGTGAGCGTCACCTTCATGCCGTCCCAATCGATCAGCCCGTCGCAGGCAAGCACCTGCAAGGCGGGCGCGGCGTCCATCAGGCTGGTCGGATCGGCGCCATGCGCCACGGCGACGGCGCGCAGATCGACGGCGTTCTGGCACATGAGCGTCTCGATCACCGCGCGGCGCAGCCGGTCCTCGGCGGTCAGGGCAATGCCGCGCGCCACCGGCATGGCGCCCGCGCGTACCGCGTCGCGCCACGCCGGAACCGACGGCAGGTTCTGCACATAGCCCTGCGGCAGCGAGCCGATCGAGGAGGCCCCCAGCCCCAGCAAGACCGGCGCGTCGTCCGTGGTGTAGCCCTGGAAGTTGCGTTTCAGGCGGCCACCGGCCGCGGCAATCGCGAGCGAATCGTCGGGGCGGGCGAAGTGGTCCAGGCCGACCGCGCTGTAGCCGGCCGCGGTCAGCACCAGTTCGACCATCGAGCGCTGGGCGAAACGTTCGGCGGGGCCGGGCAGTGCGTCGGCGGGCAGCAACGCCTGGTGCCGCTTCATCCACGGCACATGCGCATAGCCGAACACGGCGACCCGGTCCGGCCGGATCCGCAGCGCCTGCTCCACGGTGTCGGCGACGCCCACCACGGTCTGGTACGGCAGGCCATAGATCAGGTCGAGGTTCAGCGAGCCGACACCCACCTTGCGCAGGCGCTCGGCGCAGGCGGCGGTGAGCGCATAGTCCTGCACGCGCCGGATCGCCTGCTGCACGCGCGGGTCGAAATCCTGCACGCCGAGGCTGGCGCGGGTGACGCCGATCTCGCCCAGCGCCTGGACGGAGTCGTCGGCGAGGGTGCGAGAATCGACTTCAACGGCGATCTCGGCATCCGGCAGCACGTCGAAATGGTGGCGCAGGCTGGCCATGACGGCGCGCATGGTGTCGGGGGGCAGCGCGGTCGGCGTGCCGCCGCCCCAATGGATGTGCCGCACGGGCAGGCGCCGGCCGATAGCGGCGGCGGCCTGGGCGATCTCGGTCTGCAGCGTGGCGCCGTAGCTGACCAGCGGCTCGGTGTGGTGCACCACGGTGGTGTGGCAGGCGCAGAACAGACAGAGGGAGGCGCAGAACGGGACGTGGAGGTAGAGGGAGAGCGGGGTTTCATCGGGCAGCGCGGCGAGCCAGCCGGCGTAATGCGCGCCGGTGATGATGGGGGAGAAATGCGGCGCGGTGGGATAGGACGTGTAGCGCGGCACGTTGCGGTCGTATTTGGCGAGCAGGTCGGGGATGTTCATGGTGAAAGGATCGCCCCGGGAGACGGGCGGTGCCTTGATCTGTGTCAACGCCGGCAGGCTCAAACCTCTCCCGCAAAGCGTGAAACCTCTCCCGAGCGCGCGCTGTTCGCGCGCGCTCGGGAGAGGTTTTCGTTTGGGAGAGGTTTCAGGGGCCGAAGAAACGCATGAACTTGTCGAATACCGCGTCGGGCGCTTCCTCCGGCACGTAGTGGCCGCAATCGATTGGGCCGCCGGTGGCGTTCGCCGCGTAGGCCTGCCACACCGACAGCACATCGCCGTGCACCGATCCGGTGTGGCTTCGTGCGCCCCAGGTCACCAGGACAGGCGTTTCAATCTTCCGGCCGGCTTCGTAATCCGCCGTGTCCATGTCGAAATCGCAGGACGCGCAGGCGCGGTAGTCCTCGCACGAGCCGCGGATCGTCTTCCAGGTGAAGCAGCGCACGTATTCGGCGAACGCGTCGGGGTGCATGAAGCCGAGGCCGATGCCGGGCTTCGACAGCTTCTTCTCCATGAAATACGCCGCCGGCACGCCGGCCATCATGCGTTCCGGCATGTCATACGGCTGGATCATGAACAGCCAGTGCCAGGATTTGGTGGCCCATTGCTTGGAGGTGTGGGTCCAGATGTAATGGTTCGGCAGGATATCGACCAGCGCGGCACGCTGCACGCGATCCGCATGATCGAGGCACATGCGCGCCGTGGTGCGCGCGCCGCGGTCGTGCCCGGCCACCATGAACTGCCGGTAGCCGAGCTTTTCCATCACCTCCACCTGGTCCTGCGCCATGGCGCGGAACGAGTAGTTGATATGGTTGTCACCGCCATCCTCCGGTCCGACGCTGTCGCCGTAGCCGCGCAGATCGGGACACACGACATGAAAATGTTGCGCCAGGCGATTGGCCACCCCATGCCATGAGACGTGCGTCAGCGGGTTGCCGTGCAGCAGCAGCAGCGGCGGGCCGTCGCCGCCGTGACGCAGGTGGATGCGCGCACCATTGGTTTCGATATCGGTGCGGATGAAACCTTCGAACATGGCGCGCGCTCTCCTTGTTGCGGCTCGGCGGGGATCATGCAGAATGGGCCGCCGGCACGACATCCAACAGCACGCCGTCCAGGATGTCGATCATGCGGTCGATCTCTTCCAGGCTGACGGTCAGCGCGGGCATGAAGCGCAGTGAATCGGGGCGCGGCGCGTTGAGCAGCAGGCCACGGTCCAGCGCCTGCGCCGCGACCTGCGCGGCGATGTCGCGTTGCAGATTCAAAGCCCGCAGCAGGCCGCGGCCGCGCACCTCGCCGCAGCCATGGCGCTGCGACAACGCGGCGAGGCGATTGGCGAGATGGTCGCCGGCGCGGGTCACGGCATCGAGGAAGCCGGGCCGCGTGATCTCCTGCAACACCGCGCAGCCGACCGCGGCCATGATCGGATTGCCGCAGAATGTGCCGCCCTGGTCGCCAAATTCGAAGCACATTACGTCGCGATGCGCGAGCAAGGCCGCCAGCGGCACGCCGCCGCCGAGGCCTTTCGCCAGCGTCATGATATCGGGCGTCACGCCGGCATGCTCGGCGGCGAACACACGGCCGGTGCGGCCGATGCCGGTCTGGATCTCATCGAGGATCAGCAGCACGCCGCGCTGCCGTGTCAGCGTGCGCAGATCGCGCAGGAACGTGTCGGTGGCTTCGAACACGCCGGCCTCGCCCTGGATCGGCTCCAGCATGATCGCGACGGTGCGCGGCGTGGTCGCGGCCTCCACCGCGGCGAGGTCGTTCAGCGGCACCTTGGTGAAACCGGAGACCTTCGGTTCGTAGAGATGCTCCCATTGCGACTTGCCGGACGCCGACATGGTGGCGAGCGTGCGGCCATGGAAGCCGTGATCCATCGTGATGATCTCATAGGCGCCATCGCGGTATTTCTCGCCCCATTTGCGCGCGAGCTTGATCGCGCCTTCGTTGGCCTCGGCGCCGGAGTTCGCCAGGAACACCCGGTGCAGCCCGCTGTGCTGCGCCAGCAGGTCCGACAGCCGGACCATCTGGTCGTTATAGAAGGCCGGGCTGCAATTCAGCAGGCGCTGCGCCTGCTGTGTCAGCGCCTCGATCAGCACCCGCGGCGAATGGCCGAGCGTGTTCACCGCCCAGCCCTGAATGAAATCCAGGTAGGTATGGCCTGCGGAATCCGTCAGCCAGGAACCCTGGCCGGAGACGAAAACGATCGGCGGGCGCGGCGTGATGTTCATCACCGCATCGAACGGGCTGGGGCTTTGGGTCATTGCTGTCATCCTTGCTGCTGGTGGGAAGCAGCGGCGGAGACCCTGAAAGCACGAAGGCCCCCGTCGCTGCCGACGGGGGCCTTCGTGCTGGTTCCGCGAACGTCGCTTTAGCGCGCGCGCAAACCCCACACCCCCGTCATGGGACGGCGGCGTCGGCGGATCACGGTGGCGATGCGGGACGTGGAAAGCATGCGGGGTTCAAATCATGAGATGGCGCTGATGTCAATGACGATGGCGATGGCGATGGCGTTGGCGTTGGCGATGGCGATGGCAATGGCAATGGCAATGGCAATGGCACTGGCGCTGGCAATGGCGCTGGCACTGGCGCTGGCGCTGGCGGGGATTGCGTCGTGCCGGCGGGCTTGCAATGACACTTGGACCAGACAAGCGCGTCGGGTGGAGAGTGCCGCATGGCCGGAAAAATTTTTGTTGGTGTCGGCGGCTGGACCTTCGAACCGTGGCGCGGCCCGTTCTATCCGGAAGGCCTGCCGCACAAGCGCGAGCTGGAATTCGCCAGCCGCAAGCTGACCTCGATCGAGATCAACGGCACGTACTATTCGACCTTCAAGCCGGATAGCTGGCGCAAGTGGCATGACGAAACGCCGGACGGGTTCGTGTTTTCGCTGAAAGGCTCGCGCTTCTGCACCAACCGCAAACAATTGGCGACGGCGGTTGATTCGGTGGCGCGCTATGTCGGCCAGGGGCTTGCGGAATTGAACGACAAGCTCGGACCGATCAACTGGCAATTCATGGCGACGAAGCAGTTCGACCCTGACGACATGGCGGCCTTCCTCGCGTTGCT
>Ga0335072_10004571_pt1 | contig 20510 bp, 16 predicted proteins | sample Lox_Sample_21_FD_206725 | JGI IMG/M metagenome (GOLD analysis project Ga0335072, IMG submission 206725) | Soil microbial communities from Loxahatchee National Wildlife Refuge, Florida, United States - Lox_Sample_2.1 | ecosystem: Environmental > Terrestrial > Soil > Wetlands | place: USA...
CGGCAGACAATCGGCGATACCGTGATCGAGATTCCTGTGCGCATGCCGCAGACTCGCACGCGCCAAACCGTTCGGGAATCCCTCTCAGGATTCAAATGTCAGGTTTTAACCACTAGGGCGGTTTCGGATGGATCGGAATCCGGCTTCCGGCACGGGGCCGAGTGTGATTGGTAGGCCTTCGGCAGGAGTCGGAGGCGAAAATGGTTTGACGACGAGGGCGATCCTACTCGCAAGATCTCCGTGATCGGGTGCTAGCGGCGGATGGTCTGAGTGCGCGGCAGGCGGCGGAGCGGTTCGCGGTCAGCATTTCCTATGTGATCATGGCCAGGCAGCGGCGGGTGCGTACGGGGATGGTAACGACCAAGGTGCGGGCTATCGCAGGCTGCGGTGGGTAGCCGGGCTGGAAAAAGCGATCCTGCGCCAGGTCGAACGGCGGTCATCGGTGACACTGCCGAGTTGCGGGGCTGGCTGCTGCGCAGGCGCCGCGTATTCGTGAGCATCGGAACGCAGTGGAAGACCCTGCACGATCTCGTGCCTGACGTTTGACCCGCCCCGTCTGCAAGCGGTTTTGTCGATCTGGCATGAACAGTCTGCTCTAACGTATCCGGCCTCGAGCAGATCACGCTGGCCAAGATGGAGAGCCACGCGCTGTTCTTCGGCGTGCAAATTTCTTATGACTGCGATCAAGGAAGAAAGACGCAGTTGGTCAGCCGGGCGAGCGGGTAGCGGTGTTCTGATAGGTTCAAGACCGAGCCAGAGGCCAGGGCGCCGGGTTATGATCGACGGTTGAGCAGTTTCTTATGCGCGGATTGGATACCGCCTGCTGAGTGTTCGTCGTCGAGGAGCCTCGGTCTGACGCACGGAGATACGGCCGAAGCCGATCCCAAATTTTGCCGGAGGGTCTCTGGAACCGGCCCCGGCGCCCTGACTGCTGACTCGGTCGTGGCAGGCTGCTTGGCCTCGTTGGGAGTGAGATCAGGTTGGCTGGGCGTGACAGGCGATGGCCCAGATGAAGCCGACCCGTTCTCTGGCGATCGGTCGAGCCGACGAACGACAAAATCTGGCTGATTCTACGGCACAAGCGAGGCCGCAAAAATGTTTGGTTGTCGTTCGCGGAACCCACCTGGGCCAGCGGTCCCGGTCCGCACAAACAAAGGCCGAACACATGACCGCATTCGAACCATCGTTATTTTCCCAGCGCTCCGTCTTGAACTCACCAGGCCGTCCACACATGGTCCAGGCTGCGTGACGTGTTCCCGATCCGTGCCGTCAACCCTGCTATCCTGCCCGCTCTATGGCGTACTTCCGACGTACGCAGAACGGCGTATTCGCGCCCCCCGCCCAAGCCCTGACTATGGCAGGTCTCGTCTCTACTCACCCGACCAAGGAGCGAACCTTGCCCGATACTCTGATCAAGGTCGATCTGTCGCAGTCGCCGTATGAGAACGACATGATCCACAACCGCTGGCACCCAGAGATCCCGATGGTGGCGATGGTGAAGCCCGGCGATGACTTCATCGTCGAGTGCTACGACTGGACCGGCGGGTTCATCAAGAACGACGAATCCGCCGCCGACGTGCGCGATATCGACCTCAGCACCGTGCACTTCCTGAGCGGGCCGATCGGCGTCACCGGCGCCGAGCCCGGGGATCTCCTCGTCGTCGACTTTCTCGACATCGGTGCCTTCCCCCACAATTCCTGGGGCTTCAACGGCTTCTTTTCGAAGAAGAACGGCGGCGGCTTCCTCACCGACCATTTCCCCCTCGCCCAGAAATCGATCTGGGACATCCAGGGCCTCTTCGCCAGCTCCCGCCATGTCCCCGGCGTCAGCTTCGCCGGCCTGGTCCATCCCGGCCTGATCGGCTGCCTGCCGGATCCGCGCCTGCTCGAAGCCTGGAACGCGCGCGAGAAAGCCCTCATCGCGACCGACCCCACCCGCAATCCGCCGCTCGCCAACCCCCCTTTCGCCCCCACCGCCCATATGGGCCGCCTCGCCGGGGAGCCACGCGCGGCGGCAGCCGCTACCGGTGCGCGCACGGTGCCGCCGCGCGAGCATGGCGGCAACTGCGACATCAAGGACCTCTCGCGCGGCGCCCGCGTCTATTTCCCGGTCTATGTCAACGGCGCCGGCCTCTCGGTCGGTGACCTGCACTTCAGCCAGGGTGACGGCGAGATCACCTTCTGCGGCGCCATCGAGATGCCCGGCTGGATCCACCTCAGGATCACCGGCCTCATCAAAGACGGCATGGCCAAGTACGGGATCAAGAACCCGATCTTCAAGCCGAGCCCGATCACGCCCACCTACAACGACTACCTGATCTTCGAAGGCATCTCCGTCGACGATGCCGGCACGCAGCGCTATCTCGACGTCTTCGTCGCCTACCAGCAGGCCTGCCTCAACGCCATCGCCTACCTCCAAAAGTTCGGCTACTCCGCTGCCCAGGCCTACGCGATCCTCGGCACCGCTCCGGTCCAGGGCCATATCAGCGGCGTCGTCGACATCCCGAACGCCTGCGCCACTCTCTATCTCCCGACTGAGATCTTCGCATTCGATATCTATCCGGGCGCCGACGGCCCAGCTACGATGGTCCCCGCGGGGCCGGACGTGCTAATCGCCCCGGATACCTGACGGGACGCTCTCCATGCCGGCCTACGATTACGCCTGCCCCTCCTGCGGGCCCTTCACCGCCTCACGCCCGATGGCCGAATACGACCTTCCGTTTGCCTGCCCCGCCTGCGGCGCCGATGCGCCACGGGCGATCCTGGGCGCGCCCTTCTTCTCCGGTATGGACGGCGCGCGCCGCGCTGCCTTCGCGGTCAACGAGCGGAGCGCCAGCTCCCCACGCCGCGCGACCCACACTGCCGGCTGCGCCTGCTGCGCGCCTCGCCGCCTCCGCGCCGACGACGCCGGAATGAAATCCACCGCATCGCGTCCCTGGATGCTCGGCGGCTGACCCGACCGAGGGGCAGAGCCCCTCGGCGGGGATGCAAGGGGCAGAGCCCCTTGCCTTAGCTTGGCTGTTTGCACATGTCGTGGCACTTGGCCTCCAGCGAGCAGCAGAGGGAGCAGATGTTGCCCTTGTGGAAGGGGCATCCGGTCATGTCCTCTCGCTCGTACTCGTAGCCGCAGGCGACGCAGTTCATCACGTCGTGATGTACCCCGGCGTGGTAGTTGGGATCACGCGCAAGATAGTATTTGCCCTTGGTGGCGATCGCCACGATCGGCGAAAGCACGAAGGCGAGGCCAAGCGCGATGAAGGCGGAATAGGCCTGGGCTGCCGGCCCCAGCAGCCCGAAGAAGGCGATCACGGACACGACCGAGCCCACCATCATCGAACCGAAGCCAACCGGGTTGAAATTGTAGAGATGCGCGCGCTTGAACTCGAGATAGCTCGGGCTCAGCTTCAAGAGCGGCTTGTTGATGATGAGATCCGCCGTCACCGCGCCGATCCACGCCACCGCGACATTCGAGTAGAAGCCGAGGATCTTTCCGAGGACGGAGAACATGTTGAGCTCCATCAACGTCAGCGAGATGGCGACGTTGAAGAAGATGTAGACGACGCGGCCAGGATGGGCATGCAGCAGGCGCGAGAAGAAGTTCGACCAAGAGAGCGAGCCCGAATAGGCGTTGGTGACGTTGATCTTGATCTGCGAGAGAATAACGAAGAACGTCGCGACCGTGAGCGCGAGGAAGCCTTCGCCAAAGATATAGTGGTAGCCGGTGAGGTACATCTGGATGGGCTCGTTGGCCGCCGCGAGGTTCGTCCCGTGCGCGACCGCGAGCGAGGCGAAGAACGAGCCCATGAGCTGCTTGGCGCCGCCGAGGATGACCCAGCCAGGCCCCGCGCCGATCACCGCGAGCCACCATTTGAACGAGTTGGCGCGCGTCTTGTCGGGCATAAAGCGCAGATAGTCCGCCTGCTCGCCGATCTGCGCGATGAGCGAGAGCGCGATCCCGGCGGCGGTGCCGAAGAGCAGCGGGTTGAAGGCGGACTTGCTCGGCGACTGGCCGGCGAAGTTCACCCAGTCGGTGAGCGAGTGCGGGTCCATGGTCAGCACCGCGACCGGCGGGGCGAACAGCAGCAGCAGCCAGAGCGGCTGCGTCCAGACTTGGAGCTTCGAGAGCAGCGTCATTCCGAACACCACCAGCGGGATGATGATCAGCGAGCCCAGCGCGTACCCGATCGGCAGCGGAATGCCGAAATAGAGGTGGAACGCCTGGGCCATGATCGAGCCCTCGAGCGCGAAGAAGATGAAGGTGAACGAGGCGTAGATCACCGAAGTGATGGTCGAGCCGAGATAGCCGAAGCCCGCCCCGCGCGTCAGCAGGTCCACGTCCACATTGTATTTGGCGCAATAGTATGCGATCGGAATTCCCGTGAGGAAGATGATCACCGCCGCCGCGATGATGCCCCAGAAGGCGTTGGCGAATCCGAATTGCACCGCGAGCGAGCCGCCGATCGCCTGGTCGGCGAGGTAGGCGATGCCGCCGAGGGCGGCCGAGAACACCGCATACTCGGACCAGGTGCGAAAGCTCTTGGGCGCATAGCGCAGCGAGTAGTCTTCGAGGACCGGATTGTTGACCAGCTTGTTGTACGATCGTCGCGGGGCAAGTCCGGCGGTTATGTCCGACATCGCGCAGCTCCTTCGCTGTGGCGTGATTGAGCCGCGCGTACTCTAGGAACTTGCGAAGTCCGTTCGTATCAGGCGTTTGGCGTATGGGCTCGCATCGCGCGCCAGCATAGTATGTGCGAAAGGGGAACAAGCCCGGCGAGCGAGGAGATCGCGGCTTGCGCAACCGCGGGACTGTCGAAGAACTCGATTGCGAGCGGCAGGTCGCTTACCAGCCGCAGCACGTCCGTCTCGTCCCGCTCACCGCTCTCGTCGAATCCAGCAATGCCCCGGAAGACGACCAATCGCCCGACCCGGTGCTCCGTGCCGAGCAGCGTCAACACCTCCCGCATCAGGCTCTTGCGCCGCCCGTGCTCGGCCTCGTGCAGATAGATGCGCACGACCAGAACCTCGCCATCCACCGCGCCCTCGTCCGCCATCCTCATCCTCCTGGAAAGCTCTCTACAGCTCGATCGCGAGCCAGGCTCCGGCAAATGCGAGAAGCACGCCCAAGCCGAGAGACAGCCCCACATAGAGCATCGCCTTGCCGGTCTCTCCTTGCACGAGCAGCAGGCGGGATTCCATCGCAAATGTAGAGAACGTCGTGAAGCCGCCGAGCCCGCCGGTCAGGATTCCGGTCCTGAAGATCGGCGAAACGGTCAGCCGCTCGATTGTGGCGACGAACAGGAATCCCATCAGGAACGAGCCCAGCAAGTTGATGCTGAGCGTCGCGAACGGGAAGTCGCGCCCGAAAATGCCCTGCACCACGTTCGTCATCGCATAGCGGCCCCAGCAGCCAAGAGTACCGCCGACCGCGATTGCGAAGTACGTCAACATGCGTTCCGTCCACTTCTCGCGCCATGCAACGAAAGCGCGTGCCTCCGTCCAGGCCTCACGCGCCTTCGCCGCCGGCACGATCTCCACGTCTCCCCTTAGGCCGAGTCCCTTCTCGGATTCACTCATATGGCGGCTCAGGCACTGATTGGGGCACTCTCGATCAAGATTCGCCCGGCGCAGCGCCGCGGACCATACGCCAAATGCCGCATATTACCCCGGCGCGCGGCGCGGCTAGTGTTGTCCCCAAATCCCGGCTGAGGAACCCCGCCCATGATGCACGGTGACATATCCAGCAGCTCCGACACCGTCGGCATCGCGGTCGTCAACTACAAGATGCCGCGCCTGCACACCAAAGCGGAGGTGCTGGCGAACACGCGCGCAATCGCCGACATGCTGGTCGGCATGAAGGCCGGCCTGCCGGGAATGGACCTCGTCGTCTTCCCCGAATACAGCACGCACGGCATCATGTACGACAAGAAGGAAATGTTCGCGACCGCCGCCACCGTCCCCGGCGAGGAAACCGAGATCTTTTCCGCCGCTTGCCGGCAGGCGCGTGTCTGGGGCGTCTTCTCGCTCACCGGCGAGCGCCACGAGTCCCATCCGCAGAAGGCGCCCTACAATACCCTCGTCCTCATCGACGATCGGGGCGAGATCGTCCAGAAATACCGCAAGATCATGCCCTGGACGCCGATCGAAGGCTGGTATCCCGGCGATTGCACCTATGTCTCCACCGGACCGAAGGGGCTGAAGATCAGCCTCATCATCTGCGATGACGGCAATTACCCGGAGATCTGGCGGGACTGCGCGATGCGCGGCGCCGAGCTCGTCGTCCGCTGTCAGGGCTACATGTACCCGGCGAAGGACCAGCAAATCCTGATGGCCAAGGCGATGGCGTGGGCCAACAACATCTATGTCGCCGTCGCCAACGCCGCGGGGTTCGACGGCGTTTATTCCTATTTCGGCCACTCCGCCATTATCGGCTTCGACGGGCGCACGCTCGGCGAGTGCGGAACCGAGGAGAACGGCATCCAGTACGCGCAGATTTCGAAATCCCTCATCCGCGACGCGCGACGGACGATGCAGTCGCAGAACCACCTCTTCAAGCTGCTCCACCGCGGCTACACCGGCATGATCAACTCGCGAGAGAACGCGAGCGGCAAGGCTGAATGCCCCTACGAATTCTACCGCCGCTGGATCGCGGATCCCGAACAGGTGCGTCTCGAGGTGGAAGCGCTGACACGAAGCGAGGTCGGGGTCCCGGAATGTCCCGTCGCAGGAATTCCGGTGCCGCAAGCCGCTGAATAGTTCTCGCGGGGGCGCTGCGGTGCCGGCATTTTCCGATGGACCGTGAGGCGCGCCACCGTGCAAGATGATCCTTTGGTGACGATCGGAGGGCGCCGGAAGAGCGTTCTGCGGGAGGGGCGGCCAGACTCGAGCAAAGGAGGAGAGCCAGCCCGCCGATGCCTCTGCGCCAGCGGATAATCCCATCCCGCCGGGACTATAATCGCTGGGTCGCCGACCAGACGCTTGAGGATTACGCGCTGCGTTTCACCGCCGTAGGCGCGCGCCGGTGGAGCGCCGGGCGGGTCGCGAACACCGCTCTCGGCGCCACCTCGTTCCTCGCCCTCGAGGCGATCGGCGGCGGGATCACGCTGCGCTACGGCTTCGCCAACGCCGCCGCCGCGATCCTCTGCGTCGGGCTCCTCATCTTCCTCACCGCTCTGCCAATCACTATCGCCGCCGCCCGCCACGGACTCGATATCGATCTGCTCACGCGCGGCGCCGGCTTCGGCTATCTCGGCTCAACCGTCACCTCGCTCATCTATTCCGCCTTCACATTCCTCTTCTTCGCGATCGAAGCCTCGATCCTCGCCGCCGCACTGCAAATCTGCCTCGGCATCCCGCCGCGCATCGGCTACGTGATCGCCGCCATCGCGGTGATACCGATGGTGACGCACGGCATCGCTTTCATCAGCCGCTTCCAACGCTGGACGCAGCCGGTCTGGATCACGCTGAACCTGCTGCCCTTCCTCGCTCTCGCCGCCCGCGGCAACCTCCCGCTCGGCCAATGGGTCGCCTTCGGCGGCAACGCTGGCCGCTTCACCCTGCTTTCCTTCGGCGCTTGCGCCTCCGTCGTCGTCTCGCTCATCGCGCAGGTCGGCGAGCAGGTTGACTTCCTCCGCTTCATCCCTCCACCCGAGCCGAACCGGCGCTGGCGCTGGTGGCTTGCGGTCATCGGTGCCGGCCCCGGCTGGATCCTCCCCGGCCTCGTGAAGATGTTCGCCGGCTCCTTTCTCGCCTGGCTCGCCGTCCGCTCCGGCCTGACTGCTTCGCTCGCGGTACAGCCAACGGTGATGTACCGCACCGCTTTCGCCGCGGTCCTGCCCGGCGCGGCGGCACTCGCCGCGGCCGGGATCTTCGTCGCCCTCTCGCAGCTCAAGATCAACGTCACCAACGCCTATGCCGGCTCGATCGCTTGGTCGAATTTCTTCTCGCGCCTGACGCGAAGCCACCCGGGCCGGGTCGTCTGGGTCGTCTTCAACGTGGTGATCGCGCTGCTGCTGATGGAGAACGGGCTCTATCGCGGGATGGAGGGTGTGCTTTCGCTTTTTTCGGTGCTCGCCTGCGCCTGGGTCGGCGCGCTCGTCGCCGACCTCGTCGTCGTCAAGCCGCTCGGCCTTGCCCCGGCGGTCTTCGAGTTCAAACGCGCCCATCTCTACGACGTGAACCCGGTCGGTGTCGGCGCCACGATCCTCGCCCTCGCCATCGGCGGGCTCGCCGCCGCCGGCGATCTCGGGCCGATGGCCCGCGCGACGGCCCCCTTCGCGAGCCTCGCCGTGGCCTTCCTCGCCACGCCCCTCATCGCCTGGGCGACGGGCGGGCGTTTCTATCTCGCCCGCCGCCCGCGCCGGAACTGGAACGACACGGCCGCCGGTCGCGCCTGCATCGTCTGCGGCAACCGCTTCGAGCCGCAGGACACGGCCTTCTGCCCGGCCTATGGCGGCGTCATCTGCTCGCTCTGTTGCACGCTCGACGCGCGCTGCGCGGACACCTGCAAGCCGCACGGCCGCGTCGGCGCGGAGCTCCGTGCCATCTTCGGCGGCCTCGTGCCGCCGCGCCTGCGCACGCACTTGAGCGGTCCCCTATTCCGTTTCACGATCATCTCGTTCATCTGGGCCGCGCTGATCGGCGCGATCCTGCTGATGATTTTCCTCGAGGCCGCCGCCACTGGCGCGGCTGACCGTGCCCTGCTCGCGGGCGCGATGTGGCGGGCCTTCTTCGTGCTCGTCATCATCGCCTCGGTCGCCGCCTGGCTGCTCGTCCTCGCCCAGGAGACGCGGCACCAGGCCGAAGAGGAAACCCGCCGCCAGACCCGCCTTCTGCTCAGCGAGATCGCTGCCCATCGCCGCACCGACGCCAAGCTGCAGAAGGCGAAAGAGGCGGCCGAATCCGCGAACCTCGCGAAAACCCGCTTCGTCGTGACCATCAGCCACGAGCTCCGCACGCCGCTTAACGCCGTCCTCGGCTATGCCCAGCTCCTCGAGCGCGACGGCGCGATCCCTGCCCACCGCCGCGAAGCGCTCCGCACCATCCTGCGCTCGGGCGAGCACATGGCGGGCCTGATCGAGGGCCTTCTCGACATCTCCAAGATCGAGGCCGGACGCATCCGGATCGAGCGGCGCGAGGTCCGGCTCGACGACCTGCTCGGCAGCCTCGTCGACATGTTCCGCCTCCAGGCCGCCGCCAAGGGCATCGACTTCGCCTTCCAGCGCCCGGACGACCTGCCCGCCGCCGTCCATACCGACGAAACCCGCCTGCGCCAGATCCTGATCAACCTCCTCTCCAACGCAGTGAAGTTCACCAGAAGCGGCAGCGTCAGCCTGCACGTCTCCCGCCGCGGCGACGTGACGGATTTCGCGATCGCCGATACCGGCCCCGGCATCCCGGCCACCGATCTCGACCGCATCTTCGAGCCCTTCGAGCGGATCGAGCGGCCGGCGGTGCCGGTGCCGGTGCCCGGTGTCGGGCTCGGCCTCACCATCGCCCGGCTGCTCACAGAGATCCTCGGTGGCGAGATCACGGTCCGTAGCAAGCCGGGCGTGGGCAGCGTTTTTCGCGTCCGCCTCCTTCTCTCCTCGGTCGCCCGCCCGTCCCTGCCGGGCGCGCCCCGCCGGCGCATCCAGGGCTATGCCGGCCGCCGCCGCACGATCGTCGTCGCCGACGACGATGCCGCTCACCGCACGCTCCTCGACGAGGTCCTCAGCCCGATCGGCTTCGACGTGGTAACCGTCCCAGACGCCGCGGGCTGCCTCAGGATCGCTCCGGAATGCCGGCCGGACGCCTTTATCCTTGATCTCTCCATGCCGGAGATGGACGGCTGGCAGCTCGCCCGCTCCTTGCGCGAGACCGCGGCGCAGGAAGCCGCCATCCTCGTCGTCTCGGCACACCCGGACGATCCCACCGCGCGTTTCGGCGAGCGGCCGCTGCATGACGCCTTCCTGCCCAAGCCGATCAGCCTCCACGGCCTGATCGAGACGCTGGGAAGACTGCTTCGCCTCGAATGGGTCGAGATGGCGCCGCGTACCTCCGACCCCGCCGCCCCGGACCACGTTCCGGACGCGCTGCTGCCGCATCTCGACGAGCTCGCCCGCCTGGCCGCCATCGGGCACCTGAGCGCGCTGCGCGCCCGCCTAAGCACCCTCGCGGCCGAAGCGCCGGCAATCGGCTCCTACGCGGCCCGGGTGCAGGAGGCCGCTTCCGGGTTCCGGCTCGACGAGCTCGCTTCACTGCTTCGGCCACCCTGCCGCGATGCAGCGTGAGGCGCCGCATGACCAGGGCACGATCCTCGTCGTCGATGACAATCCGGGCACGCTCGGCCTCCTCACGGAGGCCCTGGAGCGCGAAGGTTTCACGGTGCTCGTCGCCGTGCGCGGCGAGGGCGCGCTCGCGTCGGTCCAACAGGTGCGCCCCGACCTCGTACTGATGGACGCGCGCATGCCGGACATAGACGGGTTCGAGACCTGCCGCCGCCTCAAGCGCATGGTCGGCGCCGCGACTATCCCGGTCGTCTTTATGACCGGCCTCACGGACACCGAACACGTAATCCGCGGGCTCGAGGTCGGCGGCGTCGACTACGTGACGAAGCCGATCGTCCTCGAGGAGGTCCTCGCGCGCATCCGCGTCCATATCGCCGGCGCGCGCCTGGTCGCGAGCGCGCACGCGGCGATGGACGCCGCGGGCCACGCCCTCTTCGCCGCCGACCGTGAAGGCAGGCTGCGCTGGGCGACGCCGGCCGCGAACCGGCTGCTCGCCCTGCTCGGCCCCACCGATCCCTCCCTCCTCTCCGAGCCCGTGCGCACGCTGCTCCGCCGCTCACCGCACCCCTCTTTCGGGGAAATCCTGGCCCTGCCTTTGCCCGACGCGGCCGCGGAGGGCTCGCGCGTGCTGGAGATCGGCCTCGTCGGCCAGCTCGGCCCGGACGAGACCGTGCTCCGCGCCGTCCTCGTCCAGGAATCGCGGGAGGAGACAAGGCTCCGCGAACACTTCCAAGTGACACCGCGGGAAGCGGAGGTGCTGCTCTGGCTGGCTCGCGGCAAGACCAACTGCGACATCGCGGAGATACTCGGGCTCAGCCCGCGCACGGTGAAGAAGCATCTCGAAAGGGCCTACGCGAAGCTCGGGGTCGAGAACCGGGCATCCGCGGTCGGGCTTACCCTGCGCGCGCTCACCCCACGCTGATCGCTCCTGTCGGAGTTCTTCTCGGAGACTGTTTGAGAATGCGACTGTGGTGGTCGTCCGACTCATCACAGCGCATTCTCAAGCAGTCTCTAGAGCGAATTGCGTTTGCACGGGCTCACGCAATCCGCTCTATGTGTTTGTTTTGCGAGCATCTTCACGCGATCAGCCGATTCCATCTGATCGCGATCTGCTCTAATAGGTCCTGGTGGTGCGCGACACGAGCAGAAAATCGCAATCCACCCCGCCCAAGCAAAGCCAAAATTCAGTAACCCGCTGAACAGTCTCAGCAGCTAGACACGTGCCGGAGATGTCGTTTCAGGCGCTTTTGTAGTTCTTCAGAATCTCTGGGCTGATATTGTCGGTGCCCTTCTCTTCGATATGCCTTGCGATCCGTGAAATTACTGCAGATTTTGCTCGACCTATAAACTCGTCATGATTGGTCTCGGCCCACTCCAACGAGGCGTCGCGTCGGTTATTTAAGTCTTGAAACTTAGGAATCACGTAACGCGCAAACAGTTCGTAGGAATGCTTGGTATTTTCCCAACTCGCCCAATTGTGTGCCAATTGCACGAAACAACCGAAACCGCCCGTCTGCGTCTGCAACCGGATAATTTGTGCGATCGCGTCGTCCGGGGTGCCAACCACCGCGAAGCCAGATTGTACGAGCGAGTCAATTGGGTCAGGAACGTCGGCCGGCGCAATCGGCAGCGCCACAACTTTGGTCATGTAGTGTAGCCATTCAGACAAACCGAAGCACAGATTCTCGCGCGCCTTCTGTCGCGTCTCGGCAATGTGGATCGGACCCACAAGCCGCCATCGCGACCGGTCGACCATGGTTGCATGGTCCCGGGCCATTTGCTCGGCGATCGCCCAATTCGAGCCGAGCGCATTGAAGCCACCGGCAGTGGTCGCTCCAAGCGAGAGCAAGCCCGCCCCGTGTCTGCCCGCAGCTCGGGCACCGGTCGGTGAGATTTGACTCGCCACCGCGATCTCGACAGAGGGTTTGGTATAGGGGGTCATCTGCAGACGCGCGTTGTCGAGCGTAAACCAGTCAGTCCTGCGGCTGACGGTCTCTCCACGCAGCAGCGGTACTAGAACGTCCAAAGCCTCGTCCATCATGTCGCGTTGCTTGGCAATATCGATGCCCATCATGATAGCATCGGACGGAAGTGCGCCCGGACCGACACCGAACATGACCCGGCCGCGAGTGACGTGGTCGAGCTGGTTGATCCGATCGGCCAACATCAATGGATGATGATATGGTAGAGACGAAACCCCAGTGCCGAGACGGATGGATCTGGTCCGCTCCGCCGCCGTTGCAATAAACAGCTCTGGCGAAGCGATAATCTCGAAGCCCGCGGAATGATGTTCTCCGATCCAGGCTTCATTGTAGCCGAGCCTGTCCGCCAGCTGGACCAGCTCGAAGTCGCGCTCCAGCGCCAGCGTTGGGTTTTCATTGGTTGGATGGAATGGTGCAATGAAGAGGCCAAATCGCATATCGCTGGACATGAACTTCGTGCTCCCCTATCAATCCATTTCGCTGCGGACAGTTTTGTTCATCGTGCACGATATAGCTTTGGGGTCAACTGAACTCGTGTCGAACATGCAGGCGCGGTTATCGACCACGAATTTTCTGTATCAGTCCCGATTGACGTGTTCAGCTTCGCGTATCTTCCTACAAAGATCGGCTGTCTGCCAGTGTAATCTCCAGTATCCCATCCGGGCTGCATCTGCCTCGCGGTACTCCGGAATTGTGCCTCAGAGCGTCTTTCAAAACCTGGCTTGAAGTGCATTGAGGCAAATGGGCGAACAAACGAGAGCGGCAAAGGCGTAAATGCCCTTCGGCGGGCGCCATGCGGCAGACTTTGAGTCAGAACCCCCAACCTCGCGGCAGATCCGTGCGACAACATGACACCGGTGCCAGTGAGGAATGTGTTGCTCATATTCACAAGGATGGATATCCCGGCCACCAAGTACTTCGGCCACCAGGACGCGTTGCTATTTCACCGTCCGTACCTCGTACAGGTCCCACACATTCACGGGTGGCCGATAGTCGTGACCACGCTCGACAAGGACGTAGGCACGATAAAGCCGCTCGCACCCCTCGCTGCAAAAGATCTTCCGCTCGCCATCGACGTCGGCGTGGAGGAAGTGCCTGGCGATCAACCGGCCACAGCAACCGCAGTGGACCGTCTGCTGGTCGTACCATCGGGCATCGGTTTCGACCCATTTGGACATTGCCGCCCACCCCGCCCTTCGTGCCGTACGCTCGTTACCTCAAGAACCGATCCCCCTGGATCCATATTCGCGCACTGCCGCTTCCGGAGACACAAACCCCTGACGCAAATCATCCGCGACGAGTTCGTGAGGGCGCTCGAGCGGGTCGCCGTAGCCTCCACCTCCAGCCGAGTTGAGCATGATCTCGTCACCCTCTCTCACAATCACCCTTGTGAATTTTGAATCGGAAACGGTGCCGAAGACCTCCGAGAATGGCCGGAATCTGCTATCACCCTTTCTCTTTATGAATATGCCGCCGCTTGCGCCTGAGTTACCTCCGAAGATCCCGCGCGCCATTGTCTTCGTCCGGTCGAAGAGCGCGCTAACGGTCACCTCCGGCGCCGTGACACGGAAAATCCTGGAGCTCGCCAGTCCACCGCGGAAACGGCCCGGACCGCCAGAGTCACTGCGCAACGCATATCGCTCAACGACGAACGGATATTTCGTCTCCAAGACCTCGACAGGCGTATTCCGGCAGTTGCCATTGTTCGGGCAGAGGACGGCGTTGCCGTCGTGGTCGGCAGTGCCCCCCCATCCGCTGCCTTCGATGTGGTAGTTGGTATAGTAATCGCCGTACTCCGGGTGGAAGCCGCCAAAGAGGAAATTGCAGGCGGTCGCACCTTCCATCGCCTGGACGCGCTCCGGCACTGCGCCTGCCAGAGCCCGCAGGACAACGTTCTGAATGTGCGGATGCGTCTCCGTATTGCCCCCGACCGAGGGCCCCGGATGCTTGACGTTGACGATGGTGCCCGGGCGAGTTACGAGCCGGATCGGACGGTAGCACCCGGAGTTGATCGGAATATCGTCAGAGACCACGTGGAGGAAGCCGCTGTAGCAGGAAGCGGCGGTCACAACAAAGGTCGCATTGATCGGCCCGCGTGCCTGCTCGTCCGAGTCCGACCAATCGCAAATGGCCTCGTCGCCCGTGATCGTCAATCGGAGCCGGATCCAGTACCGCCTGTCTGTAACGCCATCGTCCTCCATGCAGTCCTGGGCAAAATAAATGCCGTCAGGTATCTCAGCGATCTCGGCTCGCATGAAGGTCTCGGAGTAATCGAGGAGTTGATCGGCGCAGGCCGTCAGGAACTTGCCGCCGTATTTCCCCAGAAGTTCCAGGACACGCTGTTCGGCCACATGGAGCGAACCGATCATAGCATGATAGTCACCCCAGCTCGTTTTTGGTGTTCGGTGGTTGGCAAGGATGATTTTCCAGACATCCTTGACGTATTCGCCACGCTCTTTGATCCTGATTGGAGGCAGACGAAGACCTTCCTGATAAACTTCGGTCGCATCAGCAGCGAAGGAACCCGGCGCCATCCCGCCGATCTCGCCGACATGGGCGATGTTTGCGACGAAGCCCCACGGCTTGCCCTGCCAGAACACGGCCTTGACGACCAAGTGCTCGGGCATGTGGCATTGGCCGCGGTACGGATCGTTGTGAATAAATACGTCGTCTGGCCCAAACGCCTCAAGACCGACCTCATCAAGCATCCATTTCATCGCATACTGACAGGAGCCGAGCATCGTCGGGCAAAACTCCGCCTGGCCAATCAGGTCGCCTTCCGTGTTGAACATCATGCAGGAGAAGTCTAGCCCCTCGTTGAAAATCGGCGAGTAACTGGTGCGCATCATCGCCGTCCCCATCTCGCGGCAGATGTTGACGAAGGCATTGTTGACAACACTCAGCGTTACGGAATCGATCCTGTCAATCTTCTGGATCGCCATGGCTTTCTCCCGCAGGCCAAAGACTCCCGCAGACATCTGCGCCCATCAAGCCGAGAGTGGCATGCCCCGTCATATGTGTCACTCTCGTAATGAGATGTCTATGTGAATTACCCCAACCGGGTTGACCTCGATTCGCTGACCGGGGTGGACGAGCGTGGTGGAAACGACCTCCTCGATCACCATCGGGCCTTCGGCCTGGAAGCCAGCCCCGAGATCGTCGCGCTGAACGATCGGACACTCGACCAGTCCATGGCCTTGAAAGTAGACCGGGCGGCTGACCTGACCCACATGGACCTGAGCGTTCTTGGACAATGACGGAAGCGAGGGCGTTGTGGCCTTGCCCGTCGCCTCGACGTTGAAGCGGATCAGCTCGATCGTTTCATTACCTATGGAGTAGCCATAGAACCGTTCGTGCAGCCGGTGGAATGCGCTGAGTGTCTCCTGCAACCGCTCCTGCGTGATGTCGCCATCGGGGACCGCCACATCCTGCTCGTAGTTCTGGCCCCAGTAGCGCATGCTGATGGAGCGTGTCAGTTCCGTCGCGCCGGTGTAACCTTCTGCACGCAACTCGGCGATCACAGAGGCGACCAAGTCCCTGAGGTGGGCATCGACGGTCGCCGCGTCTGTCGAATCGGATCGGAAGTGCTTGCTCCAGACCTTATTCACTTTTGGAGCAGCGATGAGAGCGCCGAAGGCCGAGGTGAGTCCCGGATAAATGGGTACCACCACCCGCGTCATTCCCATCTTCGCAGCGATGTCGCAGGCATGGACCGGTCCCGCGCCGCCAAAAGCGACGAGAGCAAACTCCCGCGGATCGAGTCCCCGGTCAATCGACAGCACGCGGATCGCGTTTGCCATGTTCTCATTGGCAATTTCGAGCACGGCGTGCGCAGTTGAGTTCGCGTCGAGGCCCAACCGCTCGCCGAGCTTTGCCAGCGCCTCCGTGGCTCTGACGAGATTGAGAAGAATTTTGCCGCCAAGGAAGTAGTCCGGATTGAGGCGACCCAAGACGAGGTTGGCGTCCGTGACTGTTACCTCCTCACCGCCCGTGTCGTAGCAAACCGGCCCAGGGTCCGCACCCGCACTCTGCGGCCCGACTCGCAGAAGCCCGCCCTTGTCGATCCAGGCGATGCTGCCGCCCCCGGCACCGATGGTGGTAAGATCAATCGTCGGTGTCGCGACAGGCAGGCCGAACTCGATTTCAAAATTCGTGGAATGACCAATTTTGCCGCCGCGGATCAGCCCCACGTCGCAACTCGTGCCTCCCATGTCGAGGGTAACAAGGTTCTCGAGCCCGGAGAGCTGGCCGAAGAAATGGCCGGCGATGATCCCTCCTGCCAGCCCCGAGAGCAGCAGCCCGATCGGTTCCGCTTCGGCCGACTCCGCCGTGGTTCGCCCGCCGTTCGACTTCATTAGGGCCCATGGCATATGAAGGCACTCCGCCTCCATCGCCGCACGGGTGCTTTTCGTATAGTCCTGTATAATGGGCTTGATGTAGGCGTCAGCGATGACGGTACTCCCGCGCTCGTATTCGCGCCAGATCGGTGCCACCTCGTGCGAGAGCGAGACGGGAATGTCCGGAAATCGTCCTCGAAGAAACGTGCCCACCCGCAACTCGTGGTCCGGATTGACGTACGAGAATAGAAGACAGACTGCAATCGCGACATTCTCCTTCACATACTCCGGCAGCAGCACCTCGATGCGCTGTGCCAGCTCCTGAAGCGCTGATTCCTCGAGCGGGACCAGGACACGACCGTGGAAGTCCAAGCGTTCGGCGAGCCCCAGACAGTTGCGGCGCGCGACAAGAGGCTTCGGCTTCCGCCACTTCAGTGAGAAATGGTGCTTTCGATTCATTCGCTGGATGTACGGGATGTCCTCAAAGCCCTTGGTTGTGACGTAAATGACTTGTGCGCCTCGGCGCTGCAGGAGCGCATTCGTGGCGACCGTCGTGCCGATGCTGACCGCGGCAATCCCATCGGTGGGTACTCCACAGCTTCTAATCGCGTTCATCACTGCATCCGCAGGTCGCCGCGGCGTCGAGGCGGTCTTGGCAATTACGAAATCATTCGTCGCCTCATCGACACCGATCAGATCGGTAAACGTGCCGCCAGTGTCGATCCCAATGTACACCGCCATGCGGGTTCCTCTGCATGCTTCAGTTTGTTAGGTCCGGCGCAATTTCGCGTTGGTATACATCACCAGGCTGCGGCGATAGAACCATCATCAAGTGAGCGCCACGATCTGTCGTCACGTGGCAGTCGTCCAGTATCACCAATGATATGCACTTGATGCGGAGGCTCTCGAGTCCAGCGCCAGAAAACTGCATTGTGATCGGTCTCCGTAGCGCCCGGAGCGAAGCTCGGAACGAGTATGCCAGCCATCCCATCGTTCCACAGCCGGTCTGCCATCTTCCAGCTTGGCGGCACCATGCCGCGATCGGCCATGTCCTCCCATGGACAAGCCAAATCGCCGAAATTGACTCCATTGAGCGCCTGCTGATCCGCATTTCTGAGGTCGACGATGTCAGCGCAATCCACTTCATAGGCGCACATCGTCATTGGCTGGGCCTTGAATGCAAACCCCTGCTGCGCCTCGAGCCAAGCAGCTTCCAGCCGCAGCGACGTGTAGAGCGCCGGCATCCCCGTGCGATTGAACCGTCCCTCATGACGAGCTGCTCCCTCGCCACTTTCCGGTGTGAACGACCATCGGGGATGATGCGTCCGATAGATGATGCCTCGGAATCGGAAACCGCCTGCGTTCAGGCGTAGCCGCCTATCGCAATGCGTCCGAGATGGGCCCTTACTGCCTCGGCCCGGCCCTCCTTGACGAGATCTTCTGCGGTACGGTCTCCGAACGACGGAAGCGGTTGTGCGCGATACCAAGCAAAGGCCTGCGGCACCGAACCTGCCCACGGCAGAATACGGTTGATGATTTCGGCAACGTCGCGGAGCCGGGACTGGGTCGCGTGTGACTTGAGCCGAGCCGTCTTCGAAATCGCCTCACGGCCAAGACCCGCTGCCAGGGCGAGCTCGATCTTCGTGACGTGAAAGCTCGCACTCAGGCGTTCCACGTCAACCAAACCGCCTTCGCTTACCACGTCCGATAGGAAGTTCTCGGCGTCCCTTTGCTGGTGGCTCATGATCTGCCCTCATTTTGGGACAGATAGTGTGACCAACCGGGACTGGTTTCAAGCGGTCATTGCGCTGCGGACGATCGCATCCAGCTTGCGCCGCGTCTTTCGGATGACTTGATCCGGATACGCCATGCAGTGCTCAAGGTCGCTATATTCGAATTCCCGCCGCTCGAGCCCGGTGAGCGGCGGGAGTAGCAGCGGCAGTGCCTGCGGCGCCTCGACGATCCGTGGCGGCCGGCCCCTACCTCACGCCCGGCTCTGGCCGGTAAGGCGGCCGCATGGCCTCGCCGAATGGCGCCATGCCATTCAGCCCGAACAGCCGTCGCTTTGACCGGTGCGTGACCCCGACGACAACGCCTACGGCAACCAACCTCTCCAGCAGGCGGATTGCGTCCCTCACCGCGAAGCCCAGCTCCGCGGCCAGCGAAGTCGCGGTGACCAGGGGTGTGGCGGCTGGGACGTCGATCGCTGTGCTAGCATCCCGACTCGTAAATATCGTCATCATGCGTCGGGACACTCGCTCTTTGTTTTCAGTGGCCTGCTGGCCCCTGAAATGCGAAGGCATTTCAGGGGCAGGACACTAGCATGGGAGTCCCGTCGGCGTCCGGCGTCCGCCGACCGAGCTGCGTACCAGGCGCGCTCGAGGGCGGCCAACAGCTGGCGCCCATCGGCAGCTTCCTCCGCGCGCGCATATAGGAAGGCCGACACCCAGGCATCCGGCTCCCAGTGTGTATCGGGGCGCAGCGCGGCGGAACCAGTGAGCGGCACGGGCAGCTCGAGGAGACGGCGCCGAGCCCAATGACGGATCAGCGCGGCGCGGATCGGCGGGCGAACCCCGCCCGCCTCGAGCCAGGCATGCCATAAGCGGCGACAAGCAGCGGCGTGCCTCGATCGCCGAACCCCGCGAGATGAGCCTCTGCCCGCTTGATCTCCCCGTCTTCATCGAAGTCGGGAGCGGTCGGCCACTGATGCAGGGCGAAGGCGTATCGCCCGACCTCGAAAATCACCCCACGGTTGATGAAGCGCAGGGCACCGTCCAAGCGCAGGCGAAGGCCCTCGAGTAAGGCAGCAAAGTGCCCGGGGTCGGTCCGTTGCCCATCGACAGCAGCCTGGCGGCGAACGGCCTCGAGTCGGGCACGATAGAGGAAGGCTGGGCGGAGCGGGTTGGCCGGCAAGCGCTTCGTCGAGCCGGGCGATCGACGCAGCGGCCTCGGCGAGAGGGCCGGAAAGCGCAGGACTAATCGCTCCTTGCCTGGGCTGAAGAACCCCAAAGGCGTTCCGGTCTGCACTGCGAGGACGGTGATCACGTTGCGATCTCGGTCTCGGACTTGCAGAGATCTAAGGAATGGTATTGCCGTATGTTCGGGCTTCGGGTGATTCAGGAATCCGAAACAGGCATCCTGCCCGGCTTCGGAGAGAGCATGCTGGTGCTGCGGCCGGACCCGGGTCGCATCTCCCACTTTATGTTCGGCATCGACGGGTTCGATGCGGCAAGCCTCGAAGCGCGGCTGAAGGCGGAAGGGCTCGCGCCGCAAAAGGACGACGCGAGCTTCCATGTGCGGGACGCGGACGGGCTTGATGTGCAAGTCGGCGACCGGGCGCTCGGGCTCTCATCCGGAATCGTCGAGAGCGAATTCAGGATGCGGTAGAGGCCGGGCAAGCCCCTGCGATCCTTGTTCCGTTCGCCGAGTCACCTTTCCTACACGGCGTGTTTCTGACGAATGAGCGTGGCGGCACGCTCGCCGATCACCACGCACGGGGCCATGGTATTGCCGGTCGTGACGCGGGGCATGACCGAGCCATCCGCAATACGAAGATTCTCCACGCCATAGACTTTCAGCGAGCCATCGACGACCGACATGGAATCGCGACCCATCTTGGCCGTGCAGGTCTGGTGCCAATAGGGAACAACCGCCATCCGGATGAACTTCTCGAGCTCAGCCCCTCTTAGTTTTCCCGGCATGACCTCGCGTTTCGCAAAGGGGCGAAAGGCCGGCGCATTGCCGATCTCGCGGCAGAGCTGCACGGAGGCGACCAGCGCCTTCATGTCCGCGGGATCGCTCAAGATGTTGGTATCGATATCGAGAGGGTCGGTCGGCTGCGCCCCGGTCAGATGCAGGCTTCCCCGGCTGGCGGGGCGCACGAGCCCGGGCGTGATCGACCATGACCCCGCCGGCGGGTCCAGATG
>Ga0335072_10004572_pt1 | contig 20503 bp, 23 predicted proteins | sample Lox_Sample_21_FD_206725 | JGI IMG/M metagenome (GOLD analysis project Ga0335072, IMG submission 206725) | Soil microbial communities from Loxahatchee National Wildlife Refuge, Florida, United States - Lox_Sample_2.1 | ecosystem: Environmental > Terrestrial > Soil > Wetlands | place: USA...
GTCGATGGTCGAATTCGTGAGTAGGCAGGCGAAGATCGTTCCGCCAGCATCACGGAGTGCCTGGGCAGGAGGTAGCGGATTGCCGTCGGTAGCATCGCCGTCAGAGATGAGCATCATGACTTTTGAAGAGTACTCTTGATCTTGGAAAAGGGGAAGAACAGACCGGAGAGCCTGGCACATTGGAGTCGAGCCATATAAGTAGGGTCCGATGTCATCGAGCAGGCGTTCCCAGTTGATGAATGTAGAGGTTCGCTTTTCAGCTGTTGCCGCTTCTTTTTCTCCACTTTCTCTAAGCATCGACTGAAGTCGTTTGACAAGCTGAACTACGCTGGGTAGCGGCTTCGGAGTGGGCGTGGGAATCGATTTCAATATGGCCAGGGTATCTCCCTTGCCAGCGAGAAGGTCGTCTGCAAAACGGGTGGCTTCTTCCACGCCAGATTCTTCAGCTCCATCAATCATCTGACCTGAAGCCGAATCGGAGGCTATTGCTGAAAATATTCCTATCCCTATTGCTCCAGCGAATCCAACCCCTGGGATGATGGCTGCAGCGGCCATGGCTCCCAACATACCGCCTCCTACCCCGGCGCCAGCTCTGGCGGCTTTTGGCGCCAAGTTTGAAGTTTTGTATTTGCACGCATCAGGAAGTGAGGCAACAACCGCTTCAAGATCTTTGGCGCGGCCAGGAACAGCGAACGACATGAAGTACTTGCCAGCGGACTCGGGCGTCATGCGTTTCTCGACATATTTCTCGCAGTAAGGAGCACCGGCCTTGGAGAGCAATCTGACCAGCGGTCTGTGGCCGTAAACCGTGTACAGTTGCTGGCCATTCGATGGAACCGTCCTGAGGAAAGACTGTGCCTCCGCAGAATAGATGCCATTCGCAGCTAGCAGGCCCGTGGCTTCTTGATACTGCATTCCCGCCGTCCCCTGTTCTTCCGCACGGTCAAGGAGTTCTTGGGTTTTCGTGCGGTGCTCCAGAAATGCTAGCAAGTCGCAGGTTGTAACGTCACGGAGACCAAAGCAGAGGACTGCCGCGTACCTGACAATCTCAGAGTTAGCATTGCCCAATTAGGGACCAAATTTGAGAACTGAAACGATAATGTAAGAGTCCTTTACCGCCAACAACTCGTGAGACAATTGAAAAAGGGGGAACTTGTGCTCGGAGAAATACGCCTACATATCCTACTCCTTCGCTGCACCGATACTATCTTCGGTGAGGCGGCAAATCACGTCGAATACAGTCTGTACGCGCTTGGGTTCAAGTTTGCCAGACCCTTCGTCGGCGTCTCGTGTGTTCGAGCGGAGTTTCAGCGGAGCCTTCATGGAAGCGGAGACATCGAAGGCGACGAAGTGCAGCGTCTTCTTCTGATTTGGGTTGGTGGAATGGTTAGAGGAAGCCATGCTTGTCAAGTGGTCTGGACTGGAAACGACGAAGATTTTGGAATGATGTTGTTAGCACTTGGCGGGTCAAGAGAACAGAAATCTGCATCGTGCTCACGTTTCACTCACCCCTTCTGATGCCGCTTTAACCAACACTCACGCTGAGCGAGGGTGAGTAAACGGTGAGCAGAGGTGAGCTGAAGGTGAGTGGACGGGGTGGGCCTGCCTCGCAATCCACGCGGTCGTCGCGCGAAGCCCAAAATGGCCTCCCTCTATTTTCGGTCGCCTTCTGAAGGCTCTTGTCGTGTCACCGTGGTGGAGCCACTGGTTTCCTACTTAGAGTCTACGGTCCCCACCGCTGCCTGCGAGATGGCCATCGTATTTCGGTCTGCCGGCTGCGCTTGTTTTGCTTGTCGCGTCCTACATCATCGGGGCACCTCTCCTTCCTCCACCTGCCTTGGCTGGTATATTCCGTCCCGCTAGAAAAAGGCACAACCGTGTGTGAAAATGTTCAGGGCACGAGAGCGGTGTAGGAGACGAAGATCTCGATAAAGAAGGAGCTCCTCATTACTTTTCATGACTAACAAGCGTTCTTTTCGTTACAATGCATCGTTCCCAGCCTCTAACGAGCTTCTGCCTGTTAGGACACAGGTCAGGTGAGAGAACAACGTTCGCCAACCAAATGGTCTCATGAAGACTTAGATTCTGTTCTACAGAGCCAGAAGGTGGCTGAATGAGTGATCTAAATAGACAAAATGCTATGAGTCACTAAACGAGTGATAATAGCTAAGAATGATGGTCGTAGCACCTGTGCTACACCATAGATGGTGAAACGCGGATTATTGGCTGAGAGCGATTCTTCTTGACACTGCCTCAGCCTTCTCTGCACACGTCGAGCTCGTGCAAAACATCCAGCTCCGCTTGCTTGGCATTTAGCAGTCAACCGAGAATGAGAAGGTGTTGATAATGCAGCTTCCCTGGCCGATAGTGAAAGCATTGTTGCTGCAGCTTCCATCGCTATACCCAGTGACTATACATAAACCAAGTTAGGACTTTTCTCTCTCAGCTCATTTTGCCAAGTCGCAATTCTTGAACGAAAAGCAGCACCTTTAAAGATGCAAGAATCGGAGAGACTATACTTACCAGAGCACCCATCTTGCACCCCCGTCACCCTGATGCTCTTAGTCCCATCAACCTGGTTGCAACCACCGTTCTGGCCAGGGTTGGTGATGAAGATGGTGTTGACATATTGCCCGCAGTTGTTGTCGGCGAACTGGTCAACGGTGGTCTGCGAGCCGAGAATTGTGACCTCGGCGGTGTGACGGACTGCAGGGGCCATGGTCTTCGTGACGGCGGTGTAGGCCGAGAGGGCGAGAGGGATGATGGACTGTGGGATATGCATTGTGGTAGATTGAGGTTGAGAGGTTGTTGGATTTGGTGGGTGAAAAAGTGAGATTGAGATTTGGTAGGTGCTTCTGGTTTCCCCTGTGCTCGGTGGATGGCGAGAGAAAGATGGAAAGACGAAGGTTGTTTGATGGGTCTTTTATATTGCTCTTGTCGTGCAAATGCAATCGACGAGCTTATTCCGTAAGCTCTCTCATGGTTGTTTCTCTCAGCCGGATGACCGGTCGCAGTAGTCAATTTGGCTAAGCGCTGGATGCATATCAAGTGCTGACGTACCAGATTCGACAGACGGTACTTCCTTCATTTAACATCAGGTGCATTTCATATCCGGCTAGCTGTAGGACAGAGCTGCATGGCGTGGGTCTGACACCACAAGCTTCGAGCTCACCGACAGCCAGCAAGGGTGCCGACGAGAAAGTCCATGCATTTGAATCGACGCACTGTGAAGAATGAATGCCTCTCGAGCTGTGATCCTGGGTCTGGTCAGCTCGATCTGACCTAGAGCGACGCACGACTGTCTAAAAAGTGGAGCTGTCCTTGTCGACGACCATGTACTGCGGCGGTCAGAGGGCGGTGAAAATAGTCTCTTCTGTTTCTTTGGAGGTGGCCTTGCCAATCCAACCCGGTCCCCGACTCACGCAGTGCAATGCAGCGTCCCTTGAGACTGCTGACTTGACACGAATTTGCGGAGAATCACAGACCAGCATTGGCCCAATGTAAGCGGACCTATTCCTGGAGTCAAAGAAGCTATACAGGTGCATTTGATTAGGCCTGCATTTATTCGGTCAGCGAGACGAGTATGTCTGCTAGAATCACGTCAATAGAGTTCTATACCACTTTCCTCGCACGTATTAAAATGGCTGTAGGCAGAAAGTGGTCATGCATGGTCACCAGGCCAAATCCATCCGGTGCCTGAGAAGCTCCATGCCAAGGCTTGTTGTTCGGAGACCAGCTGTATGCATGAGGACCTCAGCCATCCTATTTTCCTGATCTCTTCCAGTCTGCCACAAACATCTTCCCCACTGACCCTACACTCTAAGGGTCTATGCCCACACTGACCCTACGCTCAAGGGGCCCTACGCTCAATGGGCGACACCGTTGATATGCACTACCGGGGGACACAACAAAACCTTCTAAGAGGAATTCTTCTGCTACCGGTCATTTTGCATTAGAATTCTACAGAAGGATTATATTCAGCAGCTCCACTCCACTCTATTTTTAAGCTCTAGTGTCAGGGAACAGTGTCAGCAAAAATGTCAGCAAATGTCAGCAAATGTCAGTAAATGTCAGCAAATGTCAGTAAATGTCAGCAAATGTCAGCGAATGCCAGCGAATGCAGGTGGACGCGTCCAAGTGGTACACCAGGTGTTCAGCACCGGTAGTACCGATAGGAACCGTACAGCTGGTATTCCATGTTGCGAGTAGGCCGCGCTTTGGTTGCTACTCGCCGGTTCGTACAGGTTCAGCTATGCAGAGGTAGCAGAGCAGGGGAAGGCTATCATGCGATGAAGGGCCGCCCCGGGGTTTGCTTTGCAACTCGATGCTCGTGCCATAAATGCGGACACACACGCCTAGCATGTAACTCATATGCGAGGTGCATGAGGTCGACCTGCAGAGAAGTCTATTGTAAGCCTGGGTATCGGCTCTAGTGACACTCAGTGGGAGCCAGTTTTGGATCCCCGTTTGGGGTCCATATTTAGACCAGAACCCAAATTTAGCCTCTAGAATTGATATTTCCGGGCATCATTTCAGTGCACCACTCTTCATAGGGCCACGCTCTTGTAGAGCAATTACGACATTCAGTGGGAGCCAGTTTTGGATTTGTAATGAGGGCCTGAAAGGAGCCGTTGAGGGGCATAATTTTGCAAACCTTGCCATTCTTGTGCCGGTCTCTTCATCAAAATCCTCTGTTCCTCTGTGGCCTCCAAGAAAGGCAGAAGGCGAGAAAGAACAGAGCGCAAGTATCCTGGAGGAGGCGGTAGGACAGCGCTCGTAAAATGAAATGGCGCGGTGACATGGTCTATAATGACGAGGAACAGAGAGACGGAAAGTAGTCATTCGAAAGGACACGCAAGCCTGATTCTCTCTCTGTGGTAGACTTTGGGATGCAGATTATGCAGCCGTGGGAACTCCAGAAAACGCGAGCTGCGAGGTGCTTCGGCTCGAGGGAGGTGGGTACATGTGGTCGCATGGGACTTAGGAGGTCGGCCATCCTGAACAACGTTTGACGCCTTAGCCGGTTAGAGAAGGTGGGCAGCGATGCCGAAACAGAGGATTTCGAGCTCATGAAAAGCGGCAAGGACGGCGAATTTATAGAGTGAAAATGTCAGCCACGGTAAATTATTTCATCGACAGAGCCCAACCGATGCAGATTTCTGTTCTCTTGGCGTTCAGAGCCGATAGCCCTAAAATTTCCGCTCAACTGTTGCAGTTTGCAACCCCATTTGCCAACCACCGCTTTTGTAAGAGCACCTGTGAGCCTGACGATCATGCATTACTTTGATTTTTGGGCGGAAGAGTTAGGGATCGACTGATACGTGGAAGAGGTCCCTACCCATCTAGCAGTCAGAACAGACAACCTCATTCTCACTCCCTTTGATAGCTTGGAAGCTTCCTTAGGCACCCTCCTCGCGTCGCTCACAACGATACCAACCTTTTCCACAGCTCCGACTGTTAGCACTACAACTACTTAGCGCAGATGGCGCCCTCACGTCCTCGCTTGGAAGATGACGGATGGAAGAAAGTAAGATGTGGATTACAAAACACTACTGTTGTTCGCTCTGTGCATTGGCAAGCATAACACAATAGCTGCAAGAGAGGCAGAAGAAGATTCGCTTAGACGGCGACAAGAAGCGAAAGAGCGCGCTGCTGTTGCTTCAAAGTACTCTACAAATGGCAATATTGCACCCACCGCTACAGTGACTACGTCAGAATTAGGTAGTATTCTATCCGACAACGAGCTAGCCGGTTGAATGAACCTGCCGCTACTACACGTGCTGTACAAGGCATGGCGTTTCCAGCTGCTGAGAGGCTCAAGTTTGGGATATTGGGACAGCTGCAATACGTGCGTGACCAGGTTGGAGAAGAAGTGGTAGAAAAGGAGGTGGAGCAGGTGCTGGAGAGAGCTACAGGATCTGCGATGGCTTCGGATATTACGCCAGAATCTGGCGCAGCTGTTGTAAATTCTGCGGAGAATCGAAGGGATGGACAGTCGTAAGCATCATCCAATACTTCTACGACCAATGCAAGGCCACCATGACAGTCGGAAAGAAAGAAGAGTGATGCGCCGCTGAATCTGGATTTGTGGAATGAGGGGTGAAGAAGGAGATGACAATGACTGAAAGCTCTTTCCCAGCCATGATGGCCTTCATACGATACTTACCGGGACGCGACCGAGGTGATTCACGGATTGTCTCTGTCATCGACAAAAACGTATGCTAAACTAAGATTGCTCCTCCGACGCTCGATCATCTTCTGCTCGTGTGCCATCTTGGGTGCCTCCCGTCCGTATTCTCGAACCCTGAATAGCGACACCGGAAGCGGACCCTCGGCAGGGATCACTTCGGCCACATTGACGTCCTCTTCGACAGAAGGGAGCGTTTCGTATGGTTCAGGAAGCGCGGAGGCAACCTGAAGATTGTTAGGTGGGCCGCGCTCCAACGCGTTCCATGACCTGGCGGCGAGCCAGACTTCAACGGCTGGCCAGTTCTCAGGCCACACGTTTTCCATTGACGGGTGGCCACGACACAAACCCAAAGGATCCAACTTATTCTTATGGGCATATGCCCCAGTATATGGACCTTGACGTGAGGCTTGAGGCCCGGGTTTTCAGTTTGAGGACTCCTCCTTTGTCATATCGGAACTCTTCGCCTTTTCGGCGTCGAGTTCGGCTTTCAGCTTGTTGATCTCTGTCATCAAATTGTTGATGCCGAAGGTGTGCTTCCTTGCGGCATGCAAGGCCTTCTTGGACATCGTCGTCTCAGGGCATCACCCCATATCCCGCTCGGCAGTGACCCTTTGCAGTTGTTGGCCAGATTGTTGACCTCGGACTGCAAACGCTTATTTTCAGCCTCTGCTGTCGTGAGACGCGATGTTATCATATTATCGTGCGAGAGTGACGAACTAGTCTTTGGCCTCTTGACATAGTCCGGGTCCCGCTCAAATTCGTATTCGCGCATTCGCTTGAGTGTGCGGCCCCCAGTAAGTCAAAAAAGGACTTGTTGCGTGGAACTCTTATGATCGGGAAAGTCAAGTCGTCTTGAGGTTGCCATAGGAGGTGAAGCTGGTCGTCTAGAGCTTGCCTGCGAAGGCGAAGCTAGCCGCTTGGAGCTTGTCCAAGGAGGAGAAGCTGGTCGTGTTGGTACCTGTTCGTGAGTGGTCATCTCGACATCCTCGCTCTCCTTGGCACTGGCTTTTACAAGAATCTTTTTCCGTAGCTTCTCATCGTAATCCTGGAATACAGGCTTTCCATCGCCGTCCCATACGTAACAGGCGAATTTTCCAGGCCAAAATGATCCCGGACAGCCCTCATAAGACAACGAATCACCCCTTTGGAGCAGGCACTCAACGATTAGTCTGTCTCCGCGATTTTAGCATGCGTGCCTACAGGGCGGTTTGTGATATTGACCACAATTAATGCAAATATTGCATTTTTGGTCGGACTTGCGGTGCCGCTTGCACTTAACGCAGTATGACTGAGGAGCCATCTCATTGGTGACGACGAGTTGCTTGATGTGTGGTTGTGTGAAGAATTGGAACTGAAAAGTTCGAGAACAACTTTACGCTGGACTATGAACTGTCTTGCTAATGCCTCCGAACCTTGGAAGATGGCATTGTAGTATCCGAATAGCATCGGTTTAATTTCCCAGTCCAGATCTACTATCAAACGCTCAAACCCGGCGATCACGCAAACCTGTTTTGAAATGGCCCTCTCCGGTTCGGTAATTCAAATCTTTAAAGGGTTGAGGAATCAATCGCCCTTACAATCCCGTAGCTTGCACCAGCTGCCAGTGCACCAACTAACAGTGTCTGCCAAGCACCGCGAATACCAGCTCTGGTAGTCCGTACGGTGAACCAGTCTTTGATGTAGCCGAACACCAACAGAATTACGGCAGTAATACCAATTGAGACGAAAAGAGCATGTAGGACGGTGTCAATCACAAAGTAAGGGAGCATAGGGATCAGGCCGCCTATGAGCACAATGGTCAGCCCAAATTTAGGGAAAGGGGTCTCGACGACCTAGACATACCGACAAAGTATGATGAGCCCATAGTTGCCGCTGAGATCCACGCACGAGAGTTATTTGGTTTCTCCAATTTCAGCTCAAAATCCATCATAAACTGCCAGTTTCGTAAGCACAGACTTAGAATGCTAGATTCAGTAAAGTCCTTATTCCCTTACCTGTACCCAATTCTCCGGATTGCGTTCCAAGTCCCGAACAACCAGACCGGATGCATCTCGTCCAATCCCATACTTTTCTAAGATCTCGTAAATCTCTTCCTTCTCGTCTTCAGGCTTATTTGCCACTTCGTCTTCCTCACGCTTTCTCTCGGCGATGTACTGGTCCCTGTCCGTCGATGCGGCGAGATAGGCACCGAGACCCATAGAGATGGAGCCACTGAACAGCTCAGCGAGACCGCCACTAATGACAAGTTTAGATGAGCCGAAACTAAATTTCATACACCTTAGCGAAGTGCAATCAACAGTGGTGATGTCCGGCCACATACGACGACAAGCCGGCAGTCAACGCAAAGGGAACGGTCAAGCCGTCAGCAAAGCCAATGATGATGTCCCGGATAACATTGCCAAGTTCGGAATGGTGTTCATAGTGTACTTGTTGGCGCCTTGACCTTGAAGGTCTCAATAGCGGATGGCGTTCTGATGTTGGCTCTGCCATGGTGGTAGACGTCACGAAGGTATCGGACTCCGGATGCGGGGTGATTGGCGTAACAGCAACGGGTGCGGGTGGGACTGCAGCTTCCTGCTAGGAAATACCCTGCTAAAGCGCCAGTGACCTAGGAATTGTAGGCAATCAATATGGGATCGTTACTATGTCTTGTGCTTCCACTGTTTATGGTGAGCAAAAATTGGTCTTATTGCCAAGCATCAACAAGGGTAAGATTCTCACTTCAGATCCTTAATCCAAGCCTCTTTTAGTGTGTTACGATCGGCCTCGCTTTGATACCTGAAACAAATGAAGCACTGCGCTACCTTCCTCAAGAGTCACTGCTACTTCGAAAGTACCTACTACCTATCCTCAGCTCCCCCGTTTCGATACCTTGGAGAAATACCTGAGACACCGTTGCAGTGGGGGCCACTTGCCCGTTAGCCCTTTATGGGCAGGGGAACTGTCTTTTGGCATAGAGATAGCAAGGACAGACATGGCACATAGACCTCAAGAAAGGTTTCTACACAACGAGTCTCTAGGCTTTCTCTTTCCGTCATTGTCATGCTTTCCAAATTGAACGACCAGCCATTTGGCATACCTCTATCCCTTCCACACCATGCCGTGAGGCTACTTCTTCAGCATGATGACTGTATAAAACCACGACGATTGCATAAATGCCTGATGGCTCAAAAGACCAAAGGAAAGGGGGGGGGAGAGAACACATTGAGGAAAAAGCACCTGCTTATTCTAAGCGCTTGCTATGAAAAGATCAGTGCCTTAAGAGCACTCAAAAAGACCAGGCTGAGGATCGTCCTTCGTCAGTGACCCTACTATCGTCCCAGTGATACACAATATATCTGAACATAGTGCCCGACTCAAACCAATGATGGCCTCCCTTCCTCTTACCCACCTGACACGACGAGGAAAGTGGATTACAGGCTATTGTGCCTCTGTAGACTCTTCGTGGGTGATACGAGACCGGACTTCAACCAGCACGCATCACTTGTCGATTATCATTGCACCTAAGCTCAGCACAGACTGCGTCATCCTTGCCCTCTTATTCAGTGCAAATCACGCAAGTTTATCTTCCTCTAGCCTTAGGTATCTCGATTGCTCGAATCCTTCTTTCATACACGAGTCTACTAGGTGGATGCATTACTTCTTAACCGAGTACGCCCTCACAATCCCCCAATTCGAAAGGAACCTTTGAATCTCCGTATTTGGCCGTCCCAAGTTCTCTTGAAGTGTATCTTTCCTGATGAGTCGATCCGAGTACCGTCACCTAAGATCAGCCTATACAGAACCCGTGCTGATGACCACGCCCAACAGAATCTCTTTGCCCTTCTCCGCTCCTCGGGGAACTCCACCGTAGATACTAATCACCAGGCCTAGGTTGACGCCCTCGAAGCCGGAGCGGAAACTGGCCGCCACGATGACCGAATGGCCCTTGCCCATGCCTGGCATAAACGCTAGAACAACATTGTGACAGCCGACTCTTCCCAAGAGTATATGTATTTGGATCACCTGGTGCTTTCCAGTATGTGTAGCCTTCTATGGCTTCGCATAAGCGTCAGAGTAGTCGTGAGAATGGTAGTGAGGTCGTTATAGGCATGCTCGGGTGCAGCACTGAGAGGAGCCTAGCCCAGAAGTGTCAGCCAATATTTGACGTCATTATCGGCGTCTTCATCAGCGCCAAGCTCATTCGACGGGGTAATGTGGGCTAATCGTTGGAGGTTTGTGAGGTCGAGGAATAGGATACAAAGCGGCTTGGTGGATGTCGACGGCAGCCTACAACCGCCCATCGAATGACATCTCAATATCCTTCCAAAGGCTGATAAGAACGCCTTCCGTCAGGCACCCAAGCAGATCGCGAGAGAGAGCCTTGTGTCCAATATCACAAGCAGGTGTCACAGTTTTGACCTCACGCTGAAGCTCTTCATCGTCAACCACCATGCAAAAGTCTACCTCGGAGCCTCTCTGACTTCAATCATGTTTCGTGGGTTGCTTTTGTACGTATACATCAGCACCTCTTTCCAGTTGTGCAGCCGCGTCAGGCGCCCGTGTTTTAGAATGTCCTCCAACGTCGATACTCGTCGGTTGTAGTGGTTGTTGTCATAACTCGTAAGGCGTGTAGGAGTCTTGAATCTGTGAGGCTCAATTAGACGGCAGGTCCATTATCTTTGACAACTGTTCGTATGAGCTCGTGCATTGCGTCGCCCTTTGTGCCTTATCTCTTTCATGGTTGAGGCGCACAAGGATCTCGGGATGGAGTCACGGGAGATTCGAAAAAGACAAAGTTGGCAGGTGAGTGGCCACGATTCATAGGACAACAAAATAGCTCCAGTATACACAGTTTTTGGCATCATCAACGTCCCGGTGGGTTTGGATCTGGTTCACATAATTCTCATGCCGGCGCATCATCTTCATTTGCCTTGAAATACGTCCCTGGGCACGATCAGCGGAGCAATCTCTAGTCATTTCGAGAATGGTTCGTCGGAGGAAACATGCGTAGCTTTCTCATTACTTCGTCTGTGTAGTAGGCGAACGATAGTTGGCTGTAAGATGGGCGTACAAATATGGCGAAAAGACCGCATGATACAGATGACGCAGACTGCGTTTGCGGCGCCGATCTCGATCTTAGCTCTTTACTTTTCCCATAAGGGGTCCGTGCGCGGGTCAAATGCGGGGGCGATCAGCGACTCCATTTTCATGGCAACCCGAAGCGTCAAGCAGGGCTTCTCACCTATAACGAGCCTTGGAGAGCCCCCGGCGATCCAGCATGCTCTCGCGATGAATTGCAAATTGCAGGGATCTTTCAAAGTCTTCAAACTCCAGTTCCGAACCCCCTCCTTCCGTGTTCTGTTAAAGCTCTGAAAGCTGTCATGTGCACTTCTCATCTAAAAGAACACTGTTAGAGCTGACCACTCAAGTCTAGACAAACAACACTGCGATATTTTGTACTATTGCACGTATCATCTCCTAAAATGGCTGCAAGACCTCTTCTAGTTGCCGCGAAATCAGTAACCAGCTCGCCACGTCAACTGCAAGCCCTCTTTCGAGTCACTAATCGACTCGCACCAGTCTTGACGACAGTTGCCTCCCCAGTCAGACGATCTAGAAGTCTGCATGCTACATCCTTCAAAGCAGTCAATGCAACTTCCACCTCCACCAGCTCAGACCAGAGACCCTCCTCTACCCCTTCCAGCCAAACACCTTCCCCAGCTGCACTAGAGTTTGATACCAAACATGCTGCGTTTCTCGGCGAAGCAGACTCCAACGACGCCTTTGAGGCCAATCAGGAGATTAATCCATCACTGCAAGAGGCCCTTGACCCGACACACGCCGCATTCCTGGGCGAGGCCGATAGCGATGACGGCTTCGAAAGCCACCGGGACGCTCACGGGCGTGTCGAGGCCGTGGACGCATCACAGTCGGCGTATTTGGGGGAGGCAGACGGAGATGACGGGTTTGAGAGTCACAAAATACTGAATCCTACAGATCATGGCCCGCTAGATCCGAGTTCGAGTGCGTTTCACGGGCAGCCCGGGGAACATGATATGGATGAAGAGGAACACAAAGGGCGCTAAACAGTGGTCTCAACAGGCCGTACAACACAGGCCGAGGGGTATAGGCCTGGCCTGGTCGGGCCTGGCCTGGTTAGAAACACGTACACCTTCCCAATTAGGAAGGTGGTAGTCCGCAGGGAAGAAAGATCAGGGTTCTTCGACTATACTAGGTTCTGTAGTATGTACAAATGGTTGGCTGTTGAAGCTAGTACTATACCTCACTGCCGCAAGGCTGTTGAAGCCCTCGGCGTCGCTCCATACTAGACATCCTGCTGTTGGATAAGGCCTTGAGCCCACCAGGCTTTTAGGCACTCGGTTGCCTCGATAATGTCATCTGCCAGGGCATTTCTCTCCGGTGTCAGCCACTTTCAGGTATCTGCGATTGTCGAAAATCTCGATTGGCAAGCCTTCTGTCCGGGCTCTGGGGGTATTGTCGAAGCCCGGGGGTATTAGGTCTCGATCGGCGAGGGTCTCGGTACCCATAGCACTGCTAAGGCCATCGTCGACCTCCATTCCGGTATACAATTCGTCAGAATCGGCCATCTTTGCGGTACGATCACAATTCTAAGAGATGGGGCCAAAATTTACATTCAGGGGCCCCGTGGCTACGATCCATACCTATTAGAGCAAGATCTATACTGTTCTGGGCATTAGGGCGCGCCACACAGGCCGTCATGCCAGGCCTACCCCCCTAGGCCTGTACGTAATGTACGCCCAGGCCGTACAAAGTGTACGTCCTGTTGAGACCACTGGCGCTAAAACGATTGAAAGAGAGCAAGACGGAGTATAATGAAGTCAAATGGACTTTCAAACATTATCTCCTCCCTATAGCCTCTGATCTACGGTAAGACTGAGTCTTGGAGAAGCTTCATTAGCCCGATGTTGTATCAAGGATAAGGAAACAGGAAGGAAGAGCATGCCTGCCAGTGAATTAGCCAAATATTTTTCCGCATTGAGGTTGCATGAGCCTCACAAAACACATGAGCCATAGCCGGCAACCGGACCAGCCCGTGACGAGATCTGCCGTCCCGTCTTGATATCGTGGGGATGTAGATAGATCAATATAGTTCTAGCAGGTTATTCTGTCTGCTCAGTGAGATGAACCACCCAACCTTCTTCTCTCGAAGCCGCGAAAGGGAGTGCCAGGTCAAGACCGAGTCCAGACCAAGTGGAGCGGCGGAATTAAAAGTCCCCAAAGCACCGCCCCGGACTTGAAAGTTTTAGAGGATGTTGTGAAGAAACATAGGTCTGAGGACGTGACTGGTGCTAGGACGGATTAAGTAGCTGTTGAGAATGGTCAGCAGCACCCAGTCAAACCTAGATGATCTGTGACGTTGGAAGGGGGTGATGGAATTAAGGAGAACCGTGCCAACAGGTCAATTGAACGAAATTGAGTGACGTGAAGCTTTTTGTTGTGAATAGGCCGCTTTTTCGATTGCTATTCGCAGGTTTGTATGGTCGCACTTTCGTATAGTTCAGCTATACAGAGGTAGCTGAGAGTTCAGCTGGGCAAGTCCCAGGGGGCAAGGTGGTCTCAGGCAGCAAGGCGGCCTCAGGCAGAAAGGTAGGTCGAAGGTACATATAAGCATCCTTTTCTGTCAGTTATCTATGTCAAGTCCTCTTCACCGACCTAGTAGCGTTCCAAGGGCGACTGATTCAGACCTTGAGTTTCGATGTAGAGTACGCCAGTTAGACTGTAAACACGCGAGCTGGAGAACCTGCTAGGATGGTTCTGAATGTCATTCGGTATGCATATCTGACTTTGCTTTGTATGGGGTAGTCTTGCTTTCCTCTCCGCTTCGGTCATCCAAGCCTCCTCCTCATTCATTACCTTCACTTTCTTAGGCCTCTGGTTCCTGTGTCTTGCTCTGGTTCCAAGTAAACGCGTTAGACCAGCATTTACTGCTCTAGATAAGGCTACACAAGCTCAAGTTTGGGTTTGCGTAGCTGGTTGTCACTAACAAAGCTGGAAGAGGTTCTTGGAGGTTTCCAGAAAAGACATTCGCCGAGCAGCAGTATGACTTCAACAGATTACGCAGCTCCTTGCGCGGCCAGCGGCGTCCTATAGAGCCCCCAATCGTAGAAGTGCGGGATTAATTGTTCAGGTTGTTGGCTGCAAAACAATTTTCTGCCTTAGGTATCTTGCATGGCGTTGAGAAGGGATTCCTAAGTCCGAGGTCGTGTGATCGACGGCCAATCACGCAGCGAGGACCTTCACCTTAGAGATTGGCGGAGCGTGTAGGGACGGATTCGGCTTAGGACTGCCATTGTATCCCACTTGGCCGCCGCAGCTGGTCGTGAACAGAGAGTCTCACACTGGACAAGTCGAGGTCCGTCGAATTAGTGCAGAACAGGAAGTGCAAGAAGGCGTCAGCCGGATGTCTGAAGATACTCGCCGAAATTTTGGTATCTGAAGGCAGACTCCCATTATTTAAAGGCATATCTGACCTCGGTTCAAGGACGTTGTTCCGGGATTTTGGTTTCTTGTTGGGAGTAAGGAGGGGCTTCTACTAATGCCGCGACGCCAGTTGAGTGGAAAGCTCTTTCAACTCCCTTGTCCGACGTTTAACAAGGAATCCCCAGACTCCGGTATCAGTATCAGAGGTTAACCGCCTGCCTCGTGGACTAACCCTTTCGGTATGGCGACCCCGTGACCGCCTCGCCAGCCGTCGCGTCCAGCATGGCGTCGAACCCGGCCTTATCTGCTAACTCGATCCTACACTAGGTATAAAGACGCACTCGTCCCCCCGCTGCTTTTCTAACAACTCTCTCCTTCCCTTTTTCCCCCCTCACTTTTCAGCTTCCTGCACCCGGTCGTGCCTCAGGCCGCACCGAGCTCCACTTACTCCCTGCGGCCCCCCTCTCCCACAGAACTGAAACGACGCGGCCAGTGGGAAAAATGCCACAGCGTGACCGGCTGGCTCTTATTTGCTCGACGCCTCAGCAGCATTGTCTCCTCGACCCTCTGGCTTGTGCGTCGACACTTGCGCAATGATGCTGGTGAAGCGCCCGGCGTTCCAGCAGGTCGCCGGTGCCTTGGTCACGGACGAAGGATACCAGGTGGGAAGGCACGCCCTTCCCAAAGAGTTGACCGCAGCATGAATGGCATTGGATGATGAACATGAAAATTTCTGGGTCGCCTTGCGCGAGACAACAAGATATATGCTGGGCGAGTTCACGAACATAACGTGGTGATAGCATGCTTGCCAGCGGGAACATAAGGCACCAGTTTCGCTGCGACAGTGGCGTGACTAAAGTTTGCTTATGGGTTGATTTCTAATCTATCGGAAGCACTGAAGCACTGATATCACTGATGGAGTATAAAGGGACTGTGAGACCAATGGTGATGGGCGGGACCGGTGGACTTGCATATTGTTGAGACATCTAAAAATGTTTCGGCCCTAGCAGCTTCACGACCGCTTCGTGCCCTTCCCCTGCCGCCCACGGCAGTGGCGTCTGGCCACCACTGTCCGTCGAGTTGGCTGCGACGTCGTCCTGCTCGAGCAGCAGCTTCACAACCGCTGCGTGGCTGCTTCCGAATTGAACCAAAGTCCAGGACTTCAGGAAAGCATATAAGAATGCGCAAGTCCCTCAACATCATTGCAATCCTTCAACGGCAACAGCCAAGATCATTTCTCGAAACAGCCTCGTTGCATACACTCACGCAGACATCATGTGTCCGATACCACCAACTGATGTATACGAAAGTATTGCAGAGAACGCCAAAGCACCACAGAACCTGCGAGATGCTGCCCTGTTCCAGCTGAAGCAAATACCATCCAAAGTGCTGTGGGGAAGGTGGCAAGCATGGTGGAAATTCCGTCAGACAGGAAACACTGATTTCACTTGTTCTATCTATTCGCTGATGAACAAGACTACTTGAGAAGATCTTAAGGTGGAAGAGGGTGACCCCTCTGTTACTAATCCTAAAGAGGTTGTGCATTTCCCGAGTATCAAGGTTCAGGACACCGATGGCTTCATCGCAATGAACCCTGATGGGACTGTCCTCCAGGACAAAGCACGATAGTTGACCTTCGACGGCTTCCGAGCCACTTATGACTTCTACAAGAACGCCTTCGGCCGGAATTCCATCGACAACCATGGCATGGAGATTCGTGCTAGCATCCACTTCATGCGGGGCCTCGAGAACGCGTTCTGGAGCGGCAGGAAGCAACAAATGATCTTCGGAGATGGCGGGCGCTTCGATGGCCGTGGCTGGCTTATGCCAACCGAGGCGGAACTGGGAGGCCATCGGGGGATCGGAACCCTCTCCAACTGGCTCGACAACTACGACCTAGACACGATTAGCCACGAGCTGACCCACGGCGTGGTCGGACTCACAGCCAAACTTGGCGACAAGCAGTGGGATATTGGACAGACCGAAAAGGACAAGGACGGAAACTGGACCAACGCCCGATCCAAGGCTCTGTATAGCGAAGCCGCCACCTTGAACGAGCATATCGCAGACTGCTTCAGCGTCATGCTCAAACATTACGTCCACAACCCCACAGCCGAAACGGGCAGCTGGGACTTCTCTCCAAACGTGTGGTCTCAAATGGCCATGGACGCCAACGGCTGGACTGAGAACTACGGTCGGAAGTTCAGAGTTCCCGACGACATCTCGAAGTCACAAGACGATGGCCCCAAGTATTGGGACAAACGTGAGGACTTCTCCAACGGAAAGCGGTACGGTCTGGATTCTCATATCAACGGTGGCATCGCGAGTCATACGTTCTACCTTGCCGCGCTTGACTTCAAGGGCAACACTTGGGAAGGAGTAGGAAAAGTCTGGTATAATGCTCTGACTGATGAGGAGTTCAAAAAGCCCGAGAACCAGACGTTCGTGGGCTAGAAGGCGCTTACGCTTAAGCATGCCAAGGGTCTTTTTGGCACTGACAGCATGAACAAGCTGAAGGCTGCCTGGGAGAAAGTTGGGTTGTGAAGGTACTTTATGACTTAACATGCAGGAAAACAAACGAACAAGTCACTGTACGCAAGGGCACGTAGCCATCGCGATCAGCGATATCGTATAGCACATCTCATATTCCTCATGGTCTCATAGCATCCTATCACGTATCAGGATTCTTCTTACCATCAAGTCATCAAACCCGGCCATCAATCAATCTTGGAAACTAACGCACTCTCCCCATTTTCATCTTGCCCTATCGCTATACAGGTCGCCGCTCAGATGCTGATGAAGAAACTCTTTCCCCCCTCCCTGGGCTCAACCGTGGCCCCCTTCAGAATCGGATCTCCCACCTCAATCCTAGTCTTCTCCAGCGTCGTGATTCCTTAGACTCAACATGCCTCGAGGAGATCATGTCCATGTGTCGACTTGAGTCATCCATAGTGGGAGTCCAGGCACGATGAAGTGTCGACCCATAGCGTTCCCTTTCTACCGTCCGTGGCGGACGGCACCTGATTCCGGGTACAGATGATTCAGTGCGGGAGTTCGAAGCTTACTTCAGATATTTTGCATGGTCGATTGGGGTTTTGTTTTGGGCAGGATCAGTGCATAATCCGAAGCAATTCGCAAGCCAGACTGTTGGCGACATTGGCGACATGGCTCGCTGCATGGCTGAGAGTCGACATGAGCCGCGAAGCAAGGTCGTGTAGAAACTTCAGGGCCGATTCCAAAGCAGCTCAAAAGGAGAAATTTAGCACGCGATGGAGTTGTGGTACTCCAGTTCTGATCCCGAGCCTTCCCAATCGAGCCAGTGGCCAACCTGACAACGGTTGAATGGTCTCCGGAAGCGCGCCGCTATCGCTAGCAGCAATGGAAGGGCACGAAGCGACTGTGAAGCTACTGCTTGAGCGGGACGACGTCACAGCCGACTTAAAGGACAAGGACGGCTAGACGCCGCTATCGTGGGCGGGTTTAGGAGGGCATGAAGCGGTGGTAAGACTGCTGGTCGGGCGGGACGATGTCACAGCCGACTCTAAGGCCAGAGATAGCTAGACGCCGCTGTGGTACGCGGCATGGGGAAGGCACGAAGCGATCGTGAAGCTACGGTTAAGTGGGATAACGTCGCAGCCGACTCAAAGGATATACGTGGTCAGACGTCGCTATCGTGGCAGAGCAAGGGTTTGGAACACAAAATTAGTGGCTGTTTTCACGATAACCTCCTCAAGCTTTCAAATCTGGAGAGAGATAGACATTCGAAGCCAGAAGTCTCCATCCACTGAATCCCTCTTCCCCCCAAACCTTGAGGACCACACAATTTGAGAATGCATTTCAATCGCAAACCCCATGCTCAGTAAGATTTACAGAACTGGAGCGCTGGCTCAACCTGTAGTCCTATTTCTCTGAAAGGTATCCAAAAGGCCTCGATACCTCTATAACGTAGTTCCCTACTTAATGATCGGTCCCGTTCGATACCTGCTTTTTTACCCGCCGGAAAGGAGGGCATTTTATTTCTGAGTACGAGGTTAGTTAATCCCGGGCGGGAGAAAAGAAAGTTTAGTGGCGGCCTTGCCTGTAAATCGGCCTTGACGGGCATAGTCTAGGGGCAAAGTTAGGGCTCTGAAGTAAGATGCACGGTCTCTTATCGTTATCCTGGGGCGAAAATTCAATTGCTCGTCATTCTAGGGTATCCAGCTCTGACATTCAGGATATCCAATCGCTTTTGACGCTCCATAGTCCTCCATCCCCTGAAGCTGGCCTAGGTTTGGCTTGATCATGGCAGACAGCACTGCGCCTGCGTCAAAGGTGTCGGTGTTGTTCGTCTGCCTCGGAAACATCTGTATACTCCGAAACCCCCTCTTCATGATGAACATACTCATGAGATGTTGCAGGTCGCTCGCCAATGGCTGAAGGTGTTTTCCGCTCTCTAGCCGGTTCTCATCCTCGTCTTGGATCCATCGATTCTGCCGGAACCGGTGCCTACCACATCTTAGAGCCTCCGGACTATCGCACAATCGACACGCTGCGAAAACACGGCATTCGCAATTACGATCACGGCGCTCGGAAAATACAAGATAAAGACTTCCGGACCTTCGACTACATTCTTGCTATGGACGCTTCCAATCTACGAGACCTACAAAGATTGCAAAAGAGAGTTGACTCGGCGGGTGAGAAGAGTAAAGCGAAAGTCATGTTGTTTGGCGAGTTTAGTGGGAAGTCCAAAGCAGAGCAAGTTGGAGACCCATATTACGGCGAGGATAACGGTTTCGAAGAGGTCTATGAGCAGGTGTCAAGGTTCTCAAAGAATTTTCTCCAAGAGGTTGTGGATAAGGCGCCGACGGCGACACAGACTTGAACCCATTTTCAGTTGAATGTGGTTCCATTCGTGCTTCTTCGGCTTACCGAGGAAAGTTCCCGAGCCAGGCATTGCCTACACCAGACGCTTACTATTCCTAAGATTCGACACGGACACCGTGCGTTACAAGGGCGTATCACGGATTGTTCCTAGTTGACCGAAGATTTGCGGATGGTAGGCCAAAAAGGACCCAGCGTTTACAGCAAAGCTCCCTCAAACGACGATTGCAGATCCGTACACATTTGTTACGAGAAGAGTGTACTAGACAGCAACGTGCGGTAGATCGTTCAAGATGGCACTCTGATGGGAGGACAAAGACAAGCTCTGTAACGACAACCCGTGCACAGAATGATGGGAACCGAGCCTGATGCGGTTGTCTTGATAGTCCGACGGTCTCCGTTTCATCATACCCACCTAGATAATGCAATGAAGATGCAGTATCAGAATTTAGATGCCTTGCATGTTGGATCACCGGCTTGAGGTGAGCAACTGAGGTGCTGGTCAGGACGATGTTGCTTGGGCAAACACTCCCAAAAATGTCAATGGATGTGAGATCTAACGCCAACGAACCACCTATTCATACGATCGGTTCTGCGGGTGGCCAAGTCCAGTTCACTGAACGCTACACAGAAATCGCCTATGGTAGCCTTCCGACTTAGTCGAGTGTCTTCCCTATATGGCACTTTATCGCCTATCAGCAAAAGCTCGAAGTGTGCCGAGCGACTGTTTTCAGGCTCACTCGCTGAGGCGACGATTCGCTCTTGGCTTTTGGAATCGTTGGCAACATTCGTCAAAGTTTCTATCCACCGATGTAGACTTGAGTTGGACTTGCATTGGGTGCTTCATGTCTCTGTTGACAGTTCTAGTTATCCTCGTCTCTGAGGTACTCAAGTTCAATGCTAGTTGAGGTAAGCGGTCGGGTCTCAGCACTACGATATTGGGTTCTGGATTTCACAAGCACGGTCACCCTAATCTGGAACAACTGCAAGTCGTGTGGGGGATTGGGT
>Ga0335072_10004573_pt1 | contig 20501 bp, 20 predicted proteins | sample Lox_Sample_21_FD_206725 | JGI IMG/M metagenome (GOLD analysis project Ga0335072, IMG submission 206725) | Soil microbial communities from Loxahatchee National Wildlife Refuge, Florida, United States - Lox_Sample_2.1 | ecosystem: Environmental > Terrestrial > Soil > Wetlands | place: USA...
TTTGTTTGGCGCTGGCATCGGATGTGGCGCCCTTGTGTTGGTGATGCCAGCTTTCGGAGGCTCTGGATCGGTAGCGATTGCAGCAGCATTCGGGATAATGGCGGCGTTCCTTTTTGGATCAAGGGGAACGGCCAGGGCCAGCATCTTGAGAGTCTTGGTATGCAGCGGAATCGTTGCGCTGGCTTTCGATGCGAATGGCTTACTGCCGATTACTGTCACGCCGGCAAAAGGCAAACCCTCTTCCAGGCCTTTGTTCACAGCGTGGAATACATTTTCTCGAATTGATGTGTTTGAAACACCACCGCAGCCGGAACAGCATATACCCGCGATCCGACGCATTGTTTACGACTCCGGAACAGCAGTCACGTCGATGCATGATATGCGGATCGGCGTGCGCGAGTACTTAAGCCGTCACAGGGAGGATGCCGACTACCGTAGCGGTATCGCATACGTGGGTAAACGGAACCCAAAAGTCCTCATCATTGGAAGCGGTGGCGGCGCCCAGGTGCTCGATGCGCTGCATTTTGGGGCAGCCGAAATCACCGCCGTTGACGTCAATCCCATAATCAACGAATTGGTGCAGCATCGCATGAACGACTTCTGGGGCGGATTGTTTACTCAGTCGGAGGTTCACCTTGTCACAGCTGAAGGGCGAAGCTTCGTTCGACGCTCGCATGAGAAGTTCGATGCGATCATTTCGGTCCATACGATTAGCAACGCTGCGATTGCCTCGGGAGCACTTGCGCTTTCTGAAGACTACGTGTTGACCCGCGAAGCATTCGAAGACTACCTGGACCATCTTTCCCCGGACGGCGTGATCTATTTTACGCGTCCCGAACCCCAGATCGCTCGACTCTTTGCCACGGCCCGTGAAGCTCTGGCAAGCCGTGGCGTACAGGACTTTCCTGCGCACTTCTATGCATTTCGGATCCCGCCGGGTGAACTTGAAAGGAAGCGGTTCGGATCCAATAGGCCATCTTTCAGAGCCGGACTCCTGGTAAAGAAATCGGCATTTACGAGAGACGAGATTCTTCAAATCGAGGTTTTGCTGGGAGTAGCGGGACGGTGGAACGAAGAACCTGTGCCTGCTGCAGAAGTGCTCTATTCTCCTTTTCAAACAAACGGAAAGAACATTTACCGAACGTTGCTTACTACCTCCGATTTGCCGGCTGTCTACCGATCAGAGACACAACAGCTCATGCCCGCCACCGATGATCGCCCCTTCTTCAATCATCAGACCCGCTGGTCGAGCATCAGTGCAGGATTGGTTCGAGAGTTGTTTGCGGAAGGGCTTTTGGGCGGATTGGCTCTGGGGGACCGGCCGATAACGGAGATTTGCCTGCTGGTCCTGTTGGTTCAGAGTGTGGTGATTTCGGCGGTCCTGATCCTGTTGCCGTTGCGTCGGTTTTCCCGGGCAGGACTGCACGCAACCGGTAGCTGGCGCTTTCTGATCTATTTCGCTGGCCTCGGCTTCGGCTTCATCTCCATTGAAATGGCGCTACTCAGCCAATTCACGCTTTTCCTCGGACAGCCCGTTTACACCTATGCAGTTGTTCTTGCCAGCCTGCTGATTTGTACCGGCATTGGCTCCTATGTGGCCGGGCGTTTCGAAGTCGAACCACGTCGGATGATTGCACGAATCATTCCCCTCATCGTGCTCGCACTGATTGCGACCGCCTTCGCAACGCCTCTGGTATTCTCAGCGGCTCTTGGTTGGCCGTTGCCACTTCGCATCCTTCTTGCGATCGTGATTTTGATGCCGCTGGGTGTGTTGCTGGGAGTGCCCTTTCCTACTGGAATGGGTTTGGTCTCGTTAGAAAATCCGGCACTGATCCCCTGGGGGTGGGGAGTCAATGGCTTTTTCACTGTCATAGGGACGGTGATCGCTCTGCTTCTTGGAATGACGTGGGGCTTCAAAGTCGTTCTTGTGGTAGGAGGATGCAGCTATCTGATGGCGCTAGTTGCCACGACCCAGGTACAGAATCGCGCCAAACAAGCGTCTACCGGGATCTGTGAAATGCAATTGATAAGCGAGCGACCGTTGACTGGAGATTTGACGTGAAGCCCTGTACGCATCTGGGGTTGCTTAATCGACTCCGAGCACACCAATCCAATGAAGTGATAAGCGGGGAGGAATCGTGTTGCTTCGCTACTGTGTAAGAATCTCCGCAGTTCCATCTGTCCTCTGGGCACTTTCCCCGGCGTGGCTGTTGTCTCAGACGGAACTTGCATCGCTCGTGGGGACTGTTCGCGACCCTCAAGGCGCTTCGATTCCTGGCGCGGCTGTCAAGGCCACACGCCTCGAGACTGGTGTCGTCACAACTTCTGTCACAAATGGAGCGGGGTTTTATGTCTTCCCAGGTTTGCAGCCCGGACATTATCGCATTACGGTGACCAAGACGGGTTTCAAGGAAGAGGTCGCTGAAGGTTTACTGCTTGCAGTCCAGGAGAGGCGGGAACAGAATTTCTCGCTCACCGTCGGCTCAGTGTCGGAAACAGTTAACGTCGATGCCAGCACGCCGATGATCAACGCACAGGACGCCAGCGTCAACACGGCAATAGATCGCCAGTTCGCGGAAAACCTACCGCTGAACGGTAGAAGCTTCCAGACCCTTATCGATCTAACTCCTGGCGTGGTCGTGACATCGTCAAACGGGGCCGATACAGGACAATTCAGCGTGAACGGCCAGCGCGCGGTCTCCAACTCCTTGACGGTTGATGGAGTGAGCGCAAACGTCGGTAGCAGCGCATTCTTCGGAGGAAATCAGGCTTCAGGCACTATCGGAACCACGAGTGTCCTCGGCGGCACAAACAGCTTGGTTTCCGTTGACGCAATGCAGGAGTTCCGCATTCAAACGTCCACTTTTGCGCCGGAGTTTGGCCGAACTCCTGGCGCCCAGATCTCCGTTGTCACACGATCCGGCACCAACGAGTTTCACGGCGAAGTCTTCCAGTACTTACGGGACGATGATTTGGACGCAAACAACTGGTTCAATGGTGTCAACATTCTGAATCCGACTCCGATCCCCAAGCCGGAAGAACGCCAAAACGACTTCGGGGGGACGTTCAGCGGTCCGCTGATGCCCGGAATACGAACACACCCTCGATCGCACGCTATCAACGCCCGCAGCATGGAGTTGCTGCGAAGAGTCCCCGGTCTTGAAGAAGAGCTGATGAGCGTGTGCCACGTCTCCTCCGCGCCTCCAAGAGTCATTCTGGCTGAACCGTCACCGGTCCTCCGGCAAAGACGATGCTGACTCTCGGCGGTCCAAAGGACCTCGCCCCTGCCCGGCTATGCACCGCGGGTCAAGACCGCGTCGAAGCGGTTCTGCACCGGCACGCCGTCCGCCTCGGTGCTAGCGTCTTGTTCGATGCCGAGTTCATCCACCATAACGACAACCCAGCCTTTACGTCACCGCCAGAGAACTGCCCTTTCGCTCCACCGGACTCGATTGCTGTCGGGGGCGACCTCGTCGGGGTCTTACCCTGCGGCGCAGCAGCCTTGTCGGCCCTCGTCAGTCGTCCGGCGGTTTATTCGCAGACGCTGGCTCAGTGGCGAATCGATCGCGGGCGCTCGAATCACAAGCGCGGACCTCCTACAGCCTGAAATCTTTCCCTCAGCCATAAGACAAGAAGCCGCTTTCCCCGCCAAGGCGCGCGGAAGCCCACTATTTTCCGCCAATTGCGTGAGAGATAAAGAAAGGGATAAAAATGATTGCGAACTGCGCAACAACGCCACCCTCGGGGCGAACAACGGTCAGGACATGGAAGATCCTCCTGATCGCAACCATGACCTGTTTGACTTTCGTCGCTGCTTCTAACTTGCCGGGACAAATTGTGGCTTCGACCCAGGTCTCCGGACATATCCTGGACGCCGCCGCGTTGCCGGTCAGTTCTGCCGACGTGAACCTCCGCGGCAAACAAGTTACCGCTTCCTTCCACACGACTACGGATAAATCGGGATTGTTCGTCTTTTCAGGCGTTCCGAACGGCTCCTACGAACTCACTTCGATAGTGCCGGGATTCGCTCCGGCGGCCGAGCCGGTCGAAGTCCATGGCGCGGTTTCGATCGATCTGAAGCTGTTGGTTGGACGCTCGGAGCAAAATGCCACGGTCACTGCCACGCGGACGGCAGAGGCACTCGATAAAGTCCCTGCGGCGGTCAGCGTCGTGGAAGCTGAGGACTTCAATCAACGACAGGCCTATGAACTCTCGGACGTCTTGCAGAAGCTGCCGAACGTTGAATTGACCGGCGGCCCTCGGCCAAACGGTCAGATTCTCGCTCTGCGGGGATACACGGGGAGCGAGCTTACCCAACTCGTCGACGGTGCCCGGGTCGATTTCACCAATACAATTCTGTCCTCGTTGTATGTCGATCCCGAGCTGCTCAAGCAGATCGAGATCGTGCGGGGATCGACGTCGTCTCTCTATGGAAGCGGCGGCCTTGGGGGTGCTATCGCGGTCCGAACCAAGGATGCCAGGGACCTTCTGGAGCCGGGGGAGACAGTCGGCGGTTATATCAAGTCGGGATATGCATCCGCTTCCACGCTCCAGCGCTACTACGGCGCGGCCTACGGCAAAACCAAGCATCTGGACGACCTATTCAGCTTTGGATATGTGGACAGCCAGAATATTCGGCAGGGTGGTGGAACCTACGTTAGCCCCGATCATTTCCATGACTTCAGCAGCCTCCTGAATGTGGGAGACCAGATCGACGCGCGTACGCGCTTGCAGGCAAGCAATCTCTTCTATCAGAGCCGCGACTTCGCTCCGAACAATCCGGAGGCGAATGCGACGTTTCCCTACATCCAGAACAATCATGTGCAGCAGGACGAAGCCACCGTTCGCCTGGATCGTGCCAAGCCGGACGGCAGCCAGGGCCTGTCTCTGGTTGCATACAAAACCTCCACAAAATGGCGCGCGGATGCGAACCCCGGGATTTCGGGCGCAGTCCCAACCAGCAGCCTTCTGGCAACGTGGGGAGGAAGCGCTCAAAACATCTCCCATTTCGGAGCAGGCATCTGGGGCAAACACACCCTGGCCTATGGCCTCGATTACTACATCGATCAAGAAGGCGCGCTGACCTCGGGAGCGCCGAATGGGGTTACTCCGAACGGCACCCAAGGGGTTCTGGGCTTGTTCGCTCAGGATGAAATCGCACTCGGCTCGCGCTGGGGTGTGATCGCTGGCCTCCGCTTCGACCGGTACGCGACATCGGCACAAGGACAAGCGAATGGGCAGTCGACCGAGCACCTCTCTCCCAAGGGTACGATTTCGTTCAAGGCGACTTCAGACCTGACGTTCTATGGAAGCGGCGTAAGCGGCTTTCGCGCGCCCGCCGTGGACGAACTTTATGCGGACTACTTCGGACCCGGACTCGCAAACTTCGAGCCAAATCCCACCCTTACTCCCGAGACCTCGACACAGGGCGAAGGCGGAGCAGTTTGGAAACATCGAGGAATTTTCTCTCCGCAAGATGGATTGCGCTTCCGTACCGATCTCTTTGCCGCACACGATTACCAACTGATTCAACTGGAATTCGTGAGCTTTACTATTGGAAAACCAGTACTTCTTCAGTGGCAGAACATAGAGGCGGCGCGCCGCTGGGGTGCCGAGTGGGAAGGCGACTATACCTATCGGGCGCTACAGGTATCCGGCGTTTATAGCCGGGTCCGTGTAGCCGATAGCAAAACTGGAGCGAATCTGTACGCACCGCCGGATAAGGGCGTCGTCAAGGTCAACTACTGGCTTCCGGAAGGAAGAGCTTCCCTCAGTTGGGTAACCACTGCCGAAGCGAGGCAGGACTACGATTCCACTGTTGCGCGCCAACGGGCAGGCTGGACAACGCAGGACGCATTTGTATCCGTGTTCCTCGACGCTCATGGACGTTATCGGCTCGACGCAGGCGCCGCAAACCTTCTGGACAAGAGGTACTCAATCTACAGTACAAATGATACCTACTATGTGCCCGAAGTCGGCCGCGACGTGCGAATCGCACTTTCCACTCACTTCTAGGCAGTGTCCAGAGTTTGTCGCACTTTCGATCTGAGTCAAGCATTCGGAAGGTTGTTTTCGCTGCTGTCCCCCATGGGAGACAGCAGCGAAACGGCCTCACATCGCCATATTGGAACGAAAGTCTTGCGCCGAACTCTATTGCAAGGTGCAGGCCGAACCAAGAACACAACAAGCAGAAAGGACTACCAAAGATGTCGAGCCAAAGCAGAAGACTTCATTCCGTTCAAGTCGTCTGTGTCGCGATATTGACGTTGGTATCCGACTTCAAGCAGGCTCCTTCAACAAAGCAATACTCAATCCGCGGCGAGGTTCTTGGCAAGAGCGTTTCAAAGCAGGAGATCACTCTTGACGCGAGGAATGTGCCGGGGTTCATGCCTGCGATGACGATGGCCTATAAATTTCCGAACGCCGCCGTGATGGAAGAGATTCAGCCCGGCGACCGTATCGCAGCGAAAGTCGACGTCGATCCAGCAAACCCCGATCACTTCTGGATTGTGGACGTAGTCATTACGGAGGAGGTCAGGCGAAACGAACCGCCAGTCCGGCTGCCGCCTCACGAACTGCTCCCGGTGAAGCAATTCTGTTCGCTTGAGGCAAGATCCAAGGGCACACGAACATAGAGCCCGTGACCGACCCTTCGGAGCCAGCCTTGCCCCTGCCAGCGTGATAGTAGCTTTGCCGCTCCGCGCCGATCGATTCCGAGGGACTTCGATGCGACATCGACAGACACAACTTCTTTAGCTGCGCGGAGCACCGAAGCAAGGCGCGCGCGGGAGGCAGGCAGGGTGGATATATCGCGCTTCACGGCGATATTATGGAACACGAAGTTCGCATTTATGCGGAACTTCATGCATTTCTATATAGTCGAGGCGCAGCCGACTCAGAGATAAATGGCTCATGAGGTTGCTTTTCTTACTCCTGGGACGCATTCCCGTTGCATTGTCGAATCCCGTCCATGGCGTGGAAAAACCTTGATGCGTGGCTAACGACCCGATGATCTTGGATCGACGGCAAGCACGGGCCAAAGTTGCGCCAGCCATTTGACATCTCCGTAGCCCGCCGGAAGGCCAAGCAAAGCGTTCAGATCATCGGCTGAATTGAGAGAGTCGAAGAACCAGACGCGGTTGAAGATGCGCCGCTCGGGGTGCTGCGCGTAGAACTCGGCTCCACGGGATGCGATTTGCTCCAGCGTGAGCGGATGGCCGGGTGTGTTGTAGCGATAGGCGTTGATTCCCCCATGGACGAGGAGCGAGAGTTCGGCGAGGCCGAGAACTTGAAGTTGCGCCTGCTTCTCCGGCGTCGAGTAGAGCGTCAGCTTCTTGTCGAGCGCTTCTTCCAACGTCTGAACGGCAATGGATGGGTCGAACCCGCCTCCGTCCTCCTCAACGTCGATCCAGCAAAAGCCATGCTGTTCGCCTCCGATATAGCGTATTCCGTCAAAGTATTTGGCCAACGTCGGGTAGCGCGAGAAGTCAGCGTGGTAGTACGTCGAGCCGACCCGGTCTGGATTGGTGATCCACGCTGCGTCGACCTCTTCAACGCAGCGAAAGAACTCCTGCCGGAGTTGGGATTCATCGGAACGGACAATTCTCAGGTTCCAGATAGGCATGAGAACGGCCAAGCCAACATTCTGCGGCTCGTATTCATTCTGCCAGTTCTCGCCAAGGACGCGAACGATGTTCTCTCGCTGGGATTCCCGACCCTTGGCCGGTCCCATCTGGCTGCCGTCCAGCCACTCGATGAGTTCGAGTCCGATAGTGCCGGCTGGCGTCTGAGCGAGGAAGTCGGGCGGGTCCTGGCCCTCCGGCACTTTGGCCCACACGAGCTGGAACCCCGCGAAGCCGGGAAAGTGCCTTTCGAGGTCGGCCATCACTTGCTGTTCGCGCCGATCATGGGTGAGTCTTTGGGGCGTCATGCTGTAAGAACAATGCCACAAATTTCTGACAAACGGGAGTGGTTAAAGTGGGAGCAGCGCAAATCTGATTCGGTAGCGGACTGGCTCAGGTTAATAGTGAATCGACCTTCTACCCTATTGGGAATCTTCTGAGAGGGATCGCTTCCTGAAGCGCATACCCTTTGACTCCGCGTAGCAGACGAACGAACGGATTGCTTGCGCATACGAGAGCCCTCGGAAGAAGCGCGCAGAGTTTCCGTAAGAATCTGGAACCTCGAACAGCCGATGCTCAAACAAATAGCCCAGTCCCCACTTGGACTGGAATCGATCGCTGCCCAAAAAGATGGCCGCATGCCGGAACCGGCCATCGGTAGAGGTGTAGAAGGCAAGATCGTTTAGAACGAGATCGGATTCTGTGACCTCGGTGAGATGGCCTTGGTCGAAGAGCCAGTGGGCAAATTCGGGGCCGGCATACACGTAGTTGAAACCGATCTGCGCTATCGAGACATATTGCGGCCTTTCGATAAAGCCGAATGCGTGTACAAAGCATGTGAAGCGATGGAGAGGGTGGAGACTCTCGAGAATCTTGATGGTATTCGGGTGCTCACGGGACAACTCACGGAGAAGTTCGGGATGACGAGCCCCGTCCGTCTCCTCAGTCATCGCCTGAAGTGCTTGGCGCAGGCCGGACACGGCTTCCTTATGCGGCATCTGTTTGGTGCAAACCTCTGCGCACCTGCGAACTCTAGCTTACTCGAAGTACTGCTGCCTTGAAACTATGCCTTGGCGATTGTTCACGGTGAAAGATATTCTTAATGCCGGTGAATGGTCATGCCACTGAACCTAGAAACGTACAAGGCCGTCGTCCGGGTTACATATACTTCCAATCTTGGCAATCGGGGCTGTACAGGATCTGGAGTAGTCATCAGTCCCGCAGGGCTCGTAATTACCAATAATCACGTCATAGAGGACCCCGATTTCGGCACAGCCTTTGGCGAGATCACCATCGAGTCTCTCAAGAGCGTTGATTCACCTGCGATGGACGCAGTGCCTGCTGAGGTGATAATCCGCAATGAGAAGTACGATCTGGCCATACTTCGGGTGCCGCCTGATGGCGTTAAGCGGTTTATCGATATTTTGAAGCCGGATGCGATCGACTCCTCTCTGATGGAGCGCCGCGTGCGGATTCTTGGCTACCCTCCGATAGGGGGACCTATGATTACGGTGACTCGCGGAGTTGTGAGCGGATTCGATCCGGATGGCAATCTTAAGACCGACGCCGAGATCAATCCTGGAAACTCGGGAGGAGCAGCGCTCGATGAATTGGATGTGTTCCTCGGAATACCGAGTTTCATCGTTCCCGATGCGAATGGGAAACTGGGGTTCGTTATAACGCTCGACCGGATTAGGACCTGGTTCGAGGAAATTCTGCGCCTTGGGATTCCCAAGAGCCTAGAAGAGCTCGCGGCGGCTTTTGCGACAGACAACCTGAATTTTGGCGGTGATAATGTTGACCGGTCCAACAGGTACCCGAGGATATTGGGCAAGTTTGCCGCAGTGGAGACGCTCCTTTCGGAGCGCAGATTTGAAGAGGTGTTCCCGCAAGTTGACTACATCCTAAAGCAGCGTCCACGTAGTCCGCTTGCATACCACTATCAGGGGAATGCGTTTCTTGGACTGAAGAGATTTCCCGAAGCCGCAGAACAATTCCGAATCTGCTTATATTACAATCCCAGTCACATTCCCGCGCTCGGTAACCTCGGGGTTACGCTCATCGAGCTCGGCCGTCATCAGGAGGCTCTCCAGATTTTTGAACAAGTCATTGACATGAGCGAGAACCCGGCTGAGCTCTGGACTTCATACAACAACATTGCAGAGATCTATAGATTATCCGGAAGGAGTGCGCTGTCCGATCTCTACCGTTCCAGAGCGAACGATCTGAAGGCTGCTGCGGAAGAGCGTCTCGCAACCTATGGTCACCGAAAAGGCCAGGGAACAAAATTGGGGACGCTGTTAGAAGCGATCGTTCACATGGAGATAGCCATGCCAGATGCGGGCAGCGAAAATAGCCGCTGAACTGGGATCAAGACGAGGCGACGGACCGAGAAGTTCTGAGTGAAAAGAATCAGTCATAGCCCGGTAGATGGGTGATGCGGACAGCAACGGTAAAGTCGTATGTTCTCAGTAACAAGCCCGACAACGAACCGCTGGAATACTCGCCGCCGTCCGACCTGATCTCTATCGCCGCGTGGAAGTCTTCGGAGATCTCCAAGTCGTCGGAGGAAATCCGTGGTGGTTTGCCGCGTGAAGGATCGCAGGTATGCGCTAAGGGTGAGATTCAGGTATACCGTGGCGTACCTGAGATCGTGGTTCGGAGCAGTGGGCAGCTAAGCAATTAATGGTCGAGTAGCCAAGGCGTCCTACTCACGAGCACTTCAGAGCGATGTCGGGGTTTGGAAGCGCGATGGAGTGGATGTGCTCGCTGTGCTTCCTCGCCGCCCATTGAAACAGTCCGCCGCAGGCAGGAAGCGCATGACACGTCTGGCACTGTGGCAGATACAGGGTCTTCCAATCAGAGATGGACTTCCGTGCATAGCTCCACAATGTAGGCTTGAGAACGCAAAGTTGGTGATTGTAGATGGATACGTTCATGTTTCTAATGGCGAGGTATTCTACCGCTTCTTCAAGTTCGTCCTGATAATCATAAGGGTCAATCCACAGTTTCTCGATATTGCGAGGAGTGTAGCCGGTGTACTCTAAACCCATGAGCGCAATATGCTCGGCAAAGGTGAGGTTGCGATAAATGAATTCCACGAGTTTAGTCAATCGTGGGATCGTCAGTTTGTGTAACACTACTCTGACCTCGATGCGGATGCCGTTGCGTGCCGCCTGATGTAGACCGGCGACCGTCTGATCAAATGCTCCTCTCGCCTGAACCACGTAATCGTGAGCACCAGCGAAGTCGGAATAAAGCGGAATGCCCAGACTTATATTCGGGTGCTCAACTTCCGCAAATCGTCGCGCATACTCCGGCCAAGCGAACGTTCGTCCATTCGTGAGGATGTGCAGTTCCGTTTCGGGCATCGAAAGCTTGAGTTGCGTAATCAGCTCGAAAAGATTGTCACCGAGAAGAGTGGGTTCGCCACCCGTGATGGTCAGGTATGGAGGATGAGGCGCAATCAGGCCGATCAATTCAAGGTTACGCTTTGTTAGCGCTTGGACATCGTCCCTATCCTTCGGCGGCTGCGAACACATTAGACAATTACTATTGCACCGTTCGGTGACAAAAAGATGATGATGAAGCTCGTAGGGGCGATACAGCGAACGCACAAGACCAATCGCCGGCTCCAGTACGACAATATCGCCATGTCGAATGTGATCGGATTCCCGGAGGTGATGAACGTAAGGTCCGCTGAGGTCGCCGCTCACTTCGTCGTGGCAAAGGAGGGCTCGGTACCCGGGTACGTCTTCGAGATGGACGATATCATTTGCGCCAACGAACAGAATTCTCCGGTCGCGTTGACCGGGAGGCAAGTGCTCGGTCGAAATGACGCCTAGAATCTCCGAGTCGAAGTTGCGTGCTGTCCCGGTAGTGGTCAGGCGCATTCTGCGACCTCCTTTACCGCCCGCTCTCCGGTGATCCACGACCACAAAATACGCATAGTCTCACGATCATTTTCTTCGATGATGGAGAATAGCTGCTTGATGACTTCCATGTTGCGCGAACAGAATCCGCTGGAAGGCCGGTTCCCGTACATGTCCCCTTGAGTTGCGTGATGGTACACCGGGTCGGCAGCGCAATAAGACTGGAAAGCGCAATCCGAGCAGCCCACCAGAGCCTGATTACAGGATGCGTGAAACAGTTGAAGCGCCGGATCGCCAGTGAACAACGTTCGCCGTGTGTCCTTGTGAACGTTCCCGAGACGGAACGTTCGGTCGTTCATCTCGGCCAGCATTCGCGATTCGTCAGACGCGTAGACATCGCCGTCGTAGTTATAGACTAATACGTTCCACGCCACGCCTGCGGGCGATTGCATATCGACGTACCACGTCCCGTGAGGAGTCAGTATTTTCGTGAGAAGAATCTGTGTGTAAACCTCGGCAATGCGGTAGCCGCCTCGATTGACCTTAAGAATGTGCGCTAGACCCTTCTTGTAGAAGTCGAGGAACCGCCCCATTTCATAACCGGTGCGGTGGCGGGTTTTGACCGCGAACCCGTAAGGACTAATCGGCCGCAAGAATATCGAATGAAACTCCCGGCGCACATATTCGTCCACAATCTCGACCGCATAGTCCAGTGAGGCTGCGGTTGTCGTCATGAGCGCAGCAACGCTCTCCATGCCGAGAATTGCGCGGCTCCTCTCGATTCCCTCGATGGCCTTGTCATAGCTATTGTGGCCGGGCCGAGGTCGATTCTTATTGTGTAGAAATGCGGGACCATCGAGGGAGGTCGAAACTTTCACACCCTCATCGCGGAAATATTTCAGAATGTCATCAGTCACGCACGCAAGGTTTGTGCAGACGACGATATCGAGTTCCTTTCCCTTCTCACTGGCCAGCTTTTTCGCTCTTGGAATGATGTACTGAATCACATCAAAAGCCAGCAACGGTTCTCCCCCTTGAATCTCAAGCGTTACGGCACGGGCAGGGCTGTCCATCATCATAGCGATAGCCCTATCTGCCGTGGATGTGCTCATATCGAATTCGCCACGGGTCGCCGTCTGCCGGGATACCTGGCAGTATTCGCAGGAATGTTCGCAGCGAAGGGTGACAACAAAGATGTGCAGCTTGGTTCCACCACAGATGTGGTCATATTTCGTCCGCACTTTGGTCGCTAGAACGTCGAGCAGAGGAGACGATGAATCGTCATAGACAAAATGCTTTGCCTTGAGGTCCTGGAACAACTCGGAATTCGCATCGAGCTGCTCATTTACGAGACCCTGGACGGTTCCGCTCGGTGCAAAGAGGAACTCACCGGCTTCGTTCACCAAGAGTTCCTTCCCGTTCAAGCGAGTGAATCGGAATGGAAGCAGGTGAAACGTCGCTGGCGAGGGAGCGAACCGTTCGAGTGGATAGAACACGCGGGCCATAGTTCGTCTGCCATCAACGATGAGAGCCGTCCAGGATCTTGAACATGCCGTCTGACTTCGTTTCCTCGATGGTGTCGCCGAACACACCCGCAGGTTGATCTTCCAAAACACCGGATTCGGAAAATGCCTTTGCAAGAAGGAGGTCACGAATACCGGAAGTCTTGGCTTCGATCTTTTCGCGTAGCGCAAAATCAATCGCACTCGTAGCGAAGGCGTCTTGTGCTGAAGCAAGATCGGACGTGGACATGGGGCTTCGAGGAGTCAAATGCACTTCCACCAGCTTGTCTTCCCGATTCCGTATCTCGCAGACGAAATCTCGCGAGAACCAGTAGCTCGTCTTAAGCAGAGCTTCGGCACTTATTATGGTTCGGTCAATCCGAACCACAACATGAGACGCATCTGGCGTCCTCCTGCTCTCAGGCTGATCCATTCTCAGTAGGCGCTTGAAGAGTGCGATGAATGGGAGGAGTGCGAGGAGTGTGAAGAGTGCGACGAATGCGAATCGTGACTCGCGATCATCTTGAAGCCTTCATTTTGCTGCTTCAGGATGAGTTTCGGGGCCAGCGTTCCGAGAGTTCCAGCGGACGTGACGGTGTTAGTCTCGTGTGCGGGCGCGACAGCCGTGGACGGCAAAGCATTCACACCTGTTGCAGCGACCGCACCGCCCATGAGAATGGCCAGCTTGCCCGCGATGCCGCTGAAGAACTGCTTCTTATCGTTCTGCATGCACATTCCCTCAATCCGCAAAATCCAGATAGCACGGATTTTATATCAGAACTCAACCCCCAACGCGATATTATTTTCCCCCGATTTGCCCTCCGAGAACATTGGAAAGTCCGGCGCTGTCAATCGATCATCCGCGATTGATGGCCATAACGATATGATACGTAATAACTTGCAGTCACTTTGGGATTCGAGCCGCAGGACAAGATGACTACTTGGTTCACGCAATCGGATGCACTTGGAGTCGTGACCACGCTCTTCTGGGGTAGCGTCCTAACAACCCTCGCGTGTTTCTTGACGGACTCATACCTCCACGCGCTCTTGAAAACCCATTGGAAGCCACTGCTAGTCTGTCTCGCTCTAGTCCCGATTTGGCGAATTCCGACAGAGGGGGAGTTTTATCACGGACTGGAATACGAAGACTCGTATGTGTACTCGGTCGCTGGCCGTCAGTTGGCCGAGCACTTTCGAATTGAGCCGAGCGGGCCGACACTTGCGTATTCGATCAACGTATGCGCCGTTGGAAGCTTGGCTTCGTGCAGACTGTCCGACAATTACCCGGAGCACTTAATTGGGTACCCCTATATCCTCTCAGTGCTCTTCAAAGTCTTTGGATACCATTCATCCGTTGGCTCGATAGCGAACGTAATGTGCGCGGGCCTCGTGGACATCCTGATTTTTCTCTTGTGCATTGTCATTGCCGAAGATGTGATCGCCGCTGGCAGCGGTGCGCTCATTTTTGCAATAACTCCCATATTTGCCGTCTGGGGTCTTGAAACGTCTGCCGAGCCAATGGCGAATGGATGCATCTGTCTGGTTCTATGGTTTTGTTTGCGTCACGTTTTCGTCTGCCCCGAGCGCAGCAGTCGCTGGCATGGCTTCCTGATTTGGTGCGCGTTTACCTCGACGCTCCTCTTCTCACTCACAGTGAAGCGAGAGAATATCCTCCTCCCCATCGTCTTGCCGCTCATTGCTCTTCTCGCGTATTTCAAAAACAAGCGCGCGCATTCTTCTCCGATTCACAGGTTCCGGTGGATGTTGCTCAGCGCGGCACTCGGCCTCATGTTTAGCTTTCAGATGCACCTATTTCAAACCCAGGGTAGCGAGATCGCAATGCTGCACAAGTTCCCCCTCACTGCTGCTGAACTCGTTAGCTTTTTGCCAATATTTGTCAGTTCGTTTTTTGTCGCCCAGTGGTACGGAGGCGCGGCTATTGTCGTGCTAATAGGAGTCGTCGTCGCATTGCGTCAAAGAGGTCTTGCGCTGTTTCCGCTCTTATTGTTCGCTGGCTATTTGCTGCTTTATGTATTTCACATCCGGGCCTACTACGAAATGCAATCTGGGAGCACGGATGCTCGTGCTGCACTGCGCTTCTCGATGAGTCTTATGGGTATGTGGTCCATTCTTGCGGGTCTTGGAACTGCATCCATGCTTAGATGGTTCCGGCAAACTCGTGTCTGGATGGCCCATAGAGTCCCGGTCAATTGGATCGTAGGATGCACCGTAGCAGCCATAGGTGGCGCGAGTTTTTTCGCTACAGACTATTTCAGGGAGGACGTGGTGAGGGATGAGCTCCGAATGAGGATCGAGCCTTCGCTTACTGCCGTGCAAGCCGCCGATCACGATCCAAAAAGACAGACCTATATTCTCACGCTGGAGCCCCTGATTCTGCAGATGTATGCGAACCCAAACGTAAACGTTATTAGCCTTCGAGCGCTGAATGATGGAGTGATGAAGGACATCGGGTTCGATGAAGGCGTGGTAGGCGTGCTGTATTTGGACGAGCAGATACATCGGAGCCCTGCGGATGAGGAGCGATATAAGAGCCAGCTAGAGTATTTGAGTCAATTCCGGCGCACACTGCTAGCGAGCAATTCACTCTTTTCAATCATCCAGATAGACAATGTGTCCGCGGGAAATGGTGCATCGCAATGTGATGGGCGTCTTGGAAGCGATCGAAGTCAAATAAGCGCGACGATCAGGGGCGCCTTAATCGATGGCGGAAGCATCGAACAAGCCAGCCGGGCACCGATAGTTTTCCTTGAATACTGACATTCAACAAAGGCCGCTTTTGGCGGGGCTATCACTTCAATTCTTCGGGGTTATCGTCCGTCTGCTCCCCCTGGGTCGCAGTCGGCTTGAGAATCCTGCGCGACTCCCCCTTCAATCGAGCCTTAAACCCAAACAGGAGGAATTCCATGAGACTGGGTCGCAACCAACTCCGCCCGATCCGCCGTACGATATCGCTACCCGCTCGAACTGCCTGGGACGCTTTGACAAAGTTGGGCCCACGGATTTGCGACAGATGTTCGCTGTGATGAGTAGACACCGAGTTCATATGACTCGATCTGCCAGGACTCGGCGCCATTATCTCTTCTTATGCATTTCGTCAGATCGCGGTACGAAGTACGACCCGCAGGGTCCGGCCTCTCCGCATATTCCATCTTGAATAGATCGGCTTCCCTGAGAGTTATGAATCCGCGGGAATAAACGAGTTCCTGCGCCGACTCTTCGCGGTCCACGACAAAGTAGGTCACAAGGCCGGGACGCCTTTGTCTCCGAATCGGCATAGAGCAATTTTACCGAGACCGCCGATTGTCGGGCCGCCTTACCAGGGCAGATTCGTGATCCGCAAGCACCTTCGGCTTCATGGTTCGAGAAGCCTTCGAGGGCCCTGTCTGGGATTGATGGCATGCCCTCGCCCGGCTGCTAAGCAGACCGATTATTCGTTACGGTCGCGCGCGTGATGCTCTAATGTGTTCGTTTGGATTGTTCCGAGGAACAAGCGAATAATGAAGTCGTCAAGAGACTGACCCCGACCAGGGATGTCCTCCGTAGACTCTACCTCCATTCCGGAAATCGATGCGCGTTCCCGGATTGCAAGGACACGATAATGGATGAGGATGGAACATTCGTCGGCGAAATCTGTCACATCGAAGCGGCAGAAGAAGGTGGAGAGCGTTTCAATGCGTCCCAGTCGAATGAGCAAAGGCGCGCCTTTGAGAATTTATTGTTGATGTGTCATCGGCACCACGTTAAGACTGATGATGTTGATGCCTTTCCCGTGGCGAAGCTCAAAGAAATGAAGCAACGGCATGAGGCGAAGTATTCCTTGATTGAGGAAAAATTAGCCGCATCGTTTGAAGACCGCTCTTTCTCCGGACTCGGCATTCGAGAATGCCGCAACCTTGGCCATTTTGAAATTCCCAATGAATGTCGCGCTGAAAGCGTTGCTGAAATGAACGAACTGGGCAAGCGTCTCAACCTGCTTCCACAGTCTTCTCGCGAGTTTCTGACTGGAGTTGCCCGTCGAGCAGCCGAGCGATCGAAACGAAGCCGCACCAACTATGGCAGAAGCAAAGTGAACCCCGATGAGGTGAAGAATGCATTCGGAATTTCTCAATCCCAACTGCTCGAAGAGGTTGGAATTCTTGAGGATCATCGTTTTGCCGCAATCGACAGTGATGGCGAGCACTATTACCTGTATCTCTATGGCGAGGGAAACTGGGATCGGATATTTGAGGACATCGTGGTGAAATGCCTAGAGCTCGGATTCGAACCGCGGCGTGTCTTGTGCGACCTTGAATTTGATGTCTTTGACAATTAGAGCCTGGAGAGAACCAACCTCGGTGATCGCCCAAAACCGGCCATAGAGAGATGGCTTAAGAGATAGCCTTTGGAGGGGCAGTTAGCCTCTGTGGTCATGAGCAACGTCTTGAGCAGAAAAAAACGAGAGCGAGTCATTGCGCTGGGCCGGCTTGGGTGGTCTTTGCGTCGCATCGAGCAGGCGGCAGGGGTGCGACGCGAGACAGCCGGCGAGTATCTTCGTGTCGCCGGGATTCCGCTTCGCCGTCCGGGCGGGTGGGGACGCCGTGGTCCGGCAACACCGGCCATCAACCCAATCACCGACTCTGAGAGCGGGGATTCAAAGCCGGTCATCGCGGTGACCGCCGACTTTTTGGTGAAGAAACCGGGCTATGGACCGGCGAGCCGCTGCGAGCCTTATCGCGACCTGATCGCGCAGGAGTTCGATCGCTAATTGACGTGAGCGGTCGGTGCAGAGCGGTCCTGAGCCGGCTTAGTGTTTCGTTGAGTCCAATGAATTGTCAGCTCACGTTCGGTTGCGATCCGCCACTGGCCGTCGATTTTCTGGAAAACCATCTCCTCACGTTCCGCCCCTGCGTAGTTTTTGACGCCTCGAAAATCCCAAGTTTTCTCGAATTCTGCCGTGGCTTGAACGGGGGTTACATCGCGAAATGCGAGGTCGGAGATGTTCATCGCGCGTACCTCGCTGTAGCTGGCAAATACGCGTTCAAATTCCCTTTGCACATCGGTCCTTGGTACGTTGTAGTGCAGATAAAACGTCTGAACGGTGGGTGCATAGCATTGCGCTAGAGCGGCGGCATCACGACTGAATTCAGCCTTTTGGTAATCCTCAAGAAGTTCGCGAATCTCCTGTTCAGCTGCAATTTGGGATTGCGCCGATGATTCACTGTTCGGGTTATGCCGGGTAGACGCCGTTAAGGCCAGCCAGCCAAGCAGCACCAGAAGGGCGGTGGCCACGCACAAGCATGCTTTCTGCCACATGGTCCATCCGGTAAAGATTCGGGATTCGCCGACTCTGCGTCCCGCCGCCACACTGTTCTGAGTTGCAATGGCGGCGGGCACCACAAGAACCGCTGGTTCCGGATCATGGGCCTTCTCGGCGGCGAATGCTGACGCCACCTCTGGCGGTGTTCTTTCGGAAAAGCTTACTGATACTTGCGGCTCGATTGTGTTCTCCGTACCGCCGAGCATCGCCGGAAGATTCAGCAACTGATTCCCTGACACAAGCCGGACATTGGTGCGAAAGGCAAGATCGATCGCATCTCTCGAAAAGGTGGAAGTCGTAACGACCCAAGCTTCGGTGGCATTGTAATAAGGCAGGGCGCCGTGAACTTGCTGAACAGCGCTGTTGCCGATCGTGTCCTGGCACTGTTTGGCCTGCATAACAATCTTGCGCGGTCCCACAGCAACGACCAGGTCGGCACCCTGATCGCGGCTCGCCTGAGTAATGGCGACGCCCGGTATGCCGGCATCGCGAAGCAATCGTGCCAGCCACTCCTCGAACTCCAAACCGGACAGGGTTCTGGCGTAGTCAAGCGTCAACTGAAATCCGGGTCGGGGAAGCTGTCTCTTGGCGTTATACCTGCGCTTCAACTCGTCGGTGAGGTAACTTCGGCTGTACGCCAGAGGAAAACGTTGTCTGTATCGCGCCAGGAATCCAATCGAAACTTGAATTGCCAGTTTTCCCCGCAACATCCCTTCAAGGATTTGATCAATTTCCCGGTCCAGTTCCTGGTCAAACTTCCACGAATACTCGGCTTCGAATTTAGCGAGCCGGATAGGGGCGCCGTAAAGAAACTTCTCCAAATCGCGGCTGAAATCGGCAAGGAGCTGCTGATGCTGAGTCGATACAGCTCTCAGATCGTCATGAAAAAGAGTTCTCACATCTCTGCATATCTGTTCGCCTCCAGTTGACTCCTGGCTCCAGGACATATACAGCGCGTTGAACTCTGCTTCTGCACGAAGGGCTTGGGTCTTTCGAGCGGCTTTGCGTTGGGTCAGCAGCCGGTCCAGTATGCTTTCTGGTTGCAAACAGGGAGCCAGCGGAACACCATCTGCAAAGCCCGTCTCACAGATAGGGCATTTAGGTTGGCCCATGAACTCGAAGCTCCTGGAACAGCCAGGACAAGTAACGACACGGTTCGCAGTCCAGCTACGGGCGCAATGCGTCCAGGAGCGATGGAGATTTTCCATCTGGAAGAACTCGCGGGCCAGGCAAGCGGGACAGAAGGAGAATTCTTGCAGGCGTATCAGAGATCGCGCGTTTGCCAGACTCGAGGCTACGTTCGTTGGGAGGCTCATTGCATCAATAGCATTCAGCCGGGAGCTTCTGCGGTCCGGAAGCTCCAGAGGGGTGATTGGAATTCGTCTGATTGTAGCCCCAAAACAATGCTACGGGAAGATCCACTCTCTTCCAATACAAGATGAGCCTGAAGCGCGGAACTGATTCCAATACAAGATGAGCCTGAAGGGTTAGTCATGCGGGGAAGTGAACGTCAGCGTGCATCAGGCAGAGAAGTTGAGTTTGGAAGGGATTCGCCGGTTCGTCGCGGCCAGCGAGGAAATCCAGTTTGAGAGCGGCGGTCGCCAGCAGGTTTATGCCTGGGTGGAGGGCTTGCTGGTCGGTCAGCAGTATGCTCAGCAAGGCAAGGCCGCGCGCGGCCTGTTGCGGCGTTACATCGAGAAGATGACCGGGCTGAGCCGGGCACAGGTGACACGGCTGATCGCCCGCTACGCCGCCAGCGGCCGGGTCGAGCCCGCTGTCTACCGGCGGCACCGGTTCCCCGAGCGCTTCACTCGGGCCGACATCGAGCTGCTGGCCTCGGTCGATGAGGCGCACGAGACTTTGAGCGGCCCGGCTACGCGGCGCATTCTGGAGCGCGAGTAAGGGCTGTTCAACAAGGCGGAGTACGAGCGGCTGGCAACGATCTCCGTGGCCCATCTTTACAACCTGCGCAAGAGCCAGCGCTACCGCGAGCGGCGCTTGAACTACACCAAAACCCGGCCCACCACCGTGGCCATCGGCGAGCGGCGCAAGCCCGAACCCCGCGGACGGCCTGGCTATCTGCGCCTCGATACGGTGCACCAAGGCGACGGTCCCGAGGGCAAAGGGGTTTATCACATCAACGCCGTCGATCAGGTCACGCAGTGGCAGATCGCTGGAGCCACAGCCC
>Ga0335072_10004574_pt1 | contig 20494 bp, 13 predicted proteins | sample Lox_Sample_21_FD_206725 | JGI IMG/M metagenome (GOLD analysis project Ga0335072, IMG submission 206725) | Soil microbial communities from Loxahatchee National Wildlife Refuge, Florida, United States - Lox_Sample_2.1 | ecosystem: Environmental > Terrestrial > Soil > Wetlands | place: USA...
GCGAAAATCGGGCCATACTTCGTTGTCGGCTTCGACAGGGGGCCTGCCACAGCCTTCAGCCTCCGCCTCGTCTGGCCCGATTTTCTCTCGCAACGCTGCTCGCCCTAATAGTGTTAACAGGCCCTAGCTATTGCGCGGCGATGACGCGGATGTGGGCCATCATGCCGCCGTCCTGATGCTCGCCGATGTGGCAGTGGTAGACGAAGTCGCCCACTTCGGCGAAGGGGATGCGCACGGTCACGGTTGCGACGGGGCAGGCTCCGGAGCGCCAGGTGGCGACGCTGCCGTCACAGCTGGCACCGCCGGTGGGGAGGGCGACGTTGTCCATCAATTCGCCAGCATCGCCTGCGGGGGCGTTCTGCGGAACCACATAGAACTTGGTCTGGTGCATATGGAAGTTGTGGGCTTCACCGGCGGTGTTGACAAGCTCCCATTCTTCAGTGACGGGAGTATTGCCGGGGGCGAGCGGGAGGCAGACGTTGATGTGCGAGGGATCGAAGGCGGAGATGTCTTCGAAGGTGCCTGGGACGGGGTTGTCGCTGGCGTCGACTTCTTCGTAACCGAGCCCGAAGGCATTGGGATCGGAGGTGGGGATGCCGAAGAAGATGCGGCGGCGATGGCCTGCGGGGAGGGCGGAGCAATTGGGGGAAGCGATGGAGGCGACCGGTTTCGACAATTCAGAGAGGCGGGTGCGGAGGTTCGCGAGCTGGTTCGCGTCGAGGGCAGGCGTTCCAGTGGCGGGAGTGCCAGTGGCAAGGCTGTGGGCGGTTTGGAGATCGAGAGAGCCGGAAATGCCAGCGAACCCGGCGCGAACGGGAGATCCGAGAAGTCCTTTGGGGGAGAGCAGCGCGCCGGACACAGGGCGGACGGCCAGCATCGCGGATGCGCTGGCGGTGGAGGCGCCGGCAGCGATGTGCGCGAGATTGACCTGCGGCCACTGGTCGCCAGCGGGGCCGGTGTCGACTTCGTTGGTGGTCAGCGTGAAGGAGTGGGGTTGCGGAGTGACCCAGATTTCGGCGCGCGCGCTGGGGAACATAACGAGATGGGTGGCGCAGACGGGTTGGGTGGAGTATGCGGTGGCGAAGCCCTGGCAGGGTACGGGGTCGATGGCGCCAGCGGTATCGGTTTTGATCTGAACGGTGGCGGTGCCCGGCGGAGGCGCAACGGCGACGCCATCGAGGGAGACAATCTGGAACGGGATGGGCGCGCCGGTTTGGTCGTCCTGGAGGACGAGGTCGTAGGAGCGGCTGGGGCCAGTGTTGAGGAGGCGCCAGAGTTCGCCGGAGCCGGCAGGCGCGGGGATTTGCGGGAAGACCTGGCCGTTGACGGTGTGGAACCAGAGGCCGCCGGTGTAGTCGATGGCGCCGGGGTTTTCTTCGTCGGCAGGACGGGCGGCATGGCGGCGGATGTCGGGAAGGCCGGAGGTGAGGTGACCCTGGCAGTAGCCGTTGCGCTGAACGCCGACCAGATCGGTGGGCGCGCAGAATTCGGAGTCTTCCTGGTCCTGGACGGTTCCGTTGGCGAGGACCTGCATGTCTTTGAGGATGAAGTAGCGCTCGGGGAGCGCAGAAGAGCTGGGCGCGGTGAGGTAGTCGGAGGGAGAACCAATGGTGATGATGCCGGAGAGGCCTTCGGAGATTTGATTGACGCCCATGCCATGGACGTGGGGATGAAACCAGAAGAGTCCGGAGGGGTGGTCGGGCGGGATATAGATGTCGTACTGGATGGGCTGGTCGGTGGCGGTTTCGTCGGCCATGACCATGGAGGGAAGCTTGCCGGAGGGATAGCCGAGGACGTAGACGTAGTCGCCGTAAGTGGGGTCGGTGGAGTCGGCCTGGCGCGGCTCGACGATGAGGCCGTGGGTGTGGATGTTGACGGGATTGTCGGCAAGCATAGCGTTCATCATGGGATCGCTGCCGTGGGCATTTTCCGCGTCGGCGGGCGCGGGGGGCAGATGGTTGACGAGCTTCATGCGGAGGTGGTCGCCGGGGTAGAGCTGGAGGCGGATGCCGCCGTAGGGAGCGACGGTTTGCGAGCCGGCGGGGCAGCTGTCGCCCTGGGCGATCGAGGTGGGACACATTTCGAAGACCCAGGCGGTGGGCTGGAATGATCCGAGGGTGATTTGTTGGGGCTCCGCGATGACGAGGAGGTCGAGGAGGTGATTGGCGCTGGTGAAGACGGGTGGGGCGAGGGGATCGCTGGAGGGGGAACCGCCCACGAGGGTTGTTCCGCAACTGCCGATGAGGAGGAGACTGACCAGGCAGACGAAGCCGGCAACGCAGGAGAACTTTTCTTTCATGAACGAAACGTCACCAGGGAGTCAGATACGGCAGAGGTGATGGTTGGTTGTATGGGATTGGATTGGTCGACAACTCCGGCAGGCACGGGAGGCTTCTAAGGAATTGCACGCGCTCCAGTCGGCCCCTCCCCCGGTTCATTTGTCCTTCAGGAGTGCCCATGTTTCCCAAAGGCAGTCTCTTTGCGGCCGTGTTGTGCGCGGCGGCCACGTCCGTCGCCCAGTCCTATACCAATTACACTGTGGTCGGTTCCACCCCTGTGCCGGCTCTCTACAACGGCAATGTTTATGCGGCGGATCTGAACAACGACGGTATCCCCGACCTGATTGTGAACGAATACTCTCCGGACTCAGGGCGGCAGCAGCCGTACTTCGCCGTATTCATCGCCAAAGGCGACGGGACCTTCTATGGTCCGATGTGGTACCCCTATTCCGCGAGTTCCATCCCACCCGGAGACACAGGGCCGGGCGCAGTGCCGATGGCATTCGGCGACTTCAATGGGGATGGGAATGTGGACATCGCCATGCCGGTCGGCAACCACACGATCGGAGTCTATCTCGGCAAGGGCGATGGCACGCTCACCAACGAGTGGTACTCGGTGCTGAACCTGCCGTCCGACGAATATGTTTCCTTTTATCCGACGATGGTGGCGGCCGATCTGAATCATGACGGCAAGATCGACCTCACCGTGGCCGCGTTCAAAACCGATGGATCAGGCGAGACGGTTTATGTGTTGCCCGGCGAAGGCAACGGACTGTTTTCCGAGGTCATTCCCGTGCTGAATTTTGCAAACCCGGGCGTTGGTGGAAGCTGGGGAGTGGACCAGGTGCTGACGGGCGATTTCGATGGCGACAGCAACGCGGACCTGACCGTGATGACCAGCACGGGCGACCACAATGGCGGGTATGGCACGATGACGCAACATGTCCTGTACGGAGACGGCGCGTTCGCCTTCGAGGATACGATTCTGAACACGTCTGCCCTGGGTCTTTCGTTGCTGAACGTGGGTGACCTGAACGGCGACGGAAAGTCCGATCTGTTCACCGCGGGGCTGACGTACTACGGCCAGGCGGATCGCACTTTTGCCAGCTACACACAGCAGCTTCCGCAGGCCGGGTACAGCATCAGTTCGGCGGCGATAGCGGATTTGAACAATGACGGACGCAATGACTTTGTGGCGATGGCAACTACCTACACGAGCACGTTTGTGGTCCAGTTCCTGGCCACAGCATCGCCGGGCCAGTTCGAAATTCAGACGTGGAACGTGCCCGACGCCATATACGGGACGCCGCCACCGGTGGTGGGCGATTTCAATCACGACGGCAAGCCGGACTGGGCCTACATCGGACAAACCACGTCCTCCACTACCGGCACCAGTTCCATCGCGTACACAGGATTGAACGCTACGGTGGGGCAACTGTGGAGCGACTGCGATTACCCGGCAGCCGGCCGCGACATCAACCTGTGCTCGCCGGCGCTGAATTCCGACGGGACTGTGAACTTCAACGCCACGGCTCATTCTTTCGGAGATCTGCGCAAAATGGAGCTGTGGGTCGACGGAAAGAAGCTGGGCGAGCAGTATCACACCTGGGAAGGCAATGGGTATTTCAATCTAAGCTCCAGCGTCGCGCCTGGTACGCATAGCGGAACTTACTATGCCGCTGACTTTGACAACACGCTGCAGCGATTTGATTTTGACTTCACCGTTACTTCCAGCTGCAGTGCTCCCGCATCGGCAGGGGTTCACCTGTGCGCCCCGACGAACGGGACGAGCATCAACTCGACGTCGGTGCTGGTGCAGGCCACGTCGACCGTCACGGGAAGCCTCGCGCGCATGGAAATCTGGGTGGACTCGGCGAAGAAATACACGGAGACCACATCGACCTCGCTCTCCGCGGCGGTGATGGCAAGTCCGGGCACGCACACGTTCACGGTCTTCGCGGTGAATACCGATGGCACCGTCTGGAGCCAGCAGGCCACTGCGACGGTTCAATAGATCGCAGAGGCAGATGCTCCCCGGTGGAGAGGTCTGCCTGGGGTGTCAGACGACGTCGGTGACGGACGGATCGCGCTCGGGCGCGATGCCCACCCTGATCGCCAGCATCGGGCGATCAGAATGGGGCACCCGCTGCTTCGGTGATCCTGCGTGAAGGCGAGCCTTCTCTTCCCTACTGTTTCTTCAGGACGGCGGAGTTGTTTTCGTCGGTGGCGATAGCGCCTTCGAGCTTGCGGAGTTTGGGATAGTCGGTGGGATCGAGTTCGATTTTTTTGAGGACGTATTCGCGCTTGTAGTGGAGCTCGCCGGAGTCGGCTTTGACTTCGCTGTGATAGGTGGCGAAGCCGACGTCGACGGTGACCGGGTCGGGCAGGTCGTCGACGGTATAGCCGGCGGGGAGCTTGAAGTCGAAGTCGTCGCGCCAGGTGCCTACTCCTTCGAAGGTGATGGGAACGGTGCGCGGCTTGTCGTCGAGACCATCGGAATCGGTCCCGACAGCACGCGGGCGGACGAGGAGGAGTGTGCCGGCGTTTTTGGCGTACGAGGGCGCGGTGACGGAATAGTCCATCTCGAGGGGCTGGTCGAGATCGCGAACGTGCGCGACTTTTTCCGAGCCGAGGGTGAAGGTGGAGAAGTCGTGCTGGAGGATGCGTTCGACGCGCTCCCGCTGCTCCTTGTCGCTCTCCATGGCGAGGCGGTGGCGCATGTCGCCGGAGAGGGCGCCGGAGCGCAGGACGGTGATGTCGCCTTTGAGTGTGCCGTCGGGAGCCAGGTCGAAGGTTGCTTTGCGATCGATGGTGGCAGCGTCGGGCTTGAGGACGGGGAGCTGGATGATCTGGCTGTCGGGGCCAGAGGCGAGAAGGCCCCAGCTGCCCTGTTCGTAGGAGGGGATCTGGCCGATGGGGACGTATTCGTTGGTGGGATCGAAGATGAGGTAGCGGCGTCCGTTCTTTGCTGTGACCACGGCCTGGAGGCGCGGGTCGTCGACGCCCTTGGGAATTTCGATGGCCATGATCATGTGGTCGCCGGCGATGGAGGGCATGGCGGGATCGACGACGCCACGGTGGACGTCGACGGGGACCCATGTGGCGCGGATGCCGACCGCGTCGAGCATGGTGATCATGAGGGTGGCTTTGTCTTTGCAGTCTCCGTAGCGGGAGCGGAAGATGTCTTCGGCGGAGTGGGGCTGGAGGCCGCCAATGCCGATTTCGATGCCGACGTAGCGGATCTGCTGCTGCATGAAGTCGGCGATTTTGGAGAGGCGGGCCATGAAGTCGCCGGTGCCGGCGATGGATTTTGCAGTAGAGGCGAGGTCGGCACCGCCTTCGCTGCGCGGTGCGGCGAGCGAGGTGTACCAGTTGCCGATGCGGGCCCAGAGCGCGTCGCCCTGAGGGAGTGAGTCCTGGGCGAAGTGGACGGTCATGCGTCCGGCGAGGGCTTCCCATGCGGGCGGAAGCGGGACGTTTTCGAGGTCGATGCCGTCGATGTTCTGCTGCTCCCAGCGGAACTGGCTGGGTGCAGGCTGGGTGGGCTCGAGGGCCGCATGATGGGACCACACAGTTTCCTGATGCCAGCCTGAGGGCAGATCGATTTCGTAAACGGAGTGGAGGGTGGGGATTTCGTGCTGCATGCCCCAGGTCTCTTCGCTGATGTACGCAGGCAGCTGCTTAACGGACTCCCAGGCAATGACGGCGCCGGGGTCGGCGGCGGGAGGCGAAGCGATCCTGTAGCGAATGTCGACGTAGAGCATGCCGTAGGCAGGGTCGCCAGCCTCGACATACTCCGAATCCTTCATCGAGTAGTGATGGCCGTCGGCGCCGATGCTCCAGACGTGGAAGGACTGAAGTTTCTCGTCACTATTGAAGTGCGCGACCGGCGTGGCATAGTCACGACCCTGGGGGCGAAGGATCCTGATGACGGCGCGATAGCGTTGAGTGACGCGCCCGTCGGGCTGGACGGTGAGGAGTGTGTCTTCGAGGAGGTAGACGGCTTTGGCGTCGCGCCATTCAGGTTTGAGGGGCGCGGCGGTCGCGGCCTGAAGGACCCAGTCGGGGACGGGGATATCTTTGGCGGCGCGGGCGGCGGGAGCGCAGGCCAGGGCGAGAAGGGCGACGGCGATGTGAGCGCGGTTCAAGGAGGTGCGGAAGAAATGCCAGATGAACAAAGATCGTCCCTCAGCGGCTAAAGCCGGGGTCATGTTGCGCCTTGATGGCACGGCTGAAGCCGTGGCCTTTCAAAGAATCGGCAGTCACGCGTGTCAGGGGTTCGCGTTGCCAGCGAAATCCATGCCCCAAAGACCAGGGACATGGGGCAGTCAGAAAGGCCTTCTCGCGGGGCGTCATTGGGCTGAGCCCGAGGCGGTTTCTACAGGGGTGCGCTTCAGGACGAGTTGCTGCTGGTCCTGAGCGCTGGCTTTCTGGAAGAAGTCGCGGAGTTGAGGATACTCGTCTTTTTTGAATCGCGCGGAGCCGACGGCGATGACGCGATCTTCACTGTAAGTGTTGGCGGCGCTCTTGAACTTCACGGTGTAGGCAGCCAGCTTCTCCATGGGAACGGAGGCGTCGGTGGGCACGCCTTCGAGGGAGAGGCCGGGAGCGAGCTTGATGGTGACACGATCTTCAGTGGCGTAGGGCCAGCGCAGATCGATGGGATTCTCGCGTTTGGTTTCGGCGAAGATGGGCTTGACGCGGGCCTGAAAGAAGGAGCCGGGCATGATGACGCGCTTGCCGGCAACCGTACCCATGTTGCCTGTGACATCGAGTATGGCGAGCAGGCCGGAGTTGTAGTCGGAGAGACCGATAAAGTGGTTCATCTTGACGACGACGCCGTCGGGGACACGTTCCTGGATCTCCTTTTCGAATTCGGATTTGGCTTCCTGCTCGTCAGCGCTGAGTGCGTTCAGGCGCCAGCGAAGGGCATCGGCTCCCTTCATGGAAATGCGAATCGTGCCTTTGAGTGAACCGTCAGGGCCGAGCTCGAGGTCCGCGCCGCGCATAGTTTCGTTGTCCGTGTAAGGCGCGGGCGGGGTCAGGAGGGGGCGATGCCATTGTCAGCCTGGCGAACGCCGATGATATCTGTGTGCATCCAGTGGAGCTTGCCGTATTCGCAGTAGCGCTGGCCTGGATCGAAGTAAACATCTTTGCCACCGATGTTGACGATGGCAATTTCGTCTTCGAGCTGCCCCCAGTCGAGGTAGCCGGTGTTGAGGATGGCCTTCTGGCGCTCGGTGACGGCCATGGCGGAGGCTTTGAAACCAGCGGCGCGGGCCATAGCAATGAAGAGACGGGTGATCTCGTCGTCGGAGCCGCGCTTCTGGGCCCAGATGTCGGCGGCAGTCCTGATGCGCAGTCCCTGGGCCTTGTTTTCGGCCGCTGTATGCTCGCGGGTGAAGCGGGTGTTCTCGACGGTCATGACCGCGTCGTAGATTTTGTGCAGCTTCTGGTCGTCGGTATCGGAGGGCGCGACGATGCCGGCGACGGCCTGGCGGATGGCGTCGTTCGGAGCGGCAAAGCGGTCGACGTCTTTGGACCATTCCTTGCCGATGGATTTCCAGTAATCGGCGCCAGTGAACGCGGAGGAGTAATAGAAGAGGAGGCGGTAGGAGAAGCTGTCGATGGGGGGTGAGAATTCCTCTTCCGGCAGGGCGGGGATATTGTCGGCGGCGAGGTCGTAGGTACCGTCGATGGAGGATGTGACTTTTTCGCCTGGTGGCAGTTCTGCGTAGTAGAGGAGGCGCGAAGCGTTCTTCTCCTTGCCAAACTGGTCTTTGGAAGAGATGTAGGCGAGGTCGTGAGAAGTAGGAACGAAGCGGTAATGGGCGTGATGAACGAAGACGGGCTGCTGGAGATCCCAGTTCGGAGAGATGACGATGTTGTCGTCGTACTGGAGGTCGTAGCTGTATTCGAGGATGCTGCCGACGGTAACTTCGGGCATGGTGAAGACTCGCGCCATGATCTTCGTGTCGCCGGCCTTCACGATCTCCTTGTTGTAGGGCTTGCCGGTGAAGGGGATGACGGTGCCATCGGGATGGATGGTGCGGCCTTCGATGGAGCGGACGTTGGTAACACCGGCCTCGTAAGGGATTTCCCTGTCGGCGAACTCTTCCTTGCCCTTGTCGTTAAGGATTTTGATCTGGGCGTAGAGGTGGTGATAGTGGAGCTTGTCGTCGACAGTTTCTTCGCGGAAGAGATAGACGGCGGGCGCATCGGGAGCGGCCGGGTCAGCGGTCATCTTCAGTTCGTCGGGAGTGGGTTGTCTCCAGGTAACGGCGAGGGCAGGGACGGAAGAAATCGAAAGGAGAAGGGCAGGCAGAAGAGTGCGACGAAGCGAGCAGAACACGACAAAGCCTCTCTCGGAGCGGTTGAGAAAGATTGCACGCGGATCGGTTGCGATCCGCAATGACCAGTTCAGGGGAGTTTGTAGGTTCTTTGTAAGTCCTGGGGGGCGGCGAGGCAAGGGAATTTTAGTGACAGGGCGGGGTTACTGCCCGGAAGTATTGGGGGGCGGGAGGGCCGAAAGCTACGGAAGGGTGGTTACTTTGCAAAACGGCCTTCGGGGTACAGGAATCCGAGGGGCAGCATCAGTCGATGCTGGAGCCGAAGGCCAGGAGGCGGCCATCGCAATCCTTTACGACGAACTCGCGTGAGTTCCAGGGGGTGTTGTCGAGCTGGCGGGTAAACTCGACGCCCCGGACGGCGTACTCGGCGTGGAGGGCGTCCACATCGTCGACGTTGAGGTAGGCGTCGAGGAGTTCGTCATCATATTTGTCGGGGTTGGGAGTGGGCGGCGGGGCGCATCGGAAGTGGATGGCGTGGCTATCGCGGACGACGATGGCGTAGACGGGCGGCTCGTGACTTGATTCTGGCCAGGTGGTCTGGCAGTGGAATCCGAGCTTGTTCTGATACCAGGCGAGGGTGCGAGGGATGTCGGTGGAGAAAAACTGCGGGGCGATGCGGCGAATCATGGGAATGAGTGTACGGCTGCGCCCGGCGAGGACAAGGGGACTGTGACGAGAATCGTTATTCGGCGCGCAGGGCTTCGACGGGGTTGACAGCGGCCGCGCGTCGCGCGGGCAGGTAGCTGGCAAAGACGGCGACGGCGAGGAGCACGGCGACGACTGCGGTGTAGGTGAGCGGATCCATCGGACTGATGCCGAAGAGCAGGGATTTCATCAGTTGCGTGAGTTCGGCCGCGGCGGCCAGGCCGATGAGGACACCGATTCCGGTGAGCAGGAGGGCGGAGCGGACGAACATCCAGCGCAGTTCACGCCGCTGAGCGCCAAGGGCGAGGCGGATGCCGATCTCGCGGCGGCGCTGCGCGACGGAACAGGCGATGACGCCGTAAATTCCGACGATGCCGAGCAGCAGAGCCATAGATCCGGCGATGGCGAGCATGACAAGGGTGAAGGAGGTGCGGGCCATCGAGGCATCGTAGACTTCCTGCATGGTTTGCGGCGAAGCGATGGGCAGATTCGCGTTAACGGACCAGACGGTCTGCTGCACCTCGCGCAGGAATGCGTCGGAGCCGGCGCCGGCGCTGTGAACCGCGAAGGTGACCGAGCGTTCGACTTCGATTGTGGGTTTGGGTGTGTAGGGATTCTGGATCATTGCGGCCCAGTAGACGGTCGCAGGGGCTTTTTGGTCCACGCCGTCGTGGCGTACGTCCTGGACGACACCGATAACCTCCTGCCAGGGCATTTTTGAAAACTGCCGGATGCGCTTGCCGACGGCCGCAGGAGCGGAGCCCCACTCTTCGCGCGCGAAGGTGTCCGCGACCATGACTACGGGCCGAGTTCCGTAGAGATCGGCCCAGGTGAAATCGCGCCCGGCGAGGATACGGGTGCCCATGGCATGGAAGAATCCGGGCGAAACGTAATTGAAGAAGCGCAGGGGCGGATTCTGGTGGTCGTAGTGTTTGCCCTCAACGCCCATCTGATCCCAGTTTGGCTCGATACCCTCCAGCGGCGCAGCGGCCGCGTAGCCGACGCCGCTAACGCCGGGGAGGGTGGCGAGTTTGTCGAGGATGTCGTTCTCGGTGCGCAGTACCTGCTGTGGATTCTGCATGAGGGACTCGGGAATGGAAATGCGCAGCATCTGCAGGTGGGCGCAGTCCGCAAATCCGGGATCGACGTGGCGCATGCGCGCGAAGGTGCGGATCATGAGGGTGGCGCTCACCAGCAGGACGAGGGACATGGCGACCTGCGCGACGACCAGGATGTTGCGGGAGCGGTGACGCTCGCGGCTGGCGCTGGCGGTGCGGCCGCCAGTTCCCGCGAGTTCGTGGCGACGCCAGGCATGCTTGATGGCGGGGATCATGCCGAGGAAGAGTCCGGAGAAGAGCGCCACGGCGAAGGTGAAGGCGATGGAGCGGGCGTCGAGGGAGATTTCGGTCAGACGAGGAAGATTGGTGGGGCCGAGCGCAACGAGGAAGCGGAGGCCCGCCCAGGCAACGGCGATGGCGAGAAGCCCGCCGATAAGGCCGAGGGTGACGCTCTCGAGGAGCAACTCGCCGGCAATGCGGAGACGGCCTGCGCCAAGGGCGGCACGGATGGAGAGTTCCATCTGGCGCGATTCGGCGCGGACGAGAAGGAGATTCGCGAGATTGGTGCAGGCGATGACGAGGACGAGGCCGATGGTGGCCATGACGATCCAGAGGACACCCGCCACGCTGCCGATGACGCTTTGTTTGAGGGGCTGCAGATTGGGGGTGATCTTCCAGTTCTCGTACCAGTGCGGATCAGTGCCGGGTCCGTTGGACCATGAGTCCATCCAGACGTTGAGGAGACGCTTCAGATCGGCATTGGCAACGGGAATGGTGATGCCGGGCCTGAGACGGCCGATGCCGCGAAAGGCAAATCCGGCGAGGATCTCGTGGGTTTTGTCGAAGGCAGTGGGCACGAGCAGATCGAAGTCCTGATCGACGAGGCGGAAGCCACGCGGCATGACGCCGACGATGGTACGCGGCTGAGAATCGACGTCGATGGTGCGGCCAATAACGGTACGGTCGCCGCCGAAGCGGCGCTGCCAATAGCCGTAGCCGAGCATGACGGACTTTGCGCCTCGCGGATCCTGATCGGAGTCGTTGAACCAGCGGCCTGCCAGCGGCGGCACTTCAAGGGTTTCGAGAACGCCCTCGCTGATCGCGATTGTGTGCACTTCTTCTGGTTGAGCGAGGCCGGTGACGTTGGCGGTCTGCGGGAACCACACGCCCATGGCGGCGAGAGTGCGATTGTGCTGCGAGAAGGTCAGGTCCATTGACGCCGAAAGGCGGAAACCGCTGCTGACGCTGGTGAGACCTGCAGCGCCGGGGGCTTCAAGGCGCAGGGCGACGAGGCGATCGGCTTGCGGGTAAGGCAAGGGCCGGAGGACGATGCTGTTGATCACGCTGAAGACAGCGGTGTTGGCGCCGATGCCGATGGCGAGGGTGAGCAGGACCGTAGTGGCGAAGCCGGGGGATTTCGCGAGGCGGCGGAAGGTGAGCTTCCAGTCGGCGAGAAGTTGCTCGAGGCGGCGCCACTGCCAGGCTTCGCGGCTGCGCTCGGTGAGCTGGGTGACACTGCCGAATTCGCGGCGGGCGCGCTGCGCGGCTTCTTCGCGCGACAGGCCTTCGTCGACGAGTTCGTCGGTTCGCTCGGCGATGTGTTCTTCGATAGAGACGGCGAGGTCCTGGTAGCGGCGGCCGCGCTTCCAGAGTCTGAGCATGGAGTGCCTCCTATCCTCGAGCAGGCGTGAGGACGCGCGAAATACCATCGAACATAGTTACGAAGCTGGCTTTTTCCTGTTCCAGGTGGCGAAGGCCGGCTTTGGTGACGCGATAGATGCGAGTGGGGCGGCCTTTGGCGGAAATACCGGCTTCGGCATCGAGCCAGCCTTCCCTGAGCATCCGCTGTAGCGCCGGATAGAGCGAGCCTTCTTCGATCTGGAGCAGTTCATCGGAGACGGCCTGGATGTGGCGGACCAGCGCATATCCGTGCATAGGCTTGCGGCGGAGGGACTCGAGGATCATGAGCTCGAGGGCGCCGGGAAAGAGGTCGCGGCGGTCCGGGGTCTTTTGGTCGAAAGCTTTGGCCATGATTAGAGTCTAGGCCCAAATACCTATTTTTTAAATAGTCTTGTGACGAAGAGGTTGGGGGAGCGACACAGGCTGGCCGACTCTGCGACAGGGCTCTGGCGGGTCGGGGCTAAGCGCCGACGATTTGCTGGCCGCCGTCAATGTCGTAAGTTCCGCCAGTGAGGGCGGAGTTGGACATGATGTGCACGGCGAGGTTGGCTACGTCGGAGGGTTCGACGACGCGCTGGATGGGCAGGGTTGTGCGGAGTTGGTTGCGGCGGTTTTCGAGGTCCGCGCCGAGCAGTTGAGCCGACAACGGTGAGTCGACGAAGCCGGCGGCAATGACGTTGACGCGGATGGGAGCCAGCTCGAGCGCGAGGACCCTCGCCATGGCGGGTAGCGATGCGGTGAGTGCGGAGATGAGGGCGAAGCCTTTCGACGCTTTTCGGCCGCCAGTGCCGCCCATAAAGAGCAAAGTTCCACCGGGGCGGACTCTGTTGCGGGCGTGACGCGCGATGTGGAGGGGGAGGAAGATGTGGGAATCGATGTCGCGTTGTGCGCGAGCGAAGTCGAAGTCTTCGAGCGGCGCGTAATAGGGACCGGGTCCGGTGACCAGGATGTGGTCGACCGGCGCGGACAGATTGTCGAAGAATTTTTCGAGGAGGTTGAAGTCGGTGGCATCGAAGGCCGCGGTGCTGAGCGCATCGAGTTCGATGGCGGCGCGCTGGAGGGGCTCGGGATTGCGGGCGGTGAGGATAACCTGGGCTCCCTCCGCACGCGCTCGGCGGGCGGTTTCAAGACCGATGCCGGCGCTGCCGCCGATCAGGACGACGGTTTGGCCGAGGAGTGCTGGCTCACGCCGGATGGGCACGGCCGAGGTCGCGGTGCTCATGCTTTACTCCGGCAGTTCTGTGCCCGTCGCGGCGGCAACCATATATTCGGCGTACCACTGGGGCCAGTTGGGGTCGGCTTTGCCAATGCGCTTTTCATGCTCGCCATGCGCCGTGGCGGCACGCTTCAGGGCTTCCTCGAGATCACGCGTCGAGGTATAGGTTGTGACGCCGGGATCGACGCGACCGGGGAGGCGGGTGGTGATCTCCTGGAGGATCCATGTGTTTCCATCCGGATCGTGAAATGTCGCGCGAGAGAAGTAGCTGCGGCGGTCAGGGTCGAGGCCGGAGGTGATGCCATTGGGACCGAGGTGGACGAAGTCGCTGACCTCGACACCGGCGGCGAGCAGTTTTTCACGAGCCGTTACGATGTCCGAAACGATCAGATATCCGCTGGCGGATCCGGGAGCAGCTTTGGTGAGCGTCGCACCGAACTGGATGGAGGCGGGGGAGCCGGGAGGAGTGATCTGAACGACCCATGGCGGGGTCGCGTCCACGCGCCATCCGATCCTGCTGTAGAACTGCTTTGCGCGCTCGATGTCGGAGACGGGGATGATCATGACTTCGAGCTTTTGGTCGAGGCCGGTGACGCGGGCCTCCGGTGTCGAGGGGCTGATGCGAAATTCGGTGGTGGCAGTGGCCATAGGTCTCCTTCGGGCTGACCGGGTGACATGCGCAGACTAACCGCGATGGCGGTCGGGGAGGGTCGCTGGGAACTAGGATGACCCGCAGAAAGCCCGGTTGCAGAAAAATGATGGGAGAAAGCCGGCGGCCGGGATGTCGAAAGATCTCCTATGGACATTGCAAAGGAGAAGATGGTATGTTCTTTGGAATGTCCAAAGGAGCGGAGGCGATGGGCGAAGGCAGATCGGAAGTGCTGCAGGGGACGCTGGACCTGATGGTGCTGAAGACGCTGTATGCGATGGGGCCGCTGCACGGATTCGGCATCGCGCGGCGGATCGAGCAGATAAGCGACGACGTTCTCAATTTGAATGAAGGGACGGTCTACACGGCTCTGCTGCGACTGCAGCAGCAGGGCTGGATCGTGTCGAAGTGGGGCACCAGTGAGAACAACCGGCGAGCGCGGTTCTACTCGATCACCCGGCAGGGCGCGAAGCAGCTGGAGCGCGAGACGGAAAAATGGCAGCGGGTCGCCGGAGTGATGGAGAGAGTGCTGGGCATGGAGAGGCAGGGGTGACGACGATGGGAAAGCTGCGGGTGCTGTGGGCGAGGGTGAAAGGTCAGGCAACACAGGAAGGCGAGGACGAAATCCTCGATGCGGAGATCCGCGAACACATCGCAATGCTGGAAGTGCGTTATGCGGCACGGGGGATGAGCCCGCAGGAGGCTGCGACGGCGGCGCGGCGGCAATTTGGCAACGTTACAGTTCTGAAGGAGCGGCAGCGAGCGGTGCGCGGATTTCTCTCCCCATTGGAGTGGTGGCGCGACGCGCGCTTTGGAATGCGGATGCTGGCAAAGCGGCCTTTGTCGAATGCGGCGGTGGTGGTCGCGCTCTCGATCGGGATCGGCATGAATGCCGCGGTGTTCACATTTGTCAATGCGCTGCTGCTGCGACCGCCGCAGGGGGTCAACGAAACGCGCAGGCTGGTGGAAGTGTGGATGCACAACGACAAAGGAAGCGGGGTGCAGAGCTACGCACCTTTCAGCTATCCGGATTACGTGTATTACCGCGACCACACGAAGTCTCTGGAGGGCCTGGCGGCCTTTGATGGCGATGGAACGAGCACGATCTGGAATCACGGGGGCGCGGGGGAGATCCTGCACGGCCAGTTCACTTCGGGGAATCTCTTTGCACTGCTGGGAGTCGATGCGGTGGCGGGACGTGCGCTCACGACAGAGGACGACAAGGCTGACAGCGTGCGACCAGTCATGGTGAGCTATGCGTTCTGGAAGCAGAAGCTGGGTGGCGAGCCTGGAGCGGTGGGACAGACGCTGATGCTGAATGGGTCCGCGTTCACGGTGGTCGGAGTGGCGCCGGCAGGGTTCACCGGCTTACTGGCAGGGATGAATCCCGATTTCTGGGCTCCTCTGGCGGTGCAGGAAAGATTCACCCACGACAAGGGGCGCGTGACGGACGCCGATTCGTACTGGCTGATTGTGGCAGGGAGACTGCGAAAGGGTGACCGTAACAACGTTCAGGCGGAGATGCACGTGCTGGCGAAGCAGGTGTATGGCGAGCATGGAAGCAAGGGGGAATTTCAGGACGCAATCGTGTATCCCCTGACGCTGGTGCCGGGGCCGTTCCGCGGGTATGTGGGAGGGTTCACGGGAATGCTGCTCGCTGTGTTTACGCTGGTTCTGCTGATCGCCTGCACAAACGCGGCGGGGTTGTTGCTGGCGCGGGCCAGCGGACGCGCCCGAGAGATGGCGATTCGGGCGGCCCTTGGGGCGGGGCGGCAACGGCTGGTGCGTCAGATGCTGGTGGAGAGCCTGCTTCTGGCAGGAATCGCAGGCGCAGCGAGCGTAGCGATTGCAAGTGCGACGTCGAGGTTGCTGATGGAACTGGTGCCGGCGAGTCTTCCCGTGAGGCTGGAGATTCCTGTGGACTGGCGCGTCGTGCTGTTCACGCTGGCGGCATCTCTGGTAACGGGAGTGGTATTCGGGCTGGCGCCAGCGCTGCGGGCGAGCGCGGTAGAGGCAGCGCGGGTGCTGAAAGAGGAGTCACAGAGCGGCGGCCGAATGAAATCGCGCATGCGGCGTGTGCTGATCGTGACGCAGACGGCTGCCTGCGTCGTGCTGCTGGCGGGGGCGGCACTGTGTGTTCGCAGCCTGGTCAACGCAAGGGCCATTGCTCCGGGATTCGAGACCCGGCATATTGGTCTGGCGACGCTGGACCCCGGCAGCCTGGGTTACACACCCGAGCAGGTGAGCAGCTTTTATGATCGCTTGCTCGAGCGAGTCCAGCGACTGCCCGGGGTGAGTTCAGCAAGCTACGCTGGCTTCCTCCCGCTGGGAACGTCGCGTGAGATGACGTCGGCAGCCAAACGAATCGCGAAAAATCCGGACGCGATGGTGGATGTCTTTCGCGTCGAAACAGGCTTCTTCACGACAATGGGGATTCCGCTGCTGCGAGGGCGCGATCTGACGCGCCAGGAAGCGGAGGCAGCCGCACCGAATGCGATTGTGGTTAACGACTATCTGGCGAAAAAGCTGTGGCCGGGAGAGGATCCGCTGGGCAAGCATCTGGCATTGGGTGAGGAAAAAATGATGAGCGAAGTCGTCGGGGTGGCTGCGAACGGCAAGTACCACACGCTGGGAGAAGGGCCTGTCGGCGTCGTGTTCCGCGGGCAGCTGCCTGCGGCAAGGACGCTGATCGTGCGCACTGCAGGCGATTCACGAGCGATCACCGACGAATTGCAGCGGGCGGTTCCGATTGTCGACCCGCTGATGGCCGCGACACAGGTGCAGACGATCGAATCGTATATGGCATTGCCTCTGTTTCCGGCGCGAACCACTGGATGGCTGCTGGGGGTATCGGGGATTTTGGCGGTAGTAATGACGGCGATCGGGCTGTTTGGGTTAATCGCTTACATGGTGTCGCAGCGGACGCACGAGATCGGGGTGCGGATGGCACTGGGTGCGCGACGGATCGACGTGATGAAGATGGTGATGAGTCAGGGGCTAGGACTGACAGCGACAGGGCTTGCGATCGGATTGGCGGCGGCGTTCGCTGCCGTTCGCCTCTTATCGCCGCTGCTGTATGGGATAGGAGCCAGCGATCCGACGACCATGGCGGGCGTCGCTTTGGGATTGGTGGCAGTCGCACTTGCGGCCTGTTATTTGCCGGCACGAAGGGCAATGAGGGTGGATCCGGCGGCTGCTCTGCGGTGCGAGTAAGTGAGCGAGCAGCGACGCCGGTCAGGACTGGAATCATCCCGTCGGCAGCTATTGGTTCCTTTCTTCTAACGCCGTTGCGACGAACGGAGGCGCCCGCGATGGCGGCGCGCTGGTTTATGCGTTTACCGGATGCCGGCCTCGGCGCAGTCCAGTCATTTCGAGCAGGCGGGCGCGCGGGAAGGCGAAGCACTTTACCACAGAGGACACAGAAAAACACGGAGGAGGGGCGGGTTTCGTCGAGTGGAGTTGGTTTCGAGGGGTTTTGTTCGTGTAAGCACTCGTCGGAACTTTCGCCGCCTTCCAGGGCGATTCAGCCGCCTGTTTTTTCCGTGAGTTCGACCCAGCGTTCGTAGACGGTGTGGTGGTCGGCTCGGGCTTGTTCCAGGTCGGCGAGGGCGGTGGTAAGAGCGGTGGGGTCGGTGACGACTTCGGGGGACTCGACGCGCTGTTCGGCGGCGCGGAGGCGGGTGTCGGCTTCTTCGATGCGGTCTTCGATGCTGTCATACTCGCGCTGCTCAAGGTAAGAGAGTTTCCTGCGCGGGATTGATGAGGGCGAAGGGACGACTGCAGCGGGTTGGCGGATTTTGCTTGCCGTGTTGTCCTGTGCGGTGCGGTTTTGCTCGTCGCGCCAGGTTTCCCACTGGAGATAGTCAGCGAAGAGGGCGGCGTTGCCTGATCCATCGAGGCCGAGGACGGCGTTGGTGACGCGGTCGAGCAGGTAGCGGTCGTGTGTGACGAGGATGAGCGCGCCGGAAAAATCGAGCAGCGATTCCTCGAGGATTTCAAGCGTCGGAATGTCGAGGTCGTTGGTGGGCTCGTCGAGGATGAGGACGTCGGCGGGCTGGAGCATGAGGCGGGCGATGAGGACGCGAGCACGCTCGCCGCCGCTGAGGCGCTCGACGGGTTGGTTGAGCTGCTCGCCGGTGAAGAGGAAACGCGAGGCGTAGCCGGCGACGTGGACGACGCGGTCCTGCCAGATGACGGAGTCGGAATCGGGGGCGAGGGCGCGACGCAGGGTGACGGAGTTGTCGAGCTCGCGCATCTGGGAGAAGTAAACGATGCGGAGGCCGGGGGCGCGGCGGATTTCGCCGGCGGTGAGCGGAAGCTCGCCGGTGATGGCGCGGAGGAGGGTGGTTTTTCCGGAGCCGTTGGCGCCGGCGAGTCCGAGGCGGACGCCGTTTGTAAGCGCGACGGTGACATTTTTAAGGATTTTGCGATCGCCGAGGGTAACGGAGGCGTTCTCGACTTCGATGAGGCGTTTGGTCTGGCGGCCGGTCGAGTCGAAGGCGATGCCGGCGGTTGCGGTGCGCGTGCGGGATTCAGAGTCCTGCAATTCGGCGATGAGGGCGTTGGCGTTATCGATCCGCGCTTTCGCTTTGGTGGTGCGCGCTTTGGGGCCACGGCGGAGCCACTCCATTTCGACGCGGACGCGGTTGCGGAGACTCTCCTGGGCCCGCTGTTGCCACTCGACGTAGGCTTCGCGGCCTTCGAGAAATTTCGAGTAGGCGCCCTGGATGCGAAGAAGGCCGTCGGAGTAGATGCGGTTGAGCTCGACGACTTCCGTGGCGGTGTTTTCGAGGAAGTATCGATCGTGGGTGACGGTGACGTAAGCGAAAGCGGCGTTGCGGAGCAGCTCTTCGAGCCACTCGATGCCATCGAGGTCGAGGTGATTGGTGGGCTCGTCGAGGAGGAGGACTTCGGGGTCGGTGACGAGGGCTTCGGCAACAGCAAGGCGCTTACGCCAGCCGCCGCTGAGACTGGCGGCTTCCCTGCCCATGCCGGGGCTGCCGGAGGTGTCGTTGTCGGTGAAACCGGTGCGGCCGAGGGTTTCGCGCAGGCGCTGCTCGCGGTCGGCGGCGGGAATGGCGGCGCGGTCGAGGGCGGCTTCGACGATCTGCCGGACGGTGATGCCGGAGGCGAAATCGGAGACCTGGTGGACATAGCCGATGCGGACGCGTTTGCGGAAGGAGACTTCGCCCGAGTCGGGCTCCTGCTCGCCGCCGAGGATAGCAAGGAGCGTGGATTTGCCTGCACCGTTGGGGCCGATGAGGCCGATGCGGTCGCCATCGTGGACGGCGAAGGAAAGGTTTTCGAAGAGGGGGACAGCGCCGAAACGCTTGGAGATGTTCTGCGCAATCAGGATCGGCGGCATAGGTTCAGTTTATGGGGAAGTCGAAAGAATTCTCCGGCTCGCCGAGGCGGAGCCTGAACGAAGCGGCGGATACCCCGATGAAGAGTGCATTACAGGTTTCGCTCAGAGCGCCTCGGCAAATGCGACATCGGGCAGCGGAGTGGGTTGGTCCGACGCGCGCACGCCAACGATCCACGCCAGCGCTCCGACAGTGGCGACGGCGGCAGCCAGGATCAGCGCAACGCGGAAGCTGCCCGTGCGTTCGACCAGGAAACCGGTGAGTACCGGCGCAACGATGCCGGCGAAATTGGCGACGCAGTTCTGCATCCCGACCCATCGGCCGGCGAGCCGGGGTCCGGCGAGGGTTTGAGGGATGGCATAGACGCCGGAACAGGAGGTTCCGCAGCCAACGGCGGCACCGGCGAGAGAGGCTAGCCAGGTCCTGGGTCCAGCGACGGCGCAGCACAAGAGCGAGACCGTGGCGATGAGGAGGCCGACAACCATGGGCCATTTGCGCGCGGAGCAGGCGTTGACGCCGCGCCGGATGAAGAGGTCGGCAATACGGCCGGTGACGATGGCGGCGGTGGAGTCGATGGCGTAGATGAGGCCGGCGGTCCATGCCATCGACGTGGTGGAGAGATGGCGCTCGTGCACGAGGTAGAACGGCAGCCAGCTCATGAGCAGGTAGAGCAGATAATTTTCGGCGAGATGGCCGATGGCCGCGCCCCAAAACGGCCGGAGGCGCAGGATGGTTGCGAAGCTGTGCAGGGGAGGACCGGGTTGGGGCGGCGCGGCGCGTGCGACGGGAGCGGGCTTCCATCGCTGCCATGCCGGCAGCCAGAGCAAACCGGCGAGGCCGATGGCGAGGAAGGTTCTGCGCCAGCCGAAGCGCGCCATGAGCAGACCGCCTCCGAAGGCGCCGACGGCGGTTCCCCAGCGGATGGCGGCTACAAGGAGACCGTTGGCGAGGCCGCGGTCTTTTTCCGCGAGACATTCGCTGAAGATCTTCGAGCTGGCGGGGAAGACGACCGCTTCACCCACGCCGAGGAGCAGGCGCATCGATAAGAGGGTGGCGAAGCCACGAGCGAGGCCGGTGAAGGCGGTTGCCGCGGACCACGCGAAGAATCCGGCGGTGAGCACGGCGCTGGCGGAGAAGCGGTCGACGAGCCAGCCGACGGGGATTTGCAGGAGGACGTAGGTCCAGAAGAAGGCGGAGAGGAGGATGCCGAGTTGCGAGGTGGAGAGGCCCCAGTCTTTGCTGAGGAGAGGTGCG
>Ga0335072_10004576_pt1 | contig 20488 bp, 16 predicted proteins | sample Lox_Sample_21_FD_206725 | JGI IMG/M metagenome (GOLD analysis project Ga0335072, IMG submission 206725) | Soil microbial communities from Loxahatchee National Wildlife Refuge, Florida, United States - Lox_Sample_2.1 | ecosystem: Environmental > Terrestrial > Soil > Wetlands | place: USA...
CGCTGTGGGCCGAAGGCGGCCGTTTCGGCGAGGGTTTGCGCTGGATAGAACGCCTCGAGTCGGTCGCCCAGCGTTTGAGTCCGCAGCTGCGCGGACGCATCTACTTTCTCGGCTTGTGCGTCGCGCATGCCGCCTCCGAGTATCACCGCATGGTCGAGACCGGGCCGCTGACGATCTCCGCGTTCACGATCGCGGGCGATCAACTCGGATTGGCGCGCGCCTACAACGCGCTTGCGGTGGCCTCGCTCAACACCGGGCGCCTCGAAGACGCGGCAACCTACGTCGAGACCTCGCTGCGTTTCTACGAGCAGATCGGACACGAACGCGGAACCGCGACTGCGCTGATCAATCAGGGAAACGTGCTCTTCGAAGGCTACGGCGACAACGCGCGCGCTCACGAGATCTTTCGCCGCGCGATCGCGATGCTCGAAAGCGAGGGACCGCCCGCGCTATGCGGCATAGCCCTCGGCGATCTCGCCGAGGTCGAATACGCGATGGCCGAATACGATGCGGCGGTCGGTCACGCGACCGCCGCGATCGAGCGATTCGAACAAAATTCGAGTCCGCCGCATATCGCGTGGCAGCACGAAACGATGGCGCGCTGCGCGCTCGCGCGGGGCTATCTGGCCGACGCCGGGGAGCATCTGCTGATCGCCTGCGACCTGCTGCGCCGCCTTCCGCAACCGCTCTACATCGCGCGCCTGGCCGAGGTCACCGCACGCAGGCTGCTGCTCGGAGGCAATGCGAAGGGCGCCGCGCTCGCGCTGGCCGCGGCCCGCCGCTACCGCAGCGAACGCGCGCTGGTCTCTTTCGGGATTTTCGCGGCCGAGGCGCTCGCCGATACCGCCGCGACGGCGGAGCAGCTGCCGCCCGCCGAGATCGCGGCTGCGACTAAAGCCGCCGCGGCACTCGACCTCTCGAAACTGTGCGGGACCCTGGCGGGGTTGCTGAGCGCGGGATAGCTCGGCGTCGATCCAAAAGAACCCGATATCTCACCTCGTCAGGAGTACAAGGCAGTGGCTGAACATCAAGTCGATGCGGTCGTCATCGGCGCGGGCCCGGGCGGTTATCATGCCGCGATCCGGCTCGCCCAACTCGGTAAGAGCGTGATCTGCGTCGATCGCGACGAGGTCGGCGGTGTCTGCTTGAATTGGGGCTGCATCCCGACCAAAGCGCTGCTGCACGTCGGTGAGACCATCCGCCAGATCGAGCACGCCGCCGAGATCGGATTGAAGGTCCCCCAAGCCGGCGTCGACCGCGAAGCCGTGGCGAAGTTCAAGACCGACGTCGTGAATGCCAACGTCGGCGGCGTCAAAACGCTCTTCAAGGGCAATGGCGTGCAATTCATCTACGGCGATGCGAGCTTCAAAGATCCCACCACGATCGTCGTCAAGACCAAAGAAGGCGGCAGCGATACCATCAAAGCCGCAAGCGTCGTCATCGCTACCGGGTCGGCACCGATCGACGTCAAAGCGTGGCCGCGCGACGGAGAGTACATCATCAATTCCGACGACGCCGTTACCCTCAAACGCGTCCCAAAAAATCTGCTCATCGTCGGCGGCGGCGTCATCGGTCTCGAGTTCTCGACGGTCTACACGCGTCTGGGCGCCAAGGTGCTCGTCGTCGAGGCGCTCCCCCAGATTCTCACCGGTACCGATTTAGAGATTTCGAAAACGCTCGGCCGCATTTTGAAAAAGCAAGGCATCGAGATCATGCTCGGCACCAAAGTCGGCGCGATCGAGAAGACCGGCAAGAGCGTCAAAGCCACGATCAACGGCGAAGGCACGAACGGAAAAGACGAAACGCGCGAGTTCGACATGGTCCTGGTCGCGGTGGGACGCCGTCCGGTTACCGATACGCTCAATCTCGCCGCCGCGGGCCTGGCAACCGACGACAAAGGCTTCATCGCGGTCGACGTCCAGTGCCGCACGAAGGTGGCGAACATTTTTGCAATCGGCGACGTGACGGGACAGCCCCTGCTCGCGCACCGCGCGATGAAGCAAGGCGTGGTCGCGGCCGAGGTCATCTCGGGCGACAAGTCGGCCGCCTTCGATCCGGTTGCGATCCCGAACTGCGTCTACACCGACCCGGAGGTCGCGACGATCGGACTCTCCGAGGAAGAGGCGAAGGCCAAGGGCTACGAGGTGCGCATCGGCAAGTTTCCGCTCGCCGCGAGCGGCCGCGCACGCACGATGAACGAAACCGACGGGCTGATCAAACTCGTCGGCGACGCAAAGACCGATGCGCTGCTCGGCATGCACCTCGTCGCGCCGCAAGCCGAGTCGCTCATCGGCGAAGGCGTCATCGCACTCGAGATGGGCGCGACGCTCGAAGACATCGGCCTCTCCGTCCACCCGCACCCGACGCTGACCGAGTCGATCATGGACGCGGCGGAAGCGGCGCACGGCAAAGCGATTCACATTCTCAATCCCAAACCGAAGACGGCGGTGGGAGCAAAATAACGCGACTGCTCGATCTCGGCCGCCGGCCCTATCGCGAAACGTGGGAGATTCAGCACGCGCTGCACGAAGCGGTGCGCGAAGGCCGCGAACCCGACACCTGGATCTTCGTCGAACACGACCCGGTGGTCACGCTGGGTCGCCAGGCAAAGCGCGATAACGTGCTCTTGACGCCGGAGGCGCTCGCGGCGCGCGGCGTCGACCTGGTCGAGATCGAACGCGGCGGCGACGTGACCTATCACGGGCCGGGCCAGCTGGTCGTCTACCCGATTCGCAAGCTCGAGCGTTTCCGGGAAATCGTGCCGCTCGTTCGCTCGCTCGAGGGTGCCGTGATCTCGGCAGTCGGGCGCTACGGGATCGCGGCCGAGCGCTGGAGCGAGCACGCCGGCGTCTGGGTGGGGCGCAACCAGATCTGCGCTATCGGCCTTGCAGTACAAAAGATGGTATCGCTGCACGGCATTGCGCTCAACGTCGCGACCGCGCTCGACTACGACCAGTTGATCAACCCATGCGGGCTGACCGACCGCGGCATCACGTCAATCGCGCGCGAAACCGGTCGCGATGTCACGGTCGAGGAAGTAAAACCCGTTTTGCTAGAGGAGCTCGAACGAGCGTTTAAAACGGCGGCTGCGTGATGGCGACTGAGATCGACTTGATCGGCGGTGTCCCGGCGCGCGTGCGCAAGCCGGACTGGCTTCGCGTTGCTCTCCCGTCGGGAGAAGATTACGAGCGCGTTCGCGCAAAGGTCGGCACGCTTGCGCTCAACACCGTCTGCAAAGAGGCCGCTTGTCCGAACATTGCCGAGTGCTGGGGCGCCGGAACCGCAACGATCATGATCCTCGGCGACACCTGCACCCGCGGGTGCCGCTTCTGTAATGTGAAGACCGGCAATCCCAAAGGCGTCGTCGATTGGATGGAACCAGTGCGCGTCGCCGACGCGGTGCGCGACCTGGGCTGGAAATATCTCGTGCTCACTGCCGTCGATCGTGACGATCTCGCCGACGGCGGCGCCCTGATCTTCGCGAACACCGTGCGCGCGATTCACGAGCGCGTTCCGCATTCGAAGGTGGAAATTCTCAGCGGTGACTATCGCGGCGATCTGCGCGCGCTCGACATCGTGATGGACGCCCGTCCCGACGTCTTCGCACACAATCTCGAGACGGTCCGGCGGCTGACGCCCACGGTGCGCGACAAACGCGCCGCCTACGACCAATCGCTCAAAATCCTTACGCACGCCAAATCGCGTGCGCCCGAACGCTACACCAAAACCTCGATCATGATCGGGCTTGGTGAGACCGAAGACGAGATCGAGCGCGTGATGGACGACGCGCGCGCGGCAGGCGTCGATATCTTCACGCTCGGGCAGTATCTGCAGCCCACGAAGAAACACTTACCGGTCGTCGAGTTCGTTACACCGCAGAAGTTCGACCGGCTCGGATCCCTAGCCAAGAGCAAGGGCTTCCATCAAGTCGTCTCGAGCCCGCTTTCGCGCAGCTCCTATCACGCCGAACAAGCCTTCGAGGGTTAATGAGCCGTTTTTTTCTAACGCGCCCCATCTTTGCGGCTGTCTGCTCCATCATCATTCTCATCGGCGGGCTCGTCGTGATGCCGACACTCGCCATCGATCAGTATCCGCAGATCGCGCCGCCGGTCGTCACCGTCACCGCGACCTACGTCGGCGCGAGCCCGCAAGCCGTCGAGGCGCAGGTGACCAACCCGTTGGAAACGGCGGTGAACTCGGCGCAGGGCCTGCGCTACATCAGTTCGACGAGCGCGCAAGGTGTCTCGACGATCACGGCCACGTTCAATCTCGGCGTGAACCTCGACATTGCGGCGGCCGACGTGCAGAACCTCGTGCAGTCCGCGATCGGCCAGCTGCCCGCGACGGTGCAGCAAGTCGGCGTCACGGTCTCTAAGAACTCGGGCGCGTTCGTCATGGGCGTCGCGCTGATGTCGGATAACCCGAAATACGACAAGCTCTTCTTGAGCAACTACGCGCAGCTCAACATCGTCAACGATCTCGCGCGCATTCCCGGCGTCTCGCAAATCCGCGTCTTCGGTCAACGCCAGTACGCTATGCGCATATGGCTCGATCCGCGCAAGCTCGCGGGCGAGGGCCTAGCGGCGACGGACGTCGTGAGCGCTCTGCAAGAACAGAACGTCGAGGTGGCCGCCGGTGCCGTAGGCTCGGCGCCGACCGCACCTAACCAGCGCTATACGTACGCGATCGACGCGCTCACGCAGCTGTCGACGCCGGCGCAATTCGCCAACATCATATTACGCGCCAATCCCGACGGCGGTTTTACGCGCCTGGGTGACGTCGCCCGGGTCGAGCTCGGCGCGCAAGACTATTCGACCGACCTTCGTTTCGACGGAAAAGAAGACGTCGTCGGCATGGGCGTTCTGCAATACCCCGACGCAAACGCTCTTCAGACGGCCGACCTGGTCAAGCAAAAACTGACGCAACTGCAAACGAACTTTCCCGAGGGCGTGCACTGGGAAGTCGCCTTCGACACGACGTCGTTCGTGCGAGAGTCGATCAAAGAGGTCGTGATCACGCTGCTGCTCTCGGTCCTCCTGGTCATTCTCGTCATCTACCTGTTCTTGCAGGATCCGCGCGCCACGCTGATCCCCGCCGCCACGATCCCCGTCTCCCTGATCGGCGCGTTCTTCGTAATGAAGGTCTTCGGATTTTCGATCAACACGGTGACGCTCTTCGGTCTGACGTTGGCTGCCGGTCTCGTCGTCGACGACGCAATCGTCGTCATCGAGAATATCGCCCGTCACATGGAGTCCGAGCGATCGACGGGCATCGCGCCGACGCAAGCGGCGATGACCGAGATCCAAAGCGCGGTCGTCGCTTCCTCGCTCGTTCTCTTTTCCGTCTTTTTCCCCGTCGCGTTCTTCCCGGGCACGACCGGCCAGCTCTACAAGCAGTTCGCCCTGACGATCACCGCCGCGATCGTCATCTCGCTCTTTCAGGCGCTGACGCTCGCGCCGACCCTTGCCGCCCGGCTTCTGGAAGGCGACACCGAGAGCGACTGGGGATTCTTCCACTGGTTCAATCTCGGATTGCATCGCTTCCGCGATTGGTACGCGCGCGTGCTTCCGATGTTCTTTCGTCACCGGTGGCGTGTTTTTGCCGTTTTCTTGCTCGCGCTGGGTTTCACGGCGTACCTCTTCCGCTCGACACCGACGGCCTTCATCCCCGACGAGGATCAAGGCTTTTTCATTACCTTGGTACAGGCGCCCGAAGGGACGTCGCTTGCGGCCGAGCAGCAGATCGCGATCAAGGCCGAAACCATCATTCGCTCGCAACCCGAGGTGCTTCACGTCTTCAACGTGAGCGGATTCAGCTTCACGGGTTCGGCCCCCAATCGCGGGCTCATCTTCACGCTCCTCAAGCCGTGGGGCGAACGCAAGGGAGGGCGTCACTCGATCTTTGCGCTTCTGCCGCGCCTCAACTACATGTTCTACAAGAACATCCCGCAAGCGCAGATCTTCGCCGTGAACCCGCCCGCGATCAACGGCGTCGGAAGCTTCGGCGGGTATCAATTCGAGCTCGAAGACCGCGCCAATCTCGGTTTGCCGACGCTCATGAACTCGGCCTACGCAATCATGGGCGCGGCGGCGCGCGATCCGCGCCTCACGCAAGTCTTCACGCAATTTCGTATCAACTCTCCGCAACTGGAAGTCGACGTCGATCGCGACAAGGTCAAAGCGCTGGGCGCGAACCTCAACGACGTCTTCGAGACGATGGAGGTCGATCTCGGCTCGCTCTACGTCAATAACTTCACCTATCTGAACCGTTCGTGGCAGGTGATCGTGCAAGCCGACGCGCCGTATCGCAGCGATCCGGCCGCGCTGCAGTATCTCTCGGTTCAGTCCGAGGCTACGCCGCAGCCGATCAGCCCGACGTCCAACACGAACGCGACCGGCGTAGGGCTGACGCCGCTCTCGTCCATGGTCACCGTGAAGCAAACGCTGACGGCGCCGATCATCACGCACTACAATCTCTACCGGAACATCGAAATCAACGGTGCCGCTGCGCCGGGTCACGGCTCGGGTGAGGCCATCGACGCCACGCAGCAGATCGCCGCACGCGTCTTGCCCAAGGGCATCACCTATGAGTGGACCGGCCTGCAGCTCGACGAAATCGCGGCGGGCGCGCAGAGCGCGCTGATCTTCATGCTCGGTCTCGTCTTCGTCTATCTCGTCCTCTCCGCGCAATATGAGAGTTGGGTGGATCCGCTGATCGTGCTGCTTGCGGTTCCGGCAGCGCTTCTCGGTGCGCTGGTGTTCATCAATCTCCGCCACGTCCCGCTGCCGTTTCTCTACGCCAACGTTTCGCAAGACGTCTACGCGCAGGTCGGCTACGTCATGTTGATCGGCCTAGCGAGTAAGAGCGCGATTTTGATCGTGGAGTTCGCGAACCAGCAGATTCGCGCCGGCGCCGACGTGGTGACGGCCGCGTTGCGCGCGGCGCAGACGCGGCTGCGGCCGATTCTCATGACGTCGATCGCGTTCATCATCGCCGTGCTGCCGCTCGTCTTCGCGAGCGGCGCCGGGAGCGCGGCGCGTCACTCCCTGGGAACGGTCGTCTTTGGCGGCATGCTGCTCTCGACGTTCCTCAACTTGGCAATCACGCCCGTGCTCTACGTGATCATCAAGAGCCTCGAGCTGCGCGGAGGCCGCTCCTCTCATGGTCAACCACGCGGCGACATCGCAAACGAAGCAAAAATCGAGACACCGACCCTAGGGGTTTAAACTTCTTAACCCCGAATCTCACGGCCAGCCGGAAGCTGATACTTTTAATAGCCCGGACCTCGATTTTTGGAGATCGTGTATGCTCAAAAGCCTCACCCGAACGAGTGCAGCATTGCTTGTTGCCCTCTCGTTCGGCTTTTCCGTCGTGCCCGCAGCGGCCGACCAAAGCGAAGCGCTTACCGGCGGCGTCGTTAGCGGCGCCAACACCGCGATTCGCAATGTGATGGATGCGCCGACGCAGCCCAAGACCGTGACGAAACGTCAAGACAGTCAGCAGTCGACGGTTGCGCAGGTTCCTCCCGTCAATCAGCAGCCCGTCGGCGGCCCAAAACAAGCCGGCCTTCCCACCGGATTCACGTATTTCGCCGATCTTTCGATCGCGTATCCGTTCGGCGACATCGGCACGTTCGGCAGCAGCAAATGGCTGCCGGGCGGGCTCGACGGCATGGCCTCCTACGGCTTCAGTCCGACCTCGCGCGTCGTCGCGTCGTATTACGAACTGCAGCACTATCCGTACGGATTCAACAGCGGTACGGTGCCGGTCTATCTACCGGCCGGCTTCCCGAACGCGGCGTGCCAGAGCCTCGGCGAGAATTCGACCACGATCACGACCGCAGCCGGACCGGAGACGTGCCCGGCGACCAATCCGCAACTCGATCTCACCACCAAAGACCGCTTCTTGCTGCTCAGCTACGAACAACTGGTTACGCTGGGCAACATCAAAGGCCGGCCGGTTCCGATCGTGATCACACCCACCTACGTGTCGCGCTGGTCCTCGATCAATCAATCGGGTAACGGCACCGACGTCGTCGCGTTCGTGAATCCTCTCAACGGCGAGCCCGTTACGGGCGTTCCGACGCGCAGCGCGCAGTACGATTCGGTCGCGTTCACCGCGCCGTTCTTGAAGACGCCGAGAATGTTCGGCACCTTCACCGTTGCGCCGACGTGGCTCACGCATCTCAACGGCGTGAATCAGACGAACTCGGCACAGCTTTATCAGATCCTCTATCTCGAATACAACATGAACAGAAACCTGCGCCTCTTCGCAGAGCCGCAAGTTTCACGCGACTATCTCCCGACCGATCCTTATCCGCAGCATCTCGCCGCGATCTTCCTCGGCGCGACGGAACGGCTCGGTAAGAACGAGTTCGTCCAACTCGTTTGGAACGAAGGTGGCCCGACGAACTACAGCCCGTACGGTATCAAGTACCTCCAGTGTTACGCACTGCCGTGCTCCTCGGCTACGGTACCTGCGATCGGCGGTCTGAAGGCCTCGCAAATTCAACTGCAATTCGGCGTCGGCTCGCCCGTCGTTCTACCGTTCTAAGGATTGGGGTAACGCAATGAAATTCAATTATCTCCAGCGTCCGCTCGCGATCCTCACGCTTGCTGCGCTCGCCGCATGCGGTGGGGGCGGCAGCACACCGCCGCGAGCTCTAGCGCCAACGCCGATCGTCACGCCGAGCGGCGGCGTCCAACTCGTGGGCATCGGCGACAGTCTCACCTTCGGCGAACAGGCCGACGGTTTGCTCGGTCAAGCGGTACCGAGCGTGACCTCCTCGCTCTCGTCGTATCCGGGCAACCTCGTTCCCGCCGGACAAGAGAGCGGCTTCTGGGCGCTGCTCTACATGCAGCTCACGGGCACGACCGCAGCGCAAATGGCTACCGGCACGACCTCACCGCTTCCGCTAATCGCGGGACCCGGATTGGGCTCGCAACTCGTCATCAACGCCACCTCGCTCTTCGCCTCGGTACAGTCGGGTTGCGATACCTTCAACCAGGCTGCGTACGGCTCGAGCTCGTGGTCGTCGACACGCATCTCGGCCGGAACGCAAAACTACGACCTCGGCGTGCCGGGCATCACGATGCACGAAGCGGTCGCGATGACCGGACCCTTGACCGGTCCGCCAAACGCGCCGAACTGCGGGTACAAAGTGCTCGCAAACGACCCGACCTCGGGCGGTCTGCAATCGCTCGTCTCGGGCGAGAGCGGCGCGTTCTACCCGGTGATGGGTTCCTACGTCGGCGCGGTCACCTCGCCCACGGAACTCAACGTCGCGGTCGCGCTCAAGCCGAAACTCGCGACGGTGTGGCTCGGTGCAAATGACGTGCTGAAGTTCGCGTTCTCGGGCGGCAACCCGGTTGCGAGCGACACGACGACGCAAATGCAAGCCGACCTCACGCAAATCATCAAGTCGCTGACCGCGACCGGAACGAAAGTACTCGTCGCCGATCTTCCGACGATCCTGACGGCGCCGCAGTTCTTCCCGCAGGGTAATCGCCTGATCGCCGATCTCGCAACGCTGCTCACGCCCGGTTTCGGTGGAAACGTGAGCGAAGCAACGGCTGCCGCGACGGCGATTTCGTCGTACGTCTCGACCCAGTATGGCGTGACGACCGGCGGTTATCTCACCGAGAGCGGCTTCCTCGACATCGTTTCGAACTGCTCGGCATCACCCACGACATGCCTCACGCCGGAGCTCGATCCCAGCGGTACGGGAAGCGGACTGGGTGCGTACTACATCACGCCCGCGCTCGCAACGCAAATCAACCAGCTCAATGCGGCATACAACGAAGTGATCGACGCCGTCGCATCGGGCTCGGGTTCGAGCGTGGCGCTCGTTCCGATCAATCAGATCTTCTCGGCGCTTGCACCGTCGACGACGGTCCCGAATTCGGCAACGAACTTGAACACGATCATCTCGGGCGCGCCTTCGGCAACCTTCCAGTTTGGCGGAAATCTCGTCAGCTGGGATGGTCTGCATCCCTCCAACCTGGGCTACGCGGTGATCGCGAACGAGTTCATCTCGACCGCCGATACGGCGTTCGGCATGACGATCGCTCCGCTCACCAACACGCAGCTCGCGACGATCGCGGCCGAGGATCCGTACAACGGCACGAACATCGACACTGCCCTCGGCGAAGCGGTCTTCCCGCTCCCCTAGGCTGTTCGTCCAAAAAAAAGAGCCCGGGCAATTCGCCCGGGCTCTTTTTTTCCGAAACCGCTATGCGTAGATGCCGCGGAGCTTGAGCGCGCGCACCACGCGATCGATCGCGAGTGCGTACGCGGCGATACGGAAGTTCGCGTTACGCGCGTTCTTGATCTTGCGCAACTCGCCGAGATTCGTCAACAGCACATCTTCGAGCTTCTCGTTGACCTCGGATTCTTTCCAAAAGTAGCCCATGCGGTCTTGCGCCCACTCGAAGTACGAAACGGTAACACCGCCGGCGTTGGCCATGATATCGGGAATCACCACGATGCCGTTCTGCTTGAAGATGCGATCGGCTTCCGGCGTGGTTGGACCGTTCGCCCCCTCGACGATGAGTTTCGCGCGCACTTTCGACGCATTCTCCATCGTGAAGACTTTTTCGAGCGCCGCCGGCACCAGGACGTCGCATTCGCTGGTCAAGAGCTCGGCATTGCTGATGCGGTCGCCGCCGGCGAAACCTTCGAGACTGCGGTGCTTCGCGGCGTGATCGATGGCGCCGAGCACGTCGATGCCGGCCTGGTTGTAAAAGGCGCCGGTAACGTCGGAGATGCCGACGACCTTGCAGCCGCGTTCGGCAAAGAGTTTCGCCGCATAGAGACCGACGTTGCCGAAGCCTTGCACGACGACGCTTGCGCGCTCCGGCGCAAGGCCCATCTCGGACATCTCATCGAGCGCGCAAATCGTCACGCCGCGTCCGGTGGCTTCGGTGCGTCCGCGCGAGCCGCCGATCTCGAGCGGCTTGCCGGTCACGACGCCCGGTACGTTCTGCCGCGTGTGCATCGAGTAGGTATCCATGAACCACGCCATTACTTGCGGCGTGGTGTTGACGTCGGGCGCCGGGACGTCTTTGTCGGGTCCGACGACCTCGACCAATTCGGCCGCGTAGCGCCGCGTGATGCGTTCGAGCTCGTTCATCGAGAGCATCGACGGGTCGCAGGTGACACCGCCTTTGCCGCCGCCGAAGGGCAGATCGACCACCGCGCATTTCCAGGTCATCCAGAACGCAAGCGCGGTCACTTCGTCGAGCGTGACGCCGGGATGATACCGGATACCGCCCTTCGCGGGGCCGCGCGCAAAATTGTATTGCACGCGATACCCGGTGTAGACTTCGAATTCGCCGCTATCGCGCTGGAACGGAATCGAAAAGATGATTTGCCGCGACGGATGCGTGAGAATTCTCCGCATACCCGAATCCAGTTCGAGGAGATCGGCCGCCTCGTTGAAATAAGCAATGCCGTCTCCAAAAACCGAGACTTCGCGCACCGCAGTGGTCATAGAATTTTTTTAGCCTCCGGAGAGATCAAACTCCGAAGGCTACGGGAAATCGCGGAAAACTCCCTGGTGACTTAAGTCGTTCGGCGAGCCAAGCGCCGCAACGTTCTTTTTTAAGATCGTTATTATGCGAACATAAGACGGACGATCCATGTCGCAGCTACCGCGGGTTTTTCGCCGCCTTCGATCTCGACCTCGACCTCCCATACCGCGTTGACCGCGCCTTTGCCGTGCGGTTGGACATCCCCGAGCGTGAATCGCCCCCGCACGCGTGCGCCCGACGGCACCGGCGCAAGGAAGCGAACGCGCTCGAACCCATAGTTGATCGCTACGACGCCGGGCAGCGACACGCACTCGCCCAGCATCGCGCTTAGCAAGCTCAGCGTCAGAAATCCGTGCGCGATCGTCGTGTGGAACGGCGACTCGGCCGCCGCGCGCGGCGGGTCGACGTGGATCCATTGGCGATCGTCCGTCACGGCGGCGAACGTGTCGATCATTGCTTGCGTCACGGTTCGCCAGGCGCTCTCGACGCGCGTCCCGCGAACGGCGTCGAGATCGCCGATCGTCGCGATCGTGAGCATCAGACGTTGAACCGGAAATTCACGACGTCGCCTTCCTGCATGACATAATCCTTGCCCTCGCTGCGAACCTTCCCGGCATTGCGCAGCGCGTCCATCGTCTTATAGGTCACGTAGTCGTCATACGAGACGATCTCGGCGCGAATGAAGCCGCGCTCGATGTCCCCATGAATCTTTCCGGCGGCTTGCGGAGCCTTGGTTCCCCGCTCGATCGTCCACGCGCGCACTTCCTTCTCGCCGGCGGTGAGAAAGGTCATCAGGCCGAGCAGATCGTAGGCGCGCAACGCGAGCTCGTCGAGTCCGCTGCGTTCGATACCGAGCTCGGCGCAAAACTCACGCGCCTCCGTTTCCGAAAGGCCCGCTAGCTCGGACTCGATCTTTCCGCTCAACACCACGACGGCGCTGCCGTCCTCGCGCGCGACCGCGCGCACGGCGTCGACTAGCGCTCCCGGTCTGCCGATCTGCGATTCATCGATATTTGCGACGTACAACAGCGGCTTGGCAGTTAGGAGAAACGATTCGCGTGCGACCTCCATCTCGGCGCTATCGCGCGCAAACCCGCGCGCGGGCTTTCCGGCTTCGAGCGCTGCAACCAGGTTCTTCGCGGCCTCGAGGGCACCACGGCGTTTTACGTCGGCGCGCGCTTCGCGCTCCAGTTTATCCAGGCGTTTTTGCATGGTCGAGAGATCGGCGAGCGCGAGTTCGATCGCGATGATCTCGATGTCGCGCACGGGATCGGGGCTGCCCTCGACGTGCGTCACGTTGTCGTCTTCGAAGCAGCGTACGACCATCGCGACGGCATCGGTTTCGCGAATGTGACTGAGGAAGGCGTTGCCCAAGCCCTGGCCGGTCGAGGCGCCGCGTACGAGTCCGGCGATATCGACGAAGCGAACGGTTGCGGGCACGATCCGCTCGCCCCGCACGAGCTCTTGCAGAACCTTCAAGCGGTCGTCGGGCACTGCGACTTCTCCGACATTCGGCTCGATGGTCGCAAAGGGATAGTTCGCAGCCAGCGCTTGCGCCGACCGGGTGAGGGCATTGAAGATGGTTGACTTGCCTACGTTTGGCAAGCCGACGATACCGCAGGAGAGGGCCATAGCGGGCATGAGATTGGCGCGGAGACGTCGGATACCATCCCATGCGCCAAATGAAGGTCGACAAGCTCGGTATCGACCTCATCACTCACGATCCGGTCGTGATCCTCAAGGACATGGACGGCTCCCACTACTTGCCGATTTTGATCGGCCCGTTCGAGGCGACGGCGATCGCACTCGCGCTCGAAGGCGCCCCCGTACCGCGGCCCCTCTCGCACGACCTCATGCGGAACATCCTCGAGTCGCTCGAGAGCACGCTCGAGCAAGTCATCATTCACGACATCAAGGACTCGACGTTTTACGCCAAGCTGATCCTGCGCTGTGACGGCGAGCTGCAAGAGATCGACGCGCGTCCGTCGGACGGTATCGCGCTCGCGCTGCGGATGAAAGCGCCGATCTACGTTACCGACAAGATCGTGCTCGAGGAAGCGGCGCCTGACAAGAAGCCGGTCGACGAATCGGAGATGACGCGCTTCAAGAAATTCCTCGACGACTTGAAACCCTCGGATTTCAACCGGTAAACGTTAAGTAAAAGGAGATTATGGAGACGACGGAACGCGCCGACATCGGCGTTTTTGGCGGTTCGGGATTTTACTCGCTCATCGAGAACGCACGTGAAGTCTGGATCGAGACGCCGTACGGCGCACCGAGCGACAAGGTAGCGCTCGGCGAGATCGCGGGCAAAAAGGTCGCCTTTCTCCCGCGCCACGGAAAAGACCATCGCTTCCCGCCGCAGTCGATCAATTATCGCGCAAACCTTTGGGCGATGAAGGCGCTCGGGGTGAAGTTCATCATCGCGCCAAACGCCTGCGGTTCGCTCAAGAAAGAGGTCGCGCCCGGCTCGATGGTCGTTTGCGATCAGCTCGTCGACCGCACCAGCGGCCGCAAAGACACGTTCTTCGAAGGGCCGATCACTACGCACGTGAGCTTCGCCGATCCCTACTGCCCGACGCTGCGTCCGATCGCGATCGGCGCACTGAAGTCGCTCGGTATCGAGACGCACGAGCGCGGCACGGTGGTCGTCATCCAAGGGCCTCGCTTTTCGACGCGTTCGGAATCGAAGTGGTTCCAGAGTCAAGGCTGGGAGGTCATCAACATGACGCAGTATCCGGAAGCTTACCTCGCGCGCGAACTCGAAATCTGCTTCGTGAACATCTCGCTGATCACCGACTACGACGTCGGTATCGAGGGCATACCCCCCGTCTCTCACCACGAAGTGATGGAGGTTTTCAAGAAGAACAACGATCGCGTGAAAAACGCGATCGGCACGATCGTCGCCAAGATCGATCTGGGGGCCGACTGCTCGTGCCACCACGCGCTTGCGGGAGCACGCGGGTGACGATCTACGGGAAGGCGCTGCTTTATCTCGCGCGCCATCCCTCGGTCGCTCTGCTGCCGCTCGGCGCGGCAGCCATCGATCTATTCATCTGGTATTGGGGTACGCTCTTCACCGATCCGCTCGGAGGCTTCGGCACCGGCCTCTTCCAGATGGTCATTCAAATCGTCTATCTCTTCGCCTTCGGCGGCGCGGTGATTCAAGCCAACAATATCGCGCGCGGACACCGCACGAGCTTTCGTGATGCGTGGATCGAAACGCGGCAAAAATCGGGCGGCATCTTGCTCGCGGCGATCGGCTTTCAGTTCGTAACGTGGTTTGCCGGCTATCTCGGCGCATTTCTCGGCGGCGGCATCGTGCAGCAGGCGCTGCAGATCATCGCGTACTTCTTCTTGATCTTCACGATACCGGCGGCCGCGATCGGCGGACTTCCCGGCGCGCTCGCGCTCTCGGGTTCGATTCGCGCAGTGCGCGCCAACTGGCTGGGCGCGATCGTGCTCGCGGTCGTCTTCGTCGCGCTCTGGGTATACCTGCCGGAGTATGCGCTGACACCCTTGGTCCCTTACGGCTTCTTCGCCGCGCGCGGCGGACTCGCCGCGATCAACGCAATCGTGCTTGCCTATCTCGCGTTTCCGTTCGCCGTCACCTACGACGAAACGGCCTTTCGCGGCCGCTACTACTGAGGGCGCGCTTTCCCGGTAAGCGCCATGCGGACGAGCTCGCTTACCATCCCGGGACTGACGTTGGTACGCGCGAGGCGCTGCGCATCGTCGAGTTTGTCGATCACGGAGATCGCCTCGGCCGCTGCGAGCGCCGGCAGGTCGCGCAGCTCGCCTGCGTAGTCCACGCTGATCAACGCCGCGCGGTCGCCGGCTAAGCCGAGCGCCGTCCAGTCGCGCACGAGCGATTTGACCACGTCGAGGCCTTCGTCGAGCGTCTCACGCGTCGCCCACGATTCCTCCGGCGTTTCGCCGTCGACCACGCGGAAGAACCACTGCGCGATCTGCGCGCGCAACGTCTCATCCTCGTCGCCGAGCGCCGCGACCGCGCGCGTTACGCTGCCGGCTCCAAGCGCAGCGCCCAGCTGCGCGTGCTCTTCGTCGTAGCCCATGCGCAACAAAATCTCGCGCACCTGCGCTTGCGCGAGCGGCGGGAATCGCACTTCGACCAAGCGCGAACGAATCGTCGGCAGCAAGCGTCCCGGCGCCGGAGAGGTGAGAATCAAGACCACGCCGCGCGGCGGCTCTTCGAAGAACTTCAGCAGTGCGTTTGCGGCATGATGCGTCGCGAAGTCGATATCGCCGAGCAACAGCACGCGCATACCGCCGCTGTACGACTGCATCGAGAGCTGGCGCACCAGATCGCGCGCGGTGAGGTCCTCGCCCTCGTAAAAGCCCATCGCAGCGTCCGCGTCGCCGATCTTGAGGACGCCGGTATGTTCGAGGAAATCGGGGTGATGCGCGCCTTCCCGCATGAAGAGGCGGCACGACGCGCAGGTCCCGTCGTAACCCAGCACGCCGCGTTTGTGCGTGGCGGGAGCCTCGCAGAGCAGCGATTGCGCGAGGCGCGTCGCGAAGGTCTTCTTACCGACGCCGGGCGGCCCTGAAAAAAGATAGGCGTGCGCAAGCGTCTGAAGCGTCGTCCGCCCGAAATACGAGGTCGCGCCGGCGGCACCGATGACGTCGAAGGATAAGCCGCTCACGTCATGACCTCGGTCAGCAAGGCGTACGCCTGCGCCGCGAGCTCTTCGGGCGGCTTGGTCGCGTCGAGGACGCGGTAACGCTGCGAGCGATGTGCCAGGTCGAGAAAACCGCGCCGAACCCACTCGTAGAACTCCGGCGTTTCGAGCTCCATACGATCGGCAGCACCCTTATCGCGGAAGGCCGTGCGCTCGCGCGAGACCGCGACCGGCAAATCCAGCACAAAGGTCAAGTTCGGGACCAAATCGCCGGTCGCGACGTCGCAGAGCTCGCGCAAGAAATTGAGGTCGATGCCGCGGCCGTAGCCCTGATACGCGAGCGTCGAGTCCACGAACCGGTCGCACAGGACTATCGCCCCACGGCGCAGGGCCGGTTCGATCAGGTCCAGCACGTGCTGCGCCCGGGAAGCATTGATGAGGAGCGCCTCGGTGAGCGGAGCGATCCGCAGCCCCGGTTCGAGGAAGATCTGCCGGATCGCATCGCCGGTCGGCGTGCCCCCCGGCTCCCGGGTAACGATGATTTCCCTGCCCGCAGCGCGTAATCGTTCCTCCAGACCGGCAACGAGCGTACTCTTGCCGCACCCTTCAATGCCCTCGACCGTGACGAACATCACGGGCGATATTCGACGGAGCGGCTTTCAATGTCATCTCCTGGCTCAATGTTCGGCGACATCATCGAGTGGTTTCTCGGCCGAGCCGGCGATCGCCGACAATACAAGCGCCGTGCCGGTGCGTACCACATGTGGTACCAACCCAATCCTTCGGATCCCAATCTGCTCAAATCGGGCGTCGGGCTGGAAATCTCGCCGAACGGCGCGATGTTCATTCTTCAGGAACCCGTCAGCGGGCAGCAGTTCAACATCATCGCGCGCGTGCGGGAGCGCAACATTCCGCTGCGCGTCAAGCAAGTGCGTACGGATCAGGTTGCGCATCAGGGGGCGACCTGGCATCGCTACATGTGCGAATTCGTCGGGATTTCGGCCGACGACTGGGACGCGGTCGTTCGCTACGTCAACGACGAGCCCGAGAACGACCGCCGCAAGATGCAGAATCAGGAAGTCAACGACAAGGTCGACGACGCCTATCGCCTGCTGCCGATGGCGCTGCAAGAGAAAATCATGGCGCTGCTGGTCTCGCAGAACAAACTCGAAATGCCCAAGCCGGGCCAGACGCCGCTGCTCAAACTCTTCTACGGCGGACTCGTCAACCGCGCGGGACAGAAGCCCGCGCACCGCTTCAACGTACACAGCCGCGTGAAGCGCGGCGAGGAGATGCTGGCCTTCGACACGCGCTTTCTCGTCAGCGAAGACGGCGAGATAACGGCTATTTAGCTACCTGTCATCCCGAGCGTAGCGAACGCAGTGAGCGTAGTCGAGGGACACATCCCCTGTCATCCCGAGCGTAGCCGCAGTGAGCGTAGTCGAGGGACACACCCCTTGTCATCCCGAGCGTAGCGAACGCAGTGAGCGTAGTCGAGGGACGCTTCCACCTATCATCCCGAGCGCAACGAACGCAGTGAGCGTAGTCGAGGGACACATCCCTTGTCATCCCGAGCGTAGCGAACGCAGTGAGCGTCGTCGAGGGACACACCCCCTGTCATCTCGAGCGTAGCGAACGCAGTGAGCGTAGTCGAGGGACACATCCCCTATCATGCCGAGCGTAGCGAACGCAGTGAGCGTAGTCGAGGGACACATCCCTTGTCATCCCGAGCGTAGCGAACGCAGTGAGCGTAGTCGAGGGGCAACCACAGGAACCCGGGCGGACGGGAATTTCGAACTTTTTGCGCCTTGCCCGGAGGGCAACTTCAAAACTTCGTTCTGCGAAAAAAGTCGTTAAGTAGAAAAGTCCCACGACGGGACTTTTCGAGCGGTTCCCGGAGGCTCGGGTTCTTGTCGTCGTCCCTCGGCTACGGCGCTTGCAGCGCCTACGCTCGGGATGACAAGGGGTGTGTCCCTCGACTACGGCGCTTGCAGCGCCTACACTCGGGATGACAAGGGGTGTGTCCCTCGACTACGGCGCTTGCAGCGCCTACACTCGGGATGACAGGGGATGCGTCCCTCGACTACGGCGCTTGCAGCGCCTACGCTCGGGATGACAGGGGATGTGTCCCTCGACTACGGCGCTTGCAGCGCCTACGCTCGGGATGACAGCGGATGCGTCCCTCGACTACGGCGCTTGCAGCGCCTACGCTCGGGATGACAGGGGATGCGTCCCTCGACTACGGCGCTTGCAGCGCCTACGCTCGGGATGACAGCTAGTCGGCTACTTTGAAGATTCGCACCCTTCGATTCGGTTCGAGGCCGGTGCTGCGCGATTGCAGACGATATTTTTCCGCGAGCTGGTGCTGCATGCGCCGCACGTACGACGTCTGCGGCGACAACTCGATGGCTTGATTGGTGAGCAGCACCTGATAGACCGCTTCCTCCGCTTCTCGCAGCGCGATCTCTTCGTGGTCGATCGATCCCAAGTTGAAGACGTCACGCAGCGCGCTTTGGATTTGCGTCGTCGTGTTGGTCTTGATCGAGTAGATCGGCACGTTGTCCGCGGCGATCTGCTTGAGTTTGGGCTGGCCCTTGCGTTCCAGCGTTTTCAGCGTCAAAACCACGTCCGCGTCGTCCCAATTGCGAGCGATCGCCGCGTTGATCCGCAAGTTGTGCACGGCGCGCTCGATTTTGTTGCGCGAGACGCCGTACGGGAAGATCAGCAGCGGTTTGTCGATCGCCTCATCGTGCGGATCGTGATGATGATCGAGCACGTCGACCATCTGCGGCATCGACTCGGGATCGGCTTCCTGCACGATCGCGACGTCGCCGCTGGCCGTGCGCTGGCGAATCTCGGGCTGCGGCTGATAGCCGCGCAGTAGCGCGTCGACGACTTCGGCGACGTTCTTGTGAATCGCGAGACGATCGCGGTCTTGAATCTCGACGAGAAGGTCGAACGTGGGCGGGGCTTTGCGCTCCAGCACGGTCTTGCGCGTACCGCGGCGGCGCGCTTCTTCGTCGGAGAGCGTAACGGCGGAAATGCCGCCGAGCAAGTCCGAGAGCGTGGGATTCATCAAGAGATTCTCGAGTGTCTGACCGTGCGCGGTGCCGATCAGCGTCACGCCACGTTCGGCGATCGTGCGCGCGGCCGCGGCTTCGGCCTCGGTACCGATTTCGTCGATGACGATCACTTCGGGCATATGGTTCTCGACGGCTTCGATCATGACCGCGTGCTGCAGCGCCGGATCTGCGACCTGCATGCGCCGCGCGAGGCCGATCCCCGGATGCGGAATATCCGAGTCTCCCGCGATTTCATTCGAGGTATCCACGATGACGACGCGCTTGCGATCTTCCGAAAGTATGCGCGCGCATTCGCGGAGCATCGTCGTCTTACCGACGCCGGGCCGCCCGAGCAAGCAAATCGATTTGCCGCTGCGCAGCACGTCGAGCAGAATGTCGATCGTGCCGTACACGGCGCGCCCGACGCGGCAGGTCAGGCCGACGATTTTGCCTTGACGGTTGCGAATCGCGCTGATGCGGTGCAGCGTCTGTTCTATGCCCGCGCGATTGTCGGCACCGAAGTGCGAGACGCGCGAACAGACGTGCGCGATATCCTCGTTCGTGACCGGCGTCTCGGAGAGATAACGAAAATCGTTCGCAAAGCGCGCCTCGGGCGGGCGCCCCAGATCGAGCACGACTTCGATGATGTCTTCGAGATTGGGGAGCCGGACGAGCGACTGTCGGATCGGAAGAGGGAAGATGTCGAGGAGCTGTGAGAGTTCCCAGCTCGGGGAAACGGACTGCGCTTTGACGGCCAACGCGGTTCCTCGCCTCCAGGGAATACTTGGTTCGTCCTGTCGGATGTTTGTGGATAGTTACCCACAGAATGGGGGCGGCCCTCCATATCTTGGGTCGCCGGCCTAGCCAACCACTAGGGGGTGGGCCGGGGCCGCTTCTCTCTACTCGGCGACAACGCGGATTTTTTTCAATTGATCGTCGTAAGGCCCCTGAATACGCACGCCCGCCTTGAGCTCCAGGCGCAGGTAGTCGATCAGCTCCGGGGTGATCTCCTCGCCCGGCGAGAGCACCGGAATGCCCGGCGGATACGGCGAGATGGTCTCGGCGCAGATGCGGCCGGCCGATTTGCGGAACTCGACGAACTCGGTGTCGGCGAGAAAGGCTTCACGCGGCAGCATGCGCATCGGCGGAATCGACGGCATACGGTAGGTGCCGCGTTTGAGCCGCTGCTCCAAAATTCCCGACGGCGAATACATGTCCAGCGGGCGATCCTCACGCGCGAGTTCTTCGAAAG
>Ga0335072_10004577_pt1 | contig 20488 bp, 14 predicted proteins | sample Lox_Sample_21_FD_206725 | JGI IMG/M metagenome (GOLD analysis project Ga0335072, IMG submission 206725) | Soil microbial communities from Loxahatchee National Wildlife Refuge, Florida, United States - Lox_Sample_2.1 | ecosystem: Environmental > Terrestrial > Soil > Wetlands | place: USA...
GGTCTGGCGGGTGACGCCGCGCATTTTGCCGAGGGTGTAGAAGCTGAAGAGGGCTCCGATGAGGAGAGCGATGTCGTCGTTGCCGATGAAGTTCAGGGTTTCATTGAGCACTGTTCCGGGACGGGAAATGCCATTGGCGGCGCTGCCGAGGAGCATGAGCAGGACGGGCAGCAGGATGGTGAGGAGGGTGATGCCAAAGCTGGGCAGGCTGCGGGTCGGGTCGCGCTCAGCGAACTGATCGGCCATGGGGTTGTCGTCGGGAAGATGGATGTGCGGGGAGATGAGCCTGGCGTAGAGGGGTCCGGCGATGATGGCGGTGGGAATGCCGATCATGAGCGCGTAGAAGATGGTGCGGCCCACATTGGCGTGAAAGATGGTGACGGCGAGCATGGCGGCGGGATGGGGTGGAACAAGGCCGTGCACGACGGAGAGTCCGGCGACCATGGGCAGTCCGACGAGGACCAGCGAGGTTTTGGTGCGGCGCGCGACGGTGAAGGCGATGGGAATGAGCAGCACGAATCCGACTTCAAAGAAGGCGGGCAGGCCGATGATGAGTCCGATGAGGACCATGGCCCAGTGGACTCGCCGGGGGCCGAAGAGGCGGATGAGGGTGTAGGCAATCTGGTCGGCGCCGCCGGACTCGGCCATCATTTTGCCGAGCATGGTGCCGAGTGCGACGATGACGGCGATGTGGCCGAGGGTTCCGCCGAGGCCGGCCTCAAAGGAATGGATGATGGTGTGCGCCGGCATTCCGGTGACGACGGCGAGAGCGAGCGAGACGACGAGCAGGGTGATGAAGGGGTTGAGTTTGGCGACGGCAATCAGCAGGATGAGGCTGATGACGGCTACGAGCGCGGAGATGAGCAGGAACAGGCTGTGGTGATCGATCATTTAATGCTTTTTACCGGGAGAGCTTGTCACTGGCCTTTATACGCTACGCAGTCGATTTCCACCTTGCAGTCAACGACCATGCTGGAGACGACGCAGGCACGGGCGGGGGGATGGTCTTTGAAGAACTCGCGGAAGACGGCATTGAAGGCGGAGAAGTCGCGGGGATCGTCGAGCCAGACGCCGCAGCGGACGACGTGCTCGGGGCCGTAGCCGGCTTCCTTGAGGATGGCGAGGAGATTCTGTACGGCTGCGCGAGACTGCACGGTGATGTTTCCGGTGACGAGCTCGCCGTTGAGCATGGGGACCTGGCCGGAGACGTAGAGCCAGCCATCGGCCTGGACGGCGCGCGCGAAGGGGAGATGCTGGCCTCCGGTTCCCTTGCCGCCTTCGACGCCGTATCGCTTGATGGTCATGCGTGCCTTCCATTCGTTGAGATGTTAGGGTTGCGAGGCAAAAAGCGCCCGGCGCGATTGGGGGTGGCTCCTTCGAGGGTATAGGAAAGTGTGCCATTGACCCAGACGGAATGGATTCCGGCGGCAGGCTGCTGGGGATCGTCAAAGGTGGCGGTGTCACGGATGGTTGCCGGATCAAAGAGAACAAGGTCGGCGAAGTAATTCTCGCGGATGAGGCCGCGCTGGGCGAGAGAGAAACGTGTCGCGGGGAGGCCAGTCATTTTGTGAACGGCTTCCGCGAGCGGGAAGAGCTTTTCATCGCGGCTGTAAAAGCCGAGTACGCGCGGGAAGGTTCCCCAGAGGCGAGGGTGCGGGCGCGGGTCATTCGGCAAACCATCGGAGCCGATCATGGTGGCGGGATGGGCGAGGATACGACGCATGTCCTGCTCGGAGATGGAGTGATAAATGGCTCCGGCGGGCTGGAGGCGTCGGGCTGCGTCGAGTTGGGAGAGATTCCAGGAGTGCGCGATCTCGGAGAGGGTCTGTCCGGCGGCTTCAGGGTGGGGTGTGCTCCAGGTGATGGTGATGGTGATGAGCGGGTCGACCTGGCGGAGATCGAGGGTGCTGGAGCCGGCGGCGTAAGGGTAGCAGTCGCAGGCGACAGGCTGGGAAGCGCGAGCGGACTCAAGGGTAGCGAGGACGTCGGGGCTGCGTCCCCAGTTGTCGATGCCCGCGCACTTGAGATGCGAGATGACGATGGGGACATGGGCGTCGCGGCCGACGGTGAAGGCCTCGTGCATGGCGTCGAGGATGGCGGCGCCTTCGGTACGCATATGCGTGGTGTAGATGGCGCAGGAGGCGGCGAGGGGCTCAGCGAGCGCGAGAACTTCGTCGGTGGTGGCAGCGTGGGCGGAGAGATATGCGAGGCCGGTGCTGAGGCCGAGGGCTCCGTGGGCCAGGGAATCTTCAAGCTGGGCGCGCATGGCAGCGATTTCAGACGGAGTGGCGGGGCGGTCGAGCGTGTCCATGTGATTGTTGCGGAGGGCGGTGTGTCCAACGAGCGCGGCGACGTTTACAGAGGGCTGTGCGGCGCGGACGGCGGCGACCCAGGAGGCGAAAGTCGGGTAGCGGAAGGCAGCCGCGTCGCCGAGGAGGTTCATGGGATCGGGCAGGCTGCCGTTCAAGGTTACGGGCGCGGCGGAGATGCCGCAGTTGCCGGTAATGACGGTGGTGACTCCCTGCGAGAGCTTGGGAAGCATAGCGGACGCGCAGAGGATGGCGGTGTCGTCGTGGGTGTGCGTGTCAATGAAGCCGGGCGCGAGGGCGAGTGATTCGGCGTCGACGACGGTGGCGGCGGTGCAGTCAAGTGAGGGGCCGATAGCGGCGATGCGATCTGCGGTGATGGCGACGTCGGCGACTTCGGGCTCGGCACCATTGCCGTCATAGATGGTTGCATTGCGAATGAGGGTATCGGAACGGAGCATGTGCCTTCTTTCTCAGAGAATACAAGGGCAGCGAGCAGTCTTTGTCGCAGGACATACGACAAGTAAAAACTATCCCGGTTACAAACGACCCTGCTTTGCGCAGGATGTCGCGCTCGACCTCGCATTCTAGGCATAAACCCACTTGCAACCGTCGGTAGATGCAGGTTGGATGTTATCAGGGAGAGAAAAGATGAGTGCACCGCTGAATAAAGGGTTGGGGTTTGTGGAAGGTGTGGCGGATGTGGCCGCGCCGAGATGGAATGTGCTGCGGGAGGATGTGAGCCTGCCGTGCGCGGTGCTGTATGAGGACCGGCTGCGGCACAACCTGGAGTGGATGCGGGAGTTTATTGCGGCGTACGGAGTGAAGCTGGCTCCTCATGGGAAGACGACGATGGCTCCGAAGCTGTTTGCGATGCAGGTGGCGGGAGGCGCATGGGGGATTACGCTGGCGACGGCACACCAGACGGCGGTGGCATACGCGCATGGTGTGCGGCGGGTGCTGATGGCGAATCAGCTGGTGGGCAAAGAGAACATGGCGGTGATTGCGCGGCTGCTGAGGAATCTGGAGTTTGAGTTCTATTGCTTAGTCGATTCGGCGACGGGAGTGGAGCAGCTGGGCAGATTTTTCACGGAACGCGGGCAGCCGGTGAGGGTGCTGCTGGAGCTGGGTGTGGCGGGCGGACGGACGGGCGTTCGCGATGAAGCGCAATTCGAGGGAGTGCTGGCGGCTCTGTCGCGGTGGAGCGGGCCCGTTGAATTAGCGGGTGTGGAGATGTATGAGGGGGTGCTGGACGATGAAGCGTCGATCCGTGCGTTTTTGCAGCGCGCGGTTGCTGTGACACGGCGTCTGCTGGAAGAAAAGCGGTTCGGGCGTGAGCCGGCGCTGCTTTCGGGAGCTGGTTCGGCGTGGTACGACGTGGTGGCGGAGGAGTTTTCTGGGGCGAGGTTTGGGAATGCGGTGGAGCTGGTGTTGCGGCCGGGGTGTTATCTAACGCACGATGTGGGCGCTTATCGCGAGGCGCAGAAGCGGATTGAGGCCAATAATTCGGTGGCGCACAGCACGAGCGAAAAGATGCGGGCGGGGTTACTGCCCGCGTTGCAGGTATGGGCGTATGTGCAGTCGCGTCCGGAGGCGGAGAAGGCGATTGTAACCATGGGCAAGCGGGATGCGGCGTTCGATGCGGGGCTTCCAGTAGCGGCGGTGCGGTACAGGCCGGGAGATGCGGAGCCGGTGGTTGCGCCCGCGCACTGGACGGTAACGAAGATGATGGACCAGCACGCTTATCTGAAGATTAGTGCGCAGGACGATGTGCGCGTGGGCGATATGATCGGGTTCGATATTTCGCATCCATGTCTGACGTTCGACAAGTGGCGTGCGCTGCTGGTGGTGAATGCAAAGTACGATGTGGTGGATGTGGTGGAGACGCATTTCTAGAGGACAGCGTGCACGGTATAGAAAACGTCGCTTCATTAATTTGGTGGCGAATTATCAGCGATTCAAAGGGTAACCTGGAAGCGACAAAAACATTCCGATGAATCCGATGAGGTCGACGAAGAACAGGGCATTACAGCCGTAGAGCATGGCGCGCTTTGCGGGGCCGGAGTATTGCCGCAAAAAAGCGACGCCAGCAATGATGCAGGCAAAGCTGATCATCAAGGCGAGCGTCCACACGATGGACTGGGCCGGGTCGGAAAGCACATTGGCTATGGCGCCGCCCACGATCCCCACGCATACGGAGCCGGTGAGCGCGTACAGCGAATTCATATTTTTTGTGCCGGCGGGAGCGGGGGGTTCCATAAGGATCTGAGCCCAGGCGACCACCATGAGCAAGCCGCCTACGGCTGCGGTGACGAGGGTCATGATCAGCGCGAAGACAAAGTGATCGAATTTACCTGTCATTCCTCTTGCTTTCCTCCACGCACACCGGGCTTAAGGTCCGTTCGTCCATCGACAACACAGTATCCCTTCTTAACCATACAGGCCAGCTATTTTGCGGCCAATTCCTCGGAAGCAGGGCGGAAAGGTAACCTGAAAGGCAGAATAGTGCGGCCCTGCCCTCCAACCCCGGCAGGCAGACGCGGCACCAGCCCGGGCCGGTGGACGCGGGACTAATCGTCATAGCCCAGTCCGGCGAGGACGCCGCGCATGTAGGCGAAGCTTGAGATGACTCCGGGCATGGGGTCGTCAGGGTGAACCTCGTATTCGAGATCGACGAAGCCGGGATATTTGATTTTGATGAGGGCCTGAAAGATTTCGCGGACGGGCATGAGGCCGTCGCCGACGGCGACCTGGCTGGCCTTGTCGCGGAAGCTGGTGAGGTCTTTCATATGCATGTTGAGGAGGCGCGGGCCGGCAGCGTGGATGGCCTGGACGACATCGGTTCCGGCGCGGACGCAGTGGCCAACGTCGATGCAGCAGCCCATGCGTGGATCCATGTGCCTGACGGCGGCGAGAACGGTGAGCGGGGAGGGCCAGAGCTTGTCTTCGGGGCCGTGGTTGTGGATGGCGAAGCGGATGTCGTACTGCTGGACGAATTTTTCGATGCGGGGGAGGGTGGCAGGCGCGGGGTCTCCGGCAACGATGACGGAGACTCCAGCGCGTTTGGCGTAGTCGAATTTGCTCTGGATGTCGGCGTCATCGTCTTTGGTGAAGTAGACGGCTCCGACTGCGTGGAGCTTGATGCCGTTGGCGGCGTAATCGGCGAGCGCGGCGGTCTCGGCGGCGGGGTCCATGGGGAGATGGTCTTTGGCGTCCTTGGCGTTGAGCGCGGTGACGTGGAGCTGTTTCATGTCCGCGATGAGCTGGGCGCGGGTGAAGTTGCGGAAGGTATAGCTGGCGAGGCCGAGACGGATGGGCGAGAGTGAGCCGGATTTCGTCGAGGGTTCAGCGAATGCGGGGAGAGCGGTGGTGCCGGATGCGGCGCAAGCTGCGGCGGCGATGGCGGAGGTGCGGAGGAAGCCGCGGCGGGTGAGGGTGGTGTTCATAGGGTCGGGGCCCAGCCTTTCTGGTATTCGCGGGTCCACATCTTCATGGCCTCGGGATCGTTGAGGATTTTGCCGCCGTTGGAGGGATCGAGACGGAGCTCGCGCTGGACCTCCCAGGCGATGTTGGAGAGCTGCAGCATGGTGACGGCGACGTTGCCGATGGATATGGGCGCATGGAGCTTCTCTCCCTTTTGGACGGCGGCGATGAAGTTGGCGAAATGCAGGTCGGTCATGGAGTCGGCGCCGATGAGGTCGGCGGAGGATGTGCGTTCCTCGTTGACCTTGAACTCGCCGGTTTTTTTGCCGTTGAGGTCGTAGATTTCGTAGCCGTCGCGGTCGACGAGGACGGTTCCGCCGGTGCCGAGGATGGTGGAGCCGCGGTCGCGGTTGTAGAGCTTCATGCCCTGGCAACTGCGTCCCTCCCAGTCGAGGAGCTTGTCAGGGTATTCAAAGCTGGTGAGGAGGGTGTCATAGAACTGCCAGTCGTCCTTGAAGGCGTAGCGGCCTCCGGCAGCAGTGACGTGATCGGGGTAATCGACGCCGAGCGCCCAGCGGCAGATATCGACCTCGTGCGTGCCATTATTGAGGGTTTCTCCGGTGCCCCAGATGCGGAACCAGTGCCAGTTGTAGGGCTGGACATTATCTTTATATAGCTGGCGCGGCGCGGGGCCCTGCCAGAGATCCCAGTCGAGCTGCGGAGGGACGGGCGCGGGTTTGCCGTAGCCGATGGACTTGCGGGTGTTCACATACCAGGCCTTGGCATAGTAGGGGCGTCCGATTTCGCCGCTGTGAATGCGGTTGACGATTTCGATGGTGTGGGGCGAGGAGCGCTGCTGGGTTCCCATTTGCACTTTGAGCTTGCTGAATTTTTGCGTGGCTTCAAGAAGCAGGGCGCCTTCGGCGGGATTGTGGCTGCAGGGCTTTTCAACATAGACGTGCTTGCCGGCCTTGAGCGCTTCAATGGCCATGGGTGTGTGCCAGTGATCGGGCGTGGCGATGGTGACGGCATCGACGTCTTTCTGATCGAGGACGCGGCGGAAGTCCTGACTGGCGGCGGGGGCCGAGCCCATGGTTTGCGCGGTGACGGCGGCGAATTTGGCAAGGGTGTGGGTGTCCACATCGCAGACATGGGCGATGCGGGCGGCGGACTGATTGGCGTGGAGCGCGGAGAGATGCGCATAGGCGCGTGAGTGCAGGCCGATGACGGCGAAGCTGAGGCGGTCGTTGGCGCCGAGGATCTGGCTGTAGGACCTGGCTGTGGAGGCGACGGCGAGGGTAGCGGCGGAGGTGGCGAGGAATTCTCTGCGAGTGATGGTCATGATAAAAACGCTCTCCTGATTTTGCCTATGCGTCCGGGTTAGCAGCCGGTGATGCCGGCTTTGACGAGGGTCTTTTTGAGGCCGGCCATGCTGATGCGGGTGGAGGCTTCGGGGGTTCCCGCGCCGCGCCAGTGGGTTTCGAGGCTGACCGCGTAGTGGTAGCCCATGCGATGGAAGGCGCGGAACTGGCCGACCCAATCGATGATGCCTCCTCCGACAGGCGCCCATGCGTATTTGCCGCCGGGCTCGCGGACGACATCTTTGCAATGGCAGTGACCGATGCGGTGTTTGGGGAGCAGGTCGAATCCGTTGGGGTAGGGCGTGGAACCGAGGGCGGCGGCGTTGCCGGGGTCCCAGTTGAGCATGAAGTTTTTGTTGGGGACGGCGGCGAGGGTGGCGGCGGCTTCGGCTCCGGTGGCGGTGTTGCAGGTCATCTCATTTTCGAGGAGCAGGATGAGGTTGTGTTGGGCGCAGCGCTGGGCGGCCTGCTGGAGTTTGGCGTTGATGGCGGCGCGGTATGGTTTCTGGTCTTCGATGCGAGTGAAGTCGAAGCAGCGGATGCGATCGGTGTGGAAGGCCTGGGCGAGCGCGACGCAGCGGTCGAGAAGACGGTCCTGCTGGGCTGCATCGTAGTCGGCGTGGAACTCAGCGTGGCGCGGGCCGCTGTAGGGCGCACCGGGCCAGTCGACTTTGAAGAGCGGCGAGGCAATGTCGGTAACGCGGAGGTTGTGGGCGGCGAGGATTTTATTGGACTCGGCGACCTCCTTGTCATTGAGTTCGGTGACGTTCTTGCCCCACATGGAGCGGAGCTCGATCCAGTGGAGGCCGAAGTCGTGCGCGGCGACATCGCAGGCGTGCTCGAAGTCCTGGGTGATTTCGTCGTTGATGACGGAGAGCCGAAAAGGGCAGGTAGCGGACTGGGCTTTGAGGAGCGGAGAAGAGGCGGCGGCGGCGAGCGTTGCTATTCCGAGGCCGGCGAGGACGTCGCGGCGAGTGGGGTGCATGAGAATTAGAGCCTCCGTGAAACCAGCGGTTGAAACCGGTATCCATGATGAAACTTTCAGAGCCGGATGTCGAATGATGCTGGCCGCAGGGATGCTACCATGGCTGCGTGTTTCAATTTGGCAGACCGAAGACCGCAGGCCAATGGATCGGCCATATTGTGGGCGTGATCATCGCGCTGTTTCTGGTGTGGTGGATGCTGCGGTTGTTCGTGTTTTAGCGTTCTCACTTCTTGTTTTGCCGGGCGAGCGGCGAACTATTCCGATCGCAGCGCCTCCACGGGTTCAATGGAAGCGGCGCGCCGCGCGGGGAGGATCGAGGCCCCAAGGGCGAGCAGGAGAATGAGGGCCGCCGAGAATGCGATCACGGCGGGATCAATTGGATCGACCTGGAACAACATGGAGCGCAACAGGTGGGCGGCAAAGAGCGCGCCGATGGCGCCGATGGCACAGCCGGCCAGTCCGAGTTTGGCGCCAGAAATGAGAATCAACCGCATGACGTCGGAGCGCTGCGAACCAAGCGCGAGGCGAATGGCCATTTCCTGGGTACGGAGCGCGGCGGAGAAGGCGATGACGCTGTAGATCCCGAGGAGGGCCAGCAATACAGCCGCAGCGGCAAACGCGGAGACGAGCGTGGCGTTAAAGCGGCGCGAGGCCTGCCCTTCATCGACCACACGATCCATGGATTCGATTTGGGTGAGCGGAAGTTGCGGATCGATGGAGTGGACGACGGCGCGAAGAGATTTTGCAATCTGCTCAGGCGGCAGCTGGGCGCGAACGACGATGGAGCCAAAGTTGCCGGTGAGCATGCCGGGAGGGGCAAATGATCCGGCGTCGGCTTTGGCCTGGCTGAAAGGAATGTAGAACTGGTTTCCTGTGGGCACGTCGGCGGCAAGCTCTTTGACGTCGGCAATTTCTCCCACGACGGTGAGCCAGGGCAGATTGGCTTCGGCCGGGCCGCGGTGCAGGCGTTGGCCGATGGGGTCCTGTCCCTTCCAGTAGTGTTCGGCGAGGGTGTGATTGACGATGACGACCAGGGGAGCGGTGGCGTTGTCGGCCTGGGTGAAGGCGCGGCCGCGCAGGATAGGAATCCCCTGAGCGTCAAAATAATTGCCCATCACCTGCGGTATCCACGCCAGATTCAAGCCGGCTCCCTTGGGAGGAACGTAGCCCTCGGGAGTGAAGGTGCCCTGAAACTCCACGTCAGACGCCGGCAACATGGTGGTGACGCCGACGGCCTGTACGCCGGGCAACTGCTCCAGCCGGGAACGTACGGCCAGATTGAAGGCGTCGATGGCGGCCTGGGTTGAGTATTGCTCGCGGGGCAGGCTGTACTGTGCAGTCAGCGTGTGATCGGTGCGGAAGCCGAGGCTGACCGCGCGCATGTTCTGAAAACTGCGCAACAGAAGGCCAGAGGTGGTGAGCAACACCAGGGCGACGGCGAGTTCGGCGACAACCAGGGCCGAGCGCAGGCGCACATGACCGGTTCCCGCGGTGCCGGTGCGTCCGCCTTCCTTGAGAGCTTCATTGACTTCGGTGCGGGTAGCGGCAACGGCGGGGATGATTCCGCAAAGCAGACCGGTCAGGATGGCCAATCCTAACGCGAAAGCGACCACATGCCAATCGAGACGGATGGAATCGACGCGGGGAAGGGTTTCCGGGAGGAAGCTGACGCCAATGCGCAGGGCGACCCATGCCAGGGCTAAGCCGAACAATCCGCCGGAGACGCTGAGCACGACGGCCTCGACCAGAGACTGGCGCAAAACGGCGGTTCTGCCGGCGCCCAGCGCAAAGCGCACGGATATCTCGCGGCGACGGGCCATGACACGCACGAGCAACAGCCCGGCAAGATTGGCGCAGGCGATAAAGAGCACCACGATGACGGCAAGAAAGAGCATTCGGACCAGCGGCCGGGCCTGCGCGACGGTGGTCTCATCAAGCGACCGGACATCCGGATGAAGACGCCGGCTGCGGAGCGCCGGAGGAAACCGGCGCATGATTTCCTGCGCCGCGGGGACGGCGTCCTGCTGGGCCTGCGCGGGAGTGACACCGGGCTTGAGCCGCCCGACCATGGAATAGCTCCAACTTCCCGCACCCTGGATCAGCTCCGCCTGGGTGAAGCTCATGGGCACCCAGAGCTCGCTGCGGTTCAGCTGGCCGGGCACAAGGGGAAACTCGAACTGGCGCGGCATGACGCCGATGATTTCGTAAGGCTTGCGTTCGAGGAGAATCTTGCGGCCGAGGACGTGAACATCGCCATGGAAGCGGCTGCGCCAGGTTTGATAGCTGAGGACGGCCACCAACTGGCTGTTCTCGTCCTCCTGCTGCGTAAAGGTGCGGCCCAGCAGGGGCGGGACGCCGAGTACGGAAAACATGCTGGCGGTGAGGCGCGCGGCGTTGATCTGCACGGGGTAGCCGAGCCCGGAGAGTTCGTAGGTAGAGGGCTGATAGCCACCCAGGCTGGAGAAGGCATGGGTGTCCTGCATATAGACGCGAATGCCGGGCGCGGTGACACCGGGTGCATCGGCGCCGTACTTTACGCCCTCGAGGATATCGCCGAGGGTTACCAGCCGGGCGGGATGAGGAAACGGCAAGGGCCGCAGCAACACGCCCTCCACGATGGAAAAGATGGCGGTGGTTGCGCCGATGCCGAAGGCCAGAGTGAGGATTGCCGTCAAGGCGAATCCGGGCGACTTGCTGAGCCGCCGCATCGCATATCGCAAGTCCTGCAAGAGGGATTCCATGGAAGTCTCCAAGTCCACGATAGCGCGGTTTTGTGCGCGCGGAGTTTAGGGAGGGGCGAAAAATCGCCGAGGGCGGAGGTGGAGTTTTTTGCGAGCTATTTGCAGCGATTTGTGCGGGCTGAGGTGTGGTGTCCGTTTCGGCTTGCGGGGGCGAGTTGGGGCGGGTATCATGGTTGGTAATGCATAGCTTCACCATGACGGCGTGTTGTTGTTCGGCTTCGAGCCGGACGTGTTGCTGATTCTTCGTCAGCGCGAGTGCCGTCTCGAATCCCACCTATAGCTGGTGGGATTTTTATTTTCCGCTCCATCCTGATTGAGATTTTGAGGAAGCTATGAGCGATACCCTTACCGCATCTGTAACTAAAACTGCTCCCGAGGCGGTTACTTCGATCCCTGCCGCAATCCCGGTGAAAGAGACGAAGGCGCAGAAGATAGAGCGGCTGAAGCGAGAGCGGAATCCATGGGAGATCTTTGACGAGGTGCGGCGGTTTGCACGCGAGGGGCGCGGGAGCGTGGTTCCGGAGTGGGCTGGCGCCTACTTCAAATGGTGGGGGATTTACACGCAGGGCGATGGAGTGGGCGCGGTAGGCGGCAAGGGCGGCGAGGGTCTGGCGTCGGAATACTTCATGATGCGGATTGCGATGCCGAACGGCTTTTTGACGTCGGCGCAGCTAAAGGTGATTGCGGATATCGCGAAGAAGCACGGGCGAAACCTGGCGGACATTACGACGCGGCAGAATATCCAGTTGCACTGGCTGACGGTGGAGGCTCTGCCAGAGATTGTGGATGCGCTGGAGGCGATTGGGCTGTCTCCGCGGGGCGCGTGCGGAGACGTCGTGCGGAATGTGACGGGGTGTCCGTTGGCGGGGATTGACGCGGAGGAGATTGCGGACGCGTCGGGGCTGGCGCGGGAGATTGCGCAGGCGCTGGTGGGGAACGACAACTTTGTGAATCTGCCGCGGAAATTCAAGATTTGCGCGACGGGATGCGCGAGCTGGTGCTGCTATCCAGAGATCAATGATGTGGGATTTACGGCGGTGCGGCGCGGCGATGCGGTGGGCTATGCCGTGCGCGTGGGCGGAGGGCTGTCGAAGGAGCCGCATCTGGCGGTAAAGCTGAACGCGTTTATCCGGCGGGAGCAGGCGGTGGACGTGGCGCGGGTGATTGCGGAGATCTTTCGCGACCAGCAGGGGTTACGGGAGAACCGCGACCGGGCGCGGCTGAAGTATTTATTTCTGCGCGAGGGCTGGACGGCGGAGAAGTTTTTGAACGAGCTGGAGGCGCGGCTGGGATATCGGTTTGAGGCGGCTCCGGAGGAGACATTGCCGCCGGATGGGCTGCGGGACCACGCGGGGATCCACGCGCAGAAGCAGAAGGGGCTGAGCTATGTGGGAGCTTCAGTACTGCGCGGTCGGATTACGGGCGAGCAGCTGGCGGCGGCGGCGGAGCTGGCGGAAAAGTACGGCGCAGGCGGCGGCGAACTGCGCGCGACAGTGATGCAGAATCTGATCTTCGTGAATATTCGCAGCGAGCAGGCGCGAGAGCTGGTAGACGAGCTGCATAAGATTGGGCTGCGTGTGGAAGGAACGGAATTCTGGCGCGGGACGGTGGCGTGCACCGGGACGGAGTTCTGCAAGCTGGCGATCAGCGAGACGAAGGGCTTTGCGAAATGGCTGGTGGAGGAGATGGAAGAGCGTCTGCCGGGGTTCGACCAGCAGATCAAGCTGAACGTGACGGGATGCCCGAACAGCTGCGGCCAGGCGTGGATTGCGGACATTGGTTTGGAGGGCAAGAAGGCGAAGTACGGCGACGAGATGGTGGACGCGTTCAACTTTTCGCTGGGCGGCGCGCTGGGCGAGCATGCGGGCGTGGCGCGGGTGACGGGGTATCGTGCGCGAGCGGAGGAGGTTCCGGCGGCGATTGAGCGGCTGTTGAGGGGGTATCTGGCGGACCGGAGCGATGGGGAAAATCTGCGGGCGTGGTTTGCGCGGCATGAGGTGACGGAGCTGCGGGCGTTGCTGGAGGGAGCGGCGGTTCCCGCGCTGGCATGATGAGCCTATTTCCTGCATTTATCAAATTGGCACGGCGGCGCTGCCTGGTAGTGGGCGCGGGGCGGGTTGCGCTGGAAAAGGTCGGATCGCTGTTGGCGGCGGAGGCGGCGGTGCGCGTGGTAGGGCCTCGGGTGCACGCAGAGATTGCAGCGCTGGCGGCGGAGGGCCGGTTGTCGGTTGAGCAGCGGAGGTGGGTTGAGGAAGATCTAGACGGCGTTTTCATGGTGATTGCGGCGACGGATGACCCAGCGGTAAATGCCGCGGTGTATGAAGCGGCGGTGGAGCGGAACATTCTGTGCAATTCAGTGGATGATCCGCCGCATTGCGATTTTTATTTTGGGTCGGTGGTGGCGCGGGGAGAGCTGCAGGTTGCGATTTCGACGGCGGGCGAGAGTCCGGCTCTGGCGCAGCGGTTGCGCAAGGAGATTGATGCGGCGCTGCCGGAGGATCTGGGACCGTGGCTGGCGGAGACGGGCCGATTGCGGCGTGAGGTTCTGGCGCAGATTGAGCCGGGCGATGCGCGCAAGGAGTTGCTGCACATACTGGCGGAGCGCGAGGTATGCGGGGCGGCAATGTGCGAGGCGCGCGTGCTGGCGCTGGGCGGCGCGGCGAAGGGACGGGTGTATCTGGCAGGTGCTGGGCCGGGCGATCCGGATTTGCTGACGGCGCGGGCGGCGCGGCTGCTGGCGACGGCGGATGTGGTGCTGCATGACGACCTGGTTCCGGAGGCGGTGCTGCGGCTGGCGAACGCGGAGGCGCTGGCGCAGAACGTGGGGAAGCGCTGTGGGGCGAAGAAGATTACGCAGGCAGAGATCAACGCATTAATGATTGCGCAGGCGCGAGCAGGACGGTCGGTGGTGCGGCTGAAGAGCGGCGATCCGCTGGTGTTCGGGCGCGCGGCGGAGGAGATCGACGCGCTGCGCGAGGCGGACGTGGCATTTGAGGTGGTTCCGGGGATCACGGCGGCGTTTGCGGCGGCGGCAGCGCTGGGGTTGTCGCTGACGGACCGGAGAGCGTCGTCGAGCGTGCATTTTTCAAGCGGGCATCATGCGAACGGATGTATGCCGGCGATTGCGGAGCCGACGCGGGTGGTGTACATGCCGGGGCGGGACTTTGCGGCACTGGCGGCAGAGTGGCGCGGGCAGGGGCTGCCGGGCGATCTGCCGTGCGCGGCGATTTCGCGAGCGGCGCAGCCGGACCAGCAGATTACGGTGACAACTCTGGATGAACTGGATGGGGTGGAGGCGGGACCGGCTCCGGTGCTGGTGATGGCGGGGTGGGTTTTGAAGGGACTCGCCCCTTCGGCTTCGCTCAGGGCAGGCTCTCAGGCGGACGCGCTTCGCGCAGTCAGCCGATAGTCAATAGGGAAGAGGGAAGAGGCCGGGGCGTTTTTGTGCAGGCCTGGAATGCAATAGGCTGAGAGCAGAGGTGTGTGAAGTTTCCGGATGAAGACGACGAGGCGGGAGTTTGTGGCGGGGTCGGCGATGGCGCTGGGCGGCGCGTGTTTACAGGCGACGGAGATCGCGGCAGCTGTTCCTATTCCCGCGCCGGGGCCGTATGGGGTGGCGCCGAATGCGCGGCAGCTCGCGTGGCAGAAGCTGGAGACGTACGGGTTTCTGCACTTCACGGTGAATACGTTCACGAACAAGGAATGGGGTTACGGGGATGAGAATCCGGACGTGTTTAATCCGACGGATTTTGATCCGGAAGGGATTGTAGCGGCGCTGAAGGCGGGCGGGCTGAAGGGCGTGATTCTGACCTGCAAGCACCACGACGGGTTTTGTTTGTGGCCGACGAAGACGACGAAGCACTCGATTGAGTACAGCGCGTGGAGAGACGGCAAAGGCGATGTGGTGCGGGAGATTTCGGACGCGGCGCGGCGGCATGGGCTGAAGTTCGGAGTGTATGTGTCTCCGTGGGACAGGAACAACGCTGCGTATGGGACGGCGGCGTATCTGCCCATTTACCGGGAGCAGGTGACGGAGCTGCTGACGAATTACGGCCCAGTGTTTGAGGTGTGGTTTGATGGCGCGAATGGCGGCGACGGGTACTACGGCGGCGCGCGGGAGAAGCGGCATATTGACGCGCATACCTATTATGAGTGGCCGCGGACCTATGCGATTGTGCGACGGCTGCAGCCGGAAGCAGTGATTCACGGCGGGGACAAGGATGCGGACATTCGCTGGGTGGGCGATGAGCAGGGCGTGGCGGGGGAGACATGCTGGGCGACGTTTACGCCGGATGACTCGGTGGACGGCGGGACGACGGAGCAGTTGATGACGGGGACGCTGCATGGGGCGCGGTGGATGCCGGCGGAGTGCGACGTATCGATTCGTCCGGGATGGTTCTGGCATGAGGCGGAGAACGCGAAGGTGAAGACGCCGCAGGAGCTGATGGATTTGTACTCGAAGTCGGTGGGGCGCGGCGCAAGCCTGCTGCTGAATGTGCCGCCGAACCGCAAGGGGCAGCTGTCTCCGGAGGATGTGGCGTCGCTGAAGGGGTTTCACGGGATGGTGGAGGGGACGTTTGCGACGAATCTGGTGGCGGGGGCGCGGCTGCGGGCTTCGAATGTGCGCGGCGGCGAGCGGAGGTTCGGGCCGCAGAATTTGATTGATGGCAGGCGCGAGACGTATTGGGCCACGGATGACGGCGTGACGACTCCGGAACTGGTGGTGGAGTTGGCGAAGGCGACGAGGTTCGACATGATTCGGCTGCGCGAGGCGACGGAGCTGGGACAGCGGATTGAATCATTCGCAGTGGACGCATGGCAGGGCGGCACGTGGACGCAGATTGGGCAGGCGACGAGTGTGGGCATGTGCCGGCTGCTTCCGCTGAAAGAGGCAGTGGAGACGACGCGGGTGCGGCTGCGGGTAACGGGGAGTCCGGTGAGTGTGGCGATCGAGGAGTTTGGGGTTTACAGCAGTGTATAGGGGGAAGTGCCGGAGCCGGTTAATCATCACAACGGCGTTTACAGTTACAGATAGGTGAATTAGACGAGACTGCATAATCTCACGAACCGGGAGACGCTAAGACGGAATGAACTCTTACACGTTTTGGGGACAGCCGTTTCGACGCCTCATCTGGATCATGCCCGCCGCCTTTGCGCTCCACATCGTGGAGGAATACCGAGGCGGCTTTCCAGCCTGGGTTACGCATGTACTCGGCGGCTCCTTCAACAATCTTGCCTTTGCGTTCAATAACGCTGCCTTTCTTGCGATTATGGTGGGTCTCGTCGTTTGGGCGAGCAGGTCTGATTCGCGGCTGGCCACCTTTCTTCTCATCGCATGGTCGAGCGGAAACATTTTTTGGGACGCATTGTTCCACGTGCTGACAACTGCGTGGTTCAATCGGTATTCTCCTGGTCTAATAACGTCCTCAGTACTTTATCTGCCAATTTCACTGGCGATTGGTACGGCTACTCTTGAAAGTCACGCTCTAAGCGCCAAGGCGTTTCTCGGTGCCCTCGTGTCGGGATTATGTCTTCTTGTGTTCGTGATCTGGTATGGTCTGTTCCATTTTGCGATCTGAAGCCATTGCATAGCCGGACAGGCTGACGATCGGAATTGGAATACTTGGAGTTGGTTCCCTCGCGAAGTCCGATTACTAACCACAAGTCGGCATATGCGAAGTAACCCGTCGAGCGGGGCTTATCGCGGGCTACACTGTTGTTTCCGTGTGAGGGGGTGTCGCGGATGGTTCGTGCGGCATGGGTGAACTGTGTTCTGGTTCTGGCTTCGGCGTTGCCGGCGCCGGGAGCGACGGCAAACAATCTGGACAAGTATGCGGGGCAGTATCGGCTGGATGACGAGCCGGAGATTGTGCTGTCGGTGTTTGATGTGGGCGATCATCTGACAGTGGAGTGGGCGCGCGGAGCGGTGGTGACGCTCACGGCTAAAGGCAACGATACGTTTGCAGCTCCAGATGATGGTCCGAAGTATCAGTTTGTGGCGACTGCGGCGGGGACGGTGACCGGGCTGAAGCGGGAGGAGACGGGCCGCGCGCCGGGCGTGACGGTGGAGCCGGCGACGAAGATCAGCGGGACTCCGGTGCATAACCACTTCCGCCTTTACTCTCGCGAAGAGGTGATGATTCCGATGCGGGACGGGGTGAAGCTGCACGCGGTGATTCTGCGGCCCGCGGATGCGAAGGAGCCACTGCCGTTTCTGATGGGCCGGACTCCTTATGGCGCGGGTTGGGCGACGCCGGATTCGATCAACGAAGAGTTCACAGATATGGCGCAGAGCGGATACATCTTTGTGATGGAAGACATTCGCGGGCGGTTCGAGTCGCAGGGAAAGTTTGTGATGATGCGCCCGATTGCGCCGCATCATGATCCGGCGTCGAGCAATCCGAATTGGATTGACGAGAGCACGGACACGTATGACACCGTGGCGTGGTTGCTGAAGCATGTTCCGGACAACAACGGGCGCGTGGGGGTGGTGGGGATTTCGTATCCGGGATTTTTGACGGCGGAGGCGGGGATCGATCCGCATCCGGCGGTAAAGGCGATTTCGCCGCAGGCTCCGATGACGGATGTGTGGATCGGGGATGATTTTTTCCATAACGGGGCGTTTCGCGAGACGTATGGATACGACTACGTGCTGGGGATGGAGTCAAGCAAGGAGAATGCTTTCGGCAAGCTGAATGAGGATGCGTATACGTATTTTCTGAAGGCGGGGTCGGCGGCGGAGGCGGGCAAAGAAGGCGGACTGACGGAGCTGCCGACGTGGCAGGCGTTTCTTGCGAATCCGGCATATGACGAGTTCTGGCGGTCGCGCGCGGTGCAGCCGCATCTGGCGGAGATTGCGCCGGGGGCGGCGGTTCCGACACTGGAGGTGGGAGGCTATTGGGACCAGGAGGATATGTGGGGGCCGCAGGCGGAGTATGCGGCGCTGAAGCCGCACGACACAAAGCACGAGGTGTTTATGGCGCTGGGTCCGTGGAATCACGGCGAGTGGGTGCGAACGACGCGTCATCTGGGCGTGGTGGACTTTGGATCGGCGACGGGGGATTACCTGCGGGAGAAGATTGAGGCTCCGTTCTTTGCCTATTACTTAAAAGGTCAGCCGGGATTTGATTTGCAGGATGTGGCGAGCTTCCAGACGGGGACGGACCGGTGGATGCGGTACAGCTCGTGGCCGCCGAAGGACGCGGTGGAGCGGAATTTGTATCTGGAGCCGGACCATGCGCTGACATTTGCGAGGCCGATGAATGCGAAGGCGTATACGGAGTATGTGTCGGATCCGGCCGATCCGGTGAATTACCGGGAACGTCCGATCCAGGCGACATATGACCCGGACGGATCAGGATGGTACACGTGGCTGGTGCAGGATCAGCGGCCGTACGACCATCGCAGCGATGTCGCGGTGTGGGAGACTCCGGTGCTGGACAAGGATGTGACGGTGACAGGCGATGTGGTAGCGGACCTGTTTGCGTCGACGACGGGGACGGACAGCGACTGGGTGGTGAAGCTGATCGATGTGTATCCGCAGGACGCGGCGGAGAAGCAGATGGACGGCTATCAACTGATGATTGCGGAAGAGATTTTTCGCGGGCGGTATCGGGCGAGCTATGAACATCCGGAGGCGATTCCGGCGAATACTGTCGAGGAGTACAAATACAGCCTGCATGGGGCGGACCATGTGTTTCTGAAGGGGCATCGCATTATGGTGCAGGTGCAGAGCACATGGTTTCCGCTGTACGATCGGAATCCGCAGACGTTTGTGCCGAACATCATGACAGCCAAGCCGGCCGACTATGTGAAGGCGACGCAGAGGGTTTATGCGGGATCGCATCTGGAGCTGCCGGTGATCGGGTCCGAATAGTCGAAAATACAAAACCTTCCTGCGCAGATCGCTCCCCGTGAGATGAATGGGTTGGCCGCTGAGCATCGGGCTCAAACGAAGCAATCATGAACGAGGTCGAGGCCAGATCATCAGTTTTTGTGTTCGCCTTGCTGCGAATGGCGTAGAATTGCGGCTGTTTCCGCAGTCAAAATCATGAATCCGGCGAATGAGCCGGGAAGAGGCAACTGACATTGCTCCGCCTCTCAGGGAGGATGCAATGCCGAAGTATGTAATTGAACGAGAACTGCCGGGCGCCGGGAAGCTCACAGCAGAGCAGTTGCAGGCTGTATCGCAGAAGTCATGCGGAGTGCTCAGAAACCTGGGGTCTGAGATCCAGTGGGTTCACAGCTATGTGACGCCGGACAAAATTTACTGTGTCTACATTGCACCCAGCGAGCAGTTGATCCGCGAACATGCGAACCAGGGCGGGTTTCCGGCGAACCGGATCTCGGAGGTTGTGTCGATGATTGACCCGACAAGAGCGGGTTGAGGCAGGATCGTTGAGGGTAAAGGGAAAGCGGAAAGGCCTGCTGAAATCAGCAGGCCTTTCGCTATTGAGGGAGGGTGCGCCGATGGCTAGGTAGTGGAGCGGGGTTTGACGGCCATCATCTGGACGGGGACGGGATTGCCGCTGGCGTCGACCAGCCCCGGGTTGATGGTCTGGGTATCGGTGAGGGTTGCAGGGTTCACGAAATGGACCAGATTGTCGCCGGAGGTGCTGACGAAGAAGATGGTTTCGTTCGGCGAGAAGATTCCGGCGACGGGCGACTGCGCGGAGCCGGAGAGCTGCACGCTGGACATGGTTCCGGGCGAGCCAGCGGTGGCTGAGGGCGCGTAGGCGGGCAGGACTCCGGTGGCAGAAGCTGAGTTGTAGGTGACAAAAGCGATGTCCGAGGTTGGGGAGGCAACGACCTGATCGACCTCAGAGGCGGTGACGCCGAGCGCGATCTGGTTAAAGGACGGCGTGAGGGTAATACCGGTGTTTGCGGACGGACATGGGCCGGTGGGGATGCTTACGCTGATGTCAGAGAGCTGATTGTCCTTCGCATCGGCTCCGAGGATGTGGAGGCCGTCGTCGGTGGCAGCGACCTGGTCGGTCTGAATGCCGACGCTCGCGGCCTGCGGATAATAGACGGGCGCGGAGGGGTTGCTGAGGTTGGGGCAGAATCCCCAGGCGGTGGTGGGCGAGCCGGTAACGAAGGGCCCTATGCTGGGAACGGTAATGGCGAGGCCTGCTCCGCAGAAGGGATCATAGGTGCCGGAGCCGGGAGTGTTGTTGTCGAGGTTGCAGCTCGATGTGGGCTGCGTGGGTCCGGGCGGCGTGGTGCCGGCGGAATACGTGCTCCATCCGGTTGCGATGTTGTAGACGTAGAGCGCGTCGGGGCCCACGATGTAGACGTTTTTACCATCGGGCGAGAAAGCGGCGCGCGTGGCTGTGCCTGCGATGCTGCTGGTGACGCCGCCGGAGGTCGAGTAGAGATAGATGACGTGACGCAGCTGATCGTTGATGACGAGTTCGGTGCCGGCGGGGTTGACGGCGAGAACTACGCCGGGCACAGAGGTGTCTTCCTTAGACAGCGCGTTGGTGGAGGTGGCGTAGACCATCAGCTCGCGGTAACTGCCGAAGTAGAGGTTGTTGCCGGCCTGATCCATGACCATGGAGTTGGGAATGTATGGCAGGCGGATGGGCGAGCCGGGTGTTCCGGTGGTGAGGTCGATGGAGGAGAAAAACTGCGACTGGGTGGAGGCCATCCAGAGATAGTTGCTGTTGCGTC